>Ga0209200_1001504_pt1 | contig 23239 bp, 20 predicted proteins | sample AD_UKC033_MetaG_FD_184406 | JGI IMG/M metagenome (GOLD analysis project Ga0209200, IMG submission 184406) | Active sludge microbial communities of municipal wastewater-treating anaerobic digesters from USA - AD_UKC033_MetaG (SPAdes) (version 2) | ecosystem: Engineered > Bioreactor > Anaerobic >... | reverse complement strand
GAACCTATTGCAGCAGCATCGCGGCGCTGCCGATGGCGGCGGCGCAGGACGCCTTGGCGATCGTCGCGGTACGGGTCGCGTTGCAGCTGCCGGCGCAGGTCGTCGCGAGCTTGGTGACCAGGGCGTTCAGCTCGGTGCGCACTTCGGTGTCGTCCGGCTGGGACGCGACGTTGGTGCCGACCGCGCGCGAGATGATGCTGCTGATCATCGCATTGCGGCCCGCCGCGCTGTTCACGTCGATCGCGCCGCCGCCACCGAAGAAGCCGGTGCGCAGCGCCGTGTCGTCGACCATCGCGTCGCAGTAGGAGATCGCGAGCTGCGCGACGCCCATCTGCTGCGACGAACCGAAGGTATCGATCGACTCGACCGACGGCAGTGCCTGCCTGACGAGGCCGTAGGTGCTGGCGACCGACGCCCGCGTGATCGGCACGCCGGTGATGTTCGACATCGTCTGGTTGATTTCGTCGAAGGTGCGCAGGCCGACTTCCGGATTCTCGCTGTCGGCGAGGACCGGCGGGTCGGGAATCGGCTCTTCCGGATACGCGCGCGTCTGGTCGCCGAGGCGCTCGAACGTCAGAAAGAACAGGTCGTTCTCGGGCCCCTTCTCGAGCCCGATCACCGTGCCCGTCGAGGACAGCAGCTGGCCGGTCGTCGGGTCGTAGCCCGCGGCGCCGACCGTCAGGTCGAGCGGGATGTAGGCCTGGCCGACGCGCGCCTCCTGGCCGTTCAGGCCGATGCGCATGCCCTTCAGCGGTATGCCCGCCGGCTCGACGGCCGGGTCGAGGCTGATGAAGGTCGGGTTCGTGAACAGGTAGCTGTAGCTGTCGTACTGGCTCGCCTCGAACATGACGTAGCTCTTCGGCAGGTCCACCAGTTCGCTGACATTGAACAGCATGAAGTAGCGCTCGCCGACTCCGGCCTCGAAGTTCTGCTGGATCTGCGGCTGGGTCAGCGCGCGGTTGTGTACCGACACGAGGCGCAGCACGCCCGTCCACTGCCGGGCACCCGACGGATCGTTGCCGAGCACGAGCGCAAAGCTGTCGTCCCAGTCGCCGAGCGCGCCGCCGCTGCCGTCCGTGTCGCCGGTGTACTGGCCGTTGACGTAGATGCGCTGGCCGTTCACGGGGTCGTAGGTCAGCACGACGTGCTGCAGGGACGCCTGGGCATCTTCGTCCGCCGCACGGGTGAGCAGGGCCGGCTCGCCATTCGCGTCGGTCTCGCTGCTGCGGGTCATCGCCTGGTACTGGTAGGCGAACTGCGCGAGTGTCGCGTTGTTGGCCATCGTGCCGCCCGAGTAACTGACGATGTAGGCGTCTTCCTGCACGACGTTGCCGGGCGCCGCCCAGGCCTCGATGGTGAACTCGCCGGTGGTCTTGATCATGTCGGCGAGCTTCCTGCTGCCCGCGGTCGTGCCTTGCGCCTTGCCACCCTCGCGGACATTGAGGCCCCAGCCGCCGACCCATTCGATCGAGCCGGACATGGTCAGGTTGGCCGCGGGCTCGACGCCGCTCGTGTCGTAGACGGTCGTGCCCATGCCGGTCTTGAATTCGTACAGCGCGATCTGGGCACTCTCGTAGCGATTGCCGCCTGCGGCCACGGTGCCGTCATAGAGCGTCAGCGCCTTGGAGAGCCTGAGCGTGGGATCGACCGGCGTGACCGCGATGGCGTTCGCGAACGCTCGCACCGCCGTTTCCATGGTGGACGCGTCGTTCAGGCAGCTCGACGTCCAGCAGTTGTGCGACTCTTCGCGCAGGCGCACGACGAGGCGCGACAGCTCGGGCGCATCGAGATTGATCTTCGGGCGCGCCGCCGCGTATGCCGCGTCGGCATCCTGGGCGGCAAAGTACGGCGCCTGCGCGGTGGCCGAGGCCGGCGTATGGCAGCGCAGGCACTGGCCCTGACCGCGCACCAGCGGCAGGATCGTCGTCGCGTAGAGGCTCGAACTGTCCGGGAAGGTCTTGCTGTCGCCGACTTCCCTGATCGGCGGTTCCTGCAGCTGGATGGTCTTGCCGCCGCCGGCGAGCGAGCCCGCCCAGTTGCGGATCCACACCGTCATCGTGTCGCCGCAGGCCGATGCCGAGGCTAGCCAGCAGTTGTGGCCGCCGGCGACCTTGGTCACGAGGCGGGACTGGTCGGGCTGGGTCAGGTCGACGAGCGCCACCGCCGCCTGGTAGGCGAGATTCACGTCGTCGTTGCGCGCGAAGGTCGGCGACTGGCCGCCCGCGTTGTGGCAGCTGCCGCAGCGGTTGCTCGCCTTGATGTTCTCCCACAGGTTGATGCGGAACGCCTGCACGTCGGCATTGGCAGGCGCCGGGCCGGTGTAGTCCGCGACCGGAGGCGGCGTCGTGACCGGATTGACTTCGGTCGGCGCACCACTGCCACTGCAGGCGGCAAGAGCGGCGAGGACCGTTGCCAGGAGCACGTTGCGGTTCATGACGCTCACCTCAATTTCCCATGCAATAGGCGGCGGTTTCGGCGAACACGGTCTTCAGCCGGTAGCCACTGTTGCGAAAGCTCTGGGCGATCGCGGCCGCGCGGGTACGGTCGGCCGCGTTCTGCGGCGCGCGGAAGCACACGGTCTTGAACACCTTCTGCACCTGGCAGCTGGCGAAGGCCTCGCTGTTGGCGAGCTCATCGCCCAGCGATTTCGCGCCGGCGCCGGCGCCCGTGGTCGTCGTTGTGCCCCAGCCCCAGCCGAGCAGCCGGTTGTGGCCACTGCGCCAGTAGTTGTCCCAGCTGTCATCGGGCGTCACGTAGCCGGGCTTGAAGTTGTCCGCGTTGGCGAAGTACTTCGCGTTCGGCGTGCCCGGCGTGTACACGAGCCGCTGCTGGGTCTCGTCGAAGTCGTAGTAGGCGAACGCCTGCGTCATCGGGTCCATGCCGGTGTGGCAGCTGATGCAGTTGTTCAGGTACACGCGACTGTCGCCGCCCGGGCTGCGGCTCACGTCCTGGCGGATGCGATCCGGCGGCAGCGTCGGATCCTGCACCTGCTCGAGATCGCGGCACAGGTGGTTCATCAGCGTGAAGCGGAACATCGCGCGATTGGTGCCGTCGATGAAGAACGCCTCCGACGAGGCGCGCGTCGTGATCAGGCCGGCGGTCGCCTCGGCCGGAATGCCGAGCAGTGCCGACTGCTCGCGCGCCACCAGTGTCGCCTGCAGGTCGACGCCGGTCGCCTCCGCCTGTTCGTAGTGGGCATTGCCGGTCGCCGAATAGGCCGGCAGGCCCGGTGCGTTGCTCACGTACACGAGGTTGGCCGACAGCGCGGTATTGAACGGCACGTCGTCGCGCACCATGCCGATCACGGTGGCGGTGTAATCGTTGAGCGGCGCGAACACCGTCTGGTCGCGGTTGCTCCACGGGGTCGCGAAGTTCTTCAGCGTGACGTCGTAGAACGCACGGTTCTGCATGGCGGTCTCGGCGGCCGCGACGGCATTGCCCGCCTGGATGTCCGCCGCCATATCGACGAGCACCTCCTCCGTCGGCGGCACGCCCGCGAGCCGGTCGTGCATACGCTTCGCCTGCTCGCGCGGCCCGGCAGCCGCCGTCGCGCCGGCAAGCAGCGCCAGCATGCACGCCGCGCCTGCGATTCGCCTGCGGATGGAGTCCGCCTTGACCCGTTCATCGATGTTCATGTGCAGAGCCCTCGATTGCGGCTGCAAATATACGCACCGCAGTAACCCCCCCGGAATGTCTCAGTGCGCAGACGTCGCCGACTGACGACATCCCGCTTCATTACGTCATGCGGTTATGCTTTCGGCGGTCTTTTGCGACTGCCGTCACACCACCGCAACCCTCGTACGCATAACTAGGGTGCCTGATCGCGTGCGACAGGGAAGCGCGGCACGACATTGCGCGCTGTGATGCCCTCGGCAGATTGACGAGATGGATTGAGCGAGCATGATTACGTCACATGAGGATCTCCGCATGAGCACCTGCGAGCGCCGGAAAAGCGCAGCGCGTCACACGATGCGAGTCGTCGTCCGCGCCGCTGCCGCGTGCGCCGCACTGGGTGTCCTCGCCGCATGCAGCCCCGGCACCAATGTCGACATCGGCAGCGGCCAGGACGCCGATCCCGTCGCCGCCGATTTCCCGATGGCGTACATCAAGCGCACGCTGCCCGTCGAGCAGGACGACCTGACGCAGCAGCGCGACGCCATCCCGGACGCGGATGCCGACGTCTACTACCGCGACCGCGCCGACCCGACCGCGCCCGAACACAACATCACCGCACGCGTGACGGGCGATGACCTGTACGACGTGCGCGACGTCGACGTCGCCTACGACGGCACCGCGATCGTGTTTGCGATGCGCGGCCCGCTGGACGAAAACCAGGACGAGGAGGACCCGCCGACCTGGAACGTCTGGGAGTACGTCTTCGCGACCGACACACTGCGCCGGGTGATCACCTCGGACATCATCGCCGAGGAAGGTCACGACGTGGCGCCGCACTACCTGCCCGACGGGCGCATCCTGTTTTCCTCGACCCGCCAGCGCGGCTCGAAGGCCGTGCTGATCGACGAGGGCAAGCCGCAGTTCGAGGCGCAGACGACCAATCGCAACGAGCCGGCGTTCGTGCTGCATGTCATGAATCCCGACGGCACGAACATCCGCCAGGTCTCCTACAACACCGATCACGACATCGACCCGACGGTGCTCCGCAGCGGCAAGATCATGTGGAGTCGCTGGGACAATGCCCCGGGCGGCCGCAACGGCATACATCTCTACCAGGCCAACCCGGACGGCACCGGCATCGAACTGCTGTACGGCGCCCAGAGCCACGCGACGGGCACCGACGACAGCAACATCGAGTTCGTCAAGACCCGCGAAATGCCGAACGGGCGCATCATGGTGCTGGTGCGCCCGCGCACCGATACCGATTTCGGTGGCAACCTGCATATCGTCGACGTCGGCAGCTACGTCGAGAACACGCAGCCGACACTCGCGAACCTCGGCCTCACCGGACCCGCACAGCAACCGGCCACCGGCAACGACGTGAGCACCGTGCCGGGCATTTCGCGCGGCGGGCGCTTCCACGACGCCTTCCCGCTGTGGGACGGCACCAACCGCATGATCGTCAGCTGGGCGCAGTGCCTCGCGCTGCTGAACGGGCAGTCGCGCCCCTGCACCGACGACGTCGTCGACGATCCGGCCGCGCTGCCCGCCCCTCCGCAGTACAGCGTGTGGATGTACGACATGGGCGCGCGCGCCTTCCTGCCGCTGATGACGCCGGAAGCCGGGCGCATCATCACCGACGTGGTGATCGCCCAGCCGCGGCCGCTGCCCGCCGTGATCCTCGACAAGACCGCGGGCGTCGATGCCGACCCGGACCTGGTCGCCGAGGGCGCCGGCATACTCGACATCGCGAGCATCTACGACTTCGACGGCGTCGACCGCGCCGCACCTCCGGCAGGCGGCGGCATCCGCGCCATGGCCGATCCCGCGCTCACGAGCGCGGACCAGCGCCTCGCCCGCTTCATCCGCATCGAGAAAATGGTCTCGATTCCCGACGACGACGTGCTCGATATCGACAACGCCGCGTTCGGGGCGACCAATTTCATGCGCGAGATTCTGGCCTACGCGCCGATCGAGCCCGATGGCTCGGTGCGCATCAAGGTGCCGGCGAACGTCGCCTTCCAGTTCGCCATCCTCGACGCGAACGGCCGGCGCCTGCCGGGCTTCCCGCGCCACAACAACTGGCTGCAGCTGCGGCCCGGCGAAGTGCGCAGCTGCAACGGCTGCCACACGCGCGATCCGCAGAAAACAGGTTCGCACGGCCGCGCGGACCTGTTCGGCGTCGCCTATACCGGCGCGCTCACCACCGGCACGCCGTTCCCGAACACGGTCGCGACCTTCCTGCCCGAGGCCGGCGAAACAATGGCGCGGACGCGCGCGCGCGTGTCGTCCGTCTGTACCGACAGCCCGAACTGCGCATCGGTCAATCCGTCCGTGAACGTCGTATACCAGGACGTGTGGACCGACCCGGCGGTGCGCGCACCCGACGCCGATATCGCGTTCAACTATGGCGCGCTGTTCACGCCGCCCCCCACCACTCCCGAATGCCAGGCGCGCTGGACAGCGACCTGCCGCATCGTGATCAACTACGAGCGGCACATCCACCCGCTGTGGTCGCTTCCGCGCCAGCAGATCGACCCGGTCACCTCGGCCGTCCTCGCGGACCACACCTGCTCGCAGGCGGGCTGCCACAACACGACGAGCGCCGCCGCCGCACCTATGGTGCCCGCCGGCAACCTCGACCTGCAGGACGGCGACTCGCAGGACGAGCCCGAACACTTCGCCGCCTATCGCGAACTGCTGTTCGTCGACAATGAGCAGTGCCTCGACCCGGTGACGGGCGCGCTGATCGATTGTCAGCAGGAGATCGGGGTCGACCCCGTCTCGGGACTGCCGATCACGGCCCCGATACCGTATCCTCCGCCTTTGAGCGCCGGTAACGCGCGGGGGTCCACTCGCTTTTTCAGTCGCTTTGCGGCGGGCGGAACCCACGCGGACTATCTCTCGCCGGCCGAGCTTCGCCTGATCTCGGAATGGGTCGATATTGGAGCGCAGTATTTCAACAATCCGTTCGATCCTGACGTGCCGGTCAATTGAATCTGCGGTCCTGCTCGGTGGACTTCTCCTGTTGTTCGTCGCGGCTCCCGCGGCGCACGCCGCGAAGGAATACCTGCAGGTGTTCGTGGCCGAGCCGTACCTCGAAATGCGCACCGGGCCCGGACGCGGCTACCCGGTCACGCAGGTCGTCGGCCGCGGCGAGTCCGTCGAGATCCTCAAGCGGCGTACCGACTGGCTCAAGGTGCGCACCGAGCGCGGCATCGAAGGCTGGGCTGCACAGCGCGACATGGTGAGGACGCAGCTCGCAGACGGCAGCTACCTCACGATCGACCTGGGCGATCGCAACGGCTACCGTTCGCATCGCTGGGAAGCGGGCGGCATGGTCGGCGACTTCGACGGCGCCAACCTCGTCTCCGGTTACCTCGCTTTCTCGCTAAACGACCACCTGAAAATCGATGCCTCGGTGTCGCAGTTCCTCGGCGTGACGAGCAACGCAACCCCGGCCGACCGCAGCGGCTACACGCTCGACATCGGCCTCAACCACGTGTTTTTCCCGGAGTGGCGTTTGTCGCCGTTCGTCACGCTCGGCGGCGGGCTGTTCAATGTCAACGAGGATCCGCAGAACCCGCAGGCCGTCGACCTGCACGACGAGTCCGCGTATTACGGCGCGGGCTTCCGCTTCTACCTGACACGGCGCTTCTTCGTCCGCGGCGAATACAAGAACCGCGTGGTGTTCACGAGCCGCAACGACAACGAGGAACTCGAGGAATGGAAAGTCGGACTCGCATTCTTTTTCTGATGCTCGCAGCAAGCACGGCATTGCCGGGTTGCGCGTCGCTGCGCTGGCCCTGGCAGCACGAGCCGCCGCCGGTGAGCGAGTCCGCGCCGGCGGACACTGACAATGCGCCGCCGCCGCGCGTCATCGAGCCCGAAGTCGAGCGCCGCGAGATCAAGGTCGCGAAGATCGACCAGGAGAACATCGAGGTCGGTGCCTTCTATGGCGTGATGAGCGTCGACGATTTCGGCTCGAACCCGGTCTACGGGGCGTCCATTACATATCACGTCACCGAGGACTTCTTCTTCCGCGCCGAGGGTGGCCAGACCAAGCTCGGCCTGACCAGCTTCGAGATCCTCAATCCCGGCTCCGATCCGCTCAACCTGGGGACTGATAGGCGCCTCACATACTACGGCCTGTCCATTGGCTATAACTTCCTGCCTGGCGAGGTGTTTCTCGGTCGCAACCAAGCCATGAACAGCACCTTCTATGTGTTGGGCGGTGTCGGCAGCACGAAGTTCGCGGACGACGAGCGTTTCACGCTGAACTTCGGCGGCGGCTACAAAGTCCTCCCGACCGACTGGCTCGCGGTCAGCATCGAGGTACAGGATCGCGTGTACGAGTCGGACATCTTCGGGAAGAACGAGCTGGTCAACAACCTGGAGGCGTACCTGAACCTGACCGTGTTCTTCTAGAGGTACCAATGATGCGCTCACTGTTACTCGCACTGCTGCTCGCCGTCCCCGCGGCCGCGTCCAATTCAGCCGGGCCCGCGCCCGACTTCGCGCTGCCGGCGCTCGGCGGCGACCAGGTCACCCTGTCCCAGTACAAGGGCCAGGTCGTGATGATCAACTTCTGGGCCACGTGGTGCGGCCCGTGCCGGCAGGAAATGCCGCTGCTTGAGGGCATCTACAAGAAGTACAAGCCGATGGGCTTCACCATGATCGGCGTCAACGTCGAGCCGGATCCGAAGGCCGCCGAGGAGTGGCTCGCCAGGCACTCGCCGGTCAGCTTTCCGGTCGCGTTCGACACGGACAGCAAGGTGAGCAAGATGTACAAGGTGAACGGCATGCCGAACAGCGTGATCATCGACCGCAAGGGCAACGTGCGCCTGCTGCATCGCGGCTACAAGCCGGGCGACGAGAACACCTACCTCGACCAGATCCGGGCATTGGTGCGCGAATGAACGCCTCGCGCCGGTACGCTCGTCGCCTGCTCGCCGTGGTCGCGGCCGTCGCCGCGCTGTCCGGTTGCGCGCCGATCGAACCGTGGGTGAAGCCGTACGAGCGCGAGAACCTCGCCGATCCGATCATGGCCTTCGACCGCCACCCGGTATCGAGCAGCTACCTCGACCACGTCTACGAGGCGCGCGAGGGCGCGCGCGGCGGCACCGGTGGCGCCGGCGGAGGCTGCGGATGCAATTGACGGGCATCTCCGGCCTGCGCGCCTGGCTGCCAGCGCTCTGCGGCCTGCTCGCAGCCCCGACCATCGCCGGGGTGCTGCCGGAGGATCGCGCCGACCTGCTCTACCACCGCTACGACGGCGGCGGCGTCGTCATCGACGGCCCGTCGGTACTCGTGCGCAAGGGCTTTGCGGACAAGGTCTCGGTGTCCGCCAACTACTACGTCGACATGGTTTCGAGCGCGTCGATCGACGTCGTGACGACCGCGAGCCCGTACGAGGAAGAGCGCACCCAGTACAGTCTCACCGCCGATTACCTGCGCGGCAAGTCGACCTACAGCATCGGTTACATCAACAGCTCGGAAAGCGACTTCGAAGCTGCGACCTGGTACGCCGGGGTCAGCCAGGACATGTTCGGCGACCTGACGACGATATCGTTCAGTTTCAAGAAGGGCGACAACGACATCTACCGCAACATCGGCGGCGCGAAGGATCCGACCTTCACGCGCGCCTCCGAAGTGCGCAGCTACGCCGTCGGCCTGACCCAGGTGCTGACACGCAGCATGATCGGGCAGGCCAACTTCGAGGTGATCACCGACGAGGGCTTCCTCAACAGCCCCTACCGGTCGGTGCGCTACGTGGACCCCGGCTCGCCGAACGGCTATTCGTACCAGCCCGAGGTGTACCCCGCGACACGCACCAGCAACGCGGCCTCGCTCCGGCTCAGCTACTACCTGCCGTGGCGCGCGGCCCTCGAGGGCTGGTATCGCTTCTACACCGACTCGTGGGGCATCGACGCGCACACGGCCGAGGTGTCGTACACGCACCCGATGTGGCAGCGCTGGATCTTCTCCGGCTCGGTGCGCTACTACACGCAGGAGAAGGCCGACTTCTACGCCGATCTCTTCCCGCGCCGCGACTATGCCAACTTCCTCGCGCGCGACAAGGAGCTCTCGACCTTCACGGCCGTCACCCTCGGCGTGGGCGCAAGCTACGACTTCAGCATCGCGCGCCTGCCGTGGATCGACAAGGCGCAGGCGAACGTGCGCTATGACTTCATGACCATCGACTACGACGATTTCCTCGACGTGCGCGAAACGGTCCTCGTACCGGGCACCGAGAGTCCCTACTCCCTCGACGCGAACATCTTCCAGGTCTTCCTCTCGATCTGGTTCTGATTGCGTTAAGCTTGCGCCCGCCGTGCCGCGTGGCAAGCCGAGGAGACCGAAAGATGCGTGCACCCCAATCCCGTGCGTGGACCGCCCTGCTGGCGACGTGCGCCTGTCTGTCCATGGCGACAGTTCATGCCCAGGGCCGCGAGGAAGCGAGACTGATCACCGCCACCGAGGTGCTCACCGAGCTGCAGTCGACGCGTGACCAGCAGATTCCCCAGTGGCTGCTCGACCGGGCCCATGGCCTCGTGGTCGTACCCGACGTCGTCAAGGTCGGCTTCTGGCTCGGCGGCCGCCATGGCAAAGGCGCGATGGTCGTGCGCGACGAGGCCGGCCGCTTCTCGAACCCGGTATTCGTCAGACTGAGCGGCGGCAGCTTCGGCCCGCAGATCGGCGCGCAGTCGAGCGACGTCGTGCTCGTGTTCACCACCCGCAAAGGCATCCAGGGCATCGCCGACGGCAAGGTGACCCTCGGCGCCGACGCCTCCGTGGCGGCAGGTCCGGTCGGGCGCCAGGCATCGGCCGCGACCGATGCCGCGTTCAAGGCCGAGGTGTATTCGTACTCGCGCAGCAAGGGCCTGTTCGCCGGCGTCGCGCTCGACGGCAGCGCGATCACGATCGACGACAAGGCAAACGCCGAGTTCTATGGCCGCAAGGTCGAGGCAAACGAGATCATCGAGGGCAAGGTCACCACGACCTCGAACGGCGCGCAGCGCTTCATGGCGGCAGTCACCGCGAGCACCACACCGGCCGGCGCGGAGACCGTCACCGAGCCGACCGCACCGGGCGCGTCGACCACCACGCCCGCCACGGGTGGTGACTCGGGCGTGAAGACCTATCCGCTCGAGCCGGAAACACCGCCCCAGAACACGCCCCCGGAGTAAGGGGCCGGCAGGTTCCCGAGGCGCCCATGGACGTCACGATCTACCACAACCCCGGGTGCGGGACATCCCGCAGCGTGCTCGAAATGATCCGTCATGCGGGCATCGAACCCACGGTGATCGACTACCTGCGCAATCCGCCGACGCGCGAGCGGCTCGTCGAGCTGATCGGCGCGGCGGGACTCACGGTGCGCGAGGTGTTGCGCGAGAATGGCACGCCCTACGCCGAGCTCGGCCTCGGCGATCCGTCACTGACGGACGAGCAGCTGCTCGATGCGATGACGACGCATCCGATCCTGATCAACCGGCCCATCGTCGTGACGCCGCTTGGCACGCGCCTGTGCAGGCCGAAAGAGCGCGTGTTCGAGATCCTGCCGCCGATCCCGGGGCTGTAGGCGCACGGCAGCGCGCCTACGCGGAATAGGCGATGCCGCAGCCGCCGATGCCGCAATACCCGCCTGGGTTCTTGGCGAGGTACTGCTGGTGATAGTCCTCGGCGTAATAGAACCGCGGCGCCTCGGCGATATCGGTCGTGATCCGGCCCTTGCCGGCGGCATCGAGTCGCGCCTGGTAGGCATGTCGTGATTCCTGGGCAGCGCGCAGCTGCTCCTGCCCCACCGCGTAGATCACCGATCGATACTGCGTGCCGAGATCGTTGCCCTGGCGCATGCCCTGCGTGGGGTCGTGGGACTCCCAGAACACCTTCAGCAGCGTGGCATAGCTGACAACGCGCGGATCGAAAATGACCCGCACGACTTCGGCGTGCCCGGTGGCACCCGAGCACACCTCCTCGTAGGTTGGATTCGGCGTGTAGCCGCCGGCATAGCCCACAGCGGTCGAGAAGACGCCCGGCAACTGCCAGAAAAGCCGCTCAGCCCCCCAGAAACAGCCCATGCCGAACACGGCTTCTTCGAGCGGCGCCTCGAACGGCGGTTGCAGGGGATTGCCGTTGACGTAGTGCCTGGCGGGTACCGGCAGCGGCGTGTCGCGGCCCGGCAAGGCATCGGCCGCGGTCGGCATGCGCGCCCTCTTCTGGAACAGTGGCATGAGGATCGCCTCCGTGAAGGGTGGCCAGTGTGGGCGCGCGCGGCCCCCGACTCAAGGTCATGTGCCACAATCGCCGCGCCCATGACCCGCTCCGCCAGCACTCCGCGCCTGCGCCTCACGCTCCTCTACTTCGTCGCGCTGCTCGTGGCGACTGCATTGTGCGCCCCGCGACACCCGCCCGGTGCGCTGCTGCAGGCCGCGGCGCTCCTGCTGGTCGCCGGCGCTTGCCTCGGGCGGATCTGGTGTTCGGTCTTCATCGCGGGGCGCAAGGACGCGGCCATCGTGACGCACGGTCCCTATGCGCTCTGCCGCCACCCGCTCTACTCGCTGTCGTTCGTCGGCGGCATCGGCCTCGCACTCGCCACCGGATCGTTCACCCTCGTGGCAGCGACGGCGATCGTGCTCGCCGCGCTCTTCGGCAGCGCCGCGCGACGCGAAGAGCGCTGGCTCGGCGAGCGTCATCCGGGCGAGTACACGCGTTACGCGGCCAGCACGCCGCGCTGGTGGCCGGCGTTCTCGCGCTGGTCGATGCCGGCCGAGACGCTCGTTTATCCGCCGATCCTGTGGAAAGCGTTCGTCGATGCGGGCTCGTTCTTCCTGCTTTATGCGCTGGTGCTCGCGGCGGGCGCGCTGCAGGGCTCCGGCGTGCTGCCGCGGCTCGCCGTGCTGCCGTGACCGAACTCGAGCTGAAGCGCGACCTGTTCGGCTCGGTGTTCCTCGTCCTGGACGATGCCGGCCGGCCGCTGCATGTGTGCCGCGACACGCGCACCGCGCGCGCGTGGGTCATGCCGCTCGCGCGCTGGCTGGCGCGGCGCGAGGCGCGCGCGCTGCGGCGCCTGGAGGGCGTCGGCGCCGTACCGCGCCTGATCGACCATCGCGCCGGCATGCTCAGTCGCGAATGGCTGGCCGGCGAACCCATGCAGCGCGCGCGCCCGGCGGACCCGCACTATTTCCGGGACGCCCTCACGCTGCTGCGCCGCCTGCACCTGCACCGCGTCGTGCACAACGATCTCGCCAAGGAACCGAATTGGCTCGTGACCCCGGAGGGCCTCCCGGCGCTCGTCGATTTCCAGCTCGCCTGGGCCGCTCGCCGGCGCGGCCGGCTGTTCCGGGCGCTGGCGCACGACGACCTGCGACACATGCTGAAACACAAGCGCAGCTACCTGCCGGGACGGCTCACGGCGCGCGAGCGGCGCATCCTGGCAACGCCCTCTGTGCTGTCGCGCGCCTGGATGGCGAGCGGCAAGAAGGTCTATCTGTTCGTCACGCGCCGTATCCTCAACTGGTCGGACCGCGAGGGCGCGGGCGATCGCCGCTTCTGATAATCTTCGCGCCCGATGGGTATTTCACAACCGCACAATCTGCGCGGCAATCCCGACAGCCGCAGCCAGCGACCTTACGGCCTGCGCGTGAGCCTCCACGGCAACGATCCATTCCGCAAGCTGCTGGGCGCCGACTGGAGCCGCACGCACTGGTACACGACGGTCGCGGAACGCGACGCCGCGCTCGCCGAAATGAGCCGCAGGCACGAATACTCGCGCCCCGGCGACAAGCCGGCGCTGCGTTTCGAGAAGGTCGAGAAGCTCGCCGAAAGCCGCGGGCTGTAGGCGCCGCCTAGAACAGGCGGCCGAGCGAGAGGTAATAGGCCATCTCGCCGCCGTCGTCGTAGCCCAGGCCGAAATACAGCGGACCGAGCAGGCTGCGCACCCCGAGGAACACGCTGAAGTCGTTGCGCGCCGAATCGAAAGCGATGTCGCTGCGTTCCTCCCACACGTTGCCGACTTCCCACGCCATGCCGAGGTAGGTCGGCAGATCGAGGAAGGCCGTGCCGGGACGGCCGATCTGGCGGTAATAGATCGCGCGCGCGATGGCAAAGTGGCGGCCGGCGATCTCGCCGGGCGCGAGCCCCGACAGATTGAGGAAGCCGCCGAGAGGGAAGAGATTGCGCACGTCACCGGGCGCCGAGTCGAGATTGGAGCCGGCGCTCGCCCAGAATACGGCGCTGTTGCGCCCCCAGGAACGCGCGATCTGCCAGTCGATGCTGACGAGATCCGCATCCGAGGAGGTCCCGGACAGGTCGCGCTCGCCTGTCCAGTCGATGAACAGCGAAGTGCCGGTGCGCGGAAAGCCCACATCGTCGAGGCTGTCGTAGGCGATGCGCGCATACAGCTGCCGGACATCGAATTCGTACACCGGCAGGGCGGGGTCTCCGACCCGCACGCGCGATTCACCGTCCTCGCGATGCACGCCGACACGCACTTCGAACGCGCCGCCGAACTCACGGCCGAAGTCGAGCCCGTAGCGCGCGCCCTTGATGCGATACTCGGCGAGTCGCCTGCCGTCGGTATCGAAAAGGCCGACATTGCGCGCGCCGTACTCGCCTTGCGGCAGCACGAACCAGCGATTGCGGTAGGACAGCGGCAGGTAGACCTCGGTCGCAACACGCGGCGACTCGCCGGCCTGCAGGTCCCACACCCACTCGCCGCCCAGCTGGTTGATCTCTGCGAGCACGAAGCGCGCGCTCGCGTTGTAGGCCGAGTTGCCTTCGAAATCGTCGCCCAGGCTCAGGCCGAAGCGCACGTAGTTCGGTCCCCAGGAGTTGCGCGTCGCCGTCACCTCGAGCCCTTCCCGGCCGGCCTCGTCGCTGACGATCTGGTAGTCGAGCGTCTCGAGGTTACCGAGGCCGTAGAGCTCGGTGACCCGCGCATCGATCGCCTCGCCATCGAGCGGTGCCCCCACGAACTCCTCGAAAAGGTCTTCGATCGGCCGCTGGTAGCGCTGCGAGCCCTCCGCGACGCGCAGGAACCCGATCTGCGGAATTTCCCTCGCGCGCACCTGCGCGCGCGCGTCAACATAGGCCTGGTAGCGCGGCTGCGATACGGCAAGCCGCGCCAGCGCCGATGCCGCGGCACGCGTCGCGTCGGCCCCGGCCTGGATCGAATCCGCGAAGCGCTCGAAATCGAACGACGACGCGTTGGCGAGCGCCGGGTCGATGAGTATGTCGCCGTCCGTGACCGACGCGCGCTGCAGTTCGCTGTTGCGGCGGATCAGGATCGCGAGCATCTGGTTCGAGATGATCGGCACGGTGGAGAGCTTGTCGCGCGTCAGCAGCGGGAAGCCGGTGTCGACCACGATCAGCACGTCGACGCCCATGGCGCGCGCGACGTCGACGGGCAGGTTGTCCGACAGCCCGCCATCGACGAGCAGGCGCCCGTCGCGCTCGACCGGCACGAACACGCCGGGCACCGACATGCTCGCGCGCATCGCCGTGGCGAGGTCGCCCGAGTCGAGGACGATGCGCTCGCCGGTCTCGAGATCGGTCGCCAGCGCGCGAAACGGCGTCGGCAGCGCGTCGAAATCCCCGATCGTCGCGGCCGGCAGCGTGAGCTTGCGGAACAGGTCGTGCAGACGCTGGCCCTGGACCAGCCCCTTCGGCAGGCGGAACTCGCCGCCGCGCAGGCCGAGCGGCAGGCGCACCAGGAAGTTGCGGTCCTCCTCCCGGCGCCTGAACGAGAGGTCACGGCGCGGCGGACGGTCGCCGAGCACGTCGCCCCAGTCGAGGCCGTGCAGCGCGGCGTCGATCTCGGTGGCGGAAAGGCCGCTCGCGTAAAGCCCGCCGACGACTGCGCCCATGCTCGTGCCCGCGATCGCATCGATCGGCACCTGCATTTCCTCGAGCACCTTGAGCACGCCGACATGCGCCGCGCCACGCGCACCGCCGCCCGACAGCACGAGCCCGACGCGCGGCCGCGTATCGGCCGCCGCCGCAAAGATCGGCATCACGACACACAGCCAGGCGATGAGCCGCGGGACTCTCACGGCCGCAAGGATACCAGCCCCGCAATCGCGCATAATGCCGCGATGTTGCGCTCGAGCCTGCTTCTGCTGTCGCTGGCCGCCGCGGTCGCCCATGGTCAGTCGCCCATCGTGAGTGACTGGGGTCATTACGGCGGCGACGTCTTCGCGCAGCGCTACTCGTCGCTCAATGAAATCGATCGCTCGAACGTCGACAAGCTCGAGGTCGCCTGGACCTATCGCACCGGCGAGCTCGGTGCGGGCTTCGAACGGGCCGGCAAGCTCTCATTCGAGGCAACGCCGGTGCTGGCCTTCGGCCTGCTGTACCTGTCGACGCCGACGAACATCGTGATCGCGCTCGATCCCGCGACCGGTACCGAACGCTGGCGCCACGATCCGCAGATACCGCGCAACCAGCATTATTCGGAGGGCACCTCTCGCGGCGTCACCGTGTGGGAGGATCCGGGCGAGGCTCGCCAGGGTGCCTGCCGCCGCCGGGTGTTCACCGGCACGCTCGATGCGCGCCTGATCGCCCTCGATGCCGAGAGCGGCGAGCCCTGCAAGGATTTCGGCCCTGGTGGCGCCGTGGCGCTCGCCCCCGATGCGCGACCGACCAGTCCGGGCGAATTTCTCGTCACCTCGCCGCCCGCGACCTTCGACGATGTCGTCATCGTCGGCTCCGCGATCGGCGACAACCGCGGCGTCGAGCTCGAGCGCGGCATCGTGCGCGGCTTCGATGCCAGGAGCGGCGCGCTGCTGTGGCGCTTCGATCCGGTGCCCGATTCGGAAACACATCCCGCCTGGGGCGACTGGCGCCCCGAACAGGCGCGGCAGACGGGCGGTGGCAATGCGTGGGCGCCGATCACCGTGGACCCGGGACGCGGCCTCGCCTTCATCCCGACCGGCTCGGCGAGTCCCGACTTCTACGGCGGCCAGCGCCTCGGCAACAACGCGATGGCGAATTCGCTCGTCGCGCTCGACGCGCGCACCGGCGAGGTACGCTGGTTCCGGCAGCTGATCCACCACGACCTGTGGGATTTCGACCTGGCAGCGCAGCCCACGCTGATCGAGATCGAGGGCGAGACGCGCTCGGTCGCGGCGGTCGTGCAGGCGACGAAGTCCGGCCTGGTATTCGTGCTCGATCGCGAGACGGGCGAGCCCGTCTACGGCATCGAGGAACGCAAGGTGCCGGCATCGCGGGTGCCCGGCGAAGTGGCCTCCCCCACGCAGCCCTTCCCCTCGACACCGCCACTCGTCTCGCATGCGCCGCTCACGGAGGACGACGCCTGGGGACTGACCTTCTGGGATCGCGGCAAGTGCCGCAAGCTGATCGCGAAATACCGCAACGAGGGCGCGTACACGCCACCGGACCTCGAAGGCACGATCCTGTATCCGAGCTATGTGGGCGGCGTGAACTGGGGCGGTGTCGCGCACGACGTGCGCCGCAATCACATCATCACCGTCGTGAACCACATCCCGATGGTCGTCACTCTCGCGCCGCGCGAACTGCTGCGCCGGCAGCGCGAATCCGGCGACTACCCGCACTCGGAATTCTCGGCACAACGCGGCACCCCGTACGGCATGCGCCGCGAACCGCTGTTCTCGCCGTTCAAGCTGCCCTGCGTGCGCCCGCCCTGGGGCACGTTGGTCAGCATCGACATCGAGCGCAACGCGATCGCATGGCAGGTGCCGCTCGGCAGCACCCGCGGCGTCGCGCCCGCATGGCTGCCCGCACGCGATTTCGGCATGCCCAGCATGGGTGGGCCGATCGTCACCGCGGGCGACCTGGTGTTCGTCGCCGCGGCCATGGACAACCAGATTCGTGCCTTCGACATCGAGACCGGCAAGGAACTGTGGAAGCGGGCACTGCCCGCCGGCGGGCAGGCCACCCCCATGACCTATCGCGCCGGGCCGGACCGGCGCCAGTACGTTGTGATCGCCGCCGGCGGCCACGGCGGGCTCGGCACGCCCAAGGGCGACTATGTCATCGCCTACGCGCTGCCGAAATGAGGCGGGGCGCGTTCGCCTTCCTGCTCGCCACGGCGGGCGCCCACGCGGCTGACGCAACGCTGCAGGAGTTCGTCGTCACGACGACGCGGCTCCCGGCGCCGCGCATCGACGTGCCGGCCAGTGTCGGCCTCGTCGATGCCGGGGACATCACGCGGGTCGGCGCCACGCACTACTCGGAAGCCGTGAACCGCATCCCCGGCGTCTACGTGCAGCGCGGCGGCGGCCAGGAAAGCCTGGTGTCGGTCCGCTCGCCGGTGCTGACCGGCGCGGGCGCCTGCGGCGCTTTCCTCGCGGCCGAGGACGGCCTCGCCATCCGGCCGGTGGGGTTCTGCAACGTCAACGATCTGTTCGAAGTGAACACCGAGCAGGCGGGTGGCATCGAGGTGCTGCGCGGGCCGGGCTCGGCAATCCATGGCGCGAGTGCCGTTCACGGCATCATCAACATCCTCACGCCGTCGGTCGCGGAGCTGCCGCGCCTCGGTCTCGCGCTGGAAGGCGGGCAGGACAGCTATCGCCGCGTGAAGGTCGCGACCCGCACACCGGGCGGCACGCGGGGCTTTGGCACCTATGGACACTACACGCACGATGGCGGATTCCGTGACGACTCCGGTGTCGATGAGGGCAAGCTGAACCTGCTGTACGACGAGGCCGACGTGGCCGGCGGCACGCTGCGCGTGCGTGCCGCAGGAACCTGGCTGGAACAGGAGAGCGCGGGCTACATCCGCGGCTACGAGTCGTACAAGGACGAGGCGATCGTGCAGACGAACGCCGATCCGGAAGCCTTTCGCGACGCGTGGAGCGCGCGCGGCTCGGCCGCGTGGTCGCGCTCGACCTGCGAGGGCTGCGCCGCCGATGTGCGGCTGATCGTGCGCCGCTCGCAGATGCAGTTCCTGCAGCACTTCCTGATCGGCAAACCGCTCGAGGAGAACGCGCAGTCGAGCGCCATGGTGTCCGCCTCGACGCGCCGCCCACTGGGCGCGGCCTGGAGCTGGGGGGCGGGCCTCGACCTCGAAGCCTCCGACTCGGATCTGCGCGAAACACAGAACGGCCCGGCGACCGACGGCACGCCCGCCGCGAATGCGATCCGCCCGGCCGGCAAGCACTACGACTATGGCGTCGACGGGCGCACCGCCGGCGCCTTCGCCACCCTCGGGTGGCGGCCCGATCCGCGCTGGGTGTTGAACGCGGGCCTGCGCATCGAGCGCACACGCTACGACTACGACAACCGCATGATCGCCGGCAACACCGACGAGAACGGCGTGCCGTGCGGCGCCGCCGGCTGCCTCTACAGCCGGCCTGCCGACCGCGTCGACGAGTTCGACAACGTGGCCCCCAAGATCGACGTGATGTACCTGCCCCGCGAGCGCCACCGCCTCTACCTGTCGTGGTCGCGCGGCTTTCGCCCGCCGGAGCAGACGGAGCTCTACCGCCTGCAGCGCCAGCAGGACATCGCCGACCTCGACTCCGAGCGCCTGCAGGGCGGCGAGATCGGCTGGCGTGCCGCAATGGGGGACTTCGATTGGTCGCTCGCGGCCTTCGCGCTCGACAAGCGCAATGTCATCGTGCGTGACAGCAGCGGCTTCAATGTCAACGGCGGCGAGACCACCCATCGCGGCATCGAGTACGAATTGCGGTGGCGCCTGTCGCCCTACTGGCGCGCAAGCGCCGCCGGCAGCGTCGCCTGGCATCGCTACGCGTTCTCGGCCGCCGTCGAGGGCGGCGAGACGATCACCGACGGCAACGATGTGGATACCGCCCCGCGCAATGTGCACGCGCTCCGCATCGGCTGGTCAACGGCCACGAACCTGGACGCCGAGTTCGAAGTGCTGCACGTGGGGCGCTACTGGCTCGATGCCTCGAACGCGCATGAATATGCCGGCCACACGCTGCTCAATCTGCGCGCGAGCTGGACGCCGGCGCCGGCGTGGCGCGTTACCTTGCGCGCGCTCAATCTCGCCGATGCAGCCTATGCCGATCGCGCCGACTTTGCGTTCGGCCAGTACCGGTATTTTCCGGGGCGCGGCCGCACGGCATTCGTCGAGATTGCGTACGTCGCGCCCTGAGACGCGCGCACAGACAAAGCGACTGCTTGCTGCGCGGATTCCATACGCCGCACCGCTCGCGACTCGACGCTGACGCGCGAGCGCCCGCTCACGCGTCAGCGCTCACTCAGCCGAACGTGATGCAGCCCGACGCGCCGATCAGGCACCACCAGCACAGCGTATTGCCATCCCACCATTCGAAGCACAGATCGAAGATCCCGCCCGGCGCCGGGTCCCCGATGATGATGATGATCGGCCCGATCGGAATCTGGAATCCGAGCCGGCGCGACACGCGAATGGCCATCGGCCTCATCGGCTTCACATGGCCGCCCTCCACCAGTGCAGCCGCCACCTGCCGCATCGCCGCCTTCAGCTCCGGCCGCGCCACTTTCCTCGCGCCTTTCGGCTTGCAGCCCTCGCATTCCAATGGCCGGTACCCGACCACCTTTCCTTCGCGAATCTCGGCAGAGATCGTCTGCTTGAACCCGGCGCCTTCCACAGTGCCGACCTCGATGCTGCCCTTCCTGAGCGCCTTGAGCGCCTTGGGATCGAGGAACTTCGTCGATTCGAACGGCCGGAACCGGCCGCGATACGCGCGCACGCGCACAGGCTTGCGGATCTCGACCAGCGGCCCAGCCTTGCCGGATTTGCGCCTGGATGTCTTCATCGTGTCCTCCCTGTTGATCCGCGCGCATCCTGCGACGCGGTATGCGGCATTCTCGACCCACCCTTGCCGCACGGCAAGCATGCGACTGCCCGGCGCTCACTGGCAGGCAAGCCAGTGCTTCCCTAGACTTGCGCGCATGCTCTACCTGATTGTCTCGATCGCGTTGCAGGCACTGCTGATCATCCATTGCATCAAGACCGGGCGGAACCAGATCTGGATCTGGGTGCTTGCGCTGCTCTCTTTCCCCGGCGTGATCGCCTATGTCGCCGTCGAGCTCGTTCCGGATCTCATCCGCAGCCGTGGCGCGCGCCGCGCCGCGCGCGGCGTATCGCGCGTGCTCGATCCGGGGCGCGACCTGCGCAATGCGGAGCAGTGCGCCAGGGTGGCGGGCAATGTCGCCTCACGCCAGGCGTACGCCGACGAACTCGCGAAGCAGGGCCGGCACGCCGAGGCGATCGCAGAGTACCGCGCGGCGCTCACCGGACTCTATGAGCACGACCCGCAGCTGATGCTGGGTCTCGCGCAGTCGCTGTTCACGAGCGGCGACGCGGCCGGCGCGCGCGACACCCTCGATGCGCTGATCGCCGCCAATCCCGACTTTCGCAGCCCGGACGGACACATGCTCTATGCGCGCGCGGTCGAGGCGACCGGGGACACCGCCAAGGCGCTGGAAGAATACGCCGCGCTCGCCGCGTACTTTCCGGGCGCCGAGGCCTCCGTCCGTTACGCGCAGCTGCTGCGCAGCGCCGGGCGCGACGAGGAAGCCCGCAAAGTGCTGGGCGACCTGCTGGAACAGGCGCGCATCGCGCCGGCGCACTACCGGCGCACCCAGCGCGAATGGCTCGCGATCGCCGCCCGCGAGCTGGATCAGAAAATGCGGTAGTCGGCCGGGTCGATGCTGCTCACCGGCAGCTTCGGCGACAGCGATTCGAGTTCGTTCACCAGGATCTGCGACACCGCCAGATTGCGGAACCACTTGCGGTTGGCGGGCACCACATACCAGGGCGCGTGCGCCGTCGAGCAGCGCGCAAGCGTCGCCTCGTACGCCTCCATGTAGTCGCGCCACTGCTTGCGCTTGTCGAGGTCGGCGGCGTCCCATTTCCAGTGTTTCGCGGGATCGTCCAGCCGCTCCTCGAGACGCTCCTTCTGCTCGTCCTTGCTGATGTGCAGGAAGAACTTCACCACGCGGGTGTTGCAGTCGGTCAGCAACCGCTCGAACTCATTGATGTGCCGGTAGCGGCGCTTCCACACTGCGGGGCCCACCAGCTTCTCCACGCGCGCGACCAGGACATCTTCGTAGTGCGAGCGGTTGAACACCGCTATCGAGCCGAGCGGCGGCACGCGCATATGCGCGCGCCAGAGGTAATCGTACTGGCGCTCGGCGTCGTTCGGCACCTTGAAGGCGTGCACGGTGCAGCCCTGGGGGTTGAACGCGGTCATTACGTTGCGGATCGTGCTGTCCTTGCCGGCGGTGTCCATCGCCTGCAGCACGACCAGCAACGACTCCACGCCTTCTGCGTACAGCGTGTACTGCAGCTCCTCGAGACGCTTCTTGTTGCGCTCGAACACGGCCTCGGCCTCGCGCTTCTGCCAGCCGTGCGTGGCATCCGCCAACGCATCGCCCAACGTCACGCGGGAGCGCGGCTTCACTCGCAGCAGTTTCGGCAGATCGGCCGCGTTTACGTTCTTGCCCATCCCGTGCCCCCTCGAGGCTGCCCGGGGGATTCTACATGTTAGAATGTAGTGTTGATTCCAAGGAGTTCCCGTACATGTCGACCGCCCCCACCCCCAGCGTCACCCCGCCCGCCGGCGGCGCGAAGATCACGATCGCGAACGGCAAGCTCGTCGTTCCCGACCAGCCGATCATCCCATTCATCGAAGGTGACGGCACCGGCCCGGACATCTGGCGCGCCAGCGTGCGCGTGTTGGACGCCGCGGTCGCCAAGGTCTACGGCGGCAAGCGCCGCATCCACTGGCTCGAGGTCTACGCTGGCGAGAAATCGAACAAGCTGTTCAACACCTGGCTGCCCGAGGAGACCGTGGCGGCCTGTCGCGAGTACCTCGTGTCGATCAAGGGACCGCTCACGACGCCCGTTGGCGGAGGAATCCGCTCGCTGAACGTCGCGATGCGCCAGATGCTCGACCTGTACGTATGCCTGCGCCCGGTGCGCTGGTTCAAGGGCGTGCCCTCGCCCGTCAAGGCGCCCGAGAAGGTCGACATGGTGATTTTCCGCGAGAACACCGAAGACATCTACGCGGGCATCGAGTTCGAACTCGGCACCGAGGACAACCGCAAGTTCATGGAACTGTTCAAGCAGCATTTCCCCAAGGCCTACGCGAAGATACGCTTCCCGGAGACCTCGGGCATCGGCTTCAAGCCGGTGTCGCAGGAAGGCACCGAGCGGCTGTTCCGCGCGGCGATCGAGTACGCGATCGCCAACGGGCGCAAGAGCGTCACGATCGTGCACAAGGGCAACATCCAGAAGTACACCGAAGGCGCGTTCCGCAACTGGAGCTACGCGCTCGCCGAGCGTGAGTTCCCGCAGCAGACCTACACCTGGGAACAGTGGGAGCGCACCAAGGCCGCCAAGGGCGAGAAGGCTGCGAACGAGGAGCAGGCTGCCGCGCAGAAGGCCGGCAAGATCATCATCAAGGACGCCATCGCGGACATCACGCTGCAGCAGGTACTGACTCGCCCCAACGAGTTCGACGTGCTCGCCACCTGCAACCTCAACGGCGACTACCTCTCCGACGCGCTTGCCGCGCAGGTCGGCGGTATCGGCATCGCGCCGGGCGCCAACATCAACTACGTCACCGGGCATGCGGTGTTCGAGGCGACCCACGGCACCGCCCCGAAGTACGCCAACCTCGACAAG
>Ga0209200_1001501_pt1 | contig 23247 bp, 18 predicted proteins | sample AD_UKC033_MetaG_FD_184406 | JGI IMG/M metagenome (GOLD analysis project Ga0209200, IMG submission 184406) | Active sludge microbial communities of municipal wastewater-treating anaerobic digesters from USA - AD_UKC033_MetaG (SPAdes) (version 2) | ecosystem: Engineered > Bioreactor > Anaerobic >... | reverse complement strand
AAGGCATGACGAAGCGGAATGATATGCAGCATAAAACGGAAATAGGCCGGGACCACGTTTTTCAGTTCATCGAAAGGGGTTTCAAGCACCAGTTTTTGAGGAGCGTGTTTAGCAGCCAGGTGAGTGGCCACCCCGGTACCGAGAGAACGACCGTAATAGATCAGAGGCTTTTCGGGAAAATGGGTCCGTGCGTAGTCATAAACCGCTTCGGCATCTTCATAAAGCCCCTCTTCTGAAGGTTCTCCATTGCTTTTACCATATCCCCGGTAGTCGAAAATAAGGACCTCATAACCAAAGTTGATGAGGAATTGAACAAAACGTCCCCACCGGTCCAGCGAATGCCGGTTGCCATGAAAATACAGGACCAGTCCTTTGGGGGTCCCTTCCGGTTTAAATAAAAGGGCGTTGAGGCGGATATCCTGCCCGGCCGGAATATAAAGCTCTTGTGCGGCATGCCCAAACCGGTGATTGGGGTCCAATACCTGGCGCTGGAAAATAAAGCGGTCCTGCATGGAATAGATGATCCCAAATCCGATCAGGTAAAGCACAAAGAGGCCGAGAAATAGGCGGAAGAGCAGTCTGGAGGCTTTATACATCAGGCGGGTAAAATTAAGGGTATTGGTGGGGTGCTTGCAAGGTGCGGCTTCCGTAATTCAGATAGGGTAAACCGTGGCTAAGTTACATCTCGAGGTGTGTGGAAGCCGAAGCTAAGCTTCATCCGAACGGCTCTGACCCCATGAAAAATTGTAATTCATGATTAATCCTACCAGGCCGAAGCAAAGCTTCGTCCGAACATGCTGCTTCGTCTTAACGGTCCTCCCGGTACAAGGCTGTTTTCGGCAAAATGCCCGGGTCATAGGTCGATCCCGCCGCCACCTGAACCATGGTGATGCGCACCCGGGTCGGGAAAAACCGCTCATGGTCCTGTCTTTTGTGGGCATGTCCCTGACCTCCGCTGTCATCCTTGATCACCAGGTCCATTTGTTTGATGCCCTTGGACCAGATGATGGATTCATTTTCCCAGAAAGAAGTCATGGCGATATCTTTTTCATAGATGCCTTTATCCGTATACAATCCGGTGCCGGTGCAGCCGTATCCATTGCCCTGTCCTTGATTGGGGATATAACAAAGAGTCCAGGTGGTGGGCGCCCCTCCCTGGGGCTTTTCGATCACTTCCAGCCGGATGTGCACGCTGCCATTCCGGTAGTCCACCGGCGAGGTCCAGTCCGCGGGCCTTTGGGTATTGAGCATATCGCCGGTAACGTAATAATGGGATTTGCTCGGTTTGGAATGGTCCGCTTCTTCCTTGGTATAGGTAAACTCGACATCAAAAAGGAGGAATTGGTCATTGGTCGCGTCGGAGCGTTCAGCCCCGGTCAATAAAAGGATCAGCAGGAATTGGAATGGAAACATGGCGCCGTGTTAGGATTCAAAAAGAGGAATCAAATTTAACCGGACAAAATTATTCATTCTGTCCGGTTAGCGGATGTTTGATTTGGAAACCGCCGGATCCGGGTCAAACTGGGCCCTTCAACAGCCGGCTGGTAACAGACAATCTAAACCTATCGGTTCTTAAGCCGGTTTGACCTTGTTGTGCCTCATCCACAGATAACCGACGGCCAGAAGGCTGAGGATCTGGAAAGCGATAGCCCAAATGGGGACATGTATGCCGTCTGCCAGGATGTGTTTAAGGGTGACGACCACAACAATGGCAAAGCCAAGGGTAAAGACCCACAATACCTGCGAATTAGACCGGGTGGCATAAGCAAGCAGTCCGAAATTAAAAGCGAAGGCGGCCATTATCTCCATGAGGTGTTTGGCTGCCATATTGCCCGGTTCGCCCAGATCCCCAAAGGCATCCATAGCTATTTTTCCGCCCATAAAATAAAAGGCCAGTGCCTGTACCATCAATAAAATGGCCAGTGCGGTAAATACATTTTTCTGATTCATTTTGAAAACATTTAAAAGGTTTTTTGGATAAACGGGCGCTTCATGGATGTCCCGGTTTTGATTTAGGGCTCAAGGCATATTCCTGAGAAATAACCGGCAAATGTTTTCAATGGATCGAGCCTGCTTGACTCACTCCCTGACCGAAACCGAAGCTGGGAGAAAAGCGGGAAAAAGGACTATAATTCTCTCTGAAGATAGGAAATTCAGGATGAACTTAAAAATTAATTGTTACAGGCCGGAGCCAGGTCTTGACCCAATAGGGTATTAAGGGAATGAGATTTGACTGCAAATGGCCGGAAATAAAAAAGGGTTATGTAAAGTTTACACAACCCTATGATTCCGTGGAGAATAAGGAACCAGAACCTTTATTCTTAATTAATACTAATATCGCTTAATATCAACGCTTTATGCAATTTTTATGACTAAATTCTTGTAATTTAGTGCATAAATTACGACAACTATTTCGACAACTAAAGTTTTTACTCAATGAACAGACCAAAGTTTAATTTAAAGAATAAATCCGAAAAAGAGACCCTAATCTCAATGATTTTTCGTCCGTTGAAGCAGCGTCTTGTCTATTCAACCGGATTAAAAATTCCCCCTAAATATTGGAATGATAATACTCACCGGGCCAAGGCAACCCAGGATTTTATTGATTACCAATTCATAAACCATGAATTGGATAAATTAGAATCCCTGGCTCTATCAATAGCCAAGCAATACATCTCACAAAGCAAGATCCTGACTTCACTTGCCTTCAAAGGGGAAATGGATGCTTTATATCATGGGAAAATCAGACATTCAGGGGTTAAAGATTTCAGTTCTTTTATGGATAAGTTTATTGCAGAACGCAGTAGATCTCCAAAATATAAACCTAAATCAATAGCGGTTTACCAAACAACAAAAAACCACTTCAATAGATATGCCAAAGGTAAAGTGGTTTATTTTGAGGATCTCAGTATTGAATTTCTCTTAGGATTTATTCAACATCTCTACGACAAAGATTACTCCAACAATCATATCAATAAGATAATAACAACCATTAGAACAATGCTCAATGATGCAACAGATAGAGGATTTAATAAAAATATGGATTATAAGAGCAGAAAAATAACCGTTTCCAAAACCGAGACCGATAATATATATTTCACAGAATCCGATCTCAAAAAATTGATACTTCTGGACTTATCAGGTAACCCAAGACTTGATAAAATACGTGACCTGTTTATTGTCGGCTCCTATACTGGTCTCCGGTACTCAGATTACTCCATTCTCCAACCACAGAACTTGAGGTTTCTCGATGGAGTTAAAGTTTTTGATACCACCGTTACGAAAACAGGGGATCGGTTAATTATTCCGCTTCACCCAATTGTCGAACCTATACTGCTCAAATATAGTAATAAGCTACCAAGACCTATCAGCAATCAGAAAATGAACGATTACTTAAAAGAATTGTGCAAAATGGCAGAGTTAGATGACATAATCATAAAGAGAGAATATAGGGGAGGGAAAATGTATGAAGCTTCATACAAAAAATATGAGATGGTAGCATCCCATACGGCAAGAAGATCCTTTGCCACGAACGCTTACAAGGCTGGTGTACCCATGCTTAGCATTATGAGGATTACGGGGCATAAGACACCAGAAATCTTCCTGAAGTATATTAAATTCGATAATGAAGAAAATGCTTTATTGATGGCCCGGCACAGTTTTTTCAATGCTATTTCTAACTAAGCCAATTTGTTTCAATATTTTATTATTTCCTTAACAATTTAGGAGGAACCCACCCTCAATTAATCACGTTAATTTCAACGCCTAAAGGGCATAAATAATTTTATTTTTTAATCATGAGCTTAGGTATCTATAGAGTACTCAAATCTTTGAGTTGCCAACCGTTCACATTGTGTTACGGTGGAGAAGCCAATTCCAGTAAAATGGAGTGTGGGCGGATATCAAAAGGTCTTTCAAAACAATGTCTATGTTTTACAATTCAGGCCAGTTTGCCGATTTCTTAAAAACTGAAGTCAAGGCAGCTATTAAAGAATTCTTTGCAGAAAAGGGTTCTAGTTTATTTTCCACAAAGAGTCTCCCGGACCATTCAAGGTACCTAACCCGATCTCAAGTAGCAACCTACCTTGGTATTGCAGTAAGTACTGTTGATTATTGGGCGAGGATCGGAAAGCTCAATAAAATTGATTTGAGCGGATCACCACGATTTGACAAGTCAGAAATTGATGCAAACATCAACACTTTCCGAAAGTACAATCGACCAAACACTACTTATTCACTTTAAAATAAATGCGATGAGTAGTAGCAAAAAAATGACGGTCATTGTGCCAGTCCCCAAGAGGATTTGTAATATAATTACCACCGTATTTGGTAATACAACCAAAGGTGTAAAAGCATTATCCATTATAAAGGAAATGATTTTCCAACATCAAAAATGCTTTGCACCCATGTTACATTATTTACCTTATGATTATAAAACCAAGAAAAAGCTTTTGGGTGGAAGTGAGTTCTATCCTATTTGGAATGAATTGGAAAAATTAGAAATTTTAGAACCGAAAGTATTGCCCGGAAATAGAGCTTACAGTTATTCTGGACATATATGCAAATCTTACCGCATTTCTCCGAAATGGTTAGATGGTGATGTTATGTATCTTGAACATGCCAGAAATCTGAATGATTTCAAGGTTGACGATGAAAACATGTGTAGGTTGATTGAAAATACATTAAAATATGTTAATGTTTCGACTTCCGATGGGCAGATTAACAATAAAAGTGATTCTTTAAGTCAAGATTATATTGATAATAAATTTAAAATTACAATGAAAGGAATTAAGTACAAATATGCAAAAATTTCATATAAAGAGAGCTTAAGTTCTGAATACATTAAGCCCTACTTGTCATTTGAGAAAATAAATATATCGGAAAGCTACAAAGGTGGTTTAAAACTACTTAACTTAAAACACTTTTATATAAGTAAATCAACAACAAATGGAAGAATAAATTACAATCTTACAAATTTACCTTCTGAATTGCTAAAATTATTAGATTTAGATAATAATTGTTTATGTGAAATTGATCTTAGTTGTAGTCAACCATTAATTTTATCTTATTTAATTAAAAGTATAATAAATAATAATATGGAACCTATCTCTGCGGATAGGTTCCTAAATCAATCAATTAAGAAACATCTTTCTCCTCCCTTATTGTTTTCCTCCAATATACCCCCTTCAGATAATACTTCTAAGTCAGATATTGAAGTTTTTATGGAAAAAACTGAGGAGGGACAATTGTATGAATACTTTTCCACCCAGTTATTCGGTTCATGTAATGAGACAACACGAAAAGAAGCAAAGCTTAGCTTTATTTCATCATTGTATTCAAAAAGTGAAAGCAGAAATGTAGGAAAGCTCAAGTTTGCCAAAGTTTTTCCAAAACTCACTAAGTTGCTCGATTCGGTTAAAATCGATATGATTGAAACCTTTGAAGACCATCTGAAAAATGGGAGTTTTCCTGAGTTGAATAAATATACTTTTTCCAATAGAAAGGGGAATAAAGATGCCAAGAGTGCAGGCAACGATTTTCTGGCCGTTAAACTTCAGGAGATTGAAAGTACCATATTCTTAGATCACATTTTGCCTGATCTATACAGAAGTGGTCTTATGGTTTTACCGAAACATGATGCAATTCTGTGCAGACAAGAGGATCTTTCCATTGTTATGGAAATAGTTACCACCCATCTCGACAGGATTTTTGGTGCAGGCAATTATAAAAGTAGGACTAAAGTATTGAATGAGGTACCAAATTCATGTTCTAATTTATCAAGCGCAACCATAAAAAATGAAAGGACCAAAGAATCTTCAGATATGGACTCTCAAGAGAAAAATTTACTTAAACAATTTAGTTAATTTGGTCATATTAATTCAGAGGAAAGCCCAGGATCGACGATCTCCTACGGATTGGTGCTAACCAGCCAATTGGAATAAAGATCGCTCAGAATGGCTGTAATGAAGCCATAAAAGGTTTGATTGAATTCTTAAGAATTTATTAACACTTTACTGATTTGCCTGTCTTAGGACAGAAAAACCTTCATTTTGGCAGGTTTTTATCCTCATTTACCTGGATGGATAGTAAAATGTCCAACGGCCAAATTTCATATCTTCGGAACTCAATTTAACCAAGAATACTTCATGTTTGAACAAGCTTTCAAAAATATCGATGATATACTCCATAAGGACGCAGGATGCAGCTCCGAATTGGACTATGTAGAGCAGACCTCCTGGGTCTTATTCCTAAAATATCTGGATGACCTGGAGAAAGATAAAGCCACTGCTGCCCAACTGACAGGGAAGCCTTATAAAAACATCGTTTCTCCCGAATACCAATGGTCCAAATGGGCAATGCCAAAGGATAAGACGGGTAAACTGAATCATCACAGAACCTTGACCGGGGACGACCTAAAGGACTTTGTTGACCATAAGCTTTTCCCTTACTTTAAAAGGTTCAAAACCTCTGCCGACAGTGCTGATACCATTGAATACAAGATCGGGGAGATTTTTAGTGAGCTCAGGAACAAAATACAAAGTGGATATAACCTTAGGGAAGTTATCAACCGCATAGATGAACTTAGGTTCCGCACCCATGTCGAAAAGCATGAAATGAGCCACCTCTATGAGGATAAGATCAAAAACATGGGCAATGCCGGACGAAATGGAGGGGAATACTATACTCCACGTCCTTTGATCAAAACAATAGTTAAAGTAGTTGCACCTAAAATTGGGGACAAGATCTATGATGGAGCTGTCGGAAGTGCTGGTTTCTTATGCGAGTCTTATGAATATCTCAGGCACAGCAAAGGCAAGCCGGAAAACCTTACTTCCAATGAAGTTGAAACGCTACAGAAAAAAACCTTTTACGGCAAGGAAAAGAAATCCTTAGCATATATTATTGGGATCATGAATATGATCCTTCATGGTATAGAGGCACCCAATATCATACATACCAATACCCTGGCTGAAAACATTTCTGACATCCAGGAAAAAGATCGGTTTGACATCGTTTTGGCGAACCCTCCTTTTGGAGGGAAAGAACGGGCAGAAGTTCAGCAGAACTTTCCCATCAAATCCAGTGAAACTGCCTACCTCTTTCTGCAGCATTTTATAAAGATCCTGAAGGCCGGGGGAAAAGCTGGGGTAGTCATCAAAAACACTTTTCTGAGTAATACCGATAATGCATCAGTCAGCCTGAGAAAGTTATTATTGGAAAGTTGCAATCTTCATACCATTCTCGATCTCCCCGGAGGCACATTTACAGGTGCAGGAGTAAAAACTGTTGTCCTATTCTTCGAAAAAGGAGCATCTACCAGGAAAGTATGGTATTATCAATTAAACCTAGATCGCAATCTTGGCAAAACCAATCCTCTAAGTGAAAATGACTTAAGTGAGTTTATAAAGCTTCAAAAATCACTTTCCAACAGTGAAAACTCATGGACAATTGATATCAAAGCTATTGATAAGTTTACTTATGATCTTAGTGTTAAGAATCCAAATAAAAAAGAGAAAACTGGTTTAAGAAAACCACATGAAATATTAGAAGAAATGAAAAGTCTGGATAGTGAAAGTGCAGACATTTTAAATTCTATTTTGATGATTTTATGAAACAAAACTGGCAAATAAAAAAAGTAGGTGAGGTTTGTGAAGTAATTGCCGGACAATCTCCTGAAGGGAAGTATTACAACAATGAGTTAAAAGGGTTACCCTTCTATCAAGGAAAGAAAGAGTTTGGTGAAAAGTATATTGGTGAACCAACAACATGGACGACGCAAATAACCAAAGAAGCGGAAGCAAATGACATATTGATGTCTGTTAGGGCTCCGGTTGGACCAATTAATTTCTCTACTCAAAAAATATGTATTGGCAGAGGCTTAGCTGCAATAAGAGCTTCAAAATTAATCGACAAAGAGTTTCTCTTCTATTTCTTACTAAAACATGAAAATGAAATAGTAGGAAATGCGGGGGCAGTGTTCGATTCGATCAACAAATCTCAAATTGAAGCAATTGAAATCCCGGTTCCACCCCTCTCTGAACAAAAACGCATTGCATCCATCTTAGATTCAGCCTTTGCCACCATAGACAGGGCAAAAGCCAATTCTGAACAAAACCTCCAAAATGCCAGAGAGCTTTTTGAGAGTTATTTGCAGTCAGTGTTTGAAAATAATGGTGAGGGATGGGAAGAAAAGACTTTGGGGGAAGTCATTGATTTAGTTTCAGGTCAACATATTGATTCAAAGGAATACAATTTTAAAGGAAAAGGAATTGGATATCTTACTGGTCCGTCAGATTTCGGAGTCATCCATCCTGTAGTTTCAAAATGGACGGAATTTCCAAAACAATCCGCAATCAAGAATGATATACTAATTACAGTTAAAGGTTCAGGCGTAGGCAAAATTAACTTAATGTCAGAAAGTGAGTTATGTATAAGCAGACAGCTAATGGCGATAAGAGCAAAGACAGTTAATGTATCATTTTTGTATGCTTTTCTTTCTACTAAATATTATTACTTCCAATCTTTATCAAACGGGGCTGCAATTCCAGGAATTACCAGAGTTAATGTGCAAAGTTTAAAAATTAAAATTCCACCTATAAGACATCAACAAGTCATCGTTCAAAAAATTAATGCCTTTTCCTCTGAAACCAAAAAACTGGAAGACATTTATCAAGCCAAAATCAATGATTTAGAAGAGTTGAAAAGGAGTTTATTGAAAAAGGCATTTAGCGGTGAGTTAAATTAATTCTAAATTATTTGCAATATGCGTGATCAAGAACTTAAAGATCTTTTAAACGATTTGACTAAAGCTTCAACCGAAAGTGAATGGGTTGAATTCAAACTGAACTTTCATTCAATTGAAGAAATTGGCATGTGTATATCAGCATTATCAAATAGTGCTTGTATACAGAACCAACCTTTGGGATATCTGGTCTTCGGTGTAGAGGATAAAACACACAATATAAAAGGCACCTCATTTAAGGCTAAAGAATATAAAAAGGGAAATGAAGACTGTGAACATTGGTTAGCTACCCGTTTAAATCCAAGAATTGACTTTTTGGTATTTGAATTTGATTATGATGTTAATCGTCATATTTCTATTTACATTATACCTGCTACAAAAAATCGACCTGTTGAATTTCTTCATCAAGCATATATAAGAATAAACACAATTATTCGGAAACTTAATGAGTTTCCCGAAAAACAAGCTAAGATTTGGAAAAAAGACTTTCCACCTTTTGAAAAGGAAATTGCCAGAGATAATTTAGTCGCCTCTGATATTATCAAGTACCTTAGCACTGAGACATATTTTGACTTGATGAAACTACCATATCCATCCATACAACAAGCTGTAATTGACAAGTTAATTGAAGAGGGGATAGTTGTCAAGAATAAGGGATATGCCATTACAAAGTTGGGAGCTTTATTATTTGCAAAACAATTAAAGGACTTTGAAAGCGTTGAACGAAAATCAGTTCGCGTAATAGTCTACAAAGGTAAAAACAAGGTTGAAACTGAACGAGAGCAAATGGGTGTTAAGGGTTATGCTTTGGGTTTTGTAGGATTGGTAGATTGGATTAATAGTCAATTACCTGCAAATGAAGAAATTGGAAAGGCTTTGAGAAAAGACACTAGAATGTATCCAGAAATTGCAATTCGAGAGTTGGTTGCAAACGCACTCATTCATCAAGATTTGGCTGAAAAGGGCTTTCCGATGATTGAGATTTTTAGTGACAGAATTGAAATTTCAAATCCTGGAACTCCACTTGTTAAACCTGAACGATTTATTGATGCCTATCAATCTAGAAATGAAAGTTTAGCTGATCTCATGCGAAGAATGGGATTTTGTGAAGAGAAAGGAAGTGGATTAGATAAAGTTATTTTTTATAACGAATTGTTTCAACTTCCACCTATAAACGTTACCGCCTCGGAAAACAGGACAAGGGTAACGATGTATTGCTATAAATCTCTAAATGACTTGGATAAAAAGGAAAAAATAAGCGCATGTTATCAGCATGCTTGTCTTAAGTATGTTTCAAACGAAAAAATGACAAATCAGAGTCTAAGACAGCGATTTAAAATCGAAGATCACAATTATTCTATTGCTTCTCGCATAATAAGAGATGCTGTAGTGGACGGAGTGATCAAAGAAGATGATCCGGAAAGCAAATCAAGAAAATATGCAAGTTATATTCCATTTTGGGCTTAAGTTTGGTATGTGATGGTTATGTGATAGAACGCTACTTTTTGTAATGTATATAGTTGATTATCAATTACATATTATGTGATGGTTATGTGATAGAACTTAATAGAAGAAATATATGAATGAGGCCGAAACCAGAGCAGAACTCATAGACCCCAAGCTTAAAGGTTGTGGCTGGGGCGTTGTGGAAGGTTCCAAAATACTTCGTGAATACTATATCACGGCTGGTAGAATTCAAACCGGAGGTATAAGAGCCAAAAGACTGAAAGTAGACTATGTATTGGTTTATAAAGGTCTTAAACTGGCTATAGTTGAAGCCAAAAGTGATGAACTGGAAGTAGGTGAAGCAGTTGCCCAGGCGAAACAATACGCTCTAAAAATGGATTTGGAGACCACCTATGCTACTAACGGCAAATCGATTTATAGTATCTCTTTAAAAACTGGAGTTGAGGGTTTGGTAGATAATTATCTCAGCCCTGAGGAACTTTGGAATAAAACCTTTGCGAATCAGAATCTTTGGAGGGAGAAATTCGCTTCAATTCCATTTGAAGACAGAAGTGGGACTTGGCATTTGCGATATTACCAGGAAATCGCAATCAATAATACATTAGAGGCTATTGCCAATAAACAAAATCGTATTTTATTGACCCTGGCTACAGGCACAGGTAAAACGGCAATTGCTTTTCAAATAGCCTGGAAACTCTTTCATGCCAGGTGGAATTTAAAATACGACGGAAGTAGACGGCCTCGTATTTTGTTCCTTGCGGATAGAAATATTTTAGCAGATCAAGCTTATAATGCCTTTTCGGCCTTTCCAGAGGATGCCCTTGTAAGAATAAAGCCGGATGCGATCAGGAAAAGAGGAGCTGTGCCCACAAATGGCAGCATTTTCTTTACCATATTTCAAACATTCATGAGCGGTACGGATAGTGAGGGAAAATCCGCTCCCTATTTTGGCGATTACCCTCCTGACTATTTTGATTTTATTGTTATAGATGAATGCCATCGGGGTGGAGCAAATGATGAAGGCAATTGGCGGGCAATAATGGAATACTTCTCCCCTGCCGTTCAACTCGGATTGACAGCCACCCCAAAACGATTGGACAATGCCGATACTTATAAATATTTTGGAGATCCAGTCTTCATCTATTCTTTAAAGGAAGGAATCAATGATGGATATCTCACTCCATTCAAGGTCAAACGAATAAAAACCACTCTTGACGATTATATTTATACCTCCGATGATCAAATTGTTGAAGGCGAGATTGAACAAGACAAACTGTATACAGAACCGGATTTTAACAAGAAGATAGAAATCTTAGAGCGGGAAGCAAAGAGGGTAAAGATATACCTGGATGAAGTCAACCAGTCCGAAAAAACACTTATTTTCTGTGCTACGCAGGAGCATGCAGCCATCATCCGTGATCTTGTAAACCAGTACAAAAAATCAAAAGATCCAAACTATTGCGTTCGAGTCACGGCCAATGATGGGGAAATAGGTGATCAGTTTCTCAGAGAATTCCAAGACAACGAAAAAACTATTCCAACAGTCCTTACAACTTCTCAAAAGTTATCAACCGGAGTAGATGCCCGAAATATCCGGAATATCGTGCTTCTGAGACCTGTAAACTCAATGATTGAATTCAAACAAATTGTGGGCAGGGGAACCCGATTGTTTGACGGAAAGGAGTTTTTTACCATTTACGATTTTGTCGATGCCTATCACCATTTTGCAGACCCGGAATGGGATGGTGAACCTGTAGAACCAGATGTACCAAAACGACAAGGAATTGGAGAAGAGAATCCACCAAAGGACCTTCATGAACCAGAGGAAGAAGAGGTCAAGCGTGAACTTCCACAAAAGATTAAAATCAAATTAAAGGATGGAAAGGAACGAGAAATTCAACATATGATTTCTACATCCTTTTTGAGTTCAGATGGAAAACCTATCTCAGTTGAGGAGTTTCTGCAAAACCTATTCGGTTCCCTGCCTGAATTCTTTAAAAGCGAAGAAGAACTTCGAACCCTTTGGAGCAATCCTTTGACCAGAAGAACTTTATTGGAGAAACTGGACGAAGCTGGCTTTGGGAAGGAGGAACTAACGACCTTGCAAAAGCTTATTGATGCCGAAAAGAGCGATCTCTTTGATGTACTGGAATATGTATTTAACAGTGACTTCAAACCTATCACCAGGGAAGCAAGAGTTCTTGCAGCCCAGGCTACTATCTTTGCCTTGCTCAATGACAGGCAGAAAGAGTTTATTGAGTTTGTATTGAGTAAGTACGTTGAAACAGGAGTAGAGGAACTCGACCAAGATAAACTACCTGTACTTCTCACTTCTAAATATCAATCCCTTCCGGATGCCGGGGGGAAACTTGGGGATCTGACGAAGGTGAAGGATTTGTTTATAGGGTTTCAGAAGTTTTTATACGAGAGGAGAGTAGGATAATTTTGTATTAGAATACATTTACATTATTTTTATAAATACCATAATTAAGATAATATGAAACTTTTGATTTTCATAATAACGTGTTTGACTACTACCATAGTTAATTCTCAAACTCCATTAAATAAGCTCAATCTAATATTAGAATTTTATAATAATGGAGATTATCATTCAATTTCTGAGATATTAAAAGATAATGGATTCAAATTGAACACTGTTATTCCTAGAATCAAAAACGGTTCTGAAAATATTCTTGAGAATTTGACATATATTAAAAAAACTGAAGTCAAGTTAATATGCCGTATATGTCCAAATGAATATGAGCCTAAAATTGCAAATGAATCATTTTCAATTGTCAAGGATATTAACTTGGCTAACCTTGGACCAATACCTACATCTCCATATAATGATGATAAATTTGTTAAAATGGTGAACATCATGAAAACAGATGAAGACTTCCTCAGGTTATATCGAAACACCGTTGGTGAATACATGTCGATAGAGGATTATATTTGGTCATATCTAGAGCCCCGATACGGTAGCCTGCCTTCGACTCCTCTTGAAGTAATTAAAATTAGTTATGAGGAGTACATTCCTTTTGGATCAGCTATGGATATACTGAGTTTGTATTCGAGAACTATAAAAATACTAAGTCCTTATAAAATCTTAAGTAATCCCACTTTTTATATTGAATATACAAAAGATGATAAAGACTTAGGCTGGGGAAAATACTATTATTATTACAAAAATAACAATAAAAGCGACAAACTAATTTCTGATTATAAATACATACTTCAAGAAATTGATATTGAATTTCTTGGGGTTACTGATCTCAATTCATCCAATTCTGGACACGATATTAAGTTAAAAACTAATATAAAAGTTAGAAATAATAGGTATTATGAGGATAAAATAGGTTCTTCAGAGCAAGTTCCCATTTATCATGGACCTGGTGGAATTTACCAAGTTGTTATCGAGCTAAACGGCAGTTTAAAGACTCGAATTACATTTGATACAGGTGCTGGGGATGTAATTCTCTCTCCAGAAATTGCAGATTTATTAAGAAAATCGGGAGCTTTGTCTGCATCGGATTATGTTGGTAAAAGCACCTATAGCTATGCCGATGGAAGCATAGAGTCATTACAGCAATATCTATTAAAATCTATAAGAATTGGAAATAAAACAATACAAAATGTTATTTGTGCAATAGGAAATAAACCCAATTCTTCATCCCTATTAGGTCAAAGTTTTTTAAAAAGATTTGGGGCTTATGAATTTGATTATAAAAGAAATTTGTTAATATTTAAATAACTTTATAACTCTAACCTCTCTCTAATTTTTTAAAGTTCTCTTATTAATCATTTAAAGAATTAAGGTAAGAATAAACGATCAATCAACTAATCTTAGTTGCAATAAAGTTTAATATATTCATACGCATTAGGATGACCTAATTCGCCTGCCTTACTAAAATCTAAACACCCATTTTCCTTATTACCTGTTTTTATGTATGCTTTGGCGCGTTCAATATAATTTTCTGGGGAAGGTTTTAATTTAATTGCAAAATTCAAATCAAGAATTTGTCCCGTGAAATCATTCAATTTTGCTTTTGCATAACTACGATTAATATATGCCTCGTCGTAGTTAGGATTTATTTGAATTGCTTGGTTATAATCTAAAATGGCTCCTCTAAAATCCCCCAACTCTATTTTTGCTAATCCCCTTAAAAGAAATGGCTCGAAATTATTTGAATTTAGTAAAATTGCCTTAGAATAGTCAATAATTGCCCCTTTATAGTCTCCTTTCTGATATTTAATACTACCAGCATAAAATAATTCTTTATAAGTTTGGGATTGGAGGGAAGAATGTAATACTAAGTAGACCAATATTAACAAGTGTGTCTTAAGGTAATATCTCATTATATTAATTTTAACTCTGAAACTAATTTATTATTATTCAATGTATACGAAATATTTTAACTAGGTCCAAAACAATTATAACATAATGTTGGCTATTTATATAATCATAAATACTATATATAATCACATAGCGAAATAGATTAGTTATATAGCTTTATAACTTTAGTAATTCTCCAAACATTATTAATATCTTCTAACTGGAAGTTGTATATAAAGATGCCAGATAATCCAGTCTTTGCATTATTTGAATAGTATTTGACATTAAAACTTGGCGATAATGTCCCAATATCCTCTTTTATTTCATACACTTTCAAATCAGATATCGTTCCCCAGCTTTGAATAAATATTGAAAATTTTTTCCATTCAGGATTGCGTGTTAAAGCAAATGCTACTGAAAAATCACCTTGTTCAAGACTTCTAAAGAATAGATTCACAGCATCAAGAGGGCTGTTAATGTTACCTAATTTATAGTCAGTAATCTTAGGCAATGTCATCTTAATGATTTGCCATTTATAATCAATTTTCTTTAAATGATAATCCCATTCATATTTCTGGGGATATGCTGCATTTACTCCATAGGCGGTATATTTTACTCTTAGTACTTTGTCCCCAAATCCAGATGAATATCCCACATCAGAATCTATAACAATGTCCTCCAATGCACGGAATCCTCCCCAAATACCTTGTGTTGAAAAAGAATCTTTTGGCTCCCATTTTGGGTTTAATGTCATTAAATATGCCTTGTCAAAGTTTTTGGCATTAATATATCTCAGGAAAGCCAATATAAATTCATTTGGGTCTGATGATTCATTCATGCTTGCATTAAGCTCCGTTCTATTTGGTCTATTATCTGCAAGAACATTAAGATTTGCATTTAAATTATTTATTTGATTTGGATTATTGGGAATTTCGTTAGGCTTAGATTTTTCAGCAGAGGGTTTATTATGATTGTTATTGTCTTTTTCATTTAGGAATTGATAAATAAAAAATCCTACCAATAGCATTGAAAGTAGCAGGACAATTTTGATATTGTTATCCGAATCGTCATTTTGTTGTCTTTTATCTTTTGGCCCTGATTCATATTTAGGCCAAGGAAGTTTTGTTTGAGAATTGGAATCAACACTAATAGTATTTTCACATGAATCATCTTCATCACTAATATTTTTAGTTTTCATCTCGTGTTGACTATAAACCAAAGCTCCGAATCCAGTCAATAATATTATTAAATAATAAAGAATTGTGAATTGAGGATTTAAATACATACCCCAAATTGTATAGCAAATGTATAGGAGTACGCTTACTATATAAGGCAAATTGTCGGATGGAGTTAACCAACTGGTAAATTTTGCCATCCCTACAATAGCAGCCATATTCCCAAATATAAATAATCCAAGTCCAGGAATCGAAGAAGACCAATCCTCTGCAAGAATTGAATTCAATATGACTGCTATACTGTAAGAAATATATCCCACTACTGGCGTAAAAACATAAGCGGAAATTTTTCGCATAGAATCATAGATTTATTTGTAACAATAATCACAAGCATCGGGTCTAAGAATAACGGCATGTGCAGAATCTAATATAATGATATCACCTTTACATGCATTCAGTCCTCTACAATATTGAGAAGGATTTTTATAATCTCTGTGATGGGATTTGGCATATTTTCCAGTGCAAATCAAATAATAAGCAGATTCAGGGGATTTAGAATCGATCGAGAATATAAATAATACAATCGATAACAGGATTGAATATAATCCCATAGTACATAAGTTGTTATATTCAAATTTAGTGGGTTTTGTTCGAATGATTCAAATTATCTATCTCCATGACAGCCTGTGTCTTATACTGCTTAATTAGAATTATTCTTTCATCAATAAGATTGAAACCTCGTCTTAAGAATTCGGAAATGTGCTCAGCCAGAATGACATCACCTCCTTGGTTTGATTTTGGAAGTATTTATGGGAGTTCTATTTGCTGCCTCCAAAGGCAAATTCTATACGATTATCTTTAAAATATTCATTCATATGCATGGTCTCAGGTAGATCCATCTTTCCTCCCCTCCGGTTAATCCGATTTTTCGATTATCCCCCCTATGAACCTCTACAATCTGCATTTTAACTTTCAGTCCCAATTAAGTTAATTTAATTAACTTTCAGCTTGATGGAAAATTCTTCCTCGGCAACATTGAATAATTGGGCACTGTTCGGAAAATGGTTGTTAGTCTTACCGAGCAATTTATATTTAGTTAAAGTTGAAAATTAGACAACCAATACGACATCCAAAAAATAAAAAAACCTCATATATCATTGATATACAAGGTTTTAAACTTAAAATAGGGTGGAGAATAAGGGAGTCGAACCCTTGACCCTCTGCTTGCAAAGCAGATGCTCTGGCCAGCTGAGCTAATTCCCCTTCATTTCAATTTTCTCTTTTGGGTAGCCCCGCTTGACCCTCCCGACGCTTCGGTCGGGATGCTCTGGCCAGCTGAGCTAATTCCCCAGTCTTTCAATTTTCTCTTTTGGGTAGCCCCGCTTGACCCTCCCGACGCTTCGGTCGGGATGCTCTGGCCAGCTGAGCTCATTCCCCTTCATTTCAATTTTCTCTTTTGGGTAGCCCCACCTTGACCCTCCCGACGCTTCGGTCGGGATGCTCTGGCCAGCTGAGCTAATTCCCCTTTCTTTCGATCAGGCCGGTAAAACTAAGTCTTTTTTATGCAACCCTGGTGGCCTGAATGGGTAGTCCCAGGCAGATTTGAACTGCCGACCTCTACATTATCAGTGTAGCGCTCTAACCAACTGAGCTATGGGACTGAATTTCATAATCCGGCCGGTCCTGTACGGCAAACAAGCCGGTCGCCCAAGTCTTTTTTGGGAGTGCAAAGATAATTTTTTTAGTGAAAGTAAAAAATCCTCGCCATCTTAATCCTGCCATGGTAAAAGTTGAATTACTGACTGGAATCGACCAAGTCGGGGCCGACCGCCTCAATGAGCTGATGGCCCAACTCTGCCCGGAGTGTCCCGCCCATCCCCTGACCCATTTCCGGGACATCCTCTACCACCCCACCACCCGCCTGCTGGTTGCCATGAAAGAGGGCGAAATCAGGGGCTGCCTGACCCTGGTCTGGTATAAAATACCCAGCGGGATCCGGTTTTGGATCGAAGACCTGGTCGTGGACAGTCCATACCGGGGACAGGGTATTGCCAAGGCCCTGATCCAACATGCCATGGAACAGGTCCGGGCTCTGGGGGGCCATACTATTGACCTGACTTCCAGGCCTTCGCGCATCGAAGCCAATCAACTTTACCGGAGCCTGGGCTTTGAAAAAAGGAAAACCAATGTTTACCGCATCAGCCTATGAAATGGATGGTATTCGTTTATATTCAAATTTCCTCCGGGACCCCAAAACAACAAAGCCCGGCATTCCTGCCAGGCTTCGCTTTATCTATGACTTATTAAAGCCTTAGGCTTTTTTGAACTTCTTGTTGAACTTGTCGATCCTTCCGGCGGTGTCCACAAATTTCATCTTGCCGGTGAAAAAAGGATGCGATTTGTTGGAAATCTCCAGTTTGATCAGGGGATATTCCTTACCATCCTGCCATACTATGGTGTCTTTGGTAGGTGTGCAACTCCGGCAAAGGAAAGCCTCGTCCGCAGAGAAATCTTTGAAAACCACCATGCGGTAATTGGACGGGTGAATGTCTTTTTTCATCTTTCGCTAAAATTTGGAGCGCAAATATAAGGGTTCCCGGTTAATTCTCAAAAAGGAATTAAGTGAAGGGTTGATTTTGAGTCAACCCTTCACTTAATTCTTACCAACCCGGGAAAAAAGCGTCTTCCACATGCTCCAGCCGGTGCCTGCCGTCCGGGGAGAGCACGATGCTGATAATATCAAACCGGAATTGCCATTCGTGCCCGATGGAGGCCATATAGGCATTGGCCGCATCCATGATCAGCCTTTCCTTTTTGCTCCGGACAAACTCCGCCGGTTCCCCAAAAAAGGTGTATGATCTCGTTTTGACCTCGACAAAGATCAGGATTCCCTCCTTCCTGCAAACGATGTCCAGCTCCGCCCTGCTGAACCGCCAGTTGCGTTCGAGGATCTCATATCCGGCTCCTTCCAGATGACGGGCCGCCAGGTCCTCCCCTTCCTTGCCGGTTTTCTGATTCCTGGACATTTTAGCCGTCTAACTTATTACTTTTGCCCCATTAGTTAAATAAAATATGATAGCCGCCATCAACCCGACCAAAACCCAGGCCTGGGAAAAACTCAAAACCCATTTCAGGGAAACCCGGGACCTCCGAATGAAGGATCAGTTTGCCTGGGACCCGGACCGCTTCGAAAAATTCAGCATCCGCTGGGGGGATTTCCTGGTGGATTTTTCAAAAAACAGGATCAACGAAACCACCCTCGCCCTCCTGCTCGAACTGGCTGAGGAGTGCAAGCTGGGTGAAGGCATCGAATCCATGTTTACCGGAGAAAAAATCAACACCACCGAAGGCCGCGCCGTATTGCATACCGCCCTCCGGAACATTTCGGGCAGCCCGGTCTGGGTCGATGGGGAGAATGTCATGCCCGAAGTATACAAAGTGCTCGGCCAGATGCAGGCCTTTTGCGAAAAACTCCACCGCGGCCAATGGACCGGATACGACGGTTCGACCATCTCGGACATCGTCAATATCGGGATCGGGGGATCCGACCTGGGCGCCGTCATGGTGACCGAAGCGCTTAAACCCTATTGGGACAGGGGCATTACCCCGCATTTTGTATCAAATGTGGACGGCAGCCACATCTACCAGGTCTTTCAGAAAATCAAGCCGGCTACCACCCTGTTTATTATTTCCTCCAAGACTTTTACCACCCAGGAGACCATGACCAATGCCCACAGCGCCAGGCAATGGTTTGTGCACCAGGCCGGAGAAGTCCATATCGCCAAACATTTTGTGGCAGTGTCCACCAATGCTGCAGAAGTCACCGGTTTCGGGATCTCCGCGGAAAATATGTTTCCGTTCTGGGATTGGGTCGGTGGCCGCTACTCCCTGACTTCAGCCATCGGACTGCCTATAGCCTGCACGATTGGCTTTGAACGGTTCAGGGAATTGCTTGAAGGCTTCCATGCCATGGACCTGCATTTCCGTAACACCCCGTTCGAGAGAAACATCCCGGTATTGCTCGCCCTGATCGGCATCTGGTACAATAATTTCTACCAGGCCGAATCCGAGGCCATCCTCCCCTATGACCAGTACCTCCACCGATTCCCGGCTTATTTCCAGCAGGGCAATATGGAAAGCAATGGCAAAGGAGTGGACCGGAACGGCCAGATCATTGATTACCAGACGGGGGGCATCATCTGGGGAGAACCCGGCACCAATGGCCAGCATGCCTTTTACCAATTGATCCACCAGGGCACCAAAATGATCCCCTGCGATTTTATCGCCATGGCCCAGTCCCACAATCCCCTTTCCGACCACCATCCCAAACTCATGGCCAATTTTTTCGCCCAGACGGAAGCCCTTTTAAATGGCAAGTCCCTGGAAGAAATCAAAGAGGAGATGAAAAAGGCGGGGCTGTCTCCTGCCGAGATGGAGCGCCTGGCGCCCTTCCGTGTTTTTGAGGGCAACCGTCCCACCAATTCCATTTTGATCAAAAAACTCAACCCACAAACTCTGGGCAGCCTCATCGCCCTGTACGAGCATAAAATTTTCACCCAGGGTTGGATCTGGAATATTTATTCCTTTGACCAGTTTGGAGTGGAGTTGGGCAAAAAACTGGCTACTCAAATCCTCGGGGAGTTGGCGTCGGAGCAGCCCACTGAAAAACACGACGCCTCCACCAGGGGCCTGATCAATGCCTATAAACAAATGCGCCATTCCTAATGTCTTCCTTCGAGCGCCTGGAACCATACCTCCAGCATTACGCCTGGGGAGGCTTTTCCTACCTTCCCCAGTGGCTCGGCATTGAAAATCCCGGCCACCAACTTTTTGCTGAGGCCTGGTTTGGAGCCCACCCCAATCATCCTTCTTTGATTTTAAGCGGCCACGAACGTTCTTCCCTGAAAGAACGGATTGAGGCAGATCCCTTGAAGGAGCTGGGTGCCGAATCGGTTTCCACCTATGGGCCCCGCCTGCCCTTCCTGCTGAAAATACTGGATGTCCGGGATATGCTTTCCATCCAGCTCCATCCGGATAAAAAGGGGGCGGAGGTGGGATTTGAAGAAGAAAATAATCGGGGGATAGCCCTGAATGATCCAAAACGCAACTACCGGGACGACAACCACAAACCCGAAATGCTTCTTGCCCTTTCCGATTTCTGGATGCTCCAGGGATTTGCACCGCTTGAACATATCCATCAGCGAATGAGCCTTTATTTACCTGAACTGGAAGGAAGGACCGGTGGACTGGACTGGAAGGGTTTATTGGAACTCTTTTTATCCCTGGACCAGGAAATGGTGAATCACTCCTGCTCCCAATTGGCCTCCAGGTTAAGCCCAGGCCAAACAGCAAACAAAAAGAATATTGGTTTTTGGCTTGCAAGGGCTATGGAGACGTATCCGGCAGTAAAGGGCCAATATGACCGCGGATTACTGGTCATGCTCCTTCTGCACATTCAATATTTACGTCCGGGCCAGGCAGGGTATCAGGCGCCGGGGGTGCTTCACGCTTATTTGGAAGGGCAGAATGTGGAACTCATGTCCAATTCCGATAATGTCCTGCGCGGGGGATTGACCCCTAAACATATTGACATCCGGGAGTTTTTGAAACATGCCGATACCAGCCGGGCAGGACAGCATATTTTAAAGCCGGACTATCTCATGGACGACGAGCTGGTCTTCACCCCTCCTGTGCCCGATTTCCTGCTCAAACATTTTAAACTGAACCCAGGCGACAGCAAAACCATCCAGTTCAATACGGCCTCTATCGTGCTGATCCATTCAGGCAAGGTCGAAACCCCGGAGGGCCAGGTTTTTGGCAAGGGGCAGGCTGTTTGGCTGCCTTGTTTTAATGTTTTGAAGATCAAAGCCATGGATGACCAGGCGGAATTGTTTTTGGCAACAGCTACGGTGTAGGGCCCACAAAGTAGGCATCCTCCCAATGTTTCCCCAAAGGCCACGAAGGACACAAAATATTTTCTCCCACAAAGGCACAATGAACACAAATTATTGATTATCAATAATATAAAAAACCTTCGTGCCGTGATCTTTGCGTCTTTGTGGGAACTCCACACTCTTCGCGAACTTTGCGTCTTATATGTTTGTTTTATGCAATTTTTTCAGGTTTCCCAGATTGTTAAAATATTCAACTTTGAGGTAAGCGGGTTTCTGCGTTTTGGTACTTGATACTGCCGCAAAGTGTCCGCTCCATCAGGTTGAGTTCGGGGTATAACTTGTCACTGGATGACGCATTATTCATAAGACTGGACGACGCCTGGTATTTTTTTTAATTTCTTAAATTTTTAAATCTATGGAACGAGCAGGTTATTTAGGCTGTGATGTCAGTAAAGGCTACTGTGACTTTTTGTTACTCGACTCGAAGGAAGCGGTTTTAGAAGCTTCTTTCAACCTGTCAGATACCAAGGCCGGCAGGTCCGATCTTAAAAAGTTGATCGAAAAATGGCTAGCCAGCGGTATTACCACTCTGTATTGTGGGGTCGAAAGCACCGGCGGGTATGAAAATAATTGGTATCGCTACTTAAAATCCCTGGGTAAGAATTTGCCTGTGAAAGCAGCCCGGCTGAATCCCAAGGGGGTAAAAGCAGTGAGTGATGCAACGCTCAGACGAACCATTACCGATGCGGTAAGCGCTGAAAACATTGCCTGTTATCTGATTCATTTTCCGGCTAAAGTGGATTATGGGGACCAGCGTCTTACCATGCACGAAAGTGAGTTTAAAGAAGGTAGACAGCACGTCAATTACATCAACATGTCGAACAAGCAAAAAGTACAACTGGGTAACCAAATGGAAAAATTGATTTATCAATACTTCTCTGAAGTTTTGGTTTATTGTAGGCATGGGATCCCGGGATGGCTGCTACGCTTATTGGTCAAATACCCCTGTGCTTCTGCAGTGATAAGGGCTGGAGAAAAAAAAGTCGCTGCCGTTTTCGGCATTGGGCCCAAAAAAGCAAAGTCCATTCTGGCAAAGGCTTCAGGGTCTTCTCAGATGGTCAGCTTTCAGGTACAGCATATTATTTCGGTGACCGCCAGGGAAATTCTGCACAAACAAGAACTTATTGATGAGGAAAGGCTATATCTCCAGGGCCTCTACCAGAGCCATAAATGGGTGAAGTTATTATGCTCCATCATAGGTATTGGCCTGAATTCTGCCATAGCCCTACTTCTTGAAATAGAGGACATCCATCGGTTTGCAAATGCAAAAAAAATGGCCTCCTACTTTGGGGTTCATCCTACCTATAAACAAAGTGGTGATGGGGTCTGGGGAAAGCATATGAGCAAAAAAGGCAGGGGGGAAATAAGGGCCATTTTATATATGGCCTGTCTCTCAGGTATAAGGTATAATCCTTTGCTCAAAAATATGTATAAACGTTTCAGAACCACAGGAATGAATCACTATCAGGCCATGGGTGTTGTCATGCATAAATTGCTCAGGATCATATATGGGATACTCAAAAATGAAACAGCTTTTGATGCAGCCATTGACCAGGAAAATGTTCTTAAAGCCCA
>Ga0209200_1001500_pt1 | contig 23279 bp, 19 predicted proteins | sample AD_UKC033_MetaG_FD_184406 | JGI IMG/M metagenome (GOLD analysis project Ga0209200, IMG submission 184406) | Active sludge microbial communities of municipal wastewater-treating anaerobic digesters from USA - AD_UKC033_MetaG (SPAdes) (version 2) | ecosystem: Engineered > Bioreactor > Anaerobic >... | reverse complement strand
AATGCCTCTTTTTTTGAACCTTGGGGTATTGCAATTGACAATGCAGGAAACCTGTATGTTGCCGACACAAAAAATTATAAAGTCAGAAAAATAACTTCAGCAGGAGTTGTTACCACTTTTGCAGGTGCCGGCACAGCCGGTGTGACAGATGGCGCTTCTGCATCAGCACAGTTTGGATTTCCTGTTGGCGTGGCAACGGATGCATCAGGTAATGTTTATGTTAGTGAATACATGGCACACTGTATCCGCAAAATCAGTGGCGGACAGGTAACAACCATTGCAGGAACTGCATTTCAGAATGGTGATGCAATTGGCGCAGGCAGTGTGGCACTCTTTGATCATCCACATGGAATAGCAACAGATAATGCAGGAAATATTTACGTAGCTGATTCATGGAACAATAAAATCAAAAAAATTTCTCCTTCACATGTTGTAACTACTTTGGCAGGAAGTACAGCAGGTTTTGCCAATGGTGCAGCAGCATCTGCGCAGTTTGATAATCCTTCAAGTGTTTGTGTAGATGGAAACGGAGCTGTTTATGTGGGTGATATCAATAATTTTTGTATTCGGAAAATCTGGAACAACAGCGTAAGCACCTTTGCAGGAATACCGGGTACTGCAGGTAATGCAGATGGCCCATTGTTGCAGGCAACATTCAACAGTCCGTCAGGTATTGGATGGCACAGCTCTGATAAGTTTGTGATTGGCGATGAAGGCAACGAGTTGATTCGGGTAATAGACATGAATCAAACAGCGTTGCCACTTACTTTATCAACTCAAAACAATGTGCTCATTTTCTGTCAGGGTACTTCAGATGTAATTACAGCCAATCCACAGGGGCTTTCGAGTTATGAGTTTAAAGATGGTAGTACTGTAATAGCAACCAATACTACCGGTGTACTGTCAATGACTTCACTCACTCCGGGATTACATGCCATTACCTGTACAGCCACAGGCCCATCAGGAAATTATTCAACAACCTCACCTCTGAACATAAGTATAGCAGGAAGTAATTCAGCTTCAGTTTCACCGGCTGGACCTTTGGCACTTTGCAATGGCAGCAGTATCACACTCACTGCTTCAGCAGGTGCAAGTTATCTTTGGTCAAATGGCGCAACAACATCTTCAATCAATGTAAATCAGCCCGGAAATTATTCTGTAGTGGTTACTTATCAGGGAGGTTGTACTTCGCAAAGTAATACCGTTACCATCACTCAGGGCGGAACATTTAATGTAAGCGTTACACCCTCAGGAGCGCAATCAGTTTGTGCAGGCGATTCGTTGCAATTAACTGCAACTTCAGGCGCAGGTTATCAATGGTCAAATGGTGCAAGCACACAATCCATTTATGTGAATGCTGCAGGTAGTTATTCAGTAACCGTAACCAATAACTCAGGATGTTCAGGCACATCATCACCGGTAACAGTAACTGTAAACAGTTTGCCTGTTGCAACCATTACCCCTGCCGGACCGATAACTATATTACAAGGTCAGTCAGCAGTACTTACAGCCAATAGTGCTTCAGGATATTTATGGTCAACCGGTGCACAAACACAAGCTATAACCGTGAGCCTCGCAGGCACCTATTGGGTAAAAGTGAAAAATGCATCAGGCTGTTATTCATTAGCTGACAGTGTAACTGTAATAGTGAACCCACTCACATCTGTAACTATTTCGGCAGATGGCGATACAGTGGTTTGTCCTGCTGATTCAGTAAAACTTATTTCGTCTCTTGCATTTGGCTGCCAGTGGTTCAAAGACAATATTCTCATCCCCGGAGCCGTACATCAAATATTTTATGCAAAAGAAGCAGGAGATTATACAGTAAAAGTTATTGTAGGCTCTACAACACTTGTGTCAAATACCATCACAGTAGTACACAAAAATGTTCCATCAACAATTGATGCTTCATCTGATTCAGCATGTACAGGTAATCCTGTAACTATATCCATTGTGCCACAAAGCAATGTAACATTTAACTGGTTTGAGCAGATGACAGGAGGCACAGCCATTGCTTCAGGGAATAATTTTACCACACCACCACTTGCTGAAACAAAGACTTATTATGTGGAAGCTTATGCCAATGGATGTGTAAGTATATCACGTTTTGCAGTTGAAGGTTTTATATATCCTCTGATGAATCCATCCTTTAGTTACGATGCACCCGTCAGAGCCGATGGCGGAATTCGTGTGACTTTTGAAAACACAACTCCGCAGGGAAATTATTCTTATGAATGGGATTTTGGAGATGGCACAGCTGTATCAACAGACATCAACCCGCAACATACTTATGTTGCAGAGGATGATTACATGGTGACATTAAAAGCAACAAATGCTTTTGGTTGTACAGAAGTGGTTTCTAAATTAGTGGGCGTATCAACAGATCACACCTTATTTCTTCCCAATGCATTTACACCAAACAGTGATGGCGTAAATGATATTTTCAGATTACGTGGTTCCGGTTTTGTATCAGCATCTATGATGATATTAAACCAATGGGGACAACTTATATTTAAAACAGACATTGCTTCTGCGGGATGGGATGGCTCTTCGCGTGGAGGCCTTGTTCAAAATGGTACTTACTCCTACATTGTTCAGATAAAAATGACCGATGGAAAAGAGCGGGTAATGAAAGGAAATGTTTCACTAATAAAATAACCTGCACATGAAATTAAAATACATACTTCCGTTTCTGGTAGCATTCAGTGCAGAGTTAAATGCACAGGATCCGCATTTGTCGCAATACTTCAACGTGCCTGTATTTTATAATCCGGCACTTGCAGGCAGTGAAATACAAAATATGCGTATAGCACTTGACTACCGCAATCAGTGGATTGCTCCCGGTGTGAGTTTTAAAACACAAACCATTGCATTGGATAAAATAGTGAATCGTGTTGGTTTTGGATTGATGATTAACAAAAACTCTGCAGGGAAAGATGGTTTTAGTCGTCTTTCTATTCTCGGAGGCATCAGTTATACTGCACGCTTTGGCGATAAAAAACTGAATCGGCTGACAGCAGGATTTCAGGTAGGTGTTTTGCAGAAGTCTTTTAATCCTGCCAACCTCACTTTCGACAATCAATATACACCGGACATCGGATATGATCCTTCAGCATCCAGTGGCGAAACATTTGCCAACACAAAAGTTTCGCGTCCTGATGTGAATGCAGGGTTGAACTATTCCTACGGTTTGGGCAATGGCGAAGTGAAGGTAAAACCATTTGCAGGTGTTTCATTTGCACATATCAACAGACCCAATGAATCATTTATCGAAGAGAATAACGGTAATCCCATTCGTACAACGGTATATGGTGGTGCAGCTATCAGATGCAGTGATATTCTGGAACTGAAACCACTGGTTTATTTTATGAAACAGGATGCATTTCAGGAGCTGAATGCAGGTGTCATTTCTCAGATTAATTTGAAAAATGCGAATGCTGTACGATTTGGTTTGTTTTATCGCAATCAGGATGCAGCAATCATTTATGCAGGTTATCAGCTTGGAAAAGTGTTTTTGGGAACCAGTTATGATTTCAATATGTCTAAATATAAACCTGGTGGAAGCGGAGCTTATGAAATATCTCTGGTTTACACTCCACAGGGCAAAGCCAAAGGCAAACGCGTAGAAGAAGGAACTGTGAAACCTGTGAATAAGAAGAAAGCACCTGAGCCTAAACTCACACCTCTTGAGAGCTACATACTTGCTCCTGTGCGTGTGGCTGCTTCTATAGATGTGATATTGGATGAACCATTACCGTTAAAAACAGTAGCGCAAAATCAAAAGTCAAAAACCGGAATACAAAATCAAGAAAAAAACAACTTGAATTATGAGCAGGCAGGATATGTGGTATTTAAAAATAATACAACAAAATACGACCTCAACAACCGTTTTGATGTGATTGAAGCTACCATTGATTATCTGTTCAAATATCCTCAGCAAAGAGTATTGCTGGCAGGTACAGCTTCAGATGCTGAGTTCAGCAACAACAGCCACATCGGTATGCAACGCGCTGAAACAGTAAAATCTTATATGGTGCAAAAAGGAATTGAAGCAGACCGTATTGATGTGATGGATTTGAAAAACACATTACCTAAATCGTTTGTGGAAGATGGTCAGCCAACACAACGTTTATCACGGACAGATATTTATCTTATAAAATAAATTATTTATGACTATACACTGGATTAAGCTTGTCTTACCGTTTTTCTCAGCTTTGTTTATTACTTCATTGATTATACCGGCATGGATAAAACTTTGTCTGCAATGGAAGTTGTTTGATAAACCTGATGTACGCAAACATCATGTTGCCATCATTCCGTCACTTGGAGGAATTGGAATTTTTGCAGGAATAATGATTTCGTTTCTATTATTTACACCTGCAGAAAGTATTTCCGGATTCCATACAATGATAGCAGCAATTTTTGTGTTGTTTTTCACAGGTTTTTTTGACGATCTCACCGATTTGCCTGCACGATTAAAATTAATTATACAGGCAGTAACTGCCATGGTAGTAATGTATAGCGGTTTGCGCCTGCAAACACTCAATGGCTTTATGGGCATACATGAGTTGAAAATATTCTGGCAATATGCACTTACAGGATTTATCATTTTATTTCTTACCAATGCCTATAATTTCATTGACGGATTAGACGGGCTTGCTGCAACCATTGGTTTAATCATATTTTCAGTGTTTTCAATTTTGTTTTATATACAGCATGAATATTCCTGGATGATGCTTTGCCTGAGTGTTATGGGAGGACTGATTTCGTTTTTATATTTTAATTTTAATCCTGCAAGAATATTTATGGGCGATACAGGCTCACTGGTGATTGGATTTTTGATTGCATGCAGCACAGTTAAACTTATTGGGCTTTGGTTTGCAGCACCGGTTATTTCATTCGGGCCGGCACTGACAGTAGCAACCTTGTTTATTTTAATTTTTGATTTGACCAGAGTGGTTTTTATCCGTTTGTCCAATGGCATGTCGCCTTTCAAAGCAGACAGAAGTCACTTGCATCACATGATATGCAGGCAACAATTCGGACACCGCGGAGGAACTATATTAATGGCAGCTTTCAATGTTATGTTTATTATGCTCGTCATTCCTTTAGGAAAGTTCAGATTCACAACTTTTTTTATCTTTTGTTTTTGCCTGGCAATTGCATTACTCAATTCTAAGGTAATGTCGGCAGTAGCAACTTTACGCAACAAAATTTTAGGAGAACCACAGAAGAAAGTTCCTGTAGATACGTATCACTGATTTCATTTCTGCTGAGGATGGCAATGTATTTAGTATTATTGCTGCCGCATTTTCAGAGTATCATATTGAAAAAAAGAATAGCTATACTTGGTTCTACCGGCAGTATTGGTACACAGGCGCTGGAAGTTATTGCTAAGCAAAAAGAGTTTTTTGAACTGGAAGTAATTACTGCCAATTCCAACAGTAAGCTTTTAATTCAACAGGCAAATAAGTATCAGCCTGCAACAGTAGTTATTGCCGATAAATCAAAATATACCGAAGTAAAAGAAGCATTGTCGTCATTGCCGGTGAAAGTATTTGCAGGAGCAGAATCGCTGGAACAGGTTGTTCAGAGTGATGAAATTGATGTGGTGCTTACGGCAATGGTTGGTTATGCAGGTCTGTTACCAACCATAAAAGCTATTCAGACAAAAAAACATATTGCTCTTGCCAATAAGGAAACGCTTGTTGTGGCAGGTCGTTTGATTACAGAGATGGCCCACGAAAACAAAGTAGCCCTGTTGCCGGTTGACTCCGAACATTCTGCCATTTTTCAATGTCTGGCAGGAGAACATTTTAATCCGATAGAGAAAATTTACCTGACTGCATCGGGAGGTCCTTTCAGAGGAAAAACAAAAGAGTTTTTAAAAACGGTTACACATGAACAGGCACTGAAGCATCCTAACTGGACTATGGGTGCTAAAATCACCATTGACTCTGCCACAATGATGAACAAAGGACTTGAAATGATAGAAGCTCGATGGCTGTTCAATCTGGATATTTCGCAGATAGATGTGATTGTGCATCCGCAATCGGTTATTCATTCCATTGTTCAGTTTGAAGATGGTAGCATGAAAGCGCAGATGGGATTGCCTGATATGAAACTTCCCATACAATATGCACTTGCCTATCCGCAACGTTTGAAATCGGATTTCCCGAGATTCGATTTTCTGAAATATCCGGATCTTACATTCGAGAAACCTGATAAAGAAGTTTTCCGTTCATTGCTTTTAGCTGAACATGCCATGAAAAAGGATGGAAATCTTCCCTGCATCATGAATGCAGCAAACGAAATTGCTGTAGGAGCGTTTCTGGAAAGAAAATTGGATTTTCACCGTATAACTGATCTTACAGAACAATGCATGGAGCATATTCATTTCATAGAAAACCCAAACTTAAACGACCTTGTTGAAACAGATACTGAAACACGGCAATATGCTGAAGTTTTATTGAGTAAAAAAAGTAATTTCGCGTAAAATTTAGAAACAGAATGAGTGGATTGATTATGGCAGCCCAGCTGATACTGGGATTATCTATACTGGTTACCTTGCATGAGCTTGGGCATTTTCTTGCTGCACGAATGTTTGGTATCAAGGTCGAAAAATTTTATTTGTTTTTCGATGCATGGGGAATAAAACTGTTCAGCTTTAAGAAAGGTGATTGCGAATATGGTATAGGCTGGCTTCCTTTTGGTGGATATGTAAAAATTGCAGGAATGGTGGATGAGAGTATGGATAAAGAACAGATGGCACAACCGCCACAACCATGGGAATTCAGAAGCAAGCCCGCATGGCAACGCCTGATAGTGATGGTTGCAGGTGTGGTGATGAATGTAATTCTCGGTATTGCAATATTCTCTATGAGTTTGCTGCATTACAAACAAAGTTATCTTGCCAATGATGCTGTGAAAAACGGTATAGTAGCATACAAGCAGGGAGAGCTTATTGGTTTGGAAACAGGAGATAAAATTACTGCCATCAATGGAAAACCTTTTGAACGCTTTGATGATTTGTTATCAACACGTGTGTTGTTTGGAGCCACATTAACTGTTGACCGCAATGGTCAGACAGTTCTTGTACATGTACCTGATGATTTTTATCGCACAGTTGGAGCCAATGTACGTTCGGTGTTCTTAGGAGCCGGACCTTTGGTTTATAAAGTTGGTCAGGTAGTAATTGGCGAAAATGCTTTTAAAGCGGGTCTTCAGGATGGTGATGTGATTACTGCCATTGACAAACAAAAAATTACCGGAGAGGATTTTATGTCCAAATACTTTCAGGATAAAAAAGGTGAATCGGTTTTGTTGTCTGTCACAAGAGATAGCAAACCATTGGAGATAAATGTAAAAATCAGTTCTAAAGGAACTATCGGTTTATTCTATAACGGAGAATCTGTAATTCCTGATTCTTATGTTAAAACACCTTATACACTTGCTTCAGCAATTAAATTCGGTACATCGGATGCTTTTGAAACCTTGATAAGCAATGCCAAAGGCTTGAAGAAACTCTTCAACGGGCAGGAAAAATTTCAGGAGTCGGTTCAGGGGCCTATCGGTATAGCCAAAATTTATGGCGGTACGTGGGACTGGCCTCACTTCTGGGTGCTTACCGGCTTACTCTCCATGATTCTTGCATTCATGAACATATTGCCGATTCCTGCACTTGACGGAGGGCATGTTTTATTTCTGCTGATAGAATCTGTCACACGTAAAAAATTCAGCGACTCATTCATGGAAAAAACTCAGGTGGTGGGTATGGTGCTGCTGCTGGCACTGATGGTGTTTGTCATTGGTAATGACATCTGGCGAAATTTCATTAAGTAATTCCTGTTGTAAATAAATAGTTTCTTTTTGTTTTTTGACTGAAAGGATAAAGCCTTTATTTTATTTTTGTGAGGTAATTTCAGTCAGCTAATTATGCAAAAAGAGCGAACGCTTGTGCTGGGTTCAGCCGGTCAGATTGGTACCGACCTTGTTGAAGAACTCAGAAGAATTTATGGTGACAGCAATGTTATTGCTACCGATATAAAAGATCAGCCCGAAGCTTTCAAAGCCAAAGGACCGTTTATGATGGCAGATGTGATGGATGCTGCCACCATTCACAAAATCATTAAGGAAAACAATGTGAAGCAGGTTTATCTGCTGGCAGCATTGCTCTCGGCAGTGGCCGAAAATAAACCTAAAGCCGCATGGAAGCTGAACATGGAAGGATTGTTTGTGATGCTTGACTATTGCAAAGAGAACAACGATGTAAAATTATACTGGCCAAGTTCTATTGCAGTTTTCGGAACAACAACTCCCAGACACAATACACCACAAAAAACAATCATAGAGCCATCAACTGTTTATGGAATCAGCAAACTTGCAGGAGAACGCTGGTGCGAATATTATCACTACAAACATGGTGTGGATGTAAGAAGTATTCGCTATCCCGGACTGATAAGTTACAAAGCGGATCCCGGTGGAGGAACTACCGACTATGCAGTGAATATTTTTCACGAAGCCATTCTGAAAAATACGTATGAATGTTTTCTGAGAGAAGACACAGCTTTGCCAATGATGTATATGCCCGATGCAATTCGTGCAACTATCGAACTGATGAATTCGCCTGCAGAAAAAATTAAAACAAGAAACAGTTATAATCTCGCAGGAATTTCATTCACGCCTGCTATATTGGTGGACGAAATAAAAAAACATCTTCCCGGTTTCACCTGTACTTACAAACCAGATTCGCGGCAGCAGATTGCCGACACCTGGCCTGCAAGCATTGACGACAGTGTTGCACAAAAAGAATGGGGATGGAAACACCGGTATGAACTTGCAGCTATGACAGAAGATATGCTCATTCACATGAAAGAAAAATATAAAGTAACCACATAATGACAATACAACCGCTGATTCTTTACAATACTTTAACCAGACAAAAAGAAAAATTTGAACCTATAAACCCTCCGTTTGTCGGAATGTATGTTTGTGGGCCAACAGTGTATAGCGATGTGCACCTTGGTAACTGCCGTACATTTATTTCATTCGACATGATTTATCGTTATCTGTTGCATCTCGGATATAAAGTGAGATATGTAAGAAACATTACCGATGCAGGACATCTCGAAGGCGACCGCGATGAAGGTGATGATAAATTTTCGAAAAAAGCCAGACTCGAACAGGTGGAACCTATGGAAATTGTTCAGAAATATACACTGGGATTTCATGACGTGATGAGAGCATTCAACACATTGCCTCCGAGTATAGAGCCTACTGCAACAGGACACATCATTGAGCAGATTGAAATGATAAAAGAAATTCTGAACAATGGTTATGCTTACGAAGTAAACGGAACGGTTTATTTTGATGTAGAGAAATACAGCAAAGAATTTAACTACGGACAACTCACCAACAGATTACTCGAAGATTTAATTGCCAACACACGCGAGTTGGGTGGACAGGATGAAAAACACGGACGGCTGGATTTTGCGCTTTGGATAAAAGCAAAACCCGAACATCTGATGCAATGGCCTTCCCCCTGGGGAATGGGTTTTCCGGGATGGCACATTGAATGTTCGGCAATGAGCACAAAATATCTCGGACAAACTTTCGATATTCACGGAGGAGGAATGGACCTTGCTGCAACTCACCATACCAACGAAGTTGCACAATCTCAGGCATGCAATCATACACAACCTGTAAAATACTGGATGCATACCAACATGCTTACCGTAAACGGTACGCGCATGTCCAAGTCTGCAGGTAATGGTTTTCTACCGGGAGAATTGTTTACAGGTAATCATCCGTTGCTCGAAAAAGGATATGCTCCAATGGCAGTAAGGTTTTTTATGATGCAGACACATTACCGCAGTACACTCGATTTTTCCAACGAAGCATTGCAAGCTGCTGAAAAAGGTTTTCAGCGAATGATGGCAGGAATTAAAGTACTTCACTCACTGAAACCTTCCGTGCAGACACATTACCGCAGTACACTCGATTTTTCCAACGAAGCATTGCAGGCTGCTGAAAAAGGTTTTCAGCGAATGATGGCAGGAATTAAAGTACTCCACTCACTCAAACCTTCCGGTACTTCTACTGTTGATTTGAAATCTATTCGTCAGAAATGTTATGATGCCATGAATGATGACTTCAACAGCTCGGTGATGATGGCACAGCTGTTTGAACTGATGCGAATTATCAACTCCACCAATGACGGAAAAGAAAAAATGACACAGGCTGATATTGACGAAGCAAAAAGTATGGTACAGCATTTTGTGTTTGATATTTTAGGATTGAATGACGACAGCAGCACAGGTAATGACAATGGCTTGCTTGACGGAGTGATGCAATTGGTTCTTGACATAAGAAGTGAAGCCAAGGCTAAAAAAGATTTTGCCGTTTCGGATAAAATACGCAACAGCCTCAACCAAATTGGAATAACAGTAAAGGATTCGAAAGATGGAAGTACGTGGGATAAAGCTTAACAGATTTGCAGTAATAATTTGTGTGGCTGCATTGATGTTTATGGCAGCATGTACGAATGAAAACAAAAAGGTTGAACAAAGCAGCAACCAAACCGGGCAACCCAAAACGGTTTCTGTACCTGTTCCTGATTTTAATGCTGATTCGGCATTTCACTATCTGAAAACACAGGTTGATTTTGGTCCACGTGTTCCGGGTACGGTTGCACATGAGCGCTGTGCTGATTATTTAAAAAACAAACTCGAATCATTCGGATTGCAAACACAAATTCAGAGTGAAACCATCACCACATTCGATGGGAAAAAATTCAGATTGAAAAATGTGATTGCTGAATTCAACCCGGATGCAAAACAGCGTGTGTTGTTGCTTGCACACTGGGATACGCGCCCCTGGGCCGATGCCGACAGTGTGAATAAAGACAAACCTTTTGACGGTGCTGATGATGGTGCCAGCGGAGTAGCAGTGCTTCTTGAAATTGCTCGGCATCTGAAATCGTCAGGACTTACATCTGGTGTGGATATTTTATTTGCCGACCTCGAAGATTACGGACAAGAAGAAGATGACAGACGTTTTCCGCAACAACAAAATACATGGTGTCTTGGCTCGCAATACTGGGCAAAGAACCCTCACCGCCCGGGATACTTTGCACAGTATGGTATATTGCTAGATATGGTGGGTGGTGTAAATCCTGTTTTTCCGAAAGAAGGAACCTCTGTTTATTTTGCTTCCGATATTTTGAATAAAGTCTGGAACATTGCGCAAAACATGGGATACGGACAGTATTTTATCAATGCACAATCAGTGCAAACTACCGATGATCATCTTTACGTCAACCAACTTGCCAACATCAAGTGTATTGACATTGTTCACTACGATGTGAATCAACAGGGATATCCTCCGTATCATCATACCCATGGCGACAATATGAGCATCATTGACAAAAACACACTCAGCATGGTAGGCCGTGTAGTGATGCAGGTAGTGTTTGGCGGAATAAACAGTTAAGTTATTTTTTATTCTGAAAAACTGAATGGTCAGCTTTTCATCACACCAATAGCATTTCCCTTCCAGTCGGGGAATAAAATCTGATTGTCACGAATGAGCAAATGTTTGTCGGCAACTTCACTGAATACAGCTCTGAAGTCGGTAGTCACCGGTTGATCGCGGCCATCTTCAAGATTTTCTATGGCAAGTGTTTTAACAAGACCATGTACTTTTCCTCCGTTTACATCATTGCCTAAAATAAAATTACAACTTGCACGACCGTGGTCAGTTCCTCCGGTACCATTTTGTTTTACTGTTCGGCCAAATTCTGTCATCGTCATCAGTGTAACATCATCTTGTAAATCTCCTCCTAAATCTGTCCAGAAAGCGGTAATGCTGTTACTTAAATCAGCAGCACTTCGTGCAAAAGTTCCCTGTAAGGTTCCCTGACTTACGTGTGTATCCCAACCACTGTGTTCTGCAAAAGCAATTTCAAGTCCGATATCCATTTTTATCAGTTGTGCAATTTGCATCATTGCTTTGCCAAGAGCAGTTTTAGGATACTCTGCACCGTTGGATGGATTGTAATTTTTTACATCAGCACGTTGCAACATTTTCATGGCATCAAAACTTTCTTTTCCTGTTTCTTTGAGTAATGAAGATGTAGTTTCATCATACAAGTCTTCAAAGCTGTTGGCAACCAAACCCTGTGTGAATTTATTTTCTCTTACCTGCAACGAAAAATCATTGAGGTTGCTGATGGCTAAAGCTTCATTGGTACCATACAAACTCCGCGGCATCGAGCTGGTAAGGCTTACTGCTGTAAATGGTGAAGCATCATGACCCATCACACCTATGGCACGATTGAGCCATCCCGATGTAGTTCCTTTGTTGAAAGGTGTTCCGCTTTCCATATAATCCTGCGCATCAAAATGGCTGCGTGTGTTGTTGGGGCTTCCTATGCCATGCACTATTGCCAGTTGTTTTTCTTTAAACAACGGAGCAAAACTCTTAAACGCAGGATGCAAACCAAACCTTCCGTCCAAATCAATCAGCGGTTTTTCTCTGCCTGCTTCCATAAACAGGGTAGGCCGTGCAGATTTTAAAAACGAATCTTCAAACGGTGTAACAGCCATCAGCCCGTCCATGGCACCACGCTGAAAGATACATACTAATATTTTTTTCTTTTTATATAATCGGTTTTGTTTCAGACTTTCTGCTGCTCTCGCCACGAATGTAGGAACTCCTCCCAAACTTATTCCGAACATGGCAATGCCTGCTCCTTTTAAAAATGCTCTTCGTGTACTCATGATGTTTGTTTGTTTATCATTTATCGTCTTTGAAATTCAGGTGAACCTAAAATAATTCCCACCACCTGTTTGAGTGAACTGCTGTTGTTGAAACTCAAACTCCCTGTATAATTATCGGTTTTCTTTTTTGTAGGAGGAGTCATTGGTTTCTGATCATCACTGTCGTCATCAGCATTGGATACATTTTCTTTAGAGGCTTTTTCAACTTTTTTTCCGAGATCGGGGTCGTTCAGCAAAGGAGTCAGACGTTTCACAGTGGAGGTAATATCTCTTTCAGGCAGTAAAAGTTTGCAGTAAACTTCCAGTGCATTTTCAGGACTGTCTGGTTCTTTATAGTCATTCAGTGCGGCAAGGTCATAGTCCAGGCCCGGTATTCTGTTGGAAGTAACAGCCAAGCCAAAATTAATACGATTAAGCAATGAACTTGTGTTGATCCAATATTTTGCATTATCGGGAAATCCGGTTGGTGCCTGATAGAAATAAATGCGTTGCCCCATTTTTGTAATCCATCTGTTCAGCACATCAGGTCTGTTGATGCTGCTTGTGTTTAATATGCGCATGGTACTAATGGCAAGTTCAAACGGTGATTTTATTTTTTCTCTTACAGCATCTTTCGACCAAAATTCGGGCGACTGTACCATGGTAAGCAATACTTGTTTGATGTCGCCTTTTTTCTCAAGAAAGGTCTTCGCCATTTTATCAATCAGACTTTGAGGAGGATTATCACTCACAAAATGAATAGCTATTTTCTTAGAAATAAATTTAGCAGTGGAAGGATGAGTAGCCAACAAATGAAAAAGTTCAAGTCCTTCGCCATAGCCTCCGCCTGCCGGAAATTTCTTACCCAATACGGTTTTCGCTTCATCGTCATGTTTGTTTATGGCAAACAGAAAATCTCCTTCATGAACAAATCCCAATCGTTTTGATTTTTCACTGTCAAACAATGCAAGTTTTTTTACTCTGGCAGGATCATCTTCTCTCAATGCAGGGAATACTGTCCATCCTGTTAAAATGCGTGCCACCTCCGTCACATCTTTCTGTGTATATCCGCCATCAACACCCAGCGTATGCAACTCCATTAATTCACGTGCATAGTTTTCATTCAACCCGCTGTTTAATCTTCTTTCAAGTTTTGCCTGCATATTTCTTCCTGTAGCAGAAGTATCATTTTTTAATTTTTCAATTCGTCTTTCTGTCTCTTCCTTCGATGCTCCAAAACGCGAATTTCTTCCAGTACTTCTGGCATTGTCCAGATATTGAAGCATGGCAGGTGATTTGGCTGTACTTAAAAGTAACTGTTCAAAGTTACTGAGGCAGTTTTTTCTTAATACATCTCTTTCGTATGAAATAGCAAACATCCCATAACTGCTTTTTGCAAGTGAAATATTAAAATGATTAAACCAGAAATCAGTCATCACTTCCTGCAATTGATTTTGAGAATAAGTTGCACGTAAAATTTTCTGATTGATGAGTTGGCTATACAATTGTTTATAGGTTCCGAATCCGTTGTCCATTCTGTAATCATTCATCAACTTCTTTTTGTTCTGACTTCCTTTGGCAAGCGAATCTTTATTCATCAATCCATCTTCCATTGCCATTTTTTGAATTTCAGCGTTGCCGGGATATTTTTTAAGAATTTCGGCATTGCTCATGGTCAGTGCGTCATATCCCTGAAGCATACGGTTTAATTCATCATCATTATTTTTTGCTGAAAGTTGTTGCAAAAACCAATTTTCCAATCCCTGATGTACAACTTTATCAACTTCGTGTGGTGTTGGGCCAAAGGTGAATCTGTTCAATAAGTGTGCTGCAGCTTCGCGTTCTGTAAGTCCGGCTTCTTTATAGGGAAATTTTACATCAGAATCATTCAAAGACTTTCCTGAGAAAGACATCAGTGCAAAAAACGAAACTGAAGTTATGAACAGTAAGAAATATTTTTTAAGTTTCCTTGTCATGTTGTAAATGAATTACCGGTCAAACAGAAAAGAAATTGCTGTTATGAAAAGTTTTATAAATTAGATGATAAATATACTGAAAGGTTTAAACAGCGAAGCTACCCGCAAGACTAAAATTCGTTAGTCCTGTTAACAATTTGCAGACAAAACGACTGATATTTTCTTTAAATTTGACGACAAAGACAAAAATATAAATGATAAAAGACTATAATAAAATAATTCAAGGCGACTGTTTGGAAGTAATGCGACAACTTCCAAGCGAAAGCATTGATTTAATCATTACTTCACCACCTTATAACCTAAAAAACTCGACAGGTAACGGAATGAAAGACGGACGGGGTGGAAAGTGGAAAAATGCAGAGTTAGTAAACGGTTACAGCCATCATAACGACTGTATGCCTCACGAAGAATACGCAAAGTGGCAACGTGACTGTTTAACAGAAATGTTACGACTAATTCCCGACAACGGAGCAATTTTTTATAACCATAAATGGAGAGTTCAAGACGGCTTATTGCAAGACAGGCAAGATATTGTAGGCGGTTTTCCAATTCGACAAATAATAATTTGGAAGCGTAAAGGCGGAATAAATTTCAATCAAGGTTATTTCCTACCGACTTATGAAGTGATTTATTTGATTGCGAAACATAATTTCAAACTTATTCCGAAGGCTAACGCCTTCGGTGACGTTTGGGAGTTTAAACAAGAGATGAATAATCCTCACCCTGCACCGTTCCCCACTGCGTTAATTGACAGGATTATTTCTTCAACATATGCAAAAACTGTTTTAGACCCATTTATGGGTTCAGGCACAACAGCCATTGCAGCTTTGATAAATGATAGAGAATATTTAGGTATCGAGCTTTCACCAGAGTATATCAAAATGGCAGAAAAACGCATTTCAGATTTTCAAAGTCAAGGCAGAATTAAATTTTTACACAAAGATGTAGAAGCGTGAAAGCAACGGAAATTTTAAGTGACATACAAAATCGTTGGCATAACGTTTATTGGTTTTCAAGAATGTTAATCAATAACGACAAATACATTGCCGTTGGCAAAGAGCCAAAATTATTATCAACTCTTGCAAGTAGTTTAAGACTTGTAGCTAAAGAGAGCAAAGGTAAAGACACATTAAACCTGCAAAAACAAACACTTAGAAACATTATCGAAGAACGTTACAAAAAGACGACTTCAAGAGATAACAGAGTTCAGAGAATGTTGACTGAGTTAGATGAAGAAATAAACACACTTGATGATATTGAAGTATTTATTCTGACTTGCGAAAATATAATGTTGCCCTTGCAACAAGCAATATCAAACATTCCAAGTGACGATAAAGAATTTACCTTGAATATTGCAAAATCATATCTTGACATTCAAGGCGAAGACGGACTCGCAACTGTAGTAAGTTTATGGGACGACTTAGGTGTTAAAGGTTGTTTAACAGCAGAAAGAACGGAAATTGTTAGAGCATTCACAACACTTCGTGTTTTACTCTCAAAGAACAAATCCATATCAGAAGAAGACCGCGATATTGTGTTAACTGCATTTACCCAAGAATTTGAAAGACGAGCAGCACAAAAACGTAAGAAACGTGCAGGTGGCAGTTTGGAAGATGTAACTGATTTTATTTTAGGTTACTATAAAATCAAGCGAGCAGAAGCACCTGCGCATTTTCAAGCAGACTTAGAAGTTGATAATTGGGTGAAAGCAAAAGACGGTTGGCTTATCGGCATTTCTTGTAAGCGGACTATTCGTGAACGTTGGAAAAACGTAAGTAGTAGCACTGAAGTTTACAACCGTTTCAAAGTGAAATACATTTTTCACGTTGTGACTTTTGATGAAGATTTATCAGACGACAAGTTGACTTTGCTTGGCGAACAAAGACAAATATTTTATTTGCCCGACAACAGCAGACGACTAAAATATGCAAGTGAACACGTTGGACTTAAAAACTATGTTAGACCGATTTCACAACTGATAAATGACATTAAAAAAGAACTCAAATGAAGAAAACCAGCCATTAACAGCTGTTTGGCTGTCATATTGAAAGCCAACAATTCAACAAACAATTGACAGAGTTTAATGAATAAAATTTCAACGATAACAAGACGAGACATTTTTGACTCGATGACCATTGAAGGTATCAGTTGGAATGGACGTTTAGAAGAAACAGAATTTCTTTCCCGACTTTATGACCTTAGCAAGATGCAGTCAACAGACAACAGATTTAAAGATGCGAGTGATGACATTTGGCAACACAGAGTAAACAATTACGATTGGGAAGAGAATTGGATTTTTTCGGACAAAAGATTTAATTTGATGAATTGTGACGATGCGACTTTCTTACAATTTTTATGTGAGATGCTTCACCCAATAGTTCGGAGTGACACAACTCAAGTTTCAGAACTTCACCATCTTTTTAATGAGTATCTATCAAAAGACAACTTTGAGTTAGTTGAAAAGACACGAATTTCTGGTAGACCAATTTTTATTGGCAGACATAAAATTTTTGGAAAAGGAACAATAGAAAAATCGAAAAAAGAAATTGAAGATTACCTTTCGGAAGAGTATGTAGTGAATCAAATTAATATAATGGAAAGTGCAATTGAAAATTCTCCTGAATTAGCAATTGGAACATCAAAAGAATTAATTGAAACAATCTGCCACACAATTTTGATTGAACGAAAAATTGAAATAGATAAGAATTGGGAGTTATTACAACTTTTAAAACAAACTACCAAGCAATTATATCTGGCACCAGAAGGAATACCAGACGAAGCTAAAGCATCTAAATCAATAAAAAGTATTTTGGGCAGCCTGACGACAGTTGTTCAAGGAATAGGAGAACTCCGAAATCAATATGGTAGCGGACATGGGAAAAAAGCTAGTTTTAAAGGTTTGACTGCAAGACACGCAAAATTATCAGTTGGCGCAGCTTCGACACTTGCTATATTTTTACTTGAAACTCATAAGCACAGACAATGAAACAAATTAACGAAAGACAAAAAAGCCGAACCGCTACACTGAATTTGCGTCAGGCAGGCTGATGTGCAAACTTGGAGCTATGTGCTTCTATTCAAGATCGGTGATGGTTGACAATATTGTGCTCCGAAACACACCTGAACGCAAAGCCCGTAAACGTTCATCGAAATGGCAGGGGACGTAAAATAAAAACCTCGCATTGCTGCGAGGTTTTGCTCCCCCTCCTGGGCTCGAACCAGGGACCCCATGATTAACAGTCATGTGCTCTAACCAGCTGAGCTAAGGAGGAATTTGCCTCATTGAATTTCTGCCGAAACAGAAAAATGCTTTTCTTAACCCAAGCCATTCCGCCAACAGGCGAAACTAAAACACGTGTAATCACGAATTACACTTTGTAAAGGGACGGCAAAAATAGCTTTTTTCCGTTAAAAAAAAATTTTCCTGCGAAAATTTAGCCTGCCCAGCCTTCGCGATCCAGGCTCCTGAATTGTATAGCTTCTGCAAGATGTTCTGTTCTGATGTCTTCACTGCCGGCAAGGTCGGCCACCGTACGCGAAACTTTCAGAATTCTGTCATAGGCCCTGGCCGACAATCCTAATCGTTCCATAGCCGTTTTCAATAGCTGATTTCCTTCTTCCGAAATTTTGCATATAGAGTGTAACATCTTGCTGCTCATCTGTGCATTGCAGTAAATACCCTCATTTTCTTTATAGCGTTGTGCCTGAATCTGACGTGCTTCTACCACCCGTTTGCGTATGTCCTCACTCTTTTCGGACAAACGTTGTTTCGACAATTCAGAAAAAGGTACCGGAGTAACTTCTACGTGCAAGTCAATCCTGTCGAGCAAAGGACCCGATATTCTGTTGAGATATTTCTGTACCACACCGGGAGCACATACACATTCTTTTTCGGGATGGTTGTAAAATCCGCACGGGCAAGGATTCATGGAAGCTACCAGCATAAAACTCGCAGGATATTCTACCGAAAATTTTGCCCTCGAAATGGTTACCCGTCTTTCTTCCAGTGGCTGACGCATCACTTCCAGAACGGTGCGTTTAAACTCAGGAAGTTCGTCAAGAAACAAGACACCATTGTGTGCCAGTGATATTTCTCCGGGCTGAGGTATTCCTCCCCCGCCAACCAAGGCCACATCGCTGATGGTGTGGTGTGGCGATCGAAAAGGCCGCACTGAAATCAGCGATGCCTGTTTGCCCATTTTGCCTGCTACTGAATGTATTTTGGTAGTTTCCAATGATTCGTGCAATGTTAATGGCGGCAATATGGTAGGCAATCGTTTTGCAAGCATCGTTTTGCCTGCGCCCGGAGGACCGATTAAAATTACATTGTGTCCGCCTGCAGCTGCTATTTCCAGTGAGCGTTTTATATTTTCCTGACCTTTTACGTCTGAAAAATCAAATTCACTTTGTATTTGTGCTGCATAAAATTCATCTCTGGTATTCACTATGGTTGGTTGCAGCGTTGCTTCGCCTGTGAAAAAATCAATTACTTCTTTAATATTGTTGATTCCATACACATCAAGGTCGCTGACAATAGCAGCTTCGCGTGCATTCTGATGTGGAAGAAAAAATCCTTTGAATCCGTTTTTGCGTGCTTCTATGGCAATGGGCAGCGATCCTTTGATGGGTTGCAGTCCGCCATCAAGTGATAATTCGCCCATAATGATATATTCTTCCATTCCCGGAGCTACTATTTGTTCGCTGGCTGCTAATATTCCCATGGCAATGGTCAAGTCATAAGCAGAGCCTTCTTTTCTGATATCAGCGGGAGCCATATTGACTACCACTTTTTTACCCGGCATTTTAAAACCGGTATTTTTTAAAGCAGCTTCTATTCGTTGCTGGCTTTCTTTCACGGCATTGTCAGGCAGGCCTACATGAAAAAACTTGGTTCCCTGTCCTACATTTACTTCAACAGTAATAGGTGTGGCATTGATTCCGTAAACAGCACATCCGTAGGTTTTAACAAGCATAAAAAATGGTTACTTCGGTTTAACTTATATGTCAAACAAAAGTAACCATTAAAACTTATGGCAAAGAGTGATTAAAGAAACTCTTTACCCGAAAATTTTCTCAGCAGAATTTATTGTATGCTGCCTGCAACCCTTCGGCAATTTGTTCAGCTGAATATCCTTCAATGTTATGACGTTCTACAAAGTGAACAAGTTGTCCGTCTTTGAAGAGTGCAATACTTGGTGATGATGGAGGATATGGAGCTGTGTATTTGCGTGCCTGTGCAGTAGCTTCAAGGTCTTGTCCTGCAAAAACGGTAACCAGTCTGTCGGGTTTCTTTTCGTTTCTCAACGAAAGTTTAGCACCCGGGCGTGCTGTTCCGGCAGCACAACCGCAAACAGAGTTTATCATCAGCAGCAGGGTTCCCTTACTGTTAGGAATGGCTACATCTACATCTACCGGAGTTTTTAGTTCTTCGAATCCTGCAGAGGTTAAATCCTGGCGCATAGGTGCGCAAAATTGTTCTGGATATGGCATGATATTATTTGATAATTAAAATTTTTGCAAAAGTAAATTTTCCCGTGAAAAATGATTTGAATCTGAAACCATGTCATCCTAACAAAGATTTTGACTGAAAGTTTGCTTTTCTTACACCTGAAATGGAGGTGTTTTTAAGAACTGATTCCGGGGTTTTCATTCTGTATAATCGGTTTTTAAGAAATTATTTTCGGCAAAACCTTACAGATGTAAGCACAGTCAGTATGGATCATAAGCCTTTATGGAAAAGTTTCGTTCAACTATTGTTCAATTAAACAAAATATTCATGGCAGAGAAAAATTCAAACTTCGTTTCACCTCATGAAAACAATATGTTTCCGGTGATTAAAATTGATTATTCCGGTAAGGTGGTTTATCACAATGTAGCAGCAATGCCCATTCTCAGTTACTGGCAGTGCAAACTGAATGAGCCGGTAAATAATCAGGCAAAAATGATTTATCCTGAAATATTCAATACGAAGGCACCCAAGGAGCACGATGCAACTATCAGATATCATGAATATTTGTTTCATTTTTCGGTAATACCTTTTCCTGAGGCAGGCTACATTGGCATTTATGGTCATAGTATTGAGCAGGCTGCTTCTGTTGTAAGTACTGAAAAGACGGCAATTAAACACGAGAAGTAATGCGACAGGTGCAGATGGTAAATACGTCTGCAGTGCCGGTTAATTTCAATGAAATATACAGGCACTCTGTGGACAACCTTCGATATACTGAAGGAATTGATCAGATTCAGATTGAATTTCATGAAGAATCAACAGCACCATTTGCCGGCAATCAAAAACTCCTCTCACTGGTGTTTAATAATCTTATATCCAACGGAATTAAATACAGAAATATAACAGGGGATAAATCGAAATTAAGACTGAATGTTTTTAATGATAAAGACAAAGCCATCATTCATATTCAGGACAACGGAATAGGAATAGCTCCCGAAGAAACGGACAAAATATTTAATCTGTTTGACAAGGACAGCAAGCGCGAACTGGGCAGAGGGATGGGTTTGTTTATGACTAAAGAAATAATTGAAAAGTTAGGAGGAAAAATTTTTGTGGAGTCTGTACTGAATGTAGGAACAACTTTCACCATTGAAATTCCAAATAATTATTCGCAAAGCAGCACAACATTTTTTGAATAATAACTTATGAGTAAGAAATACAATAACGTTTTAGTGGTTGACGACAGTGAGGCTGAACAACTCATGATAAAACAGGTAATCAGCAATTCTGATTTTTGTGATAAAACATGCACCTACACCAGTGCCAAACAAACACTCGATTTTCTCACCACTACACCTGCAGAACAACTTCCGGAAATTATTTTTCTCGATATTGTAATGCCCGAAATGGATGGTTTTGCTTTTTTGGATGAATTTGAGAAGCTACCTGAAGCAATACATAAGAAATGTAAAATCATATTGCTGTCAAGTTCCGACAGTTTTAAAGACCTCAACCGTGCCAATAAAAACCGTTTTGTAAAAAGGTTTCTGAACAAACCTTTGACTGATTCTATGTTGCAGGCTATAAATTTTTAAAATTCAGCCGGCACATTGTTAGTGCTGTTACTTTCTTTTCTTTTTGAAAAAATCTTTTAGCAATGTGCTGCATTCTTCTTCAAGCACGCCTTTTTTAATCTGTGTTTTTTTGTGAATCACACCTTGGGCTATTGTTGTGTAGCCGCGTTTTTCGTCTGAAGCTCCAAATACAATGCGAGGTATTTGTGTCCAGAAAGAGGCTCCTGCACACATCACACAGGGCTCCAGCGTTACATACAGCGTGCAGTCTTTGAGATATTTTGAGTTCATGTAATTGGCTGCCGAAGTAAAACAAATCATCTCTGCATGTGCGGTTACATCATTCAGTTTTTCAGTCATATTGCGGCCACGGGCAATTATTTTTCCTGAATGAACTATCACTGCACCTACAGGAATTTCGTCAGCGGCTAATGCTTCTTTGGCTTCTTTCAAAGCTTCACGCATAAAATGTTCATCGCTGCCGTAATTCAATTCCATCTTACCTTATTTTTGCGCTAAATTAAGTTTGTTTTTTAAATATCGTTTTCAATTTCACCTGTTGTGGCAGCAAAAAAAGTATTAAAGCTCGAAGCAGATTATGAATATGATTTCCTGATGGCAGGAGTTATTTGTTCGTATAAAGATTATCGCTTTTGTTATGAGCTGAATGAAGCTTTTGACCTTGCATTCAAACGTCAGGAAGATTATAAATTATATCTCGGCAAACCCGGAGCAACAGCTTTGTTTTCATTTTACGTGGCAGAAGACAGGTATGGGATTAAATATTATGTACTTTCCAATAAAAGTGTTCATGCAACACTGATTCCCGAAAAACCTGCATTCGATTATTTTTTCATTGTCAAAAATTATGGAGCTCGTTTTGACTTCCCACTAGTGATAAAGAAAATTAAGGATATTCAGATGGTGACTGCCATTGCTGAATTGGACCCTCTGGAATTGAAGTCTTCAGATAATTTATTATTCGATTGACTTAAAGCCATGGTTTTGTTTCTCTTTTCTGAATTTAAGGTTAGGACGACCAATTATTTTTTTGGGACGACCTGTTAATGACTTACAGATTCTGCTTAACATTGTACTCATAAAATCAAATTAAAATGAAAGGTCAAAAATCAATCACTTTACTCATATTATTTGTGGCTTTGGTGGCTGCAACAGCCCAGGCACAATGGAGCACAGCCACAATCAGCAGCGCTCGTTCAACACTGGCAGCAACCAGTGCCGGTAATTCAGCCATCTTTGGCGGAGGTATAGGCATGATATCAATACCGCCACCTGCACTGGATATGTATAATTATGGAACAGGAACATGGACTTCAGGCTCTATTTCACAGGGTAGGACGTGGCTTGCTGCTGCAGCAACAGGCAATGTAGCCATGTTTGCAGGTGGAGCTGATGACTGGATTTTGTCGGTGTTTAACATCGTTGATCAATATAATGCAACTTCGAATGTATGGACAACCAATCAGCTTTCTGATGCAAGAACGAGATTAGCCGGTGCGGC
>Ga0209200_1001489_pt1 | contig 23345 bp, 19 predicted proteins | sample AD_UKC033_MetaG_FD_184406 | JGI IMG/M metagenome (GOLD analysis project Ga0209200, IMG submission 184406) | Active sludge microbial communities of municipal wastewater-treating anaerobic digesters from USA - AD_UKC033_MetaG (SPAdes) (version 2) | ecosystem: Engineered > Bioreactor > Anaerobic >... | reverse complement strand
GGCCTGGGGCCAAACAGGTCTTGCCCTTCGCCCAGCATCAGATCAGTCCTCTCGGTGCTCATGCCACTTCAACGCTCAGCTTCGCCCGCGGCTGTCGGGGTTATCCCAAATCTTCACAAGCTCTCAGACCAGCACCTCGACCACCGCCGGATGTCCGAGGAAGGGCTGCGGGCTGGCGCTGGCGCCATAGGCGCCGGACTGGAAGATCACCACCAGGTCGCCCACTTCGGCCTGCGGCAGCGCCATGCGATCGGCCAGCAGGTCCAGCGGCGTGCACAGCGGCCCCACCGCGGAGGCGGTCTCGCGCGCGGCGTCGACGCGGTTGCCGATCGTCGCCGGGTAGTTCTTGCGCAGCACCTGGCCGAAGTTGCCCGAGGCCGAGAGGTGATGGTTGAGCCCGCCGTCGCAGACCAGGAACACCTGCCCGCGCGAGAGCTTGCGGTCGACCACGCGCGTGACGTAGAGGCCCGCCTCGCCGACCAGGTAGCGGCCGAGCTCGATGACCAGCCGCGCCTGCGGCAGCTCGCGCGCGGCGCGCTCGACCAGCGCCGCCAGGTTGGTCCCGATGGGCGCCAGGTCGAGCCGCTGCTCGCCGGGAAAGTAGGGGATGCCGAAGCCCCCGCCCAGGTTGAGGAAGGAGACCGGCGCCGGCGCCTGCTGCGCCAGCCGCAGCGCCAGCTCGTAGCTCAGGCGCTGCGCCTCGCAGATGGATTCGGCACGCAGGTTCTGCGAGCCCGAGAAGAGGTGAAAGCCCTCGAAGGCCAGGCCCAGCGCACCGATCTGCGCCAGCGCCTGCGGGATCTGCTCGACGTCGATGCCGAACTGCTTGGGCCCGCCGCCCATCTTCATGCCCGCGCCCTTGAGCTCGAAGTCCGGATTCACGCGCAGCGCCACGCGCGCAGGCAGGCCCAGCGCCTGCGAGGCCGCGGCCAGCACCGGCAGCTCGCGCAGCGACTCGACGTTGACGAGCACCCCGGCAGCCACCGCCTGGTGCAGCTCGGCGTCGCGCTTGCCCGGGCCGGCGAAGCTGATCTCGACCGGATCGGCGCCGGCGTCCAGCGCCACCTTGAGCTCCCCGGCCGAGGCGACATCGATGCCATCCACCAGTCCGGCCATGAAGCCCACGAGCGCCGGCATCGGGTTGGCCTTCATCGCATAGTGCAGCTTCACCGCCGCCGGCAGCGCCGCCCGCAGTTCGGCCACGCGCGCGCGCAGCAGGCCGCGGTCGTAGGCATAGAACGGCGTGCGCCCGACCTGCGCCGCCAGCACCGAAAGCCGCTTGCCGCCGACGACGAGCTCGCCGTCGCGCGCCGCGAACTGGGACATGGGGGCGTGGATGGGGCTTGTCTTGAGTTGCGGGTCGCTCATGATTCGTTCATTCATGGCCCGGAGGCGTGCGCAAGATGCTCAACGCGCAAGTTCGGGAAGCGGTCGAAATCGCGATCGAAGGTGCCGAGCAGCGCATCCGTCTCGATGGCCAGGGCTGCCAAGTGCGCATCGGTGGTGAGGTTGCCGGCCGAGCCCGCATGCCGCAACAAGCTTGAAAGAATGGCAGCGTGGCGTTCGCCGGGATTCACGACCCGCACCCCGTCGGCACGCAACCAATGCTCCACGATCGCCAGCGCATGGTCGATCGACAGCGGTCTGGCAAAGATGCCTGGCCGCGTGCTGATGCGTATGAAGCCCAGCAGTGCGACCCAGGCGAGGGCCAGCCCCTCTTCCCCGTCGATCGCGTCGGCTAGCCAGCGCGCCGCGCGATCGTGCTCCGGTGACGCGCTGTTGACCGCGTGCAGCAGCACGTTCACATCCGGCAGACGCAAGGTGTGCTCCCGCGGCTCAACGCGGGAGCGTGAGCTTGGCCAGCACGTGCTGGTCTTCCAGCTCGTCGGCAAGGGCATTCAGGCTGCCCGTCCGCACCAGCAGCGGCCCCATGTCGGAGCACATCGGCACGAAGCGCGTCCGCGGCCCTCTCGCCCGAGGCGACAGGCCCTTGCGCAGACCCTCATTGAGAACCTGCCCGAACGAGGCATCGCGTTCGCGCATGATCTGTTGGATCAGCAACGCAACGTCGTCGTCGAGTGTGACGGTGGCCTTCATCGCCCTATCCATCGTTTCGATGGCTTCATGGTGCAGGTCATTCGGGTTCGCGTCAAACCGCGTCCAAGTCACATGGGGATCCGACCGGGGTCAGTTGCCGGCCCTGGAAACAATAGGCTCGCGGAAGATCCAGCGGAGCATGAGTCTAGGCTCAACGCGTTCCATGGCCACACCGCGGCCAGGCCTCAAGGCTGCCGGCAGTGAACTCGACCACGGATGCCCGCGGCGGAGCGCGCACGAAGGCGGCGCTCCGACATAGCATCGACCGCTTTGCGAGCCCAAGCTCCGTGTCCCGGGGCGTGCGTGCATGAACGACTCCAGCTTCGCCGCTGCGGCGGCCCCCATTTCGCCCAGGCCTGCGGGCGCGCTCTTCACCGGGAGCCTGCAGGGCTTGTCGACGGCCGAAGGCGCGCAGCGACTGCAGGACCTGCTTGGCCAGGCTGACCCCTGGGCCGCGGCCGATCGCCTGCACGGCGAGTTCGCGGCCGCGCAGGCCAGCGCCGACGGCGGGCAGGGCCTGATGCTCACCGACCGCTTCGCCACGCACAGCCTGTGCTGGCGCGTCATCGACGGGCGCGTGCACTTCGCCGCGCGTGCCGACGAGCTCGCGGCGCTGGCGCCGCGCGCCGAGATCGATCCGCAGGCGCTCTTCGACTACTTCTACTTCCACGTCATCCCCTCGCCGCGCACCATCTTCCGCGGCGTCCACCGCCTGGAACCCGGGACGCTCGCGCGCTTCGACGGCGACCGCCTCGAGCAGCGCCGCTACTGGAACCCGCGCTTCCGCGAGCCCGCCTCGGCCGACTTCGACAAGCTCGCGGCGAAGTTCCGCGCGCTGCTGAAGGACGCGGTCGGCAGCCGCCTGGACGGCAGCAAGCCGGCCTGCTTCCTCAGCGGCGGAACCGACAGCTCGACGGTGGCCGGCATGATCGGCGAGGCGCTCGGCCGCGCCGGCGCGACGTACTCGATCGGCTTCGAGGCCGAGGGCTACGACGAGATGCAGTACGCGCGCATCGCCGCCAGGCGCTTCGGCACCGAGCACCACGAGTACTACGTCACCCCCGAGGACCTGGTGGCCGGCATCCCGCACGTCGCCGCCTCCTACGACCAGCCCTTCGGCAACAGCTCGGTCGTGCCCGCCTACTACTGCGCGAAGATGGCACGCGAGGACGGCGTCTCGCGACTGCTGGCGGGCGACGGCGGCGACGAGTTCTTCGGCGGCAACACGCGCTACGCCAAGCAGCGCGTCTTCGGCTTCTACGACCAGGTGCCGGGCGTGCTGCGCAAGGGCCTGCTCGAGCCCGTCCTGCAAGGCACGCCCGTGGGCGCGCTGCCGCTGGCACGCAAGGGCCGCAGCTACATCGAGCAGGCGCGCGTGCCGCTGCCCGATCGCATGCAGATGTACAACCTGCTGCTGCGCCTGGGAACCGACAACATCTTCGAACGCGGCTTTCTGGCGCAGGTCGACAGCGCCGATCCGCTGCGCCAGCAGCGCGCGGTATGGCAGCAGGCGGGAGAGGCGGCGCCGCTGAACCTGATGCTCGCCTGGGACTGGCGCTACACCCTCACCGAGGCCGACCTGCGCAAGGTGCGCGGCAGCACCGCGCTCGCCGGCGTGCAGACGCGCTTCCCCTTCCTCGACCACCGCCTCGTCGACTTCTCGCTCGACCTGCCGCTGTCCTACAAGCTCAAGGGCAACCGGCTGCGCTGGTTCTTCAAGGAGGCGCTGCGCGGCTTCCTGCCCGACGAGATCCTCGCCAAGAAGAAGCAGGGCTTCGGCCTGCCCTTCGGCGTCTGGGCCAACCGCCACGAAGCGCTCAAGCGCTTCGCCACCGACGCGCTGCAGTCGCTGGCCACGCGCGGCATCGTGCGCGCCGACTTCATCCGCACCCTGCTCGCCGAGCACCTGCCCGCGCACCCGGGCTATTACGGCGAGATGGTGTGGGTGTCGATGATCCTCGAGCACTGGCTGCGCCAGCACGCGCCCGGGTATCGAGTTGGGTAGGGGGCACAGGCGCTCGCCTGCACCCCGGCCGTGATCGCGGTCATGGGCACGCGCCTCGACGCCGCACGACAGCGCTTGCTCAACATACGTCGCTGCCGTACGGTTCGACCGTGCTGACGATCTGCCAGACGCCGATCCTTGTTGCCGAGGCTGGCGAGCTCTGCATGCTGCTCGTCTACGCCAAGGCGGGGCGAGACACCATCCCGGCTCGGTTCCTGAAGGAAGTTCGCGAGGAGTTGGAAGATGGCTTTTTCTAAGCAAGACACTTCGCGTCTGGACGCCGAAGACCTCGGGCGCAAACTGCTGGCGTCGGTGCGGCAGATGAAAGCTCGGGACTTTGCCCGCGCGACCGAAGTCCCGCTCAACGACATCGCGGCGGCGCGCCAGCGTACCGGCATGTCGCAGGCCGAGTTCGCGGCGGCGCTCGGCATCTCCAGGCGCACGCTGCAGGAATGGGAGCAAGGGCGGCGTTCGCCCTCCGGCGCCGCACAGGCTCTGCTTCGCATCGCCGCCAGGCATCCCGAACTCGTGCGCGAAGCGCTGCGCTGAGCGCCGCGGTCGCGCGCGAGCGGCTGCGCCTACCCCGCCTGCCGCTGCCCCCACTGCGTGGCGAGTAGCTTGCGGTCGATCTTGCCGTTGGGGTTGCGCGGCAGCGGGCCGGCGGCGGGCTCGATGCCGTGCGGCACCATGTAGGCCGGCATGCGCTGGCGGCATTGCGCCAGCAGCGCCTCGAGGTCGAGCGCGCTCGCGCCCTCGGGCGCGGTGGCGATGACCTGGATCGCCTGCCCGAGGCTCTCGTGCTCGACGCCGAAGGCCACGCACTCGCCCACCAGGCCGGTGGCGTAGAGCACCTCCTCGACCTCGGTCGGGCTGACGCGGTAGCCCGAGGTCTTCATCATCTCGTCGCGCCGGCCGACGAAGTAGAGAAAGCCCTCGGCGTCGCGGCGCACGGTGTCGCCCGAGAACACCGCGAACTCGGGCAGCATCTGCCCGGCCTGGCGCCCGCCGATGCCCACCGGCAACAGCTTGTAGCGCTCGGCGGTCTTCTCCGCGTCGCCCCAGTAGCCCTGGCCGACGAGGGCACCGCGGTGCACCAGCTCGCCGGGCTCGTCGACGCCGCACTCGCTGCCGTCCTCGCGCAGCACCAGGATCTCGGCGTTGGGGATGGCCTTGCCGATCGAGTCCGGGCGGCGGTCGACCTCCTCGGGCGGCAGGTAGGTGCTGCGAAAGGCCTCGGTGAGCCCGTACATCAGATAAGGCCTGGCGCGCGGCACGCGCGCGCGCAGCGCGTCCAGCGTCTGCCGCGGCATGCGCCCGCCGGTGTTGGCGAAGTAGCGCAGGTGCTCGCCGATGGCCGCCGGCCAGTCGAGCTGCGTGAGCTGGATGTAGAGCGGCGGCACGGCGGTGAGGCCGGTGACGCGCTCGCGCTCCAGCGCGCGCAGCACGTCGCGCGGCAGCAGGTAGTTCAGCAGCACCACGCGCGCGCCGCTGTGAAAGGCGGTCGTCAACTGGCTGAAGCCGGCGTCGAAGGACAGCGGCAGCGCCGCCAGCAGCGTGTCCTCGGGACCGTTCCCGAGGTAGCTGGCCACGCTCTTGGCGCCGGCGACCATGTTGCGGTGGCTCAGCACCACGCCCTTGGGGCGGCCGGTGGAGCCGCTGGTGTAGAGGATGGCGACGAGGTCGGTGTCGATGACGCGGTGCCCCGCGCGCGCCGGCGCCGCCTGCAGCGCCGCCCATTCGTGCAGCGCCACGCCCGCGGGCAGCGCCGGCGGCTGCGCCGGCTGCTCGGTCAACACCACGTGGCGCAGGTCCGGACACTCGGCCAGCACCGGCGCCAGCAGCGCCAGCCGCTCGGGCGAGGTGACGAGCACGCGCACATTGCAGTCGCGCGCGATGTAGGCCACCTGCTCGGCCTTCAGCAGCGGGTTCATGGGCACCATCACGGCCCCGGCGGCAGGCGCGCCGAAGCTCGCGACCACGGTCTCGAGGCGCTTCTCGAGGTAGATGCCCACGCGCTCGCCGCGCTGCAGGTTCAGCTGCATGAGGCCGGCGGCGAAGGCCTGCAGCGCGTCCTGCAGGGCCGCATAGGGGAGTGAACGCCCTCCCGTGGTGAGTGCCGGGCGCTCGGGCCAGAGTGCGGCTGCGCGGCTCACCAGGTCGTGCAGCAGGGCGGCGTCGGGCGGCATGGCAGTCATCGCGATCGGAACCCGTTGTGGCATGGTCGATGCGATTTTCCCCGGCGGCGCAGGGGGCCAAGCCACCGGCGCGGTCGCCGGACGCGCAAAGCGTGACGACTTGCCGCGCGAGCGCGTCCGCCGGTCCGGCGCCGGCCCCGCCACCGTGCCGGCCCACCTAGAATTTGCCGGTGATGCCAGCCGCAGCCGACCGCAAACCCGCCATGGACATCTTCCTGGAGGTGACGCGCGTGCTCGACGAAGTGCTCAGCCTCGGCGGCCGATCGTCCACGTACACGCGCGAGACGCCGCTGCTCGGCGCCGTGCCGCAGCTGGACTCGATGGCCGTGGTGACGCTGATCACCACCTTCGAGGAGCGCTTCGACATCGCCATCGCCGACGACGAGATCGACAGCGAAAGCTTCGCCAGCGTCGGTTCGCTGGCCGATCTCGTCGCCGCCAAGCTGCGCTGAACGAATCCCCTGCCAGGCATTGCGCCATGCGGATTCCCGACCTGCCCGAAAGCGTGGGCCATGCGCCCTTCGAGGCGCACGAATCCGCGGTGCGCAGCTATTGCCGCGCCTTTCCCGCCGTCTTCGGCCGCGCCAAGGGCGCGTTCGTCTTCGACAGTGCCGGCCGGGCGTACCTGGACTTCTTCGCCGGCGCCGGGACGCTCGCCTTCGGCCACAACCCCGACTTCATCAAGCGCCGGCTGCTGGCCTACATCGAATCCGACGGCATCACGCACGGACTGGACCTCTACACCGAGGCCAAGGCCGCCTTCATCGAAGCCTTCGTGCGACACGTGCTCGCCCCGCGCGGGCTGGACTACCGGCTGCAGTTCACCGGCCCCACCGGCGCCAACGCCGTCGAGGCGGCGCTCAAGCTGGCGCGCCGGGTCACGGGGCGGCAGGGCGTCTTCGCCTTCAGCGGCGCGTATCACGGGCTGTCGCTGGGCAGCCTGGCCGTGACCGCCAACCACGGCAAGCGCGCCGCCGCGGGCACGGGCCTGCACGACGTCACCTTCGTCCCCTATCCCGACGGGCAGCTGGACGACGCCGCGATCCTGGCGTGGATCGAGCGCCTGATGACCGACAGCCACTCCGGCGTCGACAAGCCCGCGGCCGTGATCCTCGAGACGCTGCAGGCCGAAGGCGGCATCAACGTCGCGCCCAGCCCGTGGCTGCACGATCTGCAGGCGCTGCTGCAGCGCCACGGCGTGCTGCTGATCGTCGACGACATCCAGGTCGGCTGCCATCGCACGGGGCCGTTCTTCAGCTTCGAGCGCGCCGGCATCACGCCCGACATCGTGGTGCTCAGCAAGGCCATCGGCGGCTATGGCCTGCCCTTGTCGCTGGTGCTGCTGCGCCCGTCCATCGACGCCTGGCGGCCCGGCGAGCACACCGGCACCTTCCGCGGCAACCAGCTCGCCTTCGTCGCCGGCACCGCGGCGCTGGAGCAGGCGGCGCGGATCGACCTCGGAGCCCAGGTGCAGCGCAAGGGCGCCCTCTGCGAGCGCGTGCTTCACGAGCGCGTCGCCGCGCTGGACCCGCGGCTGAAGCCGCGCGGCCTGGGCCTGATCCAGGGGCTGGATGGCGCTGCCATCGACGATGGCTTCGCCAGCCGCGTCAGCCGGCGCTGTTTCGAGCTCGGGATGATCATCGAGACCGCGGGCCGCCGCGACACCGTGCTCAAGCTGTTGCCACCGCTGAACATCGAGGAGGCGGAGCTGCTGCAGGGGCTGTCGACGATCGAGCAGGCCGTTCGGGACTGCCTGCGTGCCTGAATCCGCCGCACCGCCACCGGACCTGTTCGCCGCCAGCGCCCCCACGCGCGACTTCCTGCGCCCGGCCCGAAGCAGCGGGCAGCGCCACACGCTGCCGCTGCCCGACGCGCCGCCGCCAGCTCCTGCGCTCTGGATCGCCGCGCTCGCGGTGCTGCTGCGGGCGCATGCGCGCACCGAAGCGGTGGCGCTGACGCTGCGCCGCGGCGGCCGGCTGCAGGCCCTGGCACTCGACGTCGCGGCCGCACTCCCCTTCACCCACCTGGTGGGGCAGGCCGAACGGGCCCTGCAGGCAATCGACGCCGGCGAGCGGCCGCCGACCTCGGCCGAGACCCGGCACGAAGCCTGCCCCGGGGCGGCCGCGCCGCCGGGCGTGCTCGTCGACTTCGCCGCGCCCGGCAGCCCGCCCCTGGCGGCCGATCTGGTGCTGCGCTGCGCCGATGCCACCCTCGACGCCGACGCCGACCTCTACCGCGCCGAAAGCCTGCCGCCGCTGGCGCGCCAGCTCGCCCACGTGCTGGCCACCGCGGATGCCGCCACGCCCGCCGCCATCGGCGACCTGCCCCTGTGCGACGCCGCCGAGCGCACGCGCGTGCTGCGCGGCTTCAACCGCCTGCGCCTGCCCCTGCCGGCGCAGGCGACCTTCGCCACACTGATCGATGCCCAGGTCGCGCGCTGCGCGCCGCGGGTGATCTGCGCCGCGCATGGCTCGGCCCGCCTGAGCTGGGCCGAGCTCGACCTGCGCAGCCGCGCGCTGGCGCAAGAGCTGATCGCCTGCGGCGTCGGCCCGGGAGCCTTCGTGGCCGTGCTCGACCGCCGCGGGCTGGACTTCGTCGTCGCGATGGTCGCGGTCTGGCGTGCCGGCGGCGCCTACGTGCCCGTCGACCCCGGCTACCCGGCCGAGCGCGTGAAGTACATGCTCGCCGACAGCGAGGCCGCGGTGGCGGTGGTTGGAGCCCAGGCGCTGGAGCGCTTTGCGCCAGCGCTGCGCGACTGCCCGGCCTTGCGCCACGTGATCTGCCAGCAGCCGCTGGGGCACAGCCCGCAGCCGGGCCCCTGGACGGTGCACGGCCCCGACGCGCGGGCGGCCCAGGCGGGCGTGCGCGCGGCCTCGCCCGCCGGCCCGCGCGACCCGGCCTACATGCTCTACACCTCGGGCTCGACCGGCCGGCCCAAGGGCGCGATCGTGCGCCACGACGGCGCCGTCAACCACCTGCTGGCCCAGGCGCAGGCGCTGGGCCGGGAGACGGTGGGCCGCTTCCTGCAGAGCGCACCGGCCTCCTCGGACATCTCGGTGTGGCAGTTCGCCGCACCGCTGGCGCTGGGCGGCACGACGGTGATCGTGGACGACGCCACCGACGTCGCGCGCGTGCTCGCCGAAGTCCGGCAGCACGGGCTGCACCTCATCGAGCTCGTGCCCACTGTCTTCAGGTACCTCATCGACTACGCTGCGGCACTCCCGCCCGAGGAGCGCGCGCTGCCCAGCCTGCGCTACGCCATGGTCACCGGCGAGGCCGCCTCGGTCGAGCTGGTCAACGCCTGGCTCGCGCTGTACCCGCAGATCCCCGTGGTCAACGCCTACGGCCCCACCGAAGCCGCCGACGACGTTTGCCAGGCGGTGATCCGCGCGCCGCTGCCGCCGCACCAGCTGAGCGTCCCGATCGGGCAGCCGCTGGCCAACCTGGACCTGCACGTGCTCGACGCCGCGCTGCGCCCGCTGCCCGTGGGCGCCTGGGGCGAGATCTGCATCGCCGGCGTCGGCGTCGGCGCTGGCTACTGGCAGCAGCCCGAGCGCACGGCAGAGGCCTTCGTCGGCAACCCCTTCGCCGACCACCCCGACGCCGCCGGCCCGGTGCTCTACCGCAGCGGCGACATCGGTCGCTGGCGCGACGACGGCAGCCTGGAATGCGCCGGCCGCGTCGATCATCAGGTGCAGCTGCGCGGCCAGCGCATCGAACTGCCGGAGATCGAGGCCGTGCTGCGCCAGCACCCGGGCGTGGCCGACGCCGTCGCTCGGGTCTTCCGTGATGGCGATGGCGGGGGCGATGGCGGGGGCGATGGACGGCCCGGCAGCCGCCGCGCCCACGACCCTGGCCGCCTCGTCGCCTTCGTCGTGCCCGCCGCGGGCGCCGCCGCCGACGAGGCGGCCTGGTGCGCGCAACTGTCGGCGCACCTGGCCGCCCGCCTGCCCGCGGCGATGCTGCCGTCGCTCTTCGTGCCCCTGGCCGCGCTGCCCCTGAACCCGGCGGGAAAGGTCGACCGCAACGCGCTGCGCCTGCCCGCGTCGATGCCCGGGCATGCAGACCGCGGGCGGCCCGGCAGCGGCAGCGACGCTGCCGCGCGCCGCAGCCCGCGCAGCGCCGCCGAGCAAGCGCTTGCGCGCCTGTGGGCCCAGGAGCTGGGGGTGGCCGAGGTCGGCATCGACGACGACTTCTTCGCCCTGGGCGGCGACTCGATGTCGGCGCTGGCCATCGCCGTCGGCGCACGCGCGGCGGGCTGGCTGCTGCGCAGCGCCGACCTGCTGGCGCACCCGACGATCGCCGCGCTCGCGGCCGTGGCGCAGCCGGTGATGCCGCCGGCGCCGCCGGCCCCGGCGGAAGCGGTCGCCGATACCTTCCGCGCGTTGCGTCCGCTGGACCCGGCGCTGCGTGCGCGCTTCCTGGGCGCCCACCCGCAGTGGTCCGACGTGCAGCCGCTCACGCCGTCGCAGCAGGGCCTGTTCGTGCACTGGCTGCTCGCCCGCGACAAGCGCGTCTACGTCGACCAGCTCGGCTACGAACTCGACGGCGAGCTGGACGCCCGCGCCTTCATCGCCGCCTGGCAGGCCGTCGTCGACCGCCACCCCGCGCTGCGCGCGGGCTTCCTGCGCAGCGCGCTCTCGCAGCCGGTGCAGGTCACCGCGCGTAGCGCGCCGCTGCCCTGGACCGTACTGGACCTCTCGGCGCTCGAGGACGGCGCCCAGGCCGACGCCTGGCAGGCGCACTGCGCGCGCGCAGTCGATGACGGCTTCGACCTCGCGGCGCCGCCGCTGATGCGCCTGACCCTGGCGCGCCTGGGCCCGAGGCGCCACGCGCTGGCCTGGACGCACCATCACCTGCTGCTGGACGGCTGGTCCATCGCCGGGGTGCTGCGCGAGGTGCTGGCGCTGCACGCCGCGGGCGGCGACGCCGCGCGAGCCTGCCTGCCCGCCGTCATCGACGACACCCTCTACCGCGAGCACCTGGCCGCGGTCGACCTGCGTGCGGGTCTGCGGCACTGGCAGCAGACGCTGGCCGGGGTGGCGGGCGCAGCGCCCTTGCCGGGCGCGGGAACGGTGGCCGCCGCGCCGGGTTTCGGCGAACTCGATCTCGAGCTGCCGCCGGCGAGCACGGCGGCGCTCGCCGCCACCGCCGCCCGCTGCGGCGTCACCCTGGGCACGCTGCTGCAGGCCGCCTGGGCCCTGCTGGTGGCGCGGCACACGGGCTGCGACGAGGTCGTGCTGGGCGTCGTCAGCTCCGGACGCGAGCTGCCCGTGCCCGGGATCGAGCGCATGCTGGGCCTGTTCGTCGTCACCCAGCCGCTGCGCGTGGAGACGGCCAGCGGCCCGCCGCTGGCGGCCTGGCTCGCCGCGCTGCAGGCGCAGGCTGCCGCGGGCCGCGCCCATGAGGCGCTGCCGCTGGCCGCGGCCGTGCGCGCTGCCGCCCTGCCGCCGGGCAGGCCGCTGTTCGAGACCCTGTTCGTGCTCTGGAACTTCCCGACGCTGCGCCAGGACGAGGGCGGCGCGGCGCCCGCGCCGCTGTCGATCCGTCCCACGCACTACCGCACGGTACCGGCCTACCCGCTGTCGCTGGTCGCCGTGCCCGGGCCCGCGCTGCAGTTGCGGCTGGTGCACGACCGCCAGCGCCTGGGCGACGCGGACGCGCTGGCCCTGCGTGCCACGCTGCAGCGCTTGCTGGCGGCCCTGGCGCGCGGTGAAGATCCCCGCAGCGGAAGCACCCGCGAGACCGGGCACGGCGGCACGTCCCCCTGCGCACCGCAGCCCCCAAGGGCATGAAGCCGCTGCACTACCACCGCTTCGACCCGAGCGCCTGCGCCTACCCGCGCCCGCGCGTGCCGGTGCTGCCGCCGCTGACGCCCGCGCAGCTGGGCCGGCGCCGGCCGCAGCCGGCCACGCCGCGCCAGCACTATGCCCGCGGCCGCTACGCCCTGGCGGCGGCCTACGCGCTGGCCGGCGTCGGCCCGCGCGGCGCGCTGCTGGCGCCGGCCTACCACTGCCGCACCATGCTCGACCCGGCGATCGCCCTGGGCGCCGAGATCGCGCTCTACCCGCTCACGCCCGACCTGCATGCCGACCTGGACGGCCTGCAACGCACCGCCGCCGCCTGCAGCGGCCGGCCCGCCGCGCTGCTGCTGACGCACTACTTCGGCCTGCCGCGCGAGATCGACGCGGTGGCCCGCTGGTGCCATGCGCACGGCATCCGCCTGATCGAGGACTGCTCGCACGCCTTGCCGGGCACCGGCGCCGATGCCGCCTGCGGCCGCGCCGCGCTGGGCACGCGCGGGCACTGGGCCGTCAGCAGCCCCTACAAGTTCTTCCCCTGCCCCGACGGCGGCTGGCTCTGGGCCAACGAAGGCGCGGCACTGCCCGCGCGCCTGCCGCTCCGCGCCACGGCAGGCGCCGAACTGCGGGGCCTGCGCGCCGCCTGGTCGCAGTGGCGCAGCCCGGTCCCGGCCCCCGATGCCGCCGCGATCGAGGCCGAGCGCGCCGCACTGGCCGCGCGCAGCGCCCCAAGCGGCCGGGACTGGGAGGAATGCAGCGACCAGCCCTCGGCCGACTACCGCGCCGCGGACGCGGGCCGCGCCGGTCTGGCCGTCTCGCGCTGGATCGAGCAGCACAGCCGCCTCGAGCCGCTGGTCGCGCAGCGGCGCGCCCGCTACCGGCAATGGCAGCAGGCGGTGGCGGGCCTGCCCGGCGTCAGCGCCCTGCTGCCGCATCTGCCCGAGGGCGTCGCGCCCTACATGTTCCCCCTGCGGGTGTCCGAGCCGGCGCGGCTGTTCGACCCGCTCAAGCGCATGGGGCTGCCGATCTGGCGCTGGGACGACATGGCCGCCTCGGAGTGCCCGGTCGCGCGCGACTACCGCCAGGGCGTCTTCCACCTGCCCTGCCACCAGGCGCTGAGCGATGCGCAGATGGCCTGGATGACGGCGCTGCTGCAGGCGGTGGCGCGCCGCGGCTGAGCCCCGCGGCGGCGCAGCGAGAAGCCCGTCACCGAATCGCCCACGGCGAAGGCGCGCAAGCGGCACCCGCCGACGGCAGCCCACCTAGAATGCGGCGAACCCCGCCTGCCCGACGGGATCCGTGCCGACCCGTTCCGACCCGACCCCGATGGACGTGACCCGCGAAGTCATCAACGTGCTGGACGAAGTGCTCAGCCTGGGCGGCCGCGCCGCGAGCTTCACGCGTGAAACGCATCTGCTGGGCGCCATCCCCGAACTCGACTCGATGGCCGTGGCCACGCTCATCACCACGCTCGAGGAGCGCCTGGGCTTCGTCGCCGACGACGACCTCGACGGCGAGGCCTTCGCCACCGTCGGCGCGCTGGCCGATTTCGTCAGCGCCCAGATCGCGCAGTGAACCCGCGCGCGGGTCCGATGCCGCTGCGCCCACCGCCGATGGCCGGCTCCTTCGAGCCCCGGTTCATCACCGTCGACGACACGCCGCTGGGGGCGCGCCTGCTCCTGCACCATGCGCCGGCACAGGCGCGCGCGCGCGGCCTCGTGCTCTACGTGCACCCCTTCGCCGAGGAGATGAACAAGGCCCGCCGCATGGCCGCGCTGCAGGCGCGCGCCCTGGCCGCCGCCGGCCTGGCGGTGGCGCAGCTCGACCTGCTCGGCTGCGGCGACAGCGCCGGCGACTTCGGCGACGCCAGCTGGGCGCGCTGGGTCGACGACGTCGTCCACGCCGCGCGCTGGCTGCAGCAGCGCCACCCCGCCCGCGACGGCGAGAGCGCGCCACCGCTCTGGCTCTGGGGCCTGCGCGCGGGAACGCTGCTGGCGGTCGCCGCGGGCGCGCGGCTGGCCGAGGCCGGCAGCGCCTGCCACTACCTCTTCTGGCAGCCCGCGCCGCTGGGCAAGCTGCTGCTGCAGCAGTTCCTGCGCCTGCGCGCGGCCGGCGAACTCGCCGCCGGCCAGGCCAAGGCGGCGATGGAGCAGCTGCGCGCCGAGCTCGCCGCCGGCCGCGCGGTCGAGATCGCCGGCTACACGCTGAGCCCGGCCCTGTGCAAGGGGCTGGAGCAGGCCGAGCTGAAGCCGCCGCCCGCGCAGCCGCCGGGGCGGCTGCTGTGGTTCGAGCTCAGCGCCGTGGAGAACCCGCGCCTGGCCCCCGCGGGTGCGGCCACGCTCGCCGCCTGGCAGCAGGCGGGCTGGCAGGTGCAGGCGCAGGCGGTGCAGGGCCCGCCCTTCTGGCAGACGACCGAGATCGAGGACGCGCCGGCGCTGCTCGACGCCACCGCGCGCGCGCTGCTCGCGCCCCCCAGCGCCCAGCCCGCGGCCACCGAGCCCGCCGCCGCATGACGGCCGCCGCAGCCATGGTGCGCGAGGAAGCCTTCGCCTTCGGCTGCGAGGGCCAGACGCTGCTGGGCATCCTGCACCATCCCGCCGCCGCAGGCGGTGCGGCGCAGGCCGCGCGCACCGGCGTGGTCGTCATCGTCGGCGGCCCGCAGTACCGCGCCGGCAGCCACCGCCAGTTCGTGCACCTGGCGCGCGCCCTGGCCGCCGCCGGCCACCCGGTGCTGCGCTTCGACGTGCGCGGCATGGGCGACAGCAGCGGGGCGCTGCGCGACTTCGAGCAGATCACGCCCGATATCGGCGCTGCCATCGACGCGCTGATCGAACGCGCGCCCGGCGTGCGGAACGTCGCCCTCTGGGGTCTTTGCGACGGCGCGTCGGCGGCGCTGCTCTATGTGCACGAACGCGCGGACCCTCGCGTGGTTGGCGTGTCGATCGCCAACCCCTGGGTGCGCAGCGAACGTCTGCAGGCGCAGACGCGCGTCAAGCACTACTACCGGGACCGCCTTCGCTCGGCCGCTTTCTGGCGCAAGCTCCTGCGGGGTGGCATCGGACTGGCGGCAGCACGTGACCTTGGCCGGGCCATGCGCGCAATGGCCGGGCCGACGCCGGCGCCAACGACCGCGGATGCGCCGGTCCACTACACCGTGCGCATGGCGCATGCGGCGCGTGCCCTCGGACCCGGACTGCAGATCATCCTCAGCGGCCGCGACTACACCGCCCGCGAGTTCGAAGAGCATGTTCGTGCTGATCCGCTCTGGCAGAGCGCGCTTGGTAGACAAGATCAGAGCTGGGACAGCCTGCCCGAAACCGACCATACCTTCTCATCGGCCGCGGCCAGGCAGGAAGTCGCGATCCTCACCAGGAAGTGGCTCGATCGATCAACGGAGCGCCGTGCATGAGAGAACCACAACCGAGCATCCCGTTCGGGCGCCACGGCGCCGCATCGCGGCGCCGACGCAAGGATCAGCGGCTTCGGCACGTCGTCCGCTTGAGCCTGGTCTGCGCGCTGCTCGGCAGCAGCGCCGGCGCCTATGCGCTCAACGTGGAGGTGCCGGGCTGCGGCAACCTCTCCAACGCCTTCGGACCCTGGGATTACCGGGTCGATCGCGGTGAACCCCTGCAGTTGGTGGAGAGCGCGCACTTCACGCCCGTCGTCGAGGGTCTGATTCGTGGCCAGTCCAGCACCGTGGCCCAGGATCTCGACTACACCCTGCGTGCTTTCCCGAACCATCACCGAGCGCTGATCGCAGCCGGGCGCCTGGCCGACCGGGCCAAGTCGATGCAGCCACCTGGCCTGCGCTACCCGATCGACTGCTGGTACGAGCGAGCGATCCGTTTCAAGCCGGATGACCTCACCGTACGCATGCTGTTTGCGGAGTGGCTCAGCAAGCACAAGCGTGAGGACGACGCGCTCAGGCAGCTGGATTTCGTCAAGGTCAAGGCTGGGGACAACCCGTTCACTCACTACAACCTGGGACTGGTCTACGTCAAACTTGGCAAGTTCGACGACGCACTGAGTCAGGCGCACAAGGCTGCTGCATTGGGCATGCCCCGGCAAGAGCTCAAGCAGGCGCTCCAGGCCGCTGGCAGGTGGGCCGAACCGGCGCCCGACAAGGCGGATCCGGCTGCCTCCGCGAATGCGGCGACTGCCGAAGCTGCGGCCGCGCCATCCTCCGCGGCCAGCGGTTCGCCCTAGATCTCGATACGCCATGCAGCCTCCGATCCGCTGGAGTCATCAGCCTGCCCAGCAGGCCTTTGCCGACGAAGAGATCCGCCGTAGTTGGGACCAGCTCAACGGCCAGCACGGCAATCTCCCGATCCTCGATGCCGCAGCGGTTCGGGCGGCCCTGCAGACCTTCGATGACGGCAGACAATGGCTGGCCATTGCGCACGATCGCGACGGCCTGGCGGCGATGATCGTGGCCAGTCGCAGCGGCCCCATGCAGTGGCAGTGCTACCAGCCGTCGCAACTGCCTGTGGGATGCTGGGTGGCGCGTGCGGGCCTGACGCCACTGGGGGTCGCCACTCGCGCGTTGAGCGGCATGCCCACGACGTGTTGGGTGATGTCGCTCACACAGATCGACCCTCTCCTGCACGAACGCCCCGCAGACACCGACCGGGTGCAGACCGCGGACTACATCGAGACGGCTTGGCTTGACCTTCGTGGCAGCTTCGACGACTACTGGGCAGCCCGCGGCAAGAACCTGCGCCAGAACCTGCGGAAGCAGCGCAAGAAGATCGCCGACGATGGCGTGCAGGCGACGATGCACATCCTGCGCTCGGCGTCCGACATGGCGCAGGCCGTGGCCCGCTACGGCGTGCTGGAAGCCAGCGGATGGAAGGCGGCCCAGGGCACCGCCATCCACCCCGACAACGATCAGGGGCGCTTCTACACGCAATGGCTGCAAGACGCCGCACACCGAGGCGAGGCCTTCGTCACCGAATACACCTTCGGTGATCGCACGGTGGCGATGAACCTGGGCCTGCTGCGTGCTGGGACGCTGATCGTCCTCAAGACCACGTATGACGAGTCGCACAAGGCGTTGTCACCGGCCTCTCTCCTGCGCGAAGACGAACTGAAGAGCTTCTTTGCCGACGGGGAGGTGCGCCGTATCGAGTACTTCGGGCGCCGCTTGGAGTGGCATACGCGGCTCACCGACACGCACCGCACGCTCTATCACCTCACCGCCTACCGCTGGGCATGGCTGCAGCGGCTGGCACAGGCCCGGCGGCGCCGGGTCGCTGCTGCCGAGACGGAGCAGACGCCGACCACCAGTGACGGCTGAGACGTGCGGCGCGTCCTCATGATCGCCTTCCACTTCCCGCCCCTGGCGGGAAGCAGCGGCATCCAGCGCACGCTGCGCTTTGCGCAGCATCTGCCCGAGCATGGCTGGGAGCCGCTGGTGCTCACGGCCACACCCTCGGCCTACGAGTCGACGAGCCCGGACCTGCTGGCCGACGTTCCTCAGGGCCTCGTCGTCGAACGCGCGCTGGCCTTCGATGCCGCGCGCCAACTCTCGCTGGGCGGGCGCTATCCCGGCTTCCTGGCGCGGCCCGACCGCTGGATCAGCTGGCGCTTCGACGCCGTGCGGCGCGCGCGTGCGCTCGTCAGGCGCTACCGGCCGCAGGTCATCTGGAGCACCTACCCGATCGCCACGGCGCACGTCATCGGCGCCCGCGTGCAGGCCGCGACCGGCCTGCCCTGGGTGGCCGATTTTCGCGATCCCATGGCGCAGGACGGCTACCCCGCGGATCCCCGCACCTGGCAGGCCTTCGACGCGATCGAGCGCCAGGTGATCGCCAGCGCCGCCCGCAGCGTCTTCGCCGCGCGCGGTGCCGCTCGCGAGTACCGTCGGCGCTACCCGACCCACGCCGAGCGCATCGGCGTCATCGAGAACGGCTACGACGAAAGCAGCTTTGCCGCCGCCGAGCGGCGCGGCGGCCTCGACCAGCCCTTGACGCCCGGTGCACTGACGCTGCTGCACAGCGGCATCGTCTACCCGTCCGAACGCGACCCGACGGCGCTGATGGATGCCATCCAGATGCTGGCGCGCACGGACGGCGTGGCACCCACGAGGCTGCGTTTTCGCTTTCGCGCATCGGCACACGACGATCTCCTGCGCCGCCTGGCCGCGCAGCGCGGCATCGAAGCCTTCATCGAACTCCTGCCCGCCGTCGGCTACCAGGAGGCCTTGGCCGAGATGCTGCGCGCCGATGCCCTGCTCGTCATGCAGGCCAGCAACTGCAACGACCAGGTGCCGGCCAAGGTCTACGAATACGCCCGCGCCGGCCGCCCCATCCTCGCCCTCACCGACGCCGCCGGCGACACGGCCGCGTGCCTGCGGGAGTTCGGCGTGCAGCGGATGGCGGCTTTGGATGATGCTTCGGCCATCGCCCGCCTGCTGCACAGCTTTCTCGAGGTTCCGCGCGGCGCGGCACTGATGCCGGATCGCGCCATGGCCGGAAAGGCGTCGCGCGCGCAACGCACCGGCGAACTTGCCGCCGTTCTCGACGCAGCTGGCGCAAGACGGTGAGATCAGGGATCTCGACATGTCTACGCCCAGCGACGATGTCCATTGCCATGGAGCCCGGCAACGACAGGCCTACACGACGGCGCGTCCGGACATCTGCGCACTGGTTCCAGCGCAGGCGCATCAGGTACTCGACGTCGGGTGCAGCAACGGCGAAGTGGGTCTGGCGCTGATGAGGCGCAACCCGGCCTGCGAAGTCGATGGCATCGAACGGAACCAGGCGCTGGCCGAAGAAGCCGCTTCCCGCCTGCGCCGCGTTGCCTGTGCCGACGCCGAAGGCTTCGACTGGAACGCCTGGAACCCCGGGCGGCAATACGACTGCATCGTGTTTGCCGATGTGCTCGAGCACCTTGCCGACCCGCTGGCGACATTGACTCAGGCGCGTCGCCGACTGACGGAGGAAGGCTGCATCGTGGTCTCTCTCCCGAACGTTCGGCACGTTTCGGCCTTGTTGTCGATTTTCGCGGGTGGCACGTTCCCGCGCCGTCCCCGGGGCCTGTTCGACCAAACCCACCTGCGCTGGTTCACGCTCACAGACGCCGACCGCCTGCTCGCGGAGGCCGGCTTCCACCGTGAACAGCGCATCCTTTCCCTGCGCTGGGGGGACACGGGTGGCGGGCGGATGAATCGACTTCTCAACCGGCTTCCTCGCACCATCCAGGAATTCGCACCGCTGCGGGAGTTCCTGACCTATCAGGTCTCGCTGCGCGCACGCAGAGTCTGACGTCGATGGGCGCAAGCGGCAAAGACGATCACGGCACCGATCCCCAATGCCCGACGCCCGGGCAAGGGCAGGTGCCGCGCATCGGCTTCGTCCTGTCCTCGAGTCGTGCGGCCCCGATGCCCAGCACACGCATTGCCGCGCTCAACCTGTTCGAGCCCTTGCGGCAGGCTGGGTTCGAGCCCATCGTGCTGCACGAACCCGAGGCTCCATGCCAGGAGCCGCGCCTCGACCTGGATGCCCAGGCACTGCGCGCGCGAGGCGTGCGTTGTGTCGTCTTCCAGAAGACCTTCGGCCCCGACGCGATACGACTGGCACACAGCCTGCGACAGAGCGGAATCGCCTCCCTCTTCCTCGTCTGCGACGTGGTGGAGCCTGAAATGGCCGCTGCCACGGATGCAAGCATCGTCGTCACCGACTTCCTGCGCTCGCTCTATCCGACTGCGCTGCGGGGCAGGATTCATGTCGTTCACGACGGCATCGAGCGCGGCAACCTGCGACGGGAATCGCCACGCCCGCATCAAGGCAGCTGGGCAGACCCGCTGCGCGCGGTGCTGATCACCTCCTCTTGCCTGAGACGCTTGCCGCACATCGTCCGGGTGCCACCCTGGTTGAAGGTGCACGTCGTAGGCCGCTACGATGAGCGCCTCTCGAGTGACGCAGGCCTTTCCGGCATCCTGCGCTTGCTTGCCCGCGGGGCAGAGAACGAGGGAAGCGTCGGCGAGCGACTTGCCTTTGCGCTCTCGCCGCGCATCCGGCGCCTGCCCTGGACGTGGCAAGGCGCCTACGAGGAACTCCTGGCCGCTGATCTTGCACTGGTCCCCAGCGAGATCGACAACTGGGTCGCTCCACCGCGATTCCCGGTTCCCACCTGGCTGGTGAAATCCGAGAACCGCCTGACGATGGCGATGTCGGCAGCGCTGCCGGTCATTGCAACGCCTATTCCGGCCTATGCCGCGGTGATCGACCAGGGACGCAACGGCTACCTAGCGCAGGACCGCGGGGAATGGCTGAGTGCCCTGCAGCGGCTGCGTGACCCGGAGCACCGGCGCGCAATCGGTGAGGCGGCACGCATGGCGGTCTGCGACCGCTTCTCGCAAGCGCGCCAGGCGGCGTTGTTCATTGACGTCCTTCGATCGGTGCTCTCGCGCAGCGTCACCGACGTCGCGGATCGGCAACGAGCCGGCGCCGAGACGCGCGCCGAAGCAGGGACGCCTGCGCCCGCTGCCCATCCACTTCAACCCCCTCCGGCTACGGACACGCGGGGGCGCTCGGGGTCGGGCGCTGCACTGCCACGGCCAAACCGACACCGCTGATGTCGACCCGTCGCGCCCTGCTCTTTTCCTACATCGACCGCTATGCCGCGCTGGCGATCGGCATCGCCACATCGATGGTCATTGCCCGCCTGCTTACGCCCACCGAGCTTGGGGTCTTCTCGGTGACGATGGTCCTGATTTCCTTCACCGCGGCCCTGCGGGACCTGGGATCGGGACAGTATCTGGTTCAGGAGCGCGAGCTGACCACCGACCGGATGAGGGCCACCTGGACCGTCCAACTTCTGAGCGGGTGCTTCCTGGCCCTCGTCGTCGCTGCTGCGGCCTGGCCGGTGGCGCGCTTCTACGGCGAACCGCGAATGCTGCCGATCATGGGTCTGGTCGCGCTCAACTTCGCCGTCAACCCCTTCGGCTCGATGACCTACGCCTGGTTGATGCGTCACATGCGCTTCGAATCACTGGCCATCATGCGCGTCAGCGGCGTGGCGATGAACTCGGCGGTATCGATCGTCCTGGCGTGGAAGGGCTTTGGGCCGATCAGCCTGGCCTACGGCAGCCTGGCCGGAACAGCGGCCAATGCAGCCGCGGCAAGGATGTTCCGTGACCCCGAGCTCCCGCGCTGGCCGGGGCTGCGGGAACTGCGCCGCGTGCTGGCATTCGGCAGTCGCCTCTCGGCATCGAGCATCGTGCGCACCGCCGCCGAGGGCGCCCCGGAGTTGCTGCTGGGCAAGCTGCAGAGCCTCACCGCAGCGGGTTTCTTCTCGCGCGCCAACGGCCTCGCGCAAATGTTCAACCGCCTGATGCTCGACGCGGCGATGGTGGTTGCCCAGCCCCTGTTCGCGCGCACCCTGCGCGAGGGCGGCAGCCTGCAGCCGCTGTTCCTGCGCGCCCAGTCCTACCTGTGCGCCATCGGCTGGGCCTTCTTCCTTGGCCTGGCGTTGCTGGCCGAGCCGACCGTTCGCCTGCTCTACGGCGACCAGTGGGCGGCCTCGGTCGACGTGGCGCGCGTGCTCTGCGGTGCCGCCATGCTGGCGCTGCCGGCCGCGCTGTGTCCGGTGGTGCTGGTGGCCATGGGGCAAGTGCGGCTCCACCTGCGATTGACAGCGGCCTCAGCCGTCATCACCGTTGCGGGGGTCGCCGTCGGCGCCTGGTTCGGGCTCCTGGGCACGGCGCTCGCGATCCTGGGCGCGCAAGCGATCAATACGGTCCTGTGGCTGCGCCACACGCTGCGGCAACCCTGCCTTGGGGCCAGGGGTCTGGCGGCTGCGCTTGGTCACAGCGCAGCACTGGCCGGTGTCACCGCAGTCGTGCCATGCCTGCTGCTCCTGACCGGCCATGCGGGGCAGCTGCCACGCTGGACCCCTCCGGTCGCGGCGGCTCTGGGATGCGCGGTCTTCGTACTCTCGAGCATCCTGATGCGACATCCGCTCACCACCGAGTGGCATGCGTTGAAGCAGCGTATCAGGCGCCGTTGACGGTGTGGGGCACCGCGCTCGGGGAGACCAAGCGGCTCACCGGTGCCCGCGCGATCATTCCGACCAGGCCTCGACCTCGAGGATGCGGCTGTACCAATAGAGCGCGCCGTTGACGGTGATGCGGATGCGGTCGGTGCTGACCGCAGGAAATGCAAAGCTGCGCCAGACCCGGTTGTTGCCGCTGACACTGCCCCCGGGAACCGTCACCCAGGCCGCACCGTTCCAGTACTGAACGCTGAAGGCCGTGATGCCGTAGAGGCTGAAGGTGGTCTCCGTCGTGGGGGCCACTCCCGCGGCATAGTTGTCCGGCAGCGTGAAGACGTCGATGCGGTTGATCGTGCGCGTGCCTGCGAAGTTGATCTGCACCCAATCCGGGAAGCTGCTGGCACTGGCGTCGTTCCAGCCACCACCCTGCGCCCAGCGGTTGCCCAGGCGGTTGCCGTCGTTGACAGCCGTCACCGGGTAGGCGCTGGCGTAGGTGGAGGAGGCGCTGGCCACACCGCCGTTGACCTGCGCCGCGACGTTGATGCTGCCGCCGCCTCCGGTGGGTGGATTGACAGTGATGCCCACCACGGCCGAAACCGCGCTGGCGCCGGCGTTGTCGGTGGCCACCGCCGTGAGGCTGTAGCTGCCCGCGGCCACGTTGCTCCAGTTCAGCGTGTAGGGTGCGGTCGTGTCCTCGCCGATCTTGGTGGCGCCGGCATAGAACTCGACCTTGGCGATGCTGCCGTCGCTGTCGCTGGCGTTGGCCGCCAGCGCGATGCTGGCCGGGGCGGTGTAGGTGGCGCCTGCGGCCGGAGCACTCAAGCTCACGCTGGGCGCCACGTTGGCCGCTGGCGTCACGGTGACGGCCACCGCCGCGGACGTGGTGCTGGCCCCGGCGTTGTCGGTGGCCACCGCCGTGAGGCTGTAGCTGCCCGCAGCCACGTTGCTCCAGTTCAGCGTGTAGGGTGCGGTCGTGTCCTCGCCGATCTTGGTGGCGCCGGCATAGAACTCGACCTTGGCGATGCTGCCGTCGCTGTCGCTGGCGTTGGCCGCCAACGCGATGCTGGCCGGGGCGGTGTAGGTGGCGCCTGCGGCCGGAGCACTCAAGCTCACGCTGGGCGCCGCGTTGGCCGCTGGCGTCACGGTGACGGCCACCGCCGCGGACGTGGTGCTGGCCCCGGCGTTGTCGGTGGCCACCGCCGTGAGGCTGTAGCTGCCCGCAGCCACGTTGCTCCAGTTCAGCGTGTAGGG
>Ga0209200_1001485_pt1 | contig 23370 bp, 28 predicted proteins | sample AD_UKC033_MetaG_FD_184406 | JGI IMG/M metagenome (GOLD analysis project Ga0209200, IMG submission 184406) | Active sludge microbial communities of municipal wastewater-treating anaerobic digesters from USA - AD_UKC033_MetaG (SPAdes) (version 2) | ecosystem: Engineered > Bioreactor > Anaerobic >... | reverse complement strand
CAACTTTCAAAAGAGTCAAGTAAAACACCATCGACATCGAAAATAATCGCTTCTATTTCCATAAGCGTAAGGTTAGAATTCTTTATTTAAGTTTTGTTATAGTAAAATATATAAGATTTGAAGTATATAGTTATTATTTGGATTATAATTTATTTTTATAAAAACAGGAGGAGGAAAGAAAATGAAGTTTGTAATATCAAGAGTTAGTAAAGGTAATTCCAATCCTGAAGACCCTCCCTGTATTGATGCGCAATTTGATAAAATAAACAAATGCTGGGTGAAAGAATTACTTGACTTGAAGGACCTCATGAGGTTTTTCAGTAAGTATGGAGATTTAGTAATAAAAGAGAACGAACAGACTCAAATGGCTGAGATAGTCATATATGACGACTGGGAAGAAATAATGACAAAATTGAAGAGATAAATTATTTCTTTTCAAGTATTTTTATCAGATGCCAGCCAAACTGTGTTTTAACAGGTCCAACTACAGACCCCACATTCCCTTCAAAGGCAGCCTTTTCAAATTCCTTTACCATCTTCTGTCTTGAGAAAAATCCCAGATCGCCGCCCTTTTTACCTGAAGGGCATTGGGAAAATTTCTTTGCTAGTTCAGAGAAGTTGTCCCCTCTTTTTATTTTTTCAAGAACTTCTTTTGCAAGTTCTTCTGATTTTACTAGTATATGTGCAGCATGAACTTCTTTTACCATAAATTCGATTTTAAAATATTATATAAAAGAGTTACTGAATATTTCTATGGTAATTATCTTTCTGCAAGGTATACTCCAAAGATTACCAATATTCCACCAAGCACTGTGAATAGTGTAATTACCTCTCCAAGTAGAAACCAAGCCATTATTGCAGTAACAACAGGAACAAAGTACAAAAACATTGCAACATTTGAAGCCTTTTCACATTTCATTGATCTGTTCCAGCATATATATGCGTATACTGAGCATAAAAGCGAGAGGTATAAAACAGAGCCCACACCTAACATTGTGACCCCACTAATGAAAGAAAATCTAGATTCAAACAATGCCATTGGAAACAAAAATATAGTTCCAAATAGGAATGAAAGGGAAGTCATAGATAGAGGAGTTCTTTGCTCCATTGTTTTTTTCCCTGCAACAGAATAAGCTGCCCAGAAAATACCTGTTAATACTATCAGGATATCTCCAATATTAATCCTCTGGAATCCTGAGAGTGATCCGTTGATTACAATAATAACTGCACCAATAAAGGAAACAAATATTCCAAAGGCAGTCTTTTTGGTAAGCGCTTCACCCAAGAAAATCATTGCAAAGATTGCTATAAAAGGGACATTGAAATTAATAAGAATCGATGAGTTTATCGCAGTTGTAAATTTTAAAGCATATACCTGAATTGCCTGAACTAGAGTAACTCCCAAAAGACCAAGAATTGAAAAGGTAATTATTTCATTTTTATTAATTTTAAGACTCTTAATTCCTTCAAGACGGTATGTAATTGCAACAATTACAGGGCACGCAATAAGAAATCTAAAGAAAGCAAGAGAGTATGGGGGAATTTCTGTCAATCCCCACTTTATGGCAATCCATGATCCCGACCAAATTAGGACTAGAGCTAGTAACTCAAGGAATGTTTTTAATTTCATTGGGCATCTTTTCCCTTTTACTTATCTAGCTCCGAGAGATGTTTTATTCTTTTAAGCATGTTGGGGTGTGTGCTCATGAGCTCCATTATGCTAGCGGATGTGCTAACTCTAATTCCGCCTTGTCTTACGGACGCAAGTTCATTTCTGTCAATAGTTCCGCTCATATCTCTGTCCACTTCAGTGAGCTCATTAAAATCACCCATTGCCTTAGTTGGATCATTTAAAAAGAAAGCTTTGATCCCTTCTAATCTCTGCACTTCTCGCTTTGGTGTCTTTGCAGTACCATATGTAAGTTTGTAAAGTGCCGATGCTAATTGGTGAGGTTCATTTCCTATTTCCGCGCTTCCTTTGTCTGCATAGTATTCCCTAATTCTTGACCCATACATCACTAATAGATTTGTAATAAAGTATACAACTAATGCTACTATCCCCACCATAGCTGTTCCAATTGAATTCCGGTCATTACTTGTACCTACCCTTCCGCCGTATAAAGAAGACATATACATGTAATAAGCTATCATTGGAACGGCACTAAGTAAAGTAATAATTGCCATATCACTATGTTTCACATGAGAAATTTCGTGCCCTATTACAGCCTTAAGTTCATCCTCTGAAAGTAAATTGGTAATACCTTCTGTAACACATACCCTTGCATCACCTTTTGATCTTCCAAAAGCAAATGCGTTTGGCATTGGAGTTGGGCATATACCGACACGAGGTGTTTTCTTTAGGCCCGCTTTTCTAGCCTGTTCTTCAACAATTCTGTAGAGCTTTGGATTATCCCCTTCAGTGATATATCTTACCTTCATTGATGATTCGACCATCTTTGGTCCAATCATATACTGTACAAACATCATTCCCAGTGCCAAAATAACTGCGTAATTAATAAAACTCTGGCCCGAATAACCAACGGCAGCACCTACAAAAAGTAAAAATCCATATATTATAACAAACATTACTCCAATTAACGTATACATTCTCATTTGAAGCCACATATTACCACCTATAATTAAATCTGATTATTATTATTTAAATATTTCTTATGATTTTAAGAAAAATAGAAACTCTTGATTATTAATAAAAGTGCGACTGGCGGGATTCGAACCCGCGCTTGAAGCTTGGGAAGCTCCAGTCCTAACCACTAGACTACAGTCGCTGCTATTAAAAGTGGCCAATACAAATTTATAAATTTATCTTTTCGAAAAGTCTTCCGATAATAAATCCAATTGCAGTGCACGTTTCAAGAGAAATACCTTCACCAGTTATATCGAGGTGGTAAGTTGCCATCTTTCTGATCTCTCTAGGAAGACCTCGTCTTCCAAGGCCAATAAATAAAACAGAATCATCGCCTTCTCGGATATTCTTCGCTATGGTATCCAAATTACAACTCTTTTCAGGTTTTGATGTCGTAGATATGAAAACACCTTTTAGCTTGTTAGGGTCATCAGTAGCTACGAGTTTACCATGTTTGATAAGCTCTTCAATATACTTGCCACCGTCTCCTATGGTGGTGTTCTCCTTTACCTCTTTCAAAAGAAACTCTTTGTAATCTTCTTTGAAAGGAAAATCAAAAAGACACAGGTCAAATCCAGTATAATAGCATAAGGGGGCGGCCCTTGCAATATTTCTTGAATGTATATCATGCCATTTCAATTTGTCATAAGTGTTTACAATACAGATTGTAACTTTTCCTTTAGGGCTTCTTTGTTGACTCACCTTTAACAACTCCTGTCGCTATAATATGGGATACTCTTAGAGGCTCTGGAATATTAGAATGCATTGATGAAATTCTAATCAATTCTCTTGCGTCATCTTCTTCAATTCCTTTGAACTGAAAGAAAATATCCGATTTCTCTTGAACTTTCCCCTCATAAATTTGCCCGGCCTTTTTTATAATCTCTAATCGTTTTGTTTTAAAATTTAGGTTTGTAAGAGCTTTTTCTATGGCGCTCATGTCAGGGATTTTTCTCATGACAACTACAACTGGCAGACCTGTATCTTGATTTAACTTTTCAATGTCCACAAGATTGAAGCCAGCTATAGTAATCCCTTTTAACATAATAGCTCTTACATCTTTATAGCGGGCTTTAATTACCATATTGGTAATTTTTTCTGTTGCGTTAAGGCCGTCTCTTTCAATATGGGTGCTAACAACTCCATCAATCCAAAAGCCACCTCTAAGTAATGCACCAACAACTAAAACGTCTTGATCATCCCTTGTAAAATTTGAGTCATCGATTCCAAGTATCCTTATCTCCTTCTTTATCCGCATCATCTCAGAATAGATGTAAGTATTAATATATTTAAGCCCTAGAAATAGTGGTCAATAAAATATGAGAACGCCTCTGCTATGGCCTTTCTTTCCTCATCAGGATCGTTTAAATCTTTCCCAATAAGTTTTTCAGAGAGTATGGCTACTGCCTCGTCAATATTGAATACTTTCTCAATATATCCTTTGCCAATCAAGGCCTCGACGAAGTCCCCCCTCATCTTCTTGTCACTTCTTCTGGGAGACTTTATTTTTGATTTTGCCAAAGCATCTGACAGAGCAATATTTGAGACTTTTTTACCAGTATATCTTCCTTGTACTTTTGATTTTGCAACAGAATATAGAAAGTTCACAACAGCATCACCAAAAGCAGAGAGATTTGAATCTTCGGAGATTTCTTCCATGAAAAGTTTGTATTTGCCGCATTTATAAATCTTGACAAGAAGATAATAAAACTTATAATAAGTAAATTCTATAATATTATAGGAAAGTGATTTTTCATGTTTGATATTATTGTTTTGGCCAGTCTTAAAGAAAAAATAGATTTTTGGAAAAAAGAGAAATATTCAAAGATAATAGCAAGATTTCCTGAGAGGAGAAAGGAATTTTTCACGTCTTCTGATATACCGGTGGATGTTCAATACACACCTCTTGATATTATTGATTTTGATTATACAAAAGATCTTGGTAATGCTGGAGAATTTCCTTTCACGAGAGGGGTGCAACCAAACATGTTCAGGGGAAAGCTCTGGACAATGAGACAATATGCTGGATTCGGCTCTGCCGAGGAAACAAATAGGAGATACAAGTATCTTTTATCTGAAGGGCAAACGGGACTATCAGTAGCATTTGATCTCCCCACCCAGATAGGTTATGATTCAGATAATCAAATGAGTTTTGGCGAAGTTGGGAAGGTTGGAGTTGCCATTGATTCCCTTGAAGATATGGAGACTCTTTTTGATGGAATACCCTTGGACAAAGTTTCTACTTCTATGACTATTAACTCAACAGCAGCAATTCTTCTTGCAATGTATATCGCTGTGGGCGAGAAACAGGGAATATCACCTGAAAAATTAAGAGGCACAATTCAAAATGATATCCTAAAGGAATATGTGGCCAGAGGAACTTATATATTTCCTCCAAAAGAATCAATGAGGATTATCACTGATATATTTGAATACTGCACAAAAAATCTTCCCGAATGGAACACCATCAGTATTAGTGGATATCATATCAGAGAAGCCGGTGCAACAGCATCACAGGAAGTTGCGTTCACACTTGCAGACGGCATAGCCTATGTTGAAGCCGCCATTAAATCCGGTCTTGAAGTAGATGAATTTGGAAAAAGATTATCCTTCTTTTTTAATGCACATAATAACTTCATAGAAGAAATTGCAAAGTTTAGGGCTGCACGAAGAATATGGGCAAAAATAATGAAAGAAAGATTTGGCTCCAAAGACCCAAAAGCCATGATGCTTAGGTTTCACACTCAGACAGGTGGTAGCACACTTACGGCACAGCAATCTGAAAACAATATTGTAAGAGTCACGATGCAGGCATTGGCAGCTGTTCTAGGAGGAACGCAATCGTTACATACAAATTCAATGGACGAAGCACTCGCCTTGCCTTCAGAAAAAGCCGTTACAGTAGCCCTTAGAACTCAACAAGTAATTGCACACGAAAGTGGTGTTGCAGACACAGTTGATCCATTTGCAGGTTCATATTATGTCGAATATCTAACGAATAAGATTGAAGATGAAGTAAATAAATACTTTGATAAGATAGACTCTCTTGGTGGGATGGTAAAATCCATTGAAGGGGGTTATGTACAGAAGGAGATTCAAGACAGCGCTTACAAATATCAGAAAGCTATTGAGAAGGGGGATGTGGTAGTCGTTGGCGTCAACAAATTTACCATGGAAGGAAAACTACCCGAAGAACTCCTGAAGTTAAATCCGGAAGTTGAAAAACTTCAAATTGAGAAATTGAGAAAACTAAAAGCTAAAAGAAATAATGATAATGTCAAAGAGCTTTTGGATAAAATCGAGGACGCTGCAAGAAAAGACAAAAATCTCATGCCCCTAATACTCGAGGCCGTAAAATCTTATGCAACGCTTGGTGAGATAAGCGACACTTTGAGAAAAGTATTTGGCGAATACAAATCTTCAGTTATATTATAAAATCTTTTTTTTATATCCCATATAAGAAAACATAAAAGATTCCCAGGGATAATTCTTTTTTACCTTTTTATCATGGTAACGATTTAAAACATATGCCATCATTATAGGGACTACAGGGATTACAGAAACACCAGAGCCGATAAATAGCCCCGTATTCTTTTTGACCTCATTTCCCTTTACAATATTCCTCATAGATCTTTTCATGATGTAATACCCTGTATTCCAGCTCCACAACATCGTTTGCTTCATAGAGGCTACGTGCCCTTGAGGAATTGTATTTTTCTTTTTTACAGCCTTATAGAAATCTTCTATGGTATTACCTTCAAATAGTGTGTATGCATTTCCAACCATTCTTTCAGTATGCGCGTCACTTCCAGCAATTGAGGCATTTTTTATTTTCTTGTTTTCTTCTGATGCTTTTCTATTTAGTATGCCGTCTCTGTGAAATGCATTGAAGACTTCAATCCCATCAAAATTTAGTTTATGTATTAGATCATTAAAGCATGGGCATATCACGCTATATGGGTGAGGTACGATAGCAAGACCACCTTGGCCCCTTACTCTGTCTATAGATTCCTCAGCAGATAAATTTGGCGGGATAGTCTCATTCAAGAAAAGTCCAAGTAACTCGCCATCTGATGTTGAAATCTCTTCACCAACTACTATTCTAGAAGGTGCGAGTTTTTCCGTTTCAATGCCGCCTCTTATAGTATCATGGTCAGTTATCGCTAAGAAATCTATTCCCCGTTTGTCAGCATATTTTAGAATCTTTTCAGGCCTAGAAATACAGTCAGGAATAACCGGGATTTTTTTAGAATTTCCAGAATATTTTGTGTGGACATGTGTATCAACTTTACACATACCCGACCTATAATCAGAACAATCCATTAGATGAACAGAGAAAAAATCACTTATAAATCTAATGCATATGGTAAAAATATCCCGAAAGTTTTAAATAGTCATTTTAATTAAATTTTTATGATGGGAAAGATTAGGTCTTCCGAATCGGTATCAAGAAAATTATATTATTGTTTTAGCTTTAGGTATTGATACCTTTCACTGGCCGAATCCTTAGTTTCTCTTTCCAATCCCCTTTTAAGGAGGTTATTTTTATGGAGAGTTCTTTAGAGGCTCTTAGAGAAGAAATTGACAGGATCGATGAGGATATTATAGGTCTGCTTTCAAGAAGAATGGAAGTAGTAAAAAATATAGCAGCCCTAAAAAAAGACAAGGGCATTTCCGTAGAGGATAGAGATAGAGAGAAAAAACTTTTTCTTAAACTAGAAAGAGAGGCTAGACGAAATAATATTAACGAAGAATTCGTTTCGGAAGTCTTTGGGGTAATTGTTTCCCATTCAAAACTAATGCAGAGTAAAATATTGGAGGAACAAAAATGATTGTTATAATGAAAGCAAAGGCCGAGGAGGAGGATGTTAATAGGGTCATAGATACGATACAATCCCTTGGTCTTAGAACGCAATTGAATTTAGGTGCGGAAAGAATGGTAGTTGCCGTAATAGGCGACATCAGTAAGATTGGAGAGGACAACTTCTTCAGGATCAGGGCAATGAAGGGTGTAGAAAACACAGTATTTGTTTCAAAGCCTTACAAATTAGTTTCAAAAGACTTCAAAAAAGAGCAGACAATAATAGATGTAGGCGGAGTAAAGATAGGTGGTAAAAAGATTGTTGTATTCGCAGGGCCATGTTCAGTTGAGAACAGAGAACAGATAATGGAAGTTGCTGAGAAGATAAAGAAAGCAGGCGCCAGCATGATACGGGGTGGAGCATTCAAACCACGTACATCCCCCAAAGATTTCCAGGGGCTCGGGGAAGAAGGATTAAAATTATTGTACGAAGCAAAGGAAGAAACTGGGCTTCCAATTGTAACTGAAATCATGGATGCTAGGGATGTAGGACTTTTATCTGAATATGCTGACGTTCTCCAGGTCGGAACTAGAAACATGCAAAATTACACATTACTAAAAGAGCTTGGAAAATGTGACAAACCAGTACTTCTAAAGAGAGGAATGTGGGCAACAATGGCAGAATTTCTTGGGGCTGCAGAGTACATACTGAATGGGGGAAATGAAAACGTCATATTATGTGAGAGAGGTATCAGGACTTTCTCTGATTACTCTAGGAATACTCTTGATCTTAGTATAATTCCAGCCATAAAAGATGAGAGCCATCTACCTATAATATCGGATCCAAGTCATGGTACTGGTAGGAGGAGTTTAGTTCTCCCTATGGCTAAAGCATCAGTTGCCTGTGGCGCAGATGGATTATTGATAGAAACACATCCTGACCCAGATAGGGCAATAAGTGATGCAGATCAAACTATTTCCTTGAGTGCTTTTTCAAAACTCATGGAAGATTTAAAGCAGATAGCAAAAGCAGTTGGGAGGGAAATATAAATGATAATAATAATGAAGATGGGTGCAGATGAAAGCCAAGTACAAGAAACGATCAAAAGGATAAAAGATCTTGGATTTAATACTCACCTATCTAAAGGAGAAAATAGAACTATAATAGGTGTAATCGGAGATGTTTCTTCGATAGATGAAAGTGATGTTGAAAGATTAAGGGCCACACCTTACATAGAAGAAGTTGTACGAGTATCAAAGCCTTACAAATTAGTTTCTAGAGCCTTTAACAAAGAGAATACAGTTATTAAGGTAAATGGCACTGAGATAGGCGGTAAAAAGATTGTCGTAATGGCTGGGCCATGCACAGTTGAAAGCGAGGATCAGATTATTAACATCGCAAGAGAAGTAAAAAGCTCAGGGGCCACTATATTAAGAGGGGGTGCATTCAAGCCACGTACAGCGCCTAAAGACTTCCAGGGGCTAGGGGAAAAAGGTCTGAAATTTTTATTAGAAGCAAAGGAAGAAACTGGTCTTCCAATATGTACTGAAGTAATGGACACAAGGGATGTAAATCTTGTAGCTGAATATGCAGATATACTACAAGTTGGGACTAGAAATATGCAGAACTACGCTTTGCTAAAAGAGCTTGGAAAATGTGACAAACCAGTACTTCTAAAGAGGGGAATGTGGGCCACACTGAAAGAATTTCTTTCAGCCGCAGAGTACATTCTTGCAGGTGGAAATGAGAAGGTCATGCTATGTGAAAGAGGCATCAGGACATTTTCAGATTTCACAAGAAATACATTGGATCTAAGCATAGTGCCAGTATTGAAGGCTGAAAGCCATTTACCTGTAATCGTTGACCCAAGTCACGGTACTGGAAGAAGAGATATTGTAAAACCCATGGCCCTTGCTGCAATAGCCTGTGGCGCAGATGGCGTAACCGTTGAAGCACATACCGATCCAGAGAAAGCTATAAGTGATGCAGACCAGACAATAAGCACTGCTGACCTTCATGCATTGATGGGAGAAATAAAATATATATCTAGAATGTTTGGACGGGAAATATAGAATGAACAACCCAGAAAATGAAATAATCAAGGTATCTACTGGAAGAAGCCAATATGATATAGTTGTTGGTAGGAATATCCTCCAAAAAGCGTTTGAAGAGATATTCCAAGAATATGAAGGCCATAAAATTGCCATAATAACCGACTCAAATGTAGAAGAGATATATGGGAATAAAATTCTTCAAAAACTCGATAAAAAAGATCGAGTTTTTATCCTATGTTTCAAAGCCGGGGAGAAATCAAAAAATAGGAAGACAAAAGAGGAGCTTGAAGATAGGCTATTTGAACTTGGATTTGGTAGAGATACTTTGATTATTGCTTTAGGTGGAGGGGTCACTGGGGACCTTGCAGGTTTTATAGCTGCCACATACATGAGAGGAGTTCCTTTCATACAGATACCAACGACACTTCTTTCTCAAGTTGATAGCAGCATAGGTGGAAAAGTAGGAATAGATCATCCATCAGGAAAAAATCTTATCGGAGCCTTTTATCCTCCAAATAAGGTCTATATTGATTTAGATTTTCTTGATACTCTACCAAATAAAGAAATAGTAAATGGCATTGCTGAAATAGTCAAATCTGCAATTATAAAAGATGGAAAATTTTTCACATATCTTGAGTCAAATATCGATAGAGTAGTTAAACTTGAAAAAGAATTTATTGATAATGCGATTATCTCATCCCTTAAAATTAAAGCCGATATAGTGCAAAAAGATGAGAAGGAATCGGGCCTTAGAAAGATTTTAAATTTTGGACACACAATTGGTCACTCTATCGAGATCCTTTCAGATTTTGAGATATCGCATGGAAGGGCAGTTGGCATCGGGATGGCAATTGAAACATCTATTTCTGAAAAAATTGGGATCCTGAAATCAGAAGATAAGGAGAGGATATTTCAACTTCTTAAAAAATCAAAACTTCTTGACATTTCTTTCAAAACATCAGCTGATAAAATAATAAAGAAAACTATTTTGGACAAAAAAACTAGGAAAGGGGTAGTTGAGTATTCTTTGATAGAAGGTATAGGAAAAGCTGTTTATGGGATCCAGGTAGACGATGAGATTGTAAAGAAATCTTTAGCGGAGGCAGGACTGTCTTGATTACTGCTTCAATTATGCCGTCATCGCAAAAAGAAGCAACAACTCTTTTAGAAAAGGCATTGGAAAAAGGTGAGCTAGCAGAGATAAGAATAGATTTAATCAAAGATTTAGATCTATCAGAAATCAACAATAAATTTGACAAAAAAAGAATCATAGTCACTAACAGAAAAAAAGATGAAGGCGGCTTATTTGAAGGAAGTGAATCTGAGAGGATTTCTCCTCTGATAGACGCATTAAAGATCGGATTTGGATTTATCGATATAGAGTCATCTTCAATTGATTCTTTACACAACCTAATCTCAAAAAGAAGAGAGTATAACTCAAAGACAAATATAATTATTTCTTACCATAACTTTGAAGAAACACCGCAAAACTTGAAAGAAATATTGTTGCAAATGGAAAATCAAGGTCACGATATAGTTAAGATAGTTGCATATGCTAAAGATATTTCTGACAATCTAAGAATAAAAGATCTTGTATCTTCTAGATCAAGTCAAAACAAAAAAATTATTTCTTTTCTCATGGGCGAGAAAGGTGAGATAAGCAGGATACTATGTAACTCTTGGGGAAGTTACACATCTTATGCGCCATTAAGAGGAGTGGGGAAAACAGCCCTGGGACAGATACCGATAGAAGATCTAAACGATGTATATAGGTCTGGCTCTATTAATAATACTTTTGATATTTACGGGCTTATTGGAAATCCCGTTAAGGAAAGTATAGGGTATTACGTTCATAACAAATTATTTTCTTACTATAATATGGATGCAGTTTATCTGAACTTTTTGGTAGATGACTTAGATAGATTCATGAGTTCATTTAAGGGCCAATTCAAAGGACTTTGTGTCACGATGCCTTTCAAGGAAAGAATTGTACCCTTCCTAAATAAGATAGATACTATGGCGCAAAAAATAGGTGCGATTAATACAATAAAGAAAAACAATGAGTGCCTATTTGGAACAAATACAGATTGGATAGGGGCAGTTTACTCAATCGAAAAATTGACTTCAATAAATAATAAAAAAGTATTAATCCTTGGTGCAGGGGGGGCTGGGAAAGCGATTGCATTTGGTATAGCAAATAGGCAGGGTGAAGTAATAATCTCAAACAGAGATGAAAAGAAGGCACTAGAGCTTTCAAAAAATCTGGGTGCTGAAACAGTATTGTGGGAAGACAGAAATGATGTTGAATTTGATATTTTAGTTAACGCCACAAAAATTGGGATGACACCCGAAGAAAATAATTGTCCAATGGAAGATTCATTTTTTACCAAAGACCTATCGGGCATTACAGTTTTTGATGCTGTTTACAGCCCACTTGAGACTAGATTATTGACGAGGTCAAGGGAACAAGGGGCAAAGATTGCAAATGGATTGGATATGTATATCGGTCAGGCTATGGTCCAATTTGAACTCTGGACTGGGATAAAGCCATCTTCTGAAAAGATGGAAAAATTTTCCAAAGAAGCTTTAGAGATGAGGAGTAGGCACAATGAAAATTAAAGAAATTAAACCCATCCATTTTGATATTGATGTCAAAATAAAAGCCCCACCTTCAAAAAGTTACACTCACAGGGCCCTCTTTGTATCTGCACTAGCAGAGGGAAGATCAAAGATTATCGATCCACTTATCTCAGATGATACTAACTATACTATCACGTGCTTAAAGCAACTTGGGATAAATATAAAAGAAGATTCAAATAATGAGGGGCTTATTTTTGTTATAGAAGGAAGCGGGGGCAATCTAAAAGAACCCGCCGCCCCACTTTACATTGGAAATTCTGGAACTACCCTTAGATTTCTTATGGCAACAGCATCACTTGTAAATGGAGTTGTCACTATTGATGGTGATGAGGAAGTAAGAAAGAGACCTGTGAAAGGTCTTGAAGATTCTCTTATGAAACTTGGTATAGCCATTGATTCAAACAGAGGATGCCCACCAGTTAGAATCTCTTCAAACGGGATTATTGGCGGAGAAACAGTACTTGAACCAAGAGAGAGCAGTCAGTACCTAAGCGCTTTGCTCATGACATCACCATACGCACGCCCTTCTATGAAGATCAAAGTAACTGGACAAGTTCCATCAAGCCCTTATGTTGGGATGACCCTGGAAGTAATGGAAAAGTTTGGAGTTCGAGTTCAAAGAAAAGACTTTTCAGATTTTTTTATTTCTCCCTCGAAATACGTTGGTTGCGAGTATATCGTTGAAGGAGACTTTTCAAATAGCTCTTACTTTATGGCTGTTGCAGCTATCAGCGGTGGTAAGTTAAATATTGAGAATCTAAATAATAATTCCAAGCAGGCCGATAAGGTATTTGTAGATATACTTGAAAAGATGGGGTGCGAGGTCTCTTGGTCCGATAAGTCATTGACATTAAATGGCGGAGAACTCAAAGGGATAGATATTGATATGAAAAAATCTCCAGACATTGTTCCAACACTAGCTGTTGTTTCAGCTTTTGCAAAAGGGCCAACAAAAATATATAACATTGAAACATTGAGATTTAAAGAAACAGATCGATTGAGTGCAGTTGCTAACGAACTTTCAAAAATTGGATGCAAAGTTGAAGAAGGGAACGACTACTTGGTAATAATCCCTGGTAAGCTAAATGGGGCTGAAATTGAAACCTATAAAGATCATCGTATGGCAATGTCATTTGCAGTTGCTGGTCTTTTTATCGAAGGGATAAAAATTCTTGATCCAGATTGCGTCTCAAAATCATACCCAAGCTTCTGGAAGGATTTTTCAAAAATATGTGGGGGCATTAATTGAATATACTCCTATTTGGATTAAGGTGTGTCGGTAAGACTACAGTTGGCCTTAGATTATCCGACATCACAGACAGAGTGTTTTTTGATACTGACTCTATAATAGAAAAAAGAGAGTCAAAAAGCATCCCGGAGATTATCAATGAAAAAGGCTGGGATTATTTCAGAACAAGAGAGAAAAAAGTCATCAAGGATGTATCAAAAGAGAATAATGCTGTTATCTCCTTGGGGGGCGGAGCGCTTATGGATAAAGAGAATGTCGAATCACTTAAGGGCTCTCTCTTTATTTTATTAACGGCAGATATTCAAACAATGAGAAGCAGGATGGAAAGAGATTCGCCAAGACCTTCTCTCACAAATAAGGATCCCCAGAATGAAATAGAAGCAATAATGGCAGAAAGAATGCCAGTTTATGAAGGAATAGCAGATATAATTATAGATACAGACGGTTTAAGTGCATATGAGGTCTGTGATAAAATCTTATTAGAGCTTGAGAAAAGGAGATTGATTTAATGGGAGGAAATACTTACGGGAGATTTTTTAGGATTACAACCTGGGGAGAGTCGCATGGCAAGGCGTTGGGAGTCGTTATAGACGGATGCCCACCAGGAATTATTCTTAGTGAAGAAGAAATTAATAAAGAGCTGAATTTAAGAAAGCCAAAAAGCGATGAGCTTTCTACTTCGAGGAAGGAAGATGACAGGTGTGAGATTTTATCGGGAGTGTTCGAAGGAAAAACACTTGGAACCCCTATTTCAATTATCATATACAATAAAGATGTTGACTCTTCTTCTTATGAAAAAATAAAAGGTGTATTCCGACCAGGGCATGCCGATTATACTTACTTCAAGAAGTATGGGCTGTATGACCACAGAGGTGGTGGAAGAGCCTCTGGCAGAGAGACAGTTGCAAGAGTTGCAGCTGGGGCTGTTGCAAGAAAAGTTTTGGAAAAAGAGATCAAAGGATTTGAACTATTTTCATTTACAAAGGATATCGGCGGTATGGGAATATCTAGCATTGATCAAAACTCCCTGAAAAGAGAAGATATAATAAAAGATAGATTATGGTGCCCAGATAAAAGAATCTCTGGACAAATGGCCCAATTAATTCTCAATGCAAAATCCCAAGGTGAGTCTGTTGGGGGGATTGTCGAGATAGTTGTTAAAAATGTTCCTGTTGGATTGGGGGAGCCAGTATTTGATAAACTTGAAGCAGATTTAGGAAAAGGGCTCTTATCTATTGGTGCGGTCAAAGGGGTGGAATTTGGCGGAGGATTTAATCTTTCCAATTTGTTCGGGTCTGAAAGTAATGACCAGATGAATAAAAAGGGGTTTGTGACAAATAGGGCCGGGGGGATTGTTGGCGGGATATCCAATGGAGAAAATATTGTTATCCGAGTTGCAGTAAAGCCGATACCATCAATTTCCAATGAACAAAAGACAATTGATATCAAAGGAAATGAATGTATAATTAAAATCGGAGGAAGGCACGATCCCTGTGCAATTCCAAGAATAAATCCAGTATGCGAAGCAATGGTCGCCATTACAATTTTAGACCATCTGCTTATGCAGAAGTCAATAGGGTGACTAAAGTGACAGTAGTTGGAATTATAGGGGGCACTGGAAAACTTGGGGGGCTATTCAAAAAAATCTTTGAGGAGGAGGGATTTGAAGTTCTTGTTTCCTCAAGATCCACATCTCTTCCTAAAGAAGAGCTTATCCGGAGAAGTGATGTAGTAATTGTATCAGTCCCTATTGAATCTACAATAGCCGTAATAAGAGAAATAGTTCCTTTTATGGGAGAAGGAAAACTCCTCATGGATCTAACATCGCTTAAGGTAGGGCCAATAGATGAAATGTTAAAATCCAAGGCAGATGTTTTAGGGACTCACCCCTTATTTGCACCCTCTATAGGTGATATATCTGGGCAGACTATCATACTATGCCCTCAAAGAATATCCAATAACAATCTCTATCAAAAGATTAATTCCACACTTTCCAAAAGAGGCGCAAACATTGTTGAGATGTCCCCAGAAACACATGACAGGATGATGGCTGTGATCCAGGGGCTAACTCACTTTTCTGCAATTGTTCTTTGTCATTCTCTAAAAGATTTAGATTTTGACATAAAAAAAAGCCGTGAATGTACAAGCCCCGTGTATAGATTGACGCTAGATATGGCCGGCAGAATTCTAAATCAGGAGCCTGAGTTGTATGCAGACATCTCTCTTTTAAATCCAAAAACGCCTGAAATACTGTCACAGTACATCCAATCAGCTGAGACATTATTTAAGAAAATTGAAACAAAAGACCGAGATGGTTTTATAAAATTCTTTGAAGAAGCCTCTGAATATCTAGGAGAGTTCACGGAAAAAGCTGAAAAGGAGAGCAATATATTGATCAAAAGGATGGTGGGTGAGTGAAGGTATCAACATTAGGGCCAAAAGGCACTTTCTGTCACGAAACGTCTTTGTTACTTGGGGCAGACGAAATATTATTCAAACGAAGCATATGGGAAGTATTCAATGCAGTTGAGAAAAGTGAATGCGAAGGTGGAGTTGTTCCTGTAGAGAATTCCCTTGTAGGGGGGGTATCTCAGACACTTGATAGCCTTATTGAATTTGATTTAAAGGTCAATAAAGAGTACCTATTACCTATTCATCATAATCTTGCCTGCTGGGGGGAATTAGAAGATATAGAGGTATTGTATTCTCACAATCTTACCCTTTCACAGTGTGAGAAATTTGTCAGAAATTATCTGCCAAAAGTTGAAATACATGAAACTTCTTCAAATGCGATTTCAGCAGTTGAACTTTCGAATAGAAAAGATAATAGATACGCAGCGCTCGTGTCTGAATTTGCCGCTGATTTATACAAGTTAAGATTATTAAAAAAAGATGTTCAAGATGAAAAACTCAACTTCACAAGATTTTTTGTTGTAGGGAATCAAAGTGCATTACCAACTGGTAAGGACAGGACGAGCATATTGGTATCTCCAAGTGTTAATAGACCTGGAGTTTTGTATTCTGTTATAAAACCTTTCTATGATGCGGGGATTGACTTAACTAAAATTGAGTCAAGACCTTCCAAGAAGAGAATGGGGGAATACATTTTTTTCATTGATTTCAAAGGCCATACAAAAGATAAGAAGATAAGTCTAACATTAAAGGAGTTATCCTCAATATTCTCTGTAAAAGTTTTGGGATCTTATCCAAGGGCGTATTAAATATATATGTTCTTGATTCTAAATATAGAATTTTTTATTAGTCTAATGAGAATTAGTCATATAACCCTGCTTTGTTGCATAATTGCCCTAAAATGAACCGCAAAGCTTAAACCCTTTATAAACCCTATAGATTCATGCCAGGCAAAAGTGACGCCATAAACGAGAAGTATGTCAATATGGGAAAGTTTTGCATTTCTTTTGATTTTTTAAATGATATCTGGGACAAGGAGCTCGCTCTGATGAACAAAGATAAGGTCGGAAGACCTTATCTTTACCCGGAATCTTTCATCAGATTTGTAGCAACTGTAAGGACCGCCTATGGGCTAAGGTACAGGCAGACTGAAGGCTTTCTTCGGGGTATATCAGAGCATTCGCCTAAGATCAGACCGGCAGACTATACTACTATCTGGAGGAGAACCCTTCAAATGAAAGTCGAGCTTGAGACAATAGAAGATGTTTCAGAGCTTACTGTTATACTTGACAGCACCGGTTTCAAGATGACTGACGCTGGCAGCTGGATAAACTACCTCTACGGGAAAAACAAGAACTACTTAAAGGCGCATGCGGCCATCGATGCAAAGACTGGAAAGTTAATCGGGATTGTTGTTACAGGCAGTGATACCCACGATAGCGAAATGGGAGTATTTTTAGTTGAGGGCGTAGCTTTCAAAGTTCTCATAGCAGACGGCGCCTACGACACAAGGGACATGTTCAATCTTGTCGCAAAAAAGAATGCCATCCCAGTAATAAAAATACGAAAAAATGCTTCAACACGCTCTTTAGGCTCGCCTCTTCGTGCTAAGTCAGTGCGTGAAGTGAAAAAGATTGGACAGGGTGCATGGAAAGAGAAATACGAATATGGCCGGCGGTGGCGCATAGAATCATATTTTTCAGCAGTCAAACGCTCATTTGGCGAAGGAACTACGGCCAAACGATTTGACATGGCACAAAAGGAAGTGATGATGAAGTTTCTGCTGTATGACCAACTGCAACAGTTAGTATAAAGCCAAAGAGGAAAAGGGATAAGTTAGAGATAAGTGTCGTTTTGAGTGGAATTATGCAACAAAGCACTATAACCCAAAAAACTTAAATATCGAGTTTGATTTTGTGCGTTAAGGGCAGTTAGCTCAGTCTGGTAGAGCAGTAGACTCTTAATCTACGGGCCAGGGGTTCGAATCCCTTACTGCCCGCCAATAACTTTTCTGGCGGTTATTTTTGATTTGGGGCCCTATATGGGCTTATTTTCTGGAGGCGCTAATTTTGGAAAATACCTGTAGACTAATATCTACATGGAACGGCTATGTTGCCTATCTTATCTCTGAGAGGGGTGTCAGCCCCACAACAGCTGAAATATATCGAAGATGCATCGCCATGTACCTTAAGAGCGGCAAAACGGAGGAGGAATACTACTTGGAAGTGCTCTTAAATGAGCGTTATTCCTCGTCCTTCAAGCATAACATGTACTTCGCCCTTAAATGGCATGCCAGAATGCACGAAAGGCCGTTTAACATGAAGAAGAACAGCTGGAACGGAAAGTGAGATGAACATATCGCTAGAGAAGTGCTGGGCATTGCTTGAGGCCATCACGGAGGAGGACCTTAAGCTTGCGGTGTACCTGGCACTGAACACGGGTTTGCGGCCATCGGAAGTGCTTGGCCTTGAGCTTGGCGACACCCGTTTATTTTTATACCCTTAACGCTCAGATGAAAACATTGATCGATAGGACTGTTCCAAGATATACTGAAATATCTGGAAAGGAATTCTATTTATTGTTACCGCAGCCGATACTAGTAAACAATCAATGGAAAGAACTTTAGAATGCTTTAGAGGATTTACTATGTGTTTAGACGATGCAGAAGAAAAAGGTGTTGTATACGGAGTCGGGGCATGGAACAAAGGGGAAATAAAAACTAGCAGTGCAATGAAAGAGGCATACGAAATGGGAAAAAGCGTCTAGAGTATTTTAATATAGTAAAAGGGCATATTATTTGATGAAAGTATTTTCGTCAAGCTCTTTGAAAGCTAACTCAAGCTCTTCTTTAGTATTCATTACTATTGGCCCTCCCCCTGCTATAGGCTCCTTTAGGGGGGCTCCTGACATCAATAAGAATCTAACTCCGTTGTCCGATGCTTTTGCAGCGAATGTCTTTCCTTTGTTGAATAGTATCGCATGCTTTTGTGGTATAACCCTATCAATTTCCTTACTGAATGAAGCTTCACCCTCTAAAATATATACAAACAAGGTATCGTCATATCTTGTTTCAATTGACCACTCTGCACCTTGAGCTAGTTCCACATCCAAGTAGAGGGCTTTGACATAATCTGCTTCCATGGCCCCTCTTGTTTCATTATAACTTCCACATATGATGTGTACCTTTTTGCCTTTCTCGACAACTACTGGGATGTCTTCCTTTGTGATTGATCTATATTTTGGTTTCGTCATTTTGTCCTTAGAGGGCAAGTTTAACCAAAGCTGAGTCCCAAGCATTCTTTCAGTTGATTTTGGCATTCTTGGTGGATAATGCCAGACCCTGCGGTCATCCATTGGCATTCTCCCTCTAGTATGCTGCCTTTATTTCCAAGGCTATCCTCGTGTTCTATATCTCCCTCTATAAGGTATGTAATTGTTTCTATTCCTCTGTGTGGGTGCCAAGGAAAGCCTTTGATATAATCATTAGGATTTTTAGAATCAAAAGCATCCAACATTAGAAATGGATCAAAGTCTTTAGTGTCGTGATATCCTATTACCCTTACAAGATTAACACCGGCTCCATCTACAGTATTTTTACCGGTGACAATTTTATTTATAGTCCTAAAATCATTCATGGTCTAAACCTCATTCTTATTCTCCCATTTTATGAAGCTGTTCTCTTGTATTCTCCCATATATTAATATAAATGTATTTTTTATATTTTATTGCATGGTTGAATAATTGCGATTCAGTGAAAACATGGGCATCTTTTGCATCCTGATTTTATACTTGCCCTGCAAATTTTCTAAATTTCCTGCCTTCTTAGCAAGAATTTTTGACAGCGCTATAAAGAATAAACTTTAGCATGGCTTCCTTTTTAGCCATGTCAAACCTCCTGGCGCTTACACCCTCACCATATGCGCGCTTTACAGCTGAAAAACAGGACTCGACCAACCATCGCTTGCCGTAGTCATATTTCTCATTCCATGCCTCTTGTCCGATCTTCTCTAGCTCTCGTATGCATTTTCGCCGCAGACGGGAGCCTCTAGATTTTGGAGAGGCACCTTTTCTAATTTTTATTATGGGCTGTATGTTATTTTCATCACAATAATCGAATATCTCCTTGTCATCGAATGCGCCGTCCGCTAACATTGCCTTCATTTTAATCTTTCTAGCTTTTTCTTTGAAAAGGGCGTTGTCCCTTGCTGCACCTTCTGCTACAACTACGTCTAAGATCTCGCCTGTCCTGACATCTATTGCAATCATTACCTTTATCCACTTCCTTTTCTTCCCGGAAATAATCTGGTACCATTCACTTCTGTGTGAGGCCTTGACACCTGTGCCGTCAAATGCAACTACTCTTTCAGGATCTTCAAGCGCTTCTGGTAGCTCGAACTTCATTCTTGCAAATCTTACCCATAGAGTTGTGTAATCAGCAGCCTTTACGCCTGGAATATATTTTGATAAAGCTCGGAGGACTCCTTCGGTCTGTCTGTACTCTAAGCCGAATGCTGTTTTCAAAAAAGCTGTGAACTTGATGAATGAATCGGTGTAGGCGTAGGGCCTGCCACGCTTATTCCTATTCATTCGATTTAGCTCTCTACGCCAATTGCTTAAAAAATCTAAGGATAGGTAAAATTCTCCCCTCTTAACTAAACTCTCATTATATTTGCTCCAGTTGCGCTGCATAAAGTTGTAGGGTTTTTATGGGGTTTAAGCTTTTCGCTTCATTTGAGAGGAATTATTCAACAAAGCACTATTTTTTTTATATTGCCCTCTATTTCTATTTAATATACTAAAAATAAATAGTGAGAATTTTGATTAACTTCGGTTCTGCCCCCGCCATTGGTTAAACTTATATGCCAATAGTGGGTTTTAGTCATCATGGTAACTTTATTGGATATGGCTATTAAGGAAAGGTATGAAAAGCTTCTAAAAATAGGCGACAAGTTAGCAGAAATCAGCAAGCATGTGAATTGGAAATCATTTGCTCCCATAATATCTGGTCTTTATGACAATAAGAGCGAGAAAGGTGGTCGGCCCAATATGGATGAGGTACTAATGGTAAAGATGCTGATCCTTCAAGGATTGTACGGGTTATCCGACCAGGAGCTTGAAAGACAGATAAACGACAGGCTGTCATTCCAGAATTTCCTGGGGTTCCCTGAAAAAGTTCCAGATTATTCAACTGTATGGTATTTTAGAGAGCGTCTTGCAAATAGCGGAAAGGACAAGCTAGTATGGGAAGAGTTTCAGAGGCAGATTGAATCAAAAGGGCTTGGCATAAAAAAGGGTGTTGCGCAGGATGCTACAATAATCACAGCAGACCCCGGACAAACTGCAAGTAAACCCCGAGGGGAGGATGCAAAGACCAGAAGGTCAAGGGACGGCGAATGGACCAAAAGAAAAAAGGGGAGCAAGTTTGGCTATAAGGTCCACTCTAAAATTGACACTGACCATGGACTCATTAGGGACTTAGAAATCACATCTGCAAATGTTCACGATAATCGGGTTGACCTTACAAAGCCAGGCGAAGTTGGCTACAAAGACAAGGGATATTTCGGTCAAAAGGCCCAAGCATATGACGGAATAATGAAAAGGGCTGTTCGGGGCAGAAAACTGTCTTTCAAAGACACGCATAGAAACAATCGCATATCGAAAAAGCGTCGTCAAATAGAGCGCCATTACGCCGTCATAAAACGTGTCTTCAAATCGGGTCATGTTCTTGTTACCTCAATTCCAAGGGTGAGGGTAAAGATGATGTTTGCCTGTTTCTGTTTTAACTTGTATCAGCTTGAAACGCTTGCTAACTCCACCTAGCGCGAGCTATCGGCAAATTTTGGGAAATTTCCCAAAATTTGAATAAAAAATAGAAAATTTAGATTGGATTAGTGTAAACGGTCTAAAATAAAATTAGAAATGGAAAAAAGAGGGGTTAATCATAAACCTCTAATGGCTATTTTGGTATCCTTGCTGTTTGTTGTTAGTACTTTTGGCGTTGGAGCTGTCATGGCGCCACCTGTATGCGGGCCGGGGGGAGAAATCAACATTATGATTGCCTGCGTTGACTCATGTTCAGATCCGGGGTCCTGCAATATTTATGGCCCCACGGCAGTACAGGCGGGAGACATAATAACAGTAAAGGTAGAAAACCAAGTGTGTGGCTTTTTTAATATTGTTAATATTGACTGTGATTACTTTGAACTTTTAGATTTTGATTTTGAACATGCAGGCGATTGTACAGCGACTATTGTATATACACTTAGGGCCTTAAGGCCAGGAACAGTAGGCGCAACCTTTGATTGTAATGGGAATAAACTTAATTTGACAGTAATACCAAAGGAATATCCAATGCAGCAGTTCTTGAAGATACTTGAAAAGAACAAAAATAAATAATCTTTTTTCTTTTCTAATCTTTTCTAAGTTTATATTTTTGATTTAGTTGTTATAGCTCTATGAATCTCTTGTGAAGGAATTACCTTAGAGTATTGATTGTTTAGTCTTTGAATATCCTTTCTCACCCTTCTGTAATTAATTTTTGTTAATACCGAGATCTCATTTGCATCTAGAAATCCATCGTGCCTGTTTATTAATTCAATAACTTTGGAATCCATATGGTTCACCTTAACAGGGCATATCCTAAGGATGGCCTATATCTCTTAACAAAACGAGAAATAGTATTTTCTAGTTTCTAAACAAAAAAATTATTATTACTTCTCCTAATTCTGTTAAATAAATATCAATTTAGAGCATTATTTCTATATTGATTAAAAATTCTTCTTAAACATACTATAAATCTATTGAATATATTTTTAATATTCCTATTTTGTTCCTTATCGGGGCTTCAAAGTATTATTAATATTGATTATCAATATTGTATTATTTATTGCTAACCAATAACCTTATATATAAGTATCAATATAGTTACTATTGTCAATCAACATTGACAAAACCTATCCGTTAGTAGGAATCTTGGAGCAGATTCCTGCATATAAAACTCCAATTACGATGATGGGGGAGAGATCCCCCTGAGTATTAAGCTATTCTTCGATTAATGCTACGTCAAATGCCTATAAATTAGGATTGCCTACACGGCAATATTATCTGTAAACAATGTCTTATCCTGTAATTATTTCCTTTTCCTTTCATTAAATAATCTCCCCTATTTTAGGTAGTATCTGGCAAATTACTGCCAGATTCTAGCTTTCTGTAAAATGCCTTTTCCGGTGTCTCAAGCACATCGAGATTCAAACTCATATGGGGTCGCTTCTTGTTGTAGAAGTTCATGAACTCCTCAATAGACTTGAAGTGCTTGAGCTTCTGCTCAACTGTTCCGTAGAATCTTTCAATCTTGCCGTTTGTCTGGGGGTGGCTGACACCGGAAAGTATATGCTCTATTCCAAGTTCTTTTAGAACAGTCTGAAACTTACACTCTCCTTGAGCTTTCTTGTCTTTGGCGCTTGCATAGAACTGAGTGCCCCTGTCAGTTAGTATCGCCTTGGGCTTTCCATAAGTCTTTATGGCCTTGTACAGTACCTCTAAAGATGCTTCTGTTGTGGGGCTATCAAA
>Ga0209200_1001473_pt1 | contig 23469 bp, 17 predicted proteins | sample AD_UKC033_MetaG_FD_184406 | JGI IMG/M metagenome (GOLD analysis project Ga0209200, IMG submission 184406) | Active sludge microbial communities of municipal wastewater-treating anaerobic digesters from USA - AD_UKC033_MetaG (SPAdes) (version 2) | ecosystem: Engineered > Bioreactor > Anaerobic >... | reverse complement strand
CGGTTTTCTTTCGCCAAGATTCTCTTGACGCGGAAATTTCCCTTTCATAGAATTCCGTTGCGGCAAAGCAAGGATGTCCCGATTCCGGCCGCGGACAAAGACAGGGCACACCCGGTTCAAGGAAGGCTTTCCCATTAAACCCGGGAAGAACTTGTTTATCTGAAAATAAAACATGAAAGGTCTATCGGAAACCATGCCCAACGGACACGGAGCCGTTCCAAGATTCGGTTCGCCCCTGCTGATTCTCCTGGTGACTTTCCTGCTCCTCTGGTGGGCGAGGTCGCAGGCCGCCCTGTTACCACAGGTCCTGGCCGTGGTCGCCGCCGGGATTTTCGGGTGGCGCCTGGCTTTTCACATGACCATGTGGAACGTGTCGGAATACGACGGCAGGTATTCTTCCGAGGAGCAGGTCGCAAATTCAAAGCGCCGTTACAGGGTGGCCCTCTTTACGCTCATCCCTCTTTTTGTTCTTCTGACGCTCATTCTCATCACCGCCCGCCCCGCCCATTCGGAAACCGTCACCCTGAAGGAGTTGCGAAACGCCGGTCTCCAGGGCCTTCCTGCAGAAGGCAGCTCAAAAAGCCGCCTGCCCGATCCCTCGGGAACAGGAATACACGATCCCCGCCTTACCGGAAAAGACATTCGATCCCTCGATTCAGGCGAGGACTATGCGGTCAGGATGCTCTATGCCATCGGCGACGACGACGTGGAAGAAGCCCAATCGCTTCTTGTCCAGGGCGGCGACCCCAATGTCAAAGTGCCAGGGTCGGACATGAATATTCTCATGACAGCCCAAAGTGCCGCCATGGTGAAACTTCTGCTCGATCACGGCGCAGACCCGAACCTCCCCGACAAAGACGGTGCGACATCCCTGCACTACCTCCTAACGGCAACGTCGGCACCGGAAATCGTCCCGATCCTCTTAAGCTCGGGGGCGAACGTCAACAAGGCGGCCGAGGGGCGCGGCGGCCGGACGCCCCTCCATGAAGCCGTCCAGTGGTATTTCGAAGGGAGGGACCACGCCGTCGGCGACCGGCTCATCCGGCTTCTCGTGTCCTCCGGGGCCGACATCAACGCCCCCGGCTACCATGGAAAGACCGTGCTTCACCAGGCCGTGGAGAACGACAAGCCGGACCTGTTGAGACTCGCCCTTGAACTGGGTGCCGATCCCAGCGTCAGGGACGCCGACGGCGCCACGGCCCTGGACATGGCCAGGAGCCTGAAGCGGGATGCCCTTGTCGAGATGCTGAGTTCTCCTGTCACGGTCTCATGGAGAGGAAATAGGTGTGGGTAGGACAGAGCACGTGGGGACGCCGGGACGTGCTGCGGGTGGTGGTGCAGCGGCTGCGGTTCAGCTGTCGAAGCTTGTGGGAGTCGAAAAAACGGACCTGCCGGGCCGTGATTTCGTGGACAATGGACCAGTGGTCCCACAGGGGACCGCTCAGGCACATGAGAATGGCTCGCTGGCCGTCTGTTTCGAGAAAACGGGTCATCTCCGCCCAGAACTCGTCCAGGGGCGTGTTGGGCCTGTTTTTGAACGGCATGCTTCGGCAGGGGATCAGATCCCCCACCACCTTTCCGAAAATTCCACCAATGGTAATCAACCCGATCCCCTCGGACAGAACCCGGCTGAGGTCGTGGCTTCGTTCGAGATGCTCCAGGATGCGTCGAAACAGGGCTTTCGCCTCGGCATCGCTGATGGATGAGACAATCCGGGCGGCGTTCACGATGCTGTAAATCGCGCACAGGCCGTCCAGGCTTCCCTGCACGTAGGGTCTCATGGCTTCATTCCCCCTGTCGCGCGTTTTGCCACGTGCCGGGCCGCGGCCAGGCGAACGACACGGCTCGCGAAGGCGCCGTAAGTCATTCCGACTGCTTCCGCGGCATAGGTGAGGCTCGTGTCGGGGCTGATGTCCGGATTGGGATTGACGTCCAGGACGTGGAAAACACTGCCGCGAAGCCGAAGATCGATGCGGGCGTAGTCACGGCAGCCCACGAGACGATACGCCGACAGGCACGTCCGCCTCAGAACCGCCAGCTCCCTTTTTGACAGGTCGGCCGGGACCCGCAGCTGGATCCCCTCGTAGTGACGCGACCCCGGGGTGAACTTGGAATCGAAGGTGCACAGCCGGTCGCGCACATCGGGAAAGGCGGAAAAGTCCATTTCAGCGGGAGGAAGCATGTGGACGCGGCCGTTTCCCCACAGGGTGACATGAAATTCCCTGCCGTCGATGAAGTCCTCCACCAGGGCCGGCTGGGAAAACGTTTCCCGGACATAGGCCACACGGTCCCGCAGGGCCTGTGCGTCGAGAACAACGGCACCGCTGTCGAGCCCCATGCTGCAGTGCTCGAAGGCGGGCTTGACGATGGCGGGAAAGCGATGCCAGTCCTCCAGGGATTCCGTTTCCACCACCCGTCCGGCAGGCGTGGCGATGCCGTGAGACGAAAGCATGGCCTTGACGGCGCCCTTGTCCCAGGTGAGGGCCAGCACGTTCGGGGGGGAACCGGTGTAGGCGTATCCAAGGCGTTTCAGATGGCCGGCCACCTGAACGTCGCTGCGGGGGATGCCGGGAATTTCCTCACACCAGTTGAAAACCACGTGGCAGGCCGGGTCGTAAGGGGCCAGCACGGCGCCCAGGTCCGTCCCCGTGACGGGCGCCTCGAAAACAGCGTGTCCTTCGGCGGCGAGAGCCGTGACGAACTGACGGACGTCCTCGAGAACCGCGGCGGTGGCCGACGGCGGCCACGACGGGTCGACATTGTGAAGAACGACGACGGCCGGCTTGACGGACAGCGACATGGGGGCCCTCCTTTTTTTCACATTTACAATCCGAACACTGGAAGATAAAGTCAACAAAAAAAGATCCCTGAAGGAAAAAACGTCCGGGGGAAGATTTCAATGAACATTTCAGAAGCCATAAAAAAGAGAAAAAGCATTCGGGATTTCAAGCCCGATCCGGTTTCCGAGACCGTTCTTCGGGAAATCCTTGAAACCGCGTGCCGGGCGCCGTCGGCGATGAACACGCAGCCGTGGAAGTTCGTCGTTGTCACGGGTAAAACACTGGAGCGCATCAAAAGAGAAAACATCGAAAAACTGAGAGCGGGTGACAGGTTTAATTCAGAATACTGGGCCATCGGCTGGTCCAAGGACAGCGTGTATCGCCAGCGCCAGGTAGCGCTTGCCAGGCAGATCTTCCAGCTCATGGACATCGAGCGGGAAGACACGAAGAAGCGCTCCGAATGGATGGAACGGGGTTTTCGATATTTCGACGCGCCATCGGTCATCCTCATCCTGACGGATAAGGCGCTGAAAGAAAGCACCCCCTTTCTTGACATCGGGGCCGTCATGCAGAATATCTGCCTCGCGGCGATGGATTACGGCCTGGGGACCTGTATCGGCGACCAGGGCGTCATGTATCCCGAGGTGTTGAGAAAACACTGCGGTATTCCAGAATCGGACATGATCGTCATTTCCATATCGATTGGTCACCCGAATCACGGGTTCCCGGCAAACAGACTGGAAAGCCCCCGCGAACCCCTGGATCGGTTAACCAAATGGTGCACTGATTGAGACCGTGATTTGACCTTTTTTTCAACGCGGCACCCGTTTCCAGTCTCTCCTGAAGGTCCCTGTCCTACTACAATATGGCTCCTCCTTTTTCACCAGCGCGGCCCCGAACGGGGGAGGATGCTTTCTGAAAAAAACCCGGAAAAGAAAAGTCGATTTCGGATTTTAAGCTGTTCAGTCTCTGACCGCGCCGTTTCCGTCGTCTCTTCGCGGCTTCCTCGCGTAACTTTTCTGGTTCCTCCGGCGGGAAAACGATCCTGTGGAAATTCGGACCTTGATGGTGAAGCGGATCGTATCGTAACGGCCCGCCCGCAAAATTATCATGAGGAATCCTCTTTCCTTTCCTCACGAATCTCGTGATCGGGAACATCTTCCGGCGGTTGAAAGAGCGACGGGGCTCAGCGTCGACGGCCGCCTGCGCCTCGGGACCGGTATTCTCTAAACCGGATATCGCCGATCGCTCTACGGTGTCGTCCCGATTGCCCGGGATGGCCCTGACGGCGCTTCCGGACAGCCCGAAAGAGGTTCAAGGGGAAGGACACCGACCTTACAGCAGGATTTCAGGGGTCAAAAAGGGCTGTTTAAGGCCAAAAAAGAGCGAAAAAAAGACTCTTTATTCTCATATATCATATACTTGTCTTGGTCCGACCCCAATGCCCGGAACCGACGATCATTCCTATTGACTTCATCCTGTTTTCGCCTATTATTTCTGTTTAAGGATCGGTTTTTTCGACAGCCCGATGAGGGGGCCGCGCCGATTCTTTCCCGTCAGGGAAACCGGGTGGCGGTAAGTGTAAACTGTAGTTGTTCTAAAAGGTTATACAAAAACGGTTTTTTGTGGGGCGGTTGTTCGTTGGATGAAACGTTCCCTGTGGTAATCCGGGAGGAAAAGAACGATGGGTGCGACAAAGAGAATTGTGGTCATTGCTTCAGTGGGCCTTTTGCTTTTTGGGTTCGCAAGCATGGGCCTTGGACAGGCGTTTTTTGTCAAAGACACGGTAAAAACAACCGAAGGGCCGAAATGGGCGCCCGGTGAGATCCTGGTGAAGTTCCTCCCCGGCACGAGCGGCGCCGTCATCGAAGCCGTGAACGGGCGACATGGGACGGCGGTGATCTCCACCAGCCGGTTCGCCGGTTTTAAGAGACTGCGGATTCCACCGGGAAAAACCGTCCCCGAGATGGTGGAGATCTACAAGCGGAACCCGAACGTGGAATACGCCGAGCCGAACTTCATCGCTACCACGATGATGACACCCAATGATGATTATTACTATCCTTATCAGTGGCACCTGGACAACATCGAATATGGGGGCATCCACATGGAAGACGCCTGGGATATCGCCCTGAGCGGCGGTTCCCCCGATGTTGTCGTGGCCGTCATCGACACGGGGGTGGCCTATGAGGACTACCAGGAGTTCGTGGACAACCCCGGGCGAGGCAAAGATTACTGGATAACATACCAGCAGGCCCCCGATCTGGCCCAAACGAATTTCGTGGCCGGCTATGATTTTGTCAACGACGACACCCACCCCAATGACGACGAGGGGCACGGCACCCACGTGACGGGCACGATCGCCCAGAGCACGGATAATGGTATCGGTACCGCCGGAATAGCTTACAACACCGCCATCATGCCCATCAAGGTGCTTGACAGTAACGGTTCCGGCACTTACGGGAACATCGCCGACGGCATATACTTCGCCGCCAACCATGGAGCCCGCGTCATCAACATGAGCCTCGGGGGGTCCAGCGGATCGATCACCCTGGAGGCCGCCCTCGCCTATGCTTATAATGAGGGTGTGACAATCGTGTGCGCGTCGGGAAACGACGGGTCGTCCGACACCGTCAGCTACCCGGCGGCCTATGACGCCTACTGCATCGCCGTGGGCGCCACCCGGTACGATGAGGCGATCGCCTATTATTCCAACGGGGGATCTTCCCTCGACCTGACGGCGCCGGGGGGCGACGTGAACGTCGACCAGAACGGGGACGGGTTTGGCGACGGCGTCCTCCAGCAGACCTTCGGCGCCAACCCGACGGACTTCAATTACTTTTTTTATCAGGGCACCTCCATGGCGACCCCCCACGTGAGCGGGGTGGCGGCTCTCCTGATAGCCCAGGGCGTGGCAACGCCCGATGCCGTCAGGGAAGCACTGCAAGCCACTGCGGAAGATCACGGAGCTACTGGCTTGGATCCGCAGTACGGCTGGGGTATCATCAATGCCTATAAGGCCCTGACTTACTATGCCGCGCCGAATGAACGGCCGGTGGCGGATGCGGGCGGGCCTTATTCAGGAACAGAGGATCAGGACGTCACATTTAATGGATCAGGTTCATACGATCCGGACGGTGACACGCTGACCTACCGGTGGGACTTCGGCGACGGGTCGACCGGCGCGGGGGTAAGCCCGACCCATACTTACAGTGCCGGCGGAACCTACACGGTGACCCTCGTCGTAAACGACGGCAAGGTGGATTCCGAGCCTGACAAGACGACCGCCACCATAGCCGAAGTCAACGACCCGCCGGTGGCGGACGCGGGGCCCGACCAGACGGCTGCGGTCGGCGAAATGATCACCTTTGACGGATCCGCTTCCTACGATGACGGCGCTATCACCTCCTATGAGTGGACCTTCGGCGACGGAACAACCGTGTACGGTGATCAGCCCAACCACGCTTATTCATCGTCAGGCACCTACACCGTCACGTTGACCGTAAAGGATGAAGTCGGCTTAGAAGACACGGACGAGGCAATCGTCACCGTCACGGATGGCCAGGTTTTCACGATGTACGTGGCCAACATCGACATGTCCCTGAAGAAAGCGGGGCCGAACGTGGAGGCCATCGCCACAGTGACCGTCATGGATGGTAGTGGTAAGCCTGTCGGCGGCGCCACGGTCTCCGGCCGATGGAGCGGGCTGACAAGTGACAGCGATTCCGGTATAACAGGCGAAAACGGAACCGTCTCGCTTCATTCCAACAAGGTGAAAAACGCCAGCGGAACCTTCACCTTCACCGTGGACAACATCACGAAGGACGGTTGGACGTATGATCCCGATGCCAATGAAGAAACATCCGGCTCGATAACGGTACGTTAACAGGCGGAAAAACAAAACCGGGTTACTCACAAGAAACCCCTCCCGGCTTTCATAAACGCCGGGAGGGTTTTTTACGCTTCAGATAACACGGATTCGGGGTCGGACCAAGATAAGACCCTTATATAATTGGAGATATCGTTAAATTAAAGCTGTTTTCAGGCCTTAGAAGCATCATTTCGGGGTTAAAATGGACGCTGTAACGCTTGGAGGGCTTTTGAAGAACATGAAGGTCCCTTTCCTGCAGGGGCCGGGTATTGTTTCGGTCCGGCCCCATACCGACCCCTATTTTTTATCCATACGAGACAAGCGCTTTTTACATGTCGGACAGCCGGAATCGTGGTTAGCAAACAATCATCCCTCACAACGGCATACCGATACCCTTGATATCCCGGTGTCACGTTGAGAGGAGGAACAAAATCCGGAACACGCAGGCACCCCGATTCATTTTATGCCGGCCATCCTCAAGGCCCTCTCCCTCAGATAATTCAGGTTGTTGTTCTGGCAGATCATCAGTCTCTGGCATCCGCCGGGCCGGCGCCGTGGGATGACTCGGTAAGAACGTTCGATCCCTACCCGACGCGATATTCGATGAGACGAATAAGGCGGACCCTGTTTTCCGTCGATATGCCGTCCCCGCCTTTGAAGTATTTGTCCACGTAGACCGTGATTTCCGAATTTTCCAAGTCCTGCCTGCTGGGAGCGGTACAAACCACACCGCACAACATGATTTTATAGGTTAAAAAAGGCTGTTTAAGATCAAAAAAGATGCGAAAAAAGGATTTATCTTCTGCTATATTAAATACTTGACTTGGTCCGACCCCGACCTCACTTATAGCGGTCATCACCCGTCACTTTTCGATTACGGTTTTTTGGCAAAACAAATCGTCGGGGATTGCCGGAAACGCGATTCTGTGAGATGATGATTTTTGAAACTTAAGAGGTATTTCCCGGAGGTTAGCGAGCGGAGGCAAGGAAGAGAAAGGTGACTGACATGAAGGAAGAATCGGGACTCAAGATTGCCGTCATCGGTGCGGGCGTCGCCGGCATTGTGAGCGCCTGGCTGCTTCAGCGGAAACACCAGGTATCTCTCTATGAAAAAAATGACTACGTGGGAGGCCATACCCGCACCATCGTCATAGATGACGGCCCTGACGCGGGAACGCCTGTTGACACCGGCTTCATCGTTCTCAATGACCGGACCTATCCCATGTTCAACGCGTTTCTGTCCCGCCTCGGGGTTACCGTCGTCCCGACGGACATGTGTTTCAGCTATTACGATCGTCAAACGGGCTATTGTTACGCGAGCAGTGATCTGAACACCCTTTTCGCCCAGCGTTCCAATCTTTTGAAACTCTCGCACTGGCGGCTTCTTTACGACATTCTCCGCTTCAACAGAAAAACCCGCGAGTGCCTGCACGGTGGAACACTGAACGGTCTCACCCTGAGTGACTATCTCAAAAGGGAAGCCTTCGGCGACAACCTGGTCAGCAGCTATCTGATTCCCATGGCGGCGGCGATCTGGTCGACACCGGACCTCAAAATGATGGAATTCCCCGCCGAGAGTTTCTTTCACTTCTTTGAGAACCACGGTCTTCTGACCGTGACCGACCAGCCCCGGTGGCACTATGTGAAAGGCGGAAGCCACACGTACGTCAAGGCATTCCTCGGTGAATTCAACGGACCGGTAATGTTGAAAACGCCGGTGAAGCGGATAACCCGAAGCGGTGGTCACATCACGGTGACGGCGGCCGATGACAGGGAAGCGGTTTATGATTGCGCCGTCATCGCCACCCATGCCGACCAGGTACTCCGATTCCTGTCGGATCCGTCGCCCGAGGAAACCCGTCTCCTGTCCCCGTGGCGATACATGAAAAATCGCGTGATCCTGCACACCGATATTTCCTTCCTGCCGCCGAACCGCCGGGCCTGCGCTTCCTGGAACTACATCCGGGAACCGGGCATCGCGTCGGCATCTCCCATCACCGTTACCTATCACATGAACCGGCTTCAAAAACTCAAGACGAAAAGGGATTACTGCGTAACGCTCAACCCGGTGCAACCGGTCGACCCGTCGTCGGTGATCCGTGAAATGGAATACGATCACCCCATGTACACCTTCGATGCCATGGCGACACAGAAAGAACTCTCACCGTTGAATGGTACAAAGAACACCTATTATTGCGGCAGTTATTTCGGCTACGGGTTTCATGAAGACGCCGTCCGGTCCGCCGTCGCCGTAGCACGAAAGTTCGGAATCGATCTATGAATTCGAGGATCTTTATCGGACAGGTAAAACACGAGAGGCTGAAACCGGTCCGGCACCAGCTAGCGTATCCGCTCTATGTTTACTGTTTTGACCTGGACGAGCTGACCGAACTGGACCGGACGCTGCCGCTCTTCGGTTACAACCGCCCGCGACCGGCATCCCTGTATGACCGGGACTATCTCGACGACAGCGATGGAACCGTCAGGGAAAAACTGACTCGTTTTCTCGAGGCTGAAGGATATGCCGATGCGGTGACAACCGTCATGCTCGTAACATCCGCCCGATACTTCAACTATATATTCAACCCGGTGAGTTTCTACTACTGCTTCTCCCGGCGGGGTGACCTGGTCTGCGTCGTTGCCGAGGTGAACAATACCTTCGGCGAGCGGCACGTCTACATACCCCGGCGGACAGATAAGGAAGGGAACGGTTTCCCCGCCCGTTTTTCGGCGCCGAAGCACTTTCACGTCTCGCCCTTTAACGACATGACCGGAAGCTACGAGTTCGTTTTCTCCGATATCAGAAAAGAACTGTTCATTCGCATCAACCTCTATCGAGACGACGAGCTCGCGTTCTACGCGGAACTCTGGGGAACGCCCGTTCCCCTGACGGCGTCCGGGCATGCGAAAGTGCTTCTTTCGCATCCGTTGATTCCCCACCTGACAATACCGCGGATCTACTGGGAAGCGGTAAAGCTCTTCTTCGTCCGGAAACTTCCGTACCACGAAAAACCGGTTCCTCTCAGCATGATGACGATTCGGCGGAACCCCCCTACCCTTTTTCAGAAGCGGTGCATGAACTTCATTGTCACCCTTTTAAACCGGATACGGCAAGGTGCGATCCGGATGACCCTACCGGACGGCACGGCCCGGACGTTCGGTCCGGAATCGACGAAAGACCCGGGCGTTATGGACATCCATGATTACGGTTTCTTCTCCCGCATCATCCTGGGAGGAGACATCGGTCTGGGCGAGGCCTATGTGGACGGGCTGTGGGACAGCCCGGATCCGGCAACGGTGATCTCCGCTTTCATCGAAAACCGAAACACCGTATCCGACGGCGGCTTTATCACCACGGCATACACCCGTCTCCGGGACCGGATCCTTCATCTTGCCCGGGCGAACACGCCCGCCGGCGCGCGGAGAAACATCCGGAGGCATTACGATCTCAGCAACGACTTCTTCGAGACCTTTCTCGACAGGTCAATGACATATTCCTGCGGGATTTTTAATTCCCCTGGCGACACCCTGGAAGACGCTCAAAAGAACAAGCATCACGCCGTCATCGAAAAGGCCCGGATCACGGCAGACGACCATGTCCTCGAGATCGGCTGCGGCTGGGGCGGTTTCGCTATTGAGGCCGTGAAAGAGACGGGCTGCAGACTCACCGGCATTACCGTTTCCCAGGCCCAGTACGAATATGCCAGAAACCGGGTTTTCAAAGAGGGGCTGGACGATCGCATCACCCTTCATCTCAGGGATTATCGAGAGATGGGCGGCAAGTTCGACAAGATCGTGTCGATCGAAATGCTCGAGGCGGTAGGGCACAAGCAGCTTGGAACGTTTTTTCACAAGCTGGACGACCTGTTACGGGAAAACGGGCGGATCGTTCTCCAGGCAATCTCCATCCCCGATCAGCGATATGACGGCTACCGGAAGGATGCGGACTGGATTCGCAAGCACATTTTCCCCGGCGGACACCTTCCGTCGCTCGGCGCGTTGATCAAGGCCATGAAGAACCATTCTTCCCTCACCATTGACGACGTGGAGAACATCGGCCTCCACTACGCCCGGACGCTCCGGGAGTGGCGCCGCCGGTTCGAAGAAAATATCGACGCTGTCAGCGCCATGGGGTTTGACCGGTCCTTCCGCCGGAAATGGCTGTACTACCTGGCAAGCTGTGAAGCGACCTTCGCCACGCGGTACCTGGGAGACCTGCAGCTCGTTCTCACCAGGCCTGGATAGGGGACAGGGCATGACGCAAACGAAACAACCCGCGCCATTCTCATGGGCAGTGGCCACGATCAACGTCGTGCCCGACGGGATATGAGCCGGGTTTCGACCTCCCTTCTCCAGGCTTGTCGATGACACGGGTTTTTTAAAAAAGAGGCAAAGATAAATTGAAATGAAAGGGAAACGCAACATGGGACCGAACAAGAGACGAACGTTTCTTGGCGTCATTGTTCTCGTTATCCTGATGGGGTGCGGGGGAAAAGGATTCAAGGAGGGAACTGAAATGACATACAACAGGATGCTCGCCGATACGGATCCGAAGACAATGGAAACGGTCCAGCCCGGCTCCGAAAAGGAACGGGAGGCGATCGATCGATTTAAATCATTCTATCAAGTCTTTTCGGCGGAAATCATCAAAGACAGAATCAGGACTGTCTATGCCGGGCCAGCCTATTTTCGTGACGGGTACCGGGAGGTCACGGGACTTGATAACATCGAGGCGTATTTCCTCAAGAGCGCCGAAACGGTCCACGAGTGTACCTTCGACATTCAGGATGTCGCCGTCCACGAGGGCAATTACTACTTCCGGTGGGTCATGAACCTGACGACAAAACGCTGGAAGGACGAACCGATAACGGCGGGCATGTCTCATGTCCGGTTCGACCAGGAGGGAAAGGTTATTTTTCACCAGGATTACTGGGATACGAGTCTCGTGTACGAGAAGATTCCCATCGTGGGTTCGGTCATTCGATGGGTCAGGGAGCAATTTTGATCGTTCCCTCCTGTGAGAAAGCACCATTCTCATTATTCTGACCGCCGGCGGTCCCCTCGACGGGCGCAACGCCCCGTCCCGTTCTCATTGTTTTCGGTGCTTCAATTGCAGGTTACCGAATAAGGAGGTGTCTTCATGCGTTTCTGTTTTGTTTTACTGTCCATCGCTGGAACCTCGGCCCTTGTCTTCGGCATGGTCGCCCCCGATTTCACAGCGAATTCATATGACGGCCGGCAGATAACCCTGTCGGCACTGCGGCAGCAGGGCCCCGTCATGCTTGTCTTTCTCCGTGGATTCGGCTGACCTTACGCCCGACAGCATCTGGGACAGATGAAAGAGGATTTCGAGGAATTCAGATCGAGAAACACCACGATCGTCGTCGTCGCGCCGCACAGCCCGGAAAAAGTGGACGCCTACTGGAAGAAGGAAAGCCTGCCCATGATCGGCATCCCCGACGAGGACGGAAAGCTGGCCGAGCTCTACGGCCAGGAGTGGAAAATACTGAAGCTTGGCCGGATGCCCGCCCTCTTCGTAATCGACCGTAACGGCACCCTCGCATTCGCCCATTACGGGACCAGCATGTCGGACATCCCCAAAAACACCGACGTCTTAAAGGTCCTCGACGGCCTCATGGCATAGCACGGGGTCGGACCAAGTTAATGTGTTGATACAATTGCAAATATCCCTAAATAAGAGGCGTTTTCAGGCCTTAGAAGCATCATTTCGGGGTTAAAATTGACGCTGTAACGCTTGGAGGGCTTTCGAAGCGTATGTAAGTCCCTGTGCTGCAGGGGCCGGGCATCGTTTCGGTCCGGCCCCATACCAATCCCTATTTTTTATCCATACGAGACAAGCGCTTTTTACATGTTGGACAGCCGGAATCGTCGTTAGAAAACAATAATCCCTCACAACGCCATACCGGTATCCTTGATATCCCGGTGTCACGTTCCGAGTAGAAATGGAATCCGGAACACGGAGGCACTTCGATTCATTTTATACCGGCCATCCTCGAGGCCCTCTCCTTCAGATAATTCAGGTTGTTGTTCTGGCGGATCATCAGTCTCTGAACCGCCGCCGGTCCGGCGCCGTGGGATGACTCGGTAGGAACAATGGAGCCCTGGCCTACGAGGTATTCAATGAGACGAACAATACGGACCCTGTTTTCCGTGGATATGTCGGCCCGGCCTTTAAAATATTTGTCCACGTAGGTCGTGATTTCCGAATTTTCCAAGTCCCGCCTGCTGGGAGCGGTACAGACCACACCGCCGACGATTTCCGAGGCCAGCTTGGAAGCCGTCCATACCGCTTCCACGGCCTGCAGTTTTGCGGAATTCACCAGAAGATCGTTGGGGACACAGACCCCCGACGGCGTCGCTTTCCCCTTGAAGCCCGAAGCGATGGCCGTTCCGTAAGCCAGGGCGGACTGAAAGGACATTTCGGTGATTTTGTCCCGGACATGGCCGATCCTGTCGCAGCCATTGTATTCCGCGGCAACAGCCGCCGCGCCGCAGGTGAGATCGCAGTGCCCCGATTTACAGGCCGCCGTCGCCAGTCGCTGAAAGGCGCCGAACATCGTCGCCAAAGGCCCCGCAAACTCATGTTCACCGCACATGAAGACCCTTTCCCGGGGAATGAATACGTCGTCGAACACAACCAGGGTCGACCCGTGGACACCGTATTTGAAATTACCGAAATCCATCTCGTCGCTGTCGAATAACCGCCGGGCGTTAGGCGCCGGCGCTTCGGCGATGTGGATCATCCCCGGTGCGTTGGGGGGAACGGCAAAAGCCACCGCGAATTCCTTCTCGTTTTCCTTCAGAGACACCGTCGGAGCCACCAGGTTGAAGTGAGCGAGAGCGGCCCCTGACTGATGGGCCTTCGCGCCTCTCACAACAATGCCGTCTTCGCGGACATCGGTGACGCGCAGATAGACATCCCGGTCCGCTTGCTGACCTGGACTGAGTGACCGGTCGCCTTTGGCGTCCGTCACCATGCCACTGCAGGTCAGGTCTTCTCTTTGAGCATATTTCAGGAATTTCAAGAATCGCAGGTGGTAATCCGTCCCGTATTTCCCGTCCATATCGAAGGTCATGGCGTACAGAGCATTCAATGCCGCCGTGCCGGCGCACCGGGCGCCGACACAGGCGCCGTGAAAAGGCGTCAGGAACTTGCCCAGTTCGCACCTTTTGATCAGGTCCTCCGGGGACCGGCAGATGTGAAGGAACCGGTTCGTCATCCTGCCGGTAAACGGGGATCTGACGACCATCAGGTTTTCGTATTCTCCTTCCCTGGCCATCTCGTAGGTCAGGGCGATGGCGTTCAGTGCAGGGGCAAAGGCCGGATGATCGGTGACCTGTTTCACCTTCTCCCCAAAAGCATAGACCGTCGGCTTCATTTTTCTGATGCTGTTTTTATACTGCTGTGCCGATTTCATATCCGTCCCTCCTTTTCCCGGCCAAGGTGTCGTTTACCCCGCCCATCTCTCTTATCGCGCCCTGATGACAATCCCGGTTTAAAGAGGCCACCTCAATTCCCGATGGACACGGAAATTCCCTCCGAGGCAATAATGTTCTTCAGTATCACCATGTGTTCTTCTGAAGGGGCTTTCGCCCAGGAACAGGCATAGTTCCGCCCCAGTTGGCTGCTCTTTGATTTCCCCCCTTCATGATAAGGAAGCAGGGAGATCTTTTTTATGCCCGTCTTCTTCGCGAGGGAAACGACCCGGCGGATGTAAGCTTCCGATTCGTTATACCCGACGATAACGGGCATGCGGATCCAAACTGGCTTTTCCCTTGATATTTTCATCAGGTTTTCGAGGATGACCCCATTGTCAACGCCGGTCGCTTCCCGGTGCTGTTGAGCATCGAGATGCTTGATGTCAAAAAGAACAATGTCCGTATATTCCAGGACCTTTTTCATCTTTTTCCAGGAGGAGTAGCCTGAGGTGTCGAGAGCCGTATGCAATCCCCTCCCCCGGCAGGCTTCCAGAAGATCGGCCACAAAATCACTTTGCCAGAGGGCTTCGCCCCCGGATACAGTGACGCCTCCTCCCGAATTTCTGTAGAAGTCCTCGTCCCTCATGATTTCAGCGACGACTTCAGAGACTGTCATGCATCTGCCGCACGCAGTGAGCGATTGATAGAGACAGCTCCCGACACAGACCAGACAATGATTGCACCTGTCCCAGTCTATTTTTCTCCCTTCCGCCTCGCTCAGACTGATGGCCCCCTCCGGACAGGCTTTTTCACAGGCTCCGCATCCCCGGCAGTTGATGTTGCGGACAATGAGATTGGGGAAAAAATCCTGCGACTCGGGGTTGGAGCACCAAAGGCACTTGAGAGGGCAGCCTTTCATGAAAACAGTTGTCCGGATGCCCGGCCCGTCGTGGATGCTGAACCGCTGAATATTGAAAATGAGTCCCTTGTCCTTCTTTTTGGTGGTCGGCATCTGTTTTTCAGTGTCCTTTCAGTCCGTTGTGTGCGTTTTGGACTGCGGGGCGGCCGTTTTTTTAACGGCCGCCACCGGTTGGCCTTTCCCCGCTCAGGACAATGTTTGCTCCGTCCTGGCAATAATATGGTCCTGCAGCCCCTTGGAGAGGTCCGCAAAGTAAGCGGAGAAACCAGCAACCCTCACGATGAGGTCGCGGTACTTCTCTGGGTATTGTTGGGCGTCTATCAAGGTGTTCTTATCGACCACGTTAAACTGGATGTGCGAAATATTTTTGTCGCGCCACGTTTTCAAGTAGCTCAAAAAGACCGGTTTCATGTCTCCTTCCAGGTACTGGGGAAGGAATTTTTGGTTCAGCAGATGATTGTAAGTCTGCATCGTGTCGATCTTTGCAACGGAATTAAGGACAGCTGTCGGGCCTTTCTTGTCCGCACCGGGCTGGGGCGCAAGCGTCGAATCGGCGAAGGGTCCCCCGTCCATCCTGCCGTCCGGTGTCGCCGGGGTGTCGGCCGCAAGGCCGTATGTGGCAGACACCGCGCTTCCGTCGCCGCGGACGGAATAGCCGAACCGGTCCTTTACCGTCTCCATGACGGCTTCGGAGCGATGCTGCACTTCCCTTGCGATCAGGTCGGCGTAGTCGTCGTCGTTGCCGTATTTGGGGGCATTGATGCAGGCCTGGCGGAGGTCCTCGTGCCCCTCCCAGTTCTTGTCCATGATAGCAATGAGTTCCGGCAGCGTGACGAGCTTGTCTTCAAAAACCACCTTCTTTATAGCTGTCAAGGAATCAGCCACATTGGTGCCGGCAATCGTCATGGCGAAATCATGGATCATGGAGGGGTAGATCCACTGCTTGCACTCCTGCCCTCGTTCGATGCACCCTTCGACGATTGCCGAGTAGAAGGGCTTCGGGCAATATTTGGCATAGAGATCGCGGCATGTGTTTTCAACGTCCACCATCTTCTGCGTGAAAAAACGGACCTGCTCCAGGTAGGCTTCCAGGACATCTTCCCATGACTTGAAGGTTGCCGGATCGGGCGTCCTGGCCCCTCGCTGTTCTCCCGTCTTGGGGTTCACACCTTGGTGTAGAGCCCACCACAGACACTTGGCCAGAACGAAATAGCCCAAAACCCTGCGTGTCACGTTCTTGCCGGGGATTTCCATGTAGACACAACCCGACACGCCGTACATTTTTGAGTCTTCCGGGGGCACGCCCCATTTCTCCAGCAGCGGAATCAGGGCCTCGTCATTGAAGAAGGAGGGATAGCCGATCCCCGTCCGGATAACATCCGTAGCCGCAGAAAGCAGCTCTTCAGGCGTATCCTTGTGAACTCGCATGGCGATGCTCGGCTCTATCGTCCTCATGGTCCTTGCCGTTTCCAGAGCCAGGTAAGTAAGGTCGTTTGTCACATCGCGGCCGTCCCGGTCCCTGCCGCCAAGCGTTATGGCCTGAAGGGAGGCGACGCCACCATAGACAGACGTGACCAGTGGCGAATAGACCAGGCCGAGCTCAAGGAATTTTACCCAGAGAAGCTGAAGGATTTCAAGGGCCTCCTCCCTTTTGATTTTCCCATCCTTGATGTCCTTCTCGTAATAGGGACCCAGAATGTAGTCGAGGCGAAGCCCGATTCCAAGGGTCGAGTATTCCAGGTAGCGGATGAGATGGATGAAGTAGAAGAACTGAACGGCTTCCATGAAGCTGCGTGGGGGATTGGCAGGAATCCAGGAGCAGGTGCGGGAGATCTCTTCGAGCCTCGCTTTGCGCTCCGGGTCTTTCTCGGCCTTGGCCATATCCGCGGCCAGATCGGCGTAGCGGTGTGAAAAATCGATGACGGCCTTCAGGACGATGATGACGGACTGGAGAAATTCCTTCTGATCGACGTAGTCACGAGGAATCGTACGGTCTATTTCGGCAAGCCGCTCTTCGGCCTTCTTGATCCGTGCATCAAGGCCTTCACGGAGCAATGCCTCGTAATCCGGGATGCCAAGCTCAGACCAGTGCGTCCAGAGATAAGTGCCCTCGTACTGCCAGTACTTGGCCAGATCACCGCTGAACATCTCCTGTTGACGATCGCTCATGGATTTGCCTTTCCAGTATTCGCAAATTTCTTCGAGCTCTTTTCTTCCTTCATCATCCAGGAGAGTCTTCCCACCCGTGCTGTTTACAAGCCTCATGACGGATTTCCAGTTCATGTCGATGGGGTGGTAGATGCCCTCCGGGTCAGAGGTCTGATACCCAACGATGCGTTCCCAGTCCCGGATGAATATTCCCATTTTGTCCAGAACATGGGCGAGGGCCTTGGCCCGGCGCAACACCATCGCCTGGCCATCGGTCTGTTTGAACGATTCCGTCATCAGCCGGGAACGTTGGATATCAAGCTTGATCTCCGGCCGGAACAGGCCCCGCGACTTGTCATCCTCCATGTACCCGCGTTGGACATTGCGTACGGCCTTGCTGACAAATTTACTCCTCAGATCCTGGGCAGGTTCTTTTGTCTTGACGGCACCTTTTTCTTCAGCTGCTTCCATGATTCTCTCCTTTCTCAGTTACCATTATGGTTTCGAAAATATTGACAGGGCATTTTTTGAATCCCCGCGTTTAAGAACATTTTGTTATTGGTACATAACAATCTGTTATATTTTTGTCAAGGGAATTTTACAAAAATTATTTCACTAATCATCATAAGTGGTTATCTTTAACCTTGAACTGGAATGAGATTACAGTTGGCTGGCAATTATCATTTTCTGAATCTGGCTTGTGCCTTCCAAGATCAGAAGTCCCTGAGAATCCCGTTGAAATTTAGACATAAGGTGCGGTTGCAGATATCCCTTCTGACCCAAAATCTGCATGCCTTGGCTGCTCGCCTTTGCTGCCAGTTCTGAAGCAAAGAGCTTTGCCATGGAAGATTCACGTGTAAAATCCTTATTCAGATCCATGAGCCGGCAAGCCCTCCAGACTAGCAGGCGGGCGGCATCGATCTCGGTTGCCAACTCGGATAAGACAAAACTGATACCTTGATTTTTTATGATCGGACGATTGGAAACGATGCGTTTCTTCGCGAAATTTATTGCCTGTTCCAGTGCCGCCTTAGCCAGTCCGACGCATATGGCACCGAAAAAGGCACGTCCCCAATCCAGCGTCTGCATTAAGAGAAGATAACCGCTTCCCGGCAGCCCTATAAGGTTTGACTTATGAACGACAACGTCCCGCAATGTAACCGTTGCAGTAGGGGCGCAGCGCAAACCGGGTTTATCATGATAGGGGCTGACCATGATCCCGTCCGTACCTTTAGGAATTATAAACGTGTTTATTCCGGCTCTCCCTCGGCCCGTGTCGCTGATTGTCCAAACAATGTAAAATACGGCATCGCCTGCACTGATGATGGGCACTTTTTCGCCATTGATGATATAATTTTCACCGTCCTGCCTCGCCATTGTTTTGAATGATGAAGTGTCCGACCCACCTTTTTCTTCCGTTATACAGCAGCTGGCAACTGAATTTGCAGGCTTGAGAAGCAGAGGGAGATACTTCTTCTTTTGCTCGGTAGAACCTCCGATCAAAAGAGCTGATACTGCATGGACCGTTGCGGCATAAATGCTTGCCAACCCGGCGCATCCGTACCCAATCTCTTCGGTCACTATTGAAAGCGACAACTGATCCAGGGCGTGACCGCCGAATTCCTCGGGTACTATAAAAGAATTTAATTGTTCCTCTGCTATGATTTTACGGTAGTTTTTATCTATGGGTCCCGGTTTGGCCGCATCCACCTTGAGCGATAGCGACTGAAGCTTCACGGACTGACGGTGTATCTTTTGCTTAAGTTTTTTCTGTTCGGCAGATAATTCAAAGGAGATCATTCTATTTCCCCCTGTTCCGTTGCCAGAAAATATAATCCAAAACGGATTTCCTTTGTCCAAGCTTGAGATCACGCAATGCTTCGACAATATCTTTTATCAATGGTTCTTTTAGAAATTGATCATGATTCAGACTAATAGAATGGTCTTCAGAGTCTTCCAGAAAGTAAGTGACAGGTTTGCCGAGCAGCTGCCCAATGCGCTGGAGATCGGAAAGGTAAAGCCGTCGCTTGCCCAATTCGTAATTCGAGAGAGATGCCTGCGTGCAGCCCAGCTTTTTAGCAAGATCCTCCTGGCTTAGACCCGCTTCTTCTCTTGCTCTCTGCAGCTTTCGGCCTATTTCTTCGTAAGCTTTCATACTTTCAATTCACAATAAAATACTATGTTATACTTCCGATATCACAATTTGTAATAATTTGGAATGGTATTCAGGTTGATGCATGTAAATAATTCATTACGGGGTCGGACCAAGATAATACATTTATTTAATTGAATATATCGCTATAATAAAGAGGTTTTCAGGCCTTAGAAGCATCATTTCAGGGTTAAAATTGACGCTGTAACCTTTGGAGGGCTTTCGAAGCGTATGTAAGTTCCTGTGCTGCAAGGGCCGGGTATGATCTTGGTCGGACCTCATTAATGATATTACTTTGATTTATGACAGTAGTATATGAGGACAACCAGCTCCGAATTGGCAATAGCCGGTTGTCAGTTGGAAGTGGTGGAATAGAAGTATTCGTAATAAAAGTAAAATAACGGACTTCGACAGAGTTGGCACAGCCCCGCCGGCAGTTGGCAGGGGCAGGTATTCGTATTCCCGTCGCTGAAAATAAAGGAAGAGAAATAGCGCGGAAGGGGTCTCTTCGACCTTAAAGCCGGATTTTTGGGGTCAAAAAGGGCTGTTTAAGGCCAAAAAAGAGCGCAAAAAAGGCTCTTTACTCTGATATATCTAATACTTGTCTTGGTCCGACCCCGCTATGTCTTGGTCCGACCCCGCTATGCCTTTCTTTTTTTCTTTTTGCCCTGGTGCCGGTCCGCGTCGAAGAGCCTTTCCACTTCTTCAAGCCGTCTCGCCTGTTCATCGGTAATTTTTCCCGCCGCTGGAACGAGTTCCCGGATCACGTCGAGCACCTCGGCCCGCTTGTCCCTGTCGTCGGGAAGCATGGACGGAATAGCCGCCATGGCCGCGTTTTGATCAAGCAAGAGGGCAAAAAACTGTTTGCGGACCAAGTCCTTGTATTCTTTAAGGGTGATCTTGTCGTATCTGGCCCGGAACCGGCGGAGGGCTCTGAAGTTCCTCTCGTCAACCCCCTGCCCGACCATCCTGATGTAAACGAGGCTGCGGACGAAGGCCTCGACCAGACCACCCTCGCCAAGCCGATCTTTGAGTTCGGCAATCCGTTCCTTGATGAATGCGATCTGTTCCGGTTCCATGCCGGGGCGCCGGCGTGGGCTTTCATCCGAGGCCCCGAGACCGACCAGTGACTGCAGGAGCGGTGAGCCGTAAACAGCGAGAAAAACCTGTTCGAGGCCCCTGTCACGCATATCCCGCCAGCCGTTCAGCAGGGCGATGACCGTCTCGGATACGATGGCCTGCATCCGCACCAGGGGGTTGTCCGGCTGGACGGGCCGGCGGTCCTGGCGCACCTCTTCAGCGAGATTCGCAATCTGCTCCATGAAGGGGTTGCGGTCGGAAAAGAGCTCGTAGGGCAGCGTGTAAGGGTTCAGCTTCCGGAGCCATTCGGCGCTTTGCTCGCTGGTGAATGCCTGGATGAAAGGCTGCACCAGAAGGCGGTAAAGGCTCAAGTTCACATCAGACACCCCGCGCACCGCGGCAAACTGGGTGTCATTTTCCGCATCGGGCTGAACGATGGCCCGGATATCGTCCAGGGTCCGGTGTTCGAAACGGGTGATCCACTCTCCCGCGATCAGTTCCTGTCCGGCGTCGTCGGCCTTCCTGGGAGTCAGGACCGCCTCATAAATCCCCGGCGGCAGGACATCGATCATGTCGATGTTGGATGCCAATTCCTCGTGTTCCTTCCTCGCCACGCTTCCGGAGACGAAAATCCCGAGATGTCCTATTTGCTTGTGGATCGTGTAGACGATGGTCTGACCACAGGCGAGGAGGTCTTCATCTTTTTCATAGAGATCGACGATCCAGCCGAGGGCCTGCTGCGGGGGGGTGATGTTGTCGCCCTCGGAGCAGAAGCAGATAATGGGAGAACGGATGTTCCGCAGGTCGACCCGGACCCCGTCGCTCGTGATAATTTCCGCGGTGGACAGGCGGTTGCCGATGAAAAGCTGATCGACGATCCACTGGATTTCCTCGGCATTCAGGTTGACGTGGCCGCCCCAGTAGGTCTCGAAATCGAGAAAGCGCTGCGCTTCCGTGTCCACATTTGCCCACACGTTGTAATTCTTGGTCCACAGCGTATTGGCGGGGTTGAGGTTCTCGAAGTTCCCCACCAGCCAGGCGCCATCGAACTTGCCGTGTCCCAGGTCGCTGGTGAGCGCCGTAAGCCAGCTGCCGCCCAGGAGCCCGCCGGTGTAACGCATCGGGTTCCGCCCCTCCACGCCCGCCCAGTAGGACATGGGGGAACCGGGGACGATGATCGGCCCGAAGAGTTCCGGCCTCGTCGCGGCCAGCATCATGACCGCCCAGCCGGCCTGGCAGTTTCCAATGACGCAGGGTTTACCCTCCGCTTCGGGGTGGAGCTGAATCACTTTTTCCAGGAAGACCGCCTCGGCCCGCATGATGTCCTCGATGGTCTGATGGGGCATGGGCTCGGGGCCGAACCCGATGAAATAGCAGGGATGGCCGGCCTTCATCGCGACGCCGATTTCACTGTCCGCCTTGAACCCGCCGATTCCCGGCCCGTGCCCGGCCCGCGGGTCGACCACCACGAAGGGGCGTTTCTGCATGTCAAGGAGCACGCCTTCCGGCGGCTTGATCCTCGCAAGCCCGTAGTTGACAGGCCGCTCAAGCTGCCGGCCATCGACCAGAACTTCAGCCTCGAAACGAAGCACATTAGGTATCTTCATGGCCTTGTGCTCGTAGTACTGGTTGCTTCTCTGCCGAAGTACGTCCCAGAAGAGAATCGTCCGTTGCCAGAAATCCGTCCAGTAATCAACGTTATGCGTAATGAATTCAGGCAGGTTCCAGAGGTCTGAAAAAGATTTCGATTTATCTACCATGAATGCCTCCTCACTCGAAAAGCATGGAATACCACATCTTTTTAAGATGTTTTAGAAAGGGAACCGTCCATCAGGCGAAGATAGGGAACCCTGAAAACCAGAGCCCGATGAGGCACCCATGGGGAAATATAAAAGTTTTTTCGGTTCGGTGCTACAGATATTTTCGAAGCTGGACTTTTTTGAGCCCGTTGACACAGTATCGGGTCACAGTACCGGGTCGGACCAAGGCAATTTATTTATTTAATTGAACATATCTCTAAATTAAGATGTTTTTAGGCTTTAGAAGCATCTTTTCAGGGTTAAAATTGATATTGATATTGTAACGCTTCTAGGACTTTCGACTAATCTGCAGATCTCGCAGGAAAGGCTATAAGGCAATGGCCTCCTGCAATACCTCAAATTACGAGCGTTCTCTTACATCACTAGTACATGCCGCCGGATCTCAAGAAGAAGCTGTTTCAGGACGATGAACCGGCTGATTCGGACAAAGCGTGTCAAAACGTGTCAACGAAAACGAACAAGGGGCTACGAGAATCCTCGTAACCCCTTGTTTTTCTTGGTGGGCCCTGTCGGGATCGAACCGACGACCTACTGATTAAGAGTCAGTTGCTGCTACCAGCTGAGCTAAGGGCCCTTTTATTCCTTATTTGAATTTCAGTCGTTTCCTGGTACGCCCGGTAGGAGTCGAACCTACGACCAACAGATTCGAAGTCTGCCACTCTATCCAGCTGAGCTACGGGCGCCTTTTTATCGGCTCAGAAGCCGGATGATGCTTATAGCAGACCGCCGTCGAGAATGCAAGGTCCGTCGCCCCGTTCCGGGAAAAGTGCTTTTTAATTTCTTTCTTCACGAAGGTCAAGCTTTTTTTAGATGATCCCCTCCCGGTAAAAACGGGCGATCTCCCCTTCCCCGTAATCGAGCTCGGCCAGGATTTTCTCCGTGTGTTCGCCAAGGCGCGGCGGCGCGCTCCGGGTATTCAGCCCTTCTCCCGAAAGGCGGACAAGAGGAGCCTGCTGCGGAAAAGGCTCTCCGCCGGGGTTTTCCAGCCGTGACCAGAGATTCCGAAAGCGGACCTGGGGGTCTTCCAGGGCCTCTTCGAGGGTGTGAATGGGTGAGAAGCAGATCCGGTAATTCTCGAAGAGGTTGATCCACGCGTCACGGGTCCTTTCCTTCATGAGGGCCCTCACCTCGGCGATGATCTCCTCTCTCCGAGGGCTGGGCACCATGTGTTCCCTGGCCAGGTCCTCCCTCCCGACGGCCCGGCAGAACCCCTGCCAGAACTTCTCCTCCAGGCACCCCAGGGCGATGTACTTGCCGTC
>Ga0209200_1001472_pt1 | contig 23471 bp, 33 predicted proteins | sample AD_UKC033_MetaG_FD_184406 | JGI IMG/M metagenome (GOLD analysis project Ga0209200, IMG submission 184406) | Active sludge microbial communities of municipal wastewater-treating anaerobic digesters from USA - AD_UKC033_MetaG (SPAdes) (version 2) | ecosystem: Engineered > Bioreactor > Anaerobic >... | reverse complement strand
GGTTCGACCAGATCGTTGACAATTTCGCGCACCCAGGTTTCGACAACGTCGAGCGCCTGGTCTGGAATGCCGGTTATTTCACGGGTTTTGTCATTAACGCCAAGCACGATTGTGCCGCTGTTCGAATTGGCCATAGCAGCCAGCTCGTCGGCCATGCTGTTACGATGCGGGCCGGTAACCGAATTGCCGGACAAATGAAGCTCTTTGAGCTCCAGAAAAGAATCTTCACCCGTCTGTATTTTTTTTTGCAATTCTCTTGTATCGATCATAGTTATTATCCGGCAAAAACAGAATAGCTACAATATAGTTCAGTTGCCGCCTTTGGTCAATATGCGGGGATATGGGGACACCTTGCTTAACTCTGGCAGATTTTGGTCGCGAGCTCTTCACGGCGATTGCGACTGTTGGGATAGAGGGACATCGTAGTTGTTTCTGGCTGATTTTGCTGCGGGTTAGTTCCTGCCAATGTCTTGGAAAAGACTGTTAAAGGCCGAGGCGGGTGGCGCGGGCGCTGATCAGTTCTTTGAAGCGGTGTTGAATTTTGCGAAGGCTATGTTCGAAAACTGTTGTAAGATATTTGCACTTTACATAAAAGAGCATTTCGGCTAGATTTGTGCTGGTTGAGTGATCAGAACTTATGAAAACAGCTGAAGATTTTAATACTGATTTATATCGCGAAATAACTGTCGAAGATGAAACTTCGCCGGTTATTATTGACAAGCCTTTTAATCCGGCTTCAATCAGCATTGAGCTCAAATCGCCAACAATTTCGCTTATAATCGACCGGCTCCGGCAGGAACCACCGGAGATAGACTTATTTACCGACTTTCAGAGAAAAGATGACCTCTGGGATGAAGGAAAGCAGAGCCGACTTATCGAATCTATTCTTATTAAACTGCCCCTGCCTGCGTTTTTTTTTGATGGGACAGATGACAATCGCTGGCTGGTAGTCGACGGTCTGCAGAGATTGAGCGCTTTGAGAAATTTTATTATCAACAGGAGTCTCAGGTTGACTGGTCTGGAATTTTTAAAAAATCTGGAAGGCGAGTCTTATGATACTCTCCCCCGGTCACTCAAAAGAACAATCGATACTACTCAGATTATCGCTCATATCATCAGCCCCGGGACTCCCCCGGAAGTAAAATTTAATATCTTTAAAAGAATCAACACCGGTGGTCTTGTTCTTGAGCCTCAGGAGATAAGGCATGCCCTCAATCAGGGAATTCCGGCAAGATTCGTGGCTGAGCTTGCTGCCACAGAGGCCTTTAAGACTGCTACGCAAAATAAAATTGACGTTTCAAGAATGCTTGACAGGGAGTTTGCGACAAGATTTGTCGCTTTTTACCTTACATCTCCGCATGATTACCAGCCTGACCTCGATTCTTTTCTGAATGGGGCCATGCAAAAGCTGGGCAAATTGTCGGCAAATGAGAGAAATGATTTGAAAAAAGCCTTTATTTTTTCAATGGAGACTGCAGCCAGACTGTTTGGTGATTGGGCCTTTCGCAAAGCGGATCAATTTCCAGAACGAAGAAAGCCTGTCAGCAAGGCCCTCTTTGATGTCTGGTCGGTGACTCTTGCCAAATTGTCTGCTCGTCAGACAGAAGCTTTGCTGAAGAAAAAGGATCTGGTTATGAACAATTTTGCCGCACTGTGTCGCAATGATCGTGAATTCTGGAATTCGATCAGTACCGGAACTGGCGAAAAGAGTCGGACTGTTTACAGATTTGAGGCTGTTAACAGGTTGGTAATGGAATTGGTCAATGATTAAGACGATTAGAATTCATAATTTTAAATCTCTCAAGAATATCGCTTTTCCTGCTCGTTCATTGAATATATTGGCTGGCCTCAACGGAATGGGCAAAAGTTCCCTGATCCAGGCTCTTCTTCTCGTTAAACAGAGTGAAGCTCTTGCGGACCGTGGCAGACTCAATCTTAACGGCGGTCTGGTAGAAATCGGCAGCGGTCAGGATGCTTTGTACCAGTTTGCCGAAGATGAAATCATAACTTTTGAATTTGGCCTGGAAGAAGACAAAAAGCTTGAATGGATATTTGAATATAAAGCCAGCGATGTATTGCAAACCCATTCAAACAATGATTTTGCTTTAGTTCAGCACTTGAGAGATAACATTCGTTATATATCTGCGGATCGCCTGGGGCCAAGGTCATTACATGACACTTCACGATTTTCACTGGAAAAAAATGAATTTGGCAGCAGGGGGGAATTTGTTGTGCACTATTTGCAGCATAACGGCGCCAGGTTCAAAATCAATCAGGCTCTCAGCAATTGTAACGTAGAAGAACTTTCGTTGAGAAATCAGTTAAATACCTGGCTTGGTGAGATTTCGCCCGGTGTCAGAGTGAACATCGATGAGATTCCGGGTATGGACAAGGTCTCACTCGGTTATGATTTTGAATTGAAGACCGGTAGAACCAACTCTTTCCGACCGTCCAATGTGGGTTTTGGCATCTCATTTGCCCTCTCGGTAATCGTTTTGTTGTTGACCGCTGACAAAAACAGCGTAGTTATAATTGAAAACCCGGAGGCTCATATTCACCCGCGCGGCCAGTCAAAACTGGGTCGGCTGATGGCGCTTTGTGCATCCCAGGGCGTGCAGATTTTTCTGGAAACCCACAGCGACCACATCATCAACGGCATTCGCGTTGCTGTGAAAGAGCGGGCGATTGATCACAGCAGAGTGGGAATATGCTGGTTTGACAAGGAAACGACTGAGTTCGAGCAGTTTTCTTCATTGAAACAGATAGATCTCGATAAAAATGGTGAACTGAGTGAATACCCGGAAGATTTGCTGGATGAGTGGAGTAACCAGCTGTTGAGGCTTGTCTGAGCAATGCGTCAGCTATTTTTTAACGATCTTTCATGTAGTCCGCCAGCAAAAGATTTTCAGGAAGCCTGGAACAGAGTTAATCAATTCATCCAGACTTATAAATCCAGGCCGGACAGGCTTTTTGAACGGCGAATCTGTTGCGAAGGCTATCTTGGCGACATGAAGCTTTCTGACCACCTCTCTATCAGTGATTTTTGTAGAGATCCCCGGGGAAGAACATTAGGGAGTCTTCTCCTGGGCATTTCAAAACATCCTTACATTGATTCCGGTTCAGAGGCTGAGGCACAATTTATTGAGGCTGACTTTTTTCTTCTGAAAGACGAATCAGAGGTTACTGCCTATGGATTAACGGCTGCTTTTTTGAACGACTCTGTTGCGATAGGGTTTGCATCAGAGCCCTTCTGGAATGGCTTTAAATTTACTATTCGACGAAAAATTGCCGATCAGGAGACAGAAGATTCTGTTTTCTGCTTTGCCAGCCCCGAAAGATTTCAGACTCCAGAGTTTATTAAATGGTGTGAGGCTCGAATTGAGCCTGAATTGATTGAAACAGAGTTAACTGCCAGTGATAAGAAAATCAATCTGCGCGATGACCACGGCAAGAACGTGCTTGAAGAATTTGCCCGGCGGCTTGTTTGTTCCCCTTATATTCTTGAAATCGTGAATTCTCTGCCTTTCAATCCAAAAGAAAAACATTTTGTAAAAGCGGTGAAAAACGGCGGTATTGTTGAAATAGTTCTTCCCTGGACAGACGAGGGGTTGGGACTCGTAGTGAGAACTACGGGCAGGAACATGCCGGAGACGGAAAAAATTGCCAGACTCCTGGAAGAACGCTTCCGGGGAAACGCTAAGTGATCAATGTTGAAGCCATATTCTGGTTATCGCCGGTCGGTTCCTGAGCCTGCCGAAGGACGGGAGCATGATACATGTTCCAGATCTGTTATTTTTGTCATGAAATGCGGGTAGTTAGCCCGATTAGAAAGAGTAAAAATGACTATCAAGAAGCAGGACGTTGTAGAGTCTTTTCCGAGGTTTGAACGCCTTCCTCTTCCGAACATTCTATTGTTAGCGGAATCCGGGCAAATAGCGGCTCCATTCGATATGGAGTGGTTCGATTGTTTAGTTAAGCCCGATGCCCGTGTGGGCGAATATGTTGAAACTACTATTATGCCTTCGCTTCCCAAGCAGTATAAAAATATTATCACGCTGGACAATATAACTGCCGCCCTTGAAAAATTAACCCCGGAGAAAATAGAAGAAATCAGAAAAAGTGCCCCTTTCTGATTTTCGCCAGCGGCAGAGTAAATTACTTGACTGCCGACCTTTGTCGGCAGTATTGGCCATATCGCCGCCTTCTCGTTCTGCCAGGACAAAATTATCTCGACCGGCGGCGAAGGTGGTATGCTCGTTACCGATAACGAAGAAATTTTCAAAAAATGCTGGGCCTGCGCCTGACTATTCCACCGGCAGAAATCTATCATTCCTATTATAAATACTACATGTTCGTGCGCCCAGAAATGCTCAAGCCCGACTGGTCACGTGACCGCATCATGGAAGAGGTGAATGCCGCCGGAATTCCGTGCTACAGCGGCAGTTGCAGCGAAATTTATCTCGAAAAGGCGTTTGATGTGTTCAGGGGGATGGATTCCCGCCTGCGCGGGAATGACGAAGGTGTGCCGGGGCCGGAGAATCGGTTGCCGGTGGCGAAGGAACTCGGTGAGACCAGTCTGATGCTGCTCGTTCACCCGACTCTGACTGGCGAGAACATCGAAGACACTATAAGGGTTGTCAAAGAGGTCGTTGCACGCGCTGTAAGGTAAAAAATATTAGAACGCTGCGACATCACCGCAAAGAAGCCTTATTGTCTGCTAAAAGAGGTTGTGATATCATACAGACCAAGAGGGTGGCATGACTATTCGAAGGATACAGGAACTTGGTATTCAGCCTGTGGTTTTCTGTAAAGATTACCATAAAGGTCGGGCGTGGCTTCCTGAGGGCAAATCCAGAAGCCTGACTTCCGAAAAGTCTCGATGCCCGGTCTGGGCCGAAAAAGAGGTTGTGCAAAGGGCTTTGATTGCAGGCGCGGTTTTCTCTGAAAACGGGGGCAAAGACTGTCATGGCCGGCCAAAGAAAATCTGGAACGCTGTTGAAGGTTGCATTTTCGTCGGAATTTCCAATCAGGTCCCTGAACCAGTTTATAATTGCATGATCGCTGATTTTCCAGAGAGTAACGTTCGAGAAAAAGTATTGGAGCTTGCCGGAAGAACAATTGATGAAATCGGAAGTGGTCAGTGATGAAGCTTGATATTAGGTGGAAAAATGACAATGCGGTTGTCCATGAGCCCATTAGTGCCCTTTGGGGAGAGTTTTCGATTTCTGCCGGCGAGAAGTTGATTACCAGAAATAAAATGAGAAAACCACATGGCGAAGTCTCTGATGCTGTTTCCGGTTCACTGTTCGGACTGCTGGACTGGCTGTCTGATAATTGGCTCAGGGCGTTTTATGAGATCAAGACCAGATTCCCATCATCCAGAAAAGAAGGGTTTATTCCTCCGGTTGCAAATACTGAGCTGGAAAATGAAACACATTGTTCGCTTTTTTATGATTGGCTCGGAGCGCACCTGTGGGGTTGTAACTGTTCCGATCTTGCTATTCCGAATATTGTGTTTCTGCCGGACATCAATCACATCGATCTGTTGATTTCCCCTCTGCCATTTCGCCTGAACCCCTCTGTCGAATTTGTCGATGAAAAAAATGTTGGAATACGCCCATTTGAAGTTTCTCTGAAGCGAGAAGAATGCCTGCAGGTCTTTCGGGAATTTTCCACTGAATGTATCAAAGAGATCAAAAAGTGTTTGCCTCAATCTTCTCTTGCCGATCATTACCAGTCCAGATTTGCAGAAATATGGACAATTGAGGCTGACAAGGAAAAAATACCTCAGTATGCACTTGGGGAAGAATTGTATGAATCGTTCAGAAAAATGCTCACGCAAAATGCGATGGAGCAAAGAGCTCTGTATGCTTTTTTTCTTGATTCTGACCCTGATACGGTTTTAAGCGATATTTCAACATTAACTGAGCTCGTTGGGAATTGCAGACAGCCTGCGAAAAAGTCTGTTAAGGCTTTTGATATATTCAGAAATTATAATATAAAAAGTTCTCTGCGGTATGAGCAGGGTTATGAAATGGCCAGGCATTATCGGAGAGAAAGCAGCAATATCGATCGACCCATTGAAGATCTGGAAAATATGATCGAGAAAAGCGGAATCGGACTGGTGCAGGATCTAGATCTGGGTTTCAGGTCAGCCGGTGCAAGGAATTGGTCGGGCAAGCCAATGATTTTTACCTCCGCACGCGAGGAGCGCAATAAATCGTTTGAAGGAAAACGATTTGCAGCGGCTTCTGCTCTCGGCCGAATGCTTTTCGAGGAAATTTCCGATCCAGACTGCACAGCAGGAATTCATGTCATCGGAGATTACTGCCGGTATGCTCCAATGGCAAGGGCAAGTGCTTTTGCTGCCGAACTGATACTCCCCAGTGAGGTTTTTTCTCGTGAATCCCGCTATTGGAGCCTTGACGACATTAAAATTCTTGCCGGGGATTACGGAATTTCGGTGTCGGCTGCCTGCTGGCATGCTTATAATTCAGGAGCTCAACTGGAGCCGGATGCCAATCCGCGCTGATAATTTTAATCCTCTTTCCATTGCAGCTTTTGTACTGGAGACAATACATTTACAGCTGAATGCTTCAGGCAAAGCTGGACAAGCTCTGTTGTTGTTGGTTCAATTCTGCAAATAATGATGTGTAATACAGATTTATGATCTGACACAGTTCGGGCGAAGGCTTCAGTAAATTAATGAGACGGTATCTGTCAATCAGGACGACATCATAAATATTCAGACCGTTTTGCCAGTTCAGAGACTCTTCGCGAAAGTGTCTTGGTATGAAATGGTAGGTTAGATAGGTGTTGCAAAACTGTATATAGTTTTTCCATTTTGCCGGGTGAGTGTCGAATTGCTTGTCAATCCAGTCATGGCCGCAGGCGCATTGCCCGAAAAATAGCGGCTGCGAATATTGACCATCGGCAAATTCGAAAAAACCAACCCAGTCGATGCCACCATCGCCAGTGTTCTGTTTGCCAGCGCTTTCTCTGGTAAAATTGGCTGCAGGAGCCAGATGCAAAATTTCGCACAGCTTTGTGATTCTGGCAAAAAAGGAACCCCGAATCTGCTCTTCACACATATCGGTTGCTCCTGACCCGGTGAAGTGACAATTTGAATCAGGAGGCAACAGTCTCTTAAAGGCCGGGCCACAAAGAGCTTCAAAATAGTGACCAAGCTTGTTTGTGCCTGACCTGCTGGCAAGTCTCAACACCGAAGAACATAACAGTATCACATAAAGCTTCTGGTTTTGGCTCAGGTTGTTTAGCTCGTTTTTGAGCCTGATTGCATTGTCTTCAACAACAAAAGGATAGTCCTCTCCATACGCTCGGTCTCTGCACTTAAAATCTTCAAAATAGGCGTTGATTTTGCCAGTGATTCTGTCTGAAAGCAAGGGGCCGTAGACATCTGCATTTAAAATCTCGTCTTCGAGAAGGTCTTCGGGTTGCGTATGATTTGCCAATGATTCTGGAAAATCCTCTTCGTTTCCAATTGTTCTGGCAGCATCCACAGGATCATTGTCGTTTTCGTCCAGCAGGCGGTCGCATACATCATGACTGCTGACGGAGCCTTCCTGGGATATGCAGCAGAGCAGTTCAAAATGGTCCAGCCACTCGTTCCGGTCAGAATGACTCGCTGGAAAACTGAAGTTGGCAAGGTTCAACAAACTCATAGTCAGCCTTGGGAGTTTTCCAGATATTTACTGTTTAAGGCTCTATAAATCAGCTCAGCCGACGCTATAATTTCTTCGACGACCCTTTTGTCATTGCGGTCTGGCGAGCTGCTTCGATGAACGATTTTTTGCGCTTCAACCAGATTTTGCATGGCTCTCGAAAGGTAAAGACGAATATTTTCGTCTGCCAGATCGGTCAGTTCTGCGGCTTCGACAAGATTTTTCTCCCCTTTCGCAAAAGCCTGAAGGGCATCTGCGTTTTGTATGACTCTGTTCAATATTCTGAGGTTTCTGCCATCGCCGACTCTGGTTCTGCCATTGGGAAGCCTTGCATAGAGCCATTCTGAGACTTCTTTCAGTCGGTCATGCTTAAGTTCGTCGAAGGGAAGCGGTGTTTCAGTGTTTATGCCCACATACTCTGCTATTGCCGGTTGCATAGTCAATGCATCGGTGATGAGCGATAAATCGAAGTTTTCTTCGTCGAGTCCGGAAATGCCGTAAAACTTTCGGCTCTGAATAAGTTCGAAAACCTGATAGCCAACCAGAAGTCGCCTGACATACGAAGCCTTACTGCCGATTTCTTTAGCGAGTTCTTTGAATATTTCTGGACTCTTGTCTGGTTTTTTAAGATACAGACCGTTGAGATATCTGGCTTTTGAAATTACGGGCCAGGATTTGACGCCAGTAACATGCCGGAAAGCAAGGTAATTGCTGACTTCATTTCTGTCGGCGACAACGTAGACCCAGATTTTCTGGGGCAGACTGTTTTTATTGCGAGCAACTTCAGCCAGACTTGAAACTGCTTTAGGGCTCACGGTTGCCAGTTCTGGGTCAGCAAGGAGCATTAAGGCAGCCAGGCGTCGATTTCCTTCTATGACGACATAGCCGTTTCCATCATTCATTGCAATGATCGGCTCCCCTGGAAAAAAGCCATTTTCGGCAATTGACGCCATGAGATCGATGAGAGTGGCGTCCGAAAGCATCCAGTTGAGAACCGCCCGGGCATCTTTGCCTTTAATCTGCTCTGGCAACCTTGGGTTCTGTCGATCCAACCTGAATTGCCCGATATCAATTTCTTTGAAAGAATCTTTATTGCTCATAGTTTATTCTGAATATGTAAAATTTTTCGCAGACCAGCCTGTAAAGATTGATATTGCGTATGCTGTCGACGATCAGGTTAAATTTAACACATTTTTCCCTTTTTGCGTGTTTTTTTTGCCTGATCACCTTTGCTGAAGCCTTGTAAGACTATCGCTTCATGCGGCCTACAATCTTTAAGGAGATTGTTCCAATGGCTTTCTGAGACAGTTCTGACTGTTTCATAAATTACAAAGATGATCTTACACCATTCAACCGCTTTATATCCTTGCGTATCTGTCAGTATTTCATCAGCAACTCTTTTTGCGTCTTCTTGAGTTGTCACATATTTATATTCGATTAAAACGCTTATCGATGGTATTCCTGTATCTGGCTGGAAATTTTTCACAGCTTTGGATATGACAGGCTTGGTTTTCAGATCAGGATAATAACATTTCAGAATCCCTTCTATTCTATTGTGGATGTCTTGTTCACAGGATGGGACGCTTTGGTAAAGCTTGTCATCGCAAATTGAATAGGTTGATCTGCTGATAATATTTTTTAGACCAACACATTCGTCTTCATGGTTTTGGCGTATGCCAAATGCTGTTTCTATGCCACAAAGATAGATTCTTAGCTTTGATGACCAGAGCAGGCAAGGCTCACCGTCTCCCATTTCGCTTTTTAAAAAATCGTCCTTAGCTATCTGGAAAATGTTCAGCAGCTGTTTATAATTTTCAATTAAGTCAAGCTTCTCGTATAATACAAGCAGTTCGAGAAAGGCTTTTTCAATACAATATTTGGCAGTCGATTCGCAATACCATTTGGTATGTTTCTCTTCTTCATAAAGTGACGAAGAGAACGAATTATCCGCAATTGAAATTGTGCCTTCAATGCACTCTATTGCTCTGGCTATTTGCTTTGTCATATCGCCTCCACTTTGCTACAAAGTTGCTATTGCCTGGCGCCATGGTCTTAGCCACCCCCCGTCATTTTTGGGTTCGTCCATCAGAATGTCTTTCTCATTTAACTCAATCCAGTTGGCTTCAGCATCCCGTAACCATTTTTTCAGCTCTTTTAAATCTGCAGAGTCATGCAGGAGCTGCTCTGTTTTGGCAAACCAGCTTAAGAACTGTTTCCATCCAAGTGCTACCCAGGCTTTTCCCGGCTCATTCTGAAAAAGATCGAAGATCGCTGTGCCCCAGAAGTTTGATGAATTGAGGCCGCCAATCAAATGTCCACGACCTGCCGATTGAATTCTTTTGAGATCTGCCTCTCGTAAAAACGCCATTAAATTGTGCTCGAACCAGTAAGGCAGTTGGCCACCGCCGCCGGCTGGCTCTTCAAACCTGGAGCTGGTGAATCTACGAAGGTTGAAAAATTTTCCAGTGGCACAATTTGTTGCCCCGGCCGCCTTGAATAAAACCATATCCGAACTTGAAAAGGCTATGGTTATTGGTTTTCCAATGAGTTTAAGCTCATGAATAAATGTGAGCATACTGTTGAGACTACCTTCTGAAGCATACTCTCTTCTTGGCTCAAGGTCAGACTTAAAAACAATATAGAACCCATCACACCTTGACATGGCTGCAAAAGACGCTATCTTAAGCAGTTTGTTTCTGTCGCAGATATCAGCTACATCAACGATTAGCGACAGGAGATATTGATTGATCGGCAGAACTTTGCTGGCGCAAACAAGATTCCCGATTTCAACCGTGATGTGATAGTAATCATCTGTGCATCTTTTCGGGTCAATTGTTGGTGTAACCAGTGTCGTTACTCCAAGACCGGCAGCATATTCGGTTAGTTTTTTTACAATTTCTTCCCACCACTTGAGGGAAGAATGATCGTTAGTTTCAAAATCATCAGGAAAATACGGGTGCTGCCGAATCTTTGGCTTTATAGTTCTTGGATAGTAGAGTTGTGGATCAAAAATAAAGTCAAAGTCTTTAATTTCTTTGAATTTAACTATGTCCTGGCGCAATTCTTCCGGCAACCGGTTCAAAGGGCTTAAAATCAGGCCCTTGAAATCATCGAGACCGTCTTCACCGACAAGATTTTCTGTCTGGTGACCCATTTGCATGTAAGCTCCCATTTTTTACCTCCCATGAATCGTTTTCAAAAGATCGTCAATATTATTAAAACGTCGATGCGGCCATGGCTCCAGCATTTTAAGCAGATACTCCATGCGGTTCTTAATTGCATATTCCTTAAACCAGTCTGCAACCATTTCTCTACCGGCAACTCTGCTGACAGTCTCTGTTTTTTCTCCCTATGAAGGCGCAAAGGGATGTCTGGATGTCAGCGCGAAAGCCGTTGTCAGCGCGAGGGAAAATTGGTCAGACAGCCAGGAAATAAGGTATTTGTCATTGTTCAATTGCTCCGGCGAAGCAAAATAAGGAGTGCCAGGCCCCATCATCAGCCAGCTTTGTGTTATTGAGCTGTCGTCAAGGGCTCTGACCAGCCCAAAATCAACCAATACCGGGTTGTCGCTTCCAGAGCGAAACATTATGTTGTCTGGCTTGATATCGCGGTGGACCAGGTTGTGGTCCTTCAGGCAGGATATTGCCTTTAACAGGCATACAATGAAATTTTCTGCAAATTTTACTGATACCGGAAGCTTTCTGCTAAGCGTTCCCCCGTCAAGATATTCTTCTACAACATAAAACCAGTTTCGGCCAGAATGCTCAGCAGAACCGTATTAGTGAAGTCTGGCAATATAATCTGAATTGCAGGTTATGTTTGCTGTGACTTCTCGCTTGAGTCTTTCTTCGTGCAGCTTATCTGGATCAACTAGTTTTAAAGCGAATGGCATGCCTTTATCGTTGTTCACTAAAAACGTCTCTTTAAAGGCCCCCGCGCCCAAAAAATGAAGAAATTGCATTTTAAGTTGCCGGGCGATGAATTTTGCGGTCTCAGTAAACCTGCTTTCCCCCATTTTTTTTGCTCCTCTGTTTCTCAGCTAAATTCTCAGTCGCTTTATTTTTTAACCACGGCAAAAGCGGCAATTGCCTGCAGGCGGTGATTTCGGTCCAGGCCCTTTCCTGATTTACAAACACCAGACCAATTCTTCGCCGTTTGAATTCCCCGATGTATTTTTCTGCGGCTTTCCTCTTCTTTTCAGGGAGCACCACATAAGAATAGTCTGCAAACGATGTGTTGCGAAAGGCTTGATTGATAACTTTTGCCAGATTGCTGAGCTTTGCTTCAAATGCATACAGGTCTTTCTGGCCGCTGCGGGCGATAATATCTGTCTGCCCCCCGGCAAAAGTGAATTCACTGGCCCACGAGACAAGCTCTACATCATACTGACTTCTTTCAATATGAGCAATAAAAGTTGTGACAAGATCCTTTTCTTTTTTGAAGTCCACTATTTGCTGGTCCAATCAAGTCGATGATTTATTCTCTGCTGTTAACGCTGATTTTGGCCGGAATCAAGGATGTTCTTGTCGTCACCACGTGGGACTGGCGGCCGTTAGACGGGCTCTTCGATGCTCAACGACTTGTGGTTAAGCTTCTCTGGGCATCTGGAATAGTTATAGACGTATTGTAGCTTGCGCTTTGCAGAATGCCCTGCTCGACGCTCCTGAGCTGATAGCCGCGTGGCTGCGCTTGCCCTTTCCTGACCAGTTCTTTGAAGTCGTTCAGAGCTTCTTCGAGCTTTGCAAGGCCGGGGTTTTTCAGAGACAACGGTATTGAATTGCTTTTCAGATCTTGAAGTCTTTCGGTCAAACTTGTCATAAAAATCTCCTGGTATGCAGCATACCGTTAAAATTCTGCATTTTAATAAAGTCAATCACGAGGTAGTGATAATCTCTGATCAGCTTCTGTAATTGCCGGTCTTCACCATAATCTGTGATGACAAGCCGGATATCTCTTAAAGCTTCCATGTTGATAGGCCGGCTGTGCGATTTCCAGATTTTGTTATCACTCAATTTATCGGCAATTTCTTCTGCCCTTTTGATTTTTTGTGCGTCTGTAACCTCTTGCCCTTTAAGGTTTTCGTCGGTCTGGTGATTGACCCAGTTTTTGAATTTGTATTTTACCAACCATTTTTTCAACAAGTCGATCGTAAGTTCTTTTGCCTGCTCGTATCTTCTCAGTTCGGCCAGATCGAGATCTTTGAGTATCAGAAATTCTGCCTGAGAGATAGTGCCTGCCTGTGCTTTGTCTAGTAATTCTTTTACTTTGTCCAGGTAACCCAGTGCCGGGACATAACGTCCTTCCTTGTTGGGAACCTGGGGATCTATGGGCCCCAGAACGCTGCTGTAGTCCATCAATATGTTGTCGCCGGACATGCAGTAAATAGTTCCGGCGCTGTAAGCGTAATCGGGTATGATGAAGTTGACTTCTTTGTAGTTGCCGCGGATGATGTTTACGTATCGCTCTACGGCTGTGGCGCTGCCGCCGGTTGTAGTAAGGCAGACATACAGTGTGTCATGCTTCTTTTCGTTTGCGATCTGTTCGACTATTCTCAGGAACAGGGTCTCGTTGCCATCGACAATTGGCCCATGCTGGCAGAGGAAATCTGCACCGAGCCGCGTTTCAAGAGCTGCCAGCTGCTCGTTGAGCAGGTCGCGTATTTTATCGGTTGCCGGAAACAAAGATATTGTCATATCGCCCTCAATCTCATTTTAGATAGAACCAGCTGCAAAGTCAATCTGTCGTAAACCGCTAAAAATGATTACGGCAGTTTTTTACTGTGTCTTGCCGTCGAAACTACGCGGAGTTGACGGCCCTTCGATCCTTCGACCGGCCTGGGCCGGCTCAGGAACCGTAGGAATCGGTTATTTCTTTTAGCATCTGGCGCAGGTTTGTGCGCCAGTGGTCGGGCTGATGGCCAAGCAGTCGACAGGTTGCAGTTTTATCCAGGACGCTGAAGCCGGGGCGGGTTGCCGGCAGTGGGTAGTCTGCGGTGGTGATCGGTTTGATCGGGATTTGTTTCTGCAGCAGACCGCGGGCGAGCGCTTCTTCCTGGATGGCCACGGCAAAATCGTACCAGCTGGCCACGCCGGCGTCTGACCAGTGAAAAAGGCCACGGGCGTTGTGGTCGATCAGCTGCCAGATTACCCGGGCAAGAGAATTGGCCCAGGTTGGGGTGCCGATCTGGTCTGTAACCACACCGATACTTTCACGCTCTTTCATCAAGCGCAGCATGGTTTTGACAAAGTTGTTGCCGTGCGCACTGTAAAGCCATGCGGTTCTGACGATAAAAGCTTCGGCGCCCGAATTCAATATTTCGTTTTCGCCGGCGAGCTTGCTTTTGCCATAAACACTGAGCGGGTTCGGCCGGTCTTCAGGGGCGTAAGCCTTGCCCCGGCTGCCATCGAAAACGAAATCAGTCGAAATGTGAGCCAGTAAAGCATTGTGCTGTTTAGCGGCTTCGACCAGATACCTGGGGCCGATCTGGTTGACCGCATGGGCTTTTTCAACTTCAGTTTCGGCTTTGTCCACAGCCGTGTAGGCCGCACAATTGATGATGACCGCCGGCTGTTCCTTGGTGATACAGGCAAAGACCGAATCGCGGCTGGTTATATCGAGCTCTGACCTGGTCAGAGCCAGCAAAACAGAGTTTTCCGGGGCGGTGCGCCTGAGCTCGAAGCCAAGCTGCCCGTCTGCTCCGGTGATCATGACCCTCTTCACGGAAACACCTCGGCAGCGAGAAGTGCGGTCGGAATGACTTTCATATTTTTCCACCGGCAATGCGGTAGAGATATTTGCCGTAATCATTTTTGGCGAGCGGCTTCGCCAGCTCGAGCAGTCTGGCTTTGTCGATGAAACCCATGCGCCAGGCGATTTCCTCGACACAGGCGATTTTGAGGCCCTGACGGTCTTCGACGACTTTGACGAACTGCGAAGCGTCGAGCAGTGAAGCGAAGGTGCCGGTATCGAGCCAGGCGGTGCCGCGGGTGAGAATTTCGACATCGAGCTGGCCTTTTTCGAGATAGATGCGGTTGATGTCAGTTATTTCAAGCTCGCCGCGGGCGGAAGGCCTGAGGCTTCTGGCGTATTCGACCACATGGTTGTCATAAAAATACAGGCCGGTCACCGCGTAGTTGGACTTCGGGTTTGCCGGCTTTTCTTCGAGACTGTTGGCCCTGCCGTTCTCATCGAAGCCGACAACGCCATACCTCCCGGGGTCATTGACCAGATAGCCGAAAACGGTCGCCCCGGCGGTCTTTTTGGCGGTATGCTGCAGTTTCTTTGCCAGCCCCTGGGCAAAGAAGATGTTGTCGCCGAGAATCAGGCAGACGGGGTCTTTGCCGATGAACTTTTCACCGATGATGAAGGCCTGAGCAAGGCCATCGGGGCTGGGCTGCATCTCGTAGCTGAGGTTGATGCCCCACTGCGAGCCATCTCTGAGCAGATTTTTGAAGGCGGCCTGGTCTTCGGGGGTGGTGATTATCAGAATGTCTTTGATACCCGCCAGCATCAGCGTCGACAGCGGGTAGAAAATCATCGGTTTGTCGTATACCGGCATGAGCTGCTTGCTGACCGCTTTGGTGATCGGGTAGAGTCTGGTTCCTGAACCGCCCGCAAGAATGATTCCCTTCATGATCGAAGACCTTTCTGAAGCCGTATTTATTACAATGCTCCACTTGTCTGCCACAAATACAGCGGTGTGGTCAAGTAAGATTTCGACCGGCTTTCTCTATCTGTTAAAATACCAATCCCACGGCTCAAGCCCGCTTCGATCGATGCGACCTTTGTTTACAAGGGTTGTTGTAACAGCCAGCGGAGAAACCCCATAGTATTCTGCCGCTTCTTCGATTTTGACATCTGTCAGCGGCTCGTCACCCAAAATTTCCATCAGACCATTGAATGGGCACAGAAATTCTCGGGCAAAAGATCTTTGAAACTTTTGTCTTGAGGTTTTTGCCTCTGTTACTGCCAGAAGCTTGTCGGTCGTGTCATAACGCAAATGGTCGCCAACTATTCTCAAAAGAGCAAAGCGACGGCTGGTTTTTACTCTGGCCGGCAGAAACAGATTTACCCTGTCCTTTGTCGATTCTTCCCGGTATCCGGCGGAAATTGAGCATTGAACGTCGGTGGGCACATTATCTATTACCTGCTGCGATAAAGAAAAAATGTCATTTAAAGTCTCATCACGAACTGGCTCAATTCCCAGGTTTAAAGCTTTTCGCATAACGCCGGCAACGAATTCACCCTGTTGCCACGGAAAATCCTGCGCCCGGAGCTCTTTTGACAGCTGCTTTCGAAGTTCACTGAAATATGGAATTTTAGCTTGCTTTGTCGCATCCGAAGTGCGTTCTCGAAGAGTTTCAAGTGTTTCTATTGCAGCTGTTTTTGTTGCTGAACTAATTTCATCAATGGCACCTGGACCAAAGACTGCTGATTTTTCCAGGAGGGTCGTTATCAATCCTTCCGGACCTTCGTCAGGATCAAAACCTAAAATTGCCTCAAGTTTTCGCCAGTTGTAGCTGTCTGTTTGGCTTCGCTCTTTTAAAACCTCTTTCCAGACAAGTTGTAAATTGCTGTTGTTGAGGTTTTGCTGGTTCATTCGATCGATAATTGAAAAAATGAAATTATCAACCGCATTTTCAAAAGTTTTGATATTTACTCCAGCAAGAAAGTCGGACAAAAATCGTATCGGTTCAATTTTATGTCCATGCGATTTTAACGATCTTACATTCATCGAGTGCCCGTCACAATAGAGCGTAATATTTGGCCAGACATAGCCATTGCCGATACCGCATAACTGGTGACTCATTTGCCAGTCGGAATCAATGGCTCCAGGGGCTTCCCAGCGAAGTCGCCACCAGTTGCAGGCAAACCAGTATGCCAGATCATAAGCCGAAGCTCTGAAAGCCTTACGCGTTGTTTTTGAAAAACTGTCCTGTACCTCAGAAGCGATGTTTCCATCTATCTCCAGAGTTATTTCTGCAAAAGTAGCTTTGTCAAGTTGGCTTCCCCTCTCCCGAGCGAGCCAGTCGAAGTCAATCTTGAATTCCTGCCTGTTTTCTTCGTTCATGCCATAGTCTCAAAACAACTTTCTTGAAAGGATCTTCGCAAGAAATAGGATAGCCGTGATAAATTCCCTGCTCTTCATTTTCCAGCTGGGCTTCAAGAACCTCTCCATCACGTGTGACCGCCCAGATGTTCTGTGGATACTCACCACGCATTTGTATGCTTATAAGGCCAGACTTTATTCCTTCCTTCAGACGTCTCAAAGCAACGGTTTTTTTGAAAATAGCCACTCCATCGCAAAGAGTTTTGTCTGGCCTTGCCATTGCCGGTGGTGTTAAGCCGAAGTCGCCTGCCTGTTTTTTGTGCTCAGGGTTTCCGCCATATCCGGCCTTTTTGAGAAGTTCTTTTAACCACTCATGATCGACATTTTCCTGAATCTTGCGTTTTGGATTGAATATCCCTTCCCGTCTAATCAAGAAAAAGTCTCCTGGCAAAGGAATAAAACATGTTTTTGGCTATCTGTTCATATGGCCAGCAATTATAAATTATCATAATTCAAAACATCTTTCACCAACTTTATTGGATAAGGGGACACCCTACCTATCTCTTGCCTGATACTCACTTTTATTTTACCAGTTCCCGGTTCAGGTGGGCAATGATCTTTTCTGCTTCTTCAGGGAGGATGGTGGGCGTTTGAGCTTTTTACTGGTTTTGTAGAGAGTGGCGGGTTCTTTTACGCTGTTTTCGTCTTTACGCAAAGCTTCGAGCTGCTCGTGGGTAAGGCCGGTTATTTCTGATACTACTTCGAGATCGAGGCCCTTGTTGAGCATTTTCATGGCTGCCGCTGCCATGGCAGCTTCGTGGCCCTCTTCGCGGGCGGTTTCGATGGAATTTTTGAGGTCACGATAGACTTTCAGGCTGTCTTCGTAGGCTCTGGCTTCTTCTGGAGTGAATTTTGCAATCTCGGCGGCGGCAAAAAGCTTTCTGAAGATGCGATCCCTGAGCTTTTCGGGGATATCGTGCAGGCACTCGAGGTTTTTCAAAATATAGAGCCATTTGTCAAAGCGGGTCTCGAGTTCATCGAGGGTTTTCTCGAATTTGGGCATTTCCAGGTAAATAAAGGTGAGCTTGTCGTAGAAAACCTTGTAAGTTTCAATGTCGGTGAGTTTGACGTCGTAACGATATTTTTCTTTATCGTTCCTGTCTTCGTCGAAGACAAAGTCAAGAATCGCAACAGTATAGACCGCTTTCAGCTCGAAATCCCAGTCGCCGGCTTTTCCCTGCTCGGCAATCGGAAAGGTCGAATAATAAAGCGCCCGGTCTTTGAAGAATTTTTGCTTTGACTTCTGTATTTCTACTATAAACCTATCGCCTTGTTCATTCTCACAGTAGAGATCATAAACGGCGCGGCGGTCGGCTTCGGAACGGCCGAGGTGCTCGTTCTTAAGGTAAGTCAGAGTTTTGATGCGGCCCTGCTCTTTCTTCAGGAGTTGGTTGAGAAAGTCGATCAGCAGGTCTTTATTATACTCTTCACCAAACAGCTTCTTGAAGCCAAAGTCGGTAAATGGATTGAGATAGGTTGCCATCTGCATTGAAACACCTCGCTAAGCGCATTGCAGGCCACCGCCAGTATAATCTGTGCCACGGGCGCGGTCAAGCCAATAAGTGATGAAGGTTGCCGGTGTCTGCGACGATTGTCGGTAGGAGATATGGAGATTTGGGGACATCTTACTTATCTCTTGTCTGGCACTCACTTTTATTTTACCAGTCCACGATTCAGGTGGGCAATGATCTTTTCTGCTTCTTAAGGTTGTTAAAGGTCGATGTGAAAAGACCACGAAGAAATATCTATCACGATTGCCGGTCCAAATTTGCCAGTGATGCTGCGTGAATGTTACAATACACGAATGGAAAAAAACGTAGTCAGAATATTACGCAACCTGAAACAGTCGCCGGCTGATGATTTTGTTGCCGGCACTCCGGCTGCCCGCATCGCCATGGTCTGGCCGATTACCGAAGAACTGGCTTCGCTAAGCCCAAAACACAATGTTGAACAACGATTACAAAGAGATGTTGCAGTGCTTAAACGCCGAGAGAGTTGATTATCTGCTCATCGGTGCTTATGCCATGGCTGCTCACGGTTTCCCCCGGGCAACCATGGATATTGACATCTGGGTAAAACCATCCACGGCCAACGCGGCGGCCGTATGGAAAGCACTTGAGCGCTTTGGCGCACCACTTCAAGGCGTCACTGCTGACGACTTCGCCAAAGATGACGTTATCTTTCAAATTGGTGTGGCGCCGCGCAGAATTGATATTATTACCGGGGTTTCGGCTCTGAATTTTGATGAGACCATTAAAAGAGCTATCGAGGTCGAGATAGAAGGTTTAAAAGTTCTTATTCCTTCTGTTGCCGACCTCATAATCAATAAAAAAGCCACCGGTCGCACCAAAGACCTTGCAGATGTCGAAACTCTGCAGTCACTCGCTGATAAAACCTGAAAAAGGCTGTTTTACCGGTCGGGCGGGTTCTGGGGATGTAGGGACACCTTACCTATCTCTTGCCTGATGCTCACTTTTATTTTACCAGTCCCCGATTCAGGTGGGTAGTGATCTTTTCTGCTTCTTCAGGCGGGATGGTGGGCGTTTGAGCTTTCTACTGGTTTTGTAGAGAGCGGCGGGTTCTTTTACGCTGTTTTCGCCTTTACGCAAAGCTTCGATCTGCTCAGGGGTAAGGCCGGTGATTTCTGATATTACTTCTAAATTGAGGCCTTTGTTGAGCATTTTCAGAGCGGTGTGCTCGAGGGTTTTCTGTTTGCCTTCTTCGCGACCTTCTTTACGGGCAGTGTCGATGGAATTTTTGAGGTCGCGATAGACTTTCAGGCTGTCTTCGTAGGCTCTGGCCTCTTCAGGAGTGAATTTTGCAATCTCGGCGGCGGCAAACAGCTTTCTGAAGATGCGATCTCTGAGCTTTTCCGGGATATCGTGCAGACGTTCGAGGTTTTTCAAAACATAGAGCCATTTGTCAAAGCGGGTCTCGAGTTCATCGAGGGTTTTCTCGAATTTGGGCATTTCCAGGTAAACGAAAGTGAGCTTGTCGTAGAAAACCTTGTAAGTTTCAATATCGGTGAGTTTGACGTCGTAACGATATTTTTCTTTATCGTTCCTGTCTTCGTCGAAGACAAAGTCAAGAATCGCAACAGTATAGACCGCTTTCAGCTCGAAATCCCAGTCGCCGGCTTTCCCCTGCTCGGCAATCGGAAAGGTCGAATAATAAAGTGCCCGGTCTTTGAAAAACTTCTGCTTTGATTTCTGAATCTCAACTATAAATTTATCCCCCTGCTCATTCTCACAGTATAGATCATAAACGGCGCGGCGGTCGGCTTCGGAACGGCCGAGATGCTCGTTTTTGAGGTAGGTGAGTGTTTTGATGCGACCCTGCTCTTTCTTCAGGAGCTGGTTGAGAAAGTCGATCAGCAGGTCTTTGTTATACTCCTCACCAAACAGCTTCTTGAAGCCGAAGTCGGTAAATGGATTGAGATAGGTTGCCATCTGCATTGAAACACCTCGCTATGGGCTTTCATTATATCATTTTTTTTGTTTTCGTTATATTGCGGTTCGGGCCGGCGGTGCCTGATGATGTGGGCCTGAAGATGATTATTTCATGGTTCGGCGGCGAAGATGGTCAGCAGCAGTTCGGCGTCGTCGAGCAGGCGATATTCGGGGCTTTTTCCCGATAATTTGCGGCTGTGGGAAATGATAATCGGCACGCCTTCGCCCCTTTTGTCCATGATGTGGGTGCGCAGCAGCTCGTAATTGGCAGGCTCGACCGGGCATTTGGCCAGCAGTGAGGTCAAAAGTTCATTGCGCGCCGACTGACGCTCGGAAAGGCTGGCGATCGTCATGGTGTTTGGAATCGTACCGGGCGAGTAAAGCTCGAGTCGGTCAGAAAAAAGGTGCAGCCTGATTTTCGAGCCGTAAATCGAATAATCACGATGGGCAACCGCATTGGGGGGAGATATGGGGACATCTTACTTATCTCTTCCCTGGTGTCCAATTTTATTTTACCAGTCCAAAGTCGAGTGGCAGCATAATTTGATGCTGGTTATATGATTGTTGCAATGAGCAGAATATGGTATGGTGTGATAAGTTGCGAGCTGTCCGGCGCTGGCGTATCTGATGCTTTTTTCGGTATAAACATGGAGAATGTCTTTTGATATGTTGAAAAGATTGGCCCTGAGCGGTTTTAAGTCGATTAAGACGATGGAGATAGAGCTTAATTCCTTGAATATCATGATCGGCGCAAATGGTGCCGGAAAAAGCAATATCATTTCATTCTTCAAGATGCTGAACGAGATGATGGCGGATCGTTTTCAGCAGTATGTCTACGTTTCCGGTCGCGCTCAGTCCCTTTTGCATTTTGGTTCAAAAGTGACGCCACAGATGGAAGCAGCACTCGACTTCGAAGTCGAAAACGGGCTTGTCTGCTATCAAATGCGACTGTTTCACGCTGCGGGTGACTCTCTGATATTTGCCGAAGAAACCTTGAGTTTCCTGCAAACCGGCTTTTCTGCGCCAAGAGTTGACGAACTGGGCACCGGTCATCTTGACATACGGTTTTTGAAGCAGGAAAAAGCAAGTAACGTTTTTTTCACAACCATGCTGGATTTGTAGGGGATATGGGGACAGCTTGGTGAGAGCGCGGAAATTATGTTGCTTTGGTCAGGCGGGTATTTATCGTGTGCCAGAATCTTGAAAAGGCTTCTGTTTTACCTTCAAAATAATCTTCGAAGAACCCCGGGGTTTTCAGAGGTGCCGGGTAGGAATAACGCTCGCCGTCTTCGCCGTATTCTGTAATCCAGTTGTCCGGTTCACTGTTGTCGATAATCTCGAAAAGTTCTGCCGGATAAAGATATGGTCTGCCCATATCGTTAAGGATGCGGTAATCATCAGCCTCGATGCCTATGACAAAATAAGGCTGACGAGGTGAAAGATCTGCATAATCAACATTTTTTCTTTTCAGTTTGACAATCATGATTTCTTTACTGCGGGTTCGTTCCTGCCAATGTTCTTTCATGGTTCGGCGGCGAAGATGGTCAACAGCAGTTCGGCATCGTCGAGCAGGCGGTATTCGGGGGGCGATATTTAACAATTCACTGAGAATTGCTGGTTAAAACCAGATGCAACAAACAGTCAGGCAGCTTTAAGTTTGAGTAACCTGGCCTGAGTCGTTTCCAGGACGGAATCACGTAAAAAACCACTGGCGTTTATGATTTCTATCCCAATCAACTCGCCGGCTTCGTTCAATTCAGCTGTTATGTTTGGGCTGATTTCAATGCTGTCGGTTTCCCTGTCGTCGGAAATTACCAGGTGCAAGATGTCTTCTTCTTTGAAATAGGTCATTTTCGGTTTATCCATGCGTAAATCTCCCGGTTTTCAGCCTGAATTTTATCTGTTGTCTGCTGGTAGCATGAACGGTAACCGGTGTTATCCGGTTTTCATCGCATTCATACGGAATCATGACAAGCCGGTTATCGTGCTTGCCAACAACTACATTTCTGCCGGTAGAAGAATCAATGTATCTTTCGGTTGAATATCTGATGACTTCTTCAAGCACAGAAGTTTCGTAACCTCTTAGCTTTGCCCGGTATTTGAGATATTCTGTCCAGATTATTTCGAATTTGTTTTCTGGCATAACTCGTCGCAGTATAACTCAGGATATACCCTTGAGCAAGCTGTTATTGAGACCGAAAAAAGCAGCGCTAATTTTTGGATCGGAGGTTATGGGTTCCCCCGGGCCTGCAGGTAATCGGCGTGATAGCAGAAAGTGTAGCCGCTGTCATTTTCGGTAAGCGTGCCGGCCGGCCGGTCGTGAACCATAACCTCAGCCCTTTTCATTCAGCAGTCTTTCGCGGTCGACGGGCACCGCCCCGAGTTCGAGGCCGAACATGAACAATACCTGATTTACTTTGGCAACCTGAACCGTCGACTTGCCCTGTTCGAGTTCGCGAATGAAACGCAGGCCGACCCCGGCCTTCTGTGCCAGTTCCTGCTGGGTAATTCCCAGAGCTTTGCGGCGCTCTTTAACTGTTGCGCTGATTCGATTGCTGATCATGTATAAATTGTACCTCTTCGGGTATATATTGTCCAGTTTATAACTTTTTATACCTTTTCGGGTATAAAAAGTTGGTTGGCAGGATATGAGGATAGGGAGGATATGGGGACAGCTTACTTATCTCTTGCCTGGCGTCCACTTTTATTTTACCAGTCCATGAAATCATTATAAAGCAGGCGATTTCTGATAGCAAACCCGTTTGCTTATTGATTTTTATTACCACCCTGTGTAGACTTGAATGCGATTATTGATAGCAGGAGAATAGCAGAGCCATGACAAGTATGCTTAAAAAGGCCTTTGAGGAAGCTGCAAAATTACCGGAAATCGAACAGAATGCCCTTGCCAGATGGGTGCTCGAAGAGCTCAAATCAGACCGGAAGTGGGACCAGCAGTTTGCCGAGTCTGAAGACATTCTGGCAGAACTTGCCCGCGAGGCACTGCAGGAAGAATCAAATAACGCGACAACAGATCTGGACGAAGACAAATTGTGATTTCAAAAGCCACGAGCAGATTCTGGAGGCACTATCGAGAACTGCCGGAAGAAATCAGACTGGTCGCGAAAAAAGCATATTCTGTTTTCAAAAACGATCCCTGGTATCCGTCTCTTCATTTCAAGCCCGTTCATTCGGGCCTTCCTGTTTATTCAATACGTATCACTATAGATTACA
>Ga0209200_1001466_pt1 | contig 23530 bp, 19 predicted proteins | sample AD_UKC033_MetaG_FD_184406 | JGI IMG/M metagenome (GOLD analysis project Ga0209200, IMG submission 184406) | Active sludge microbial communities of municipal wastewater-treating anaerobic digesters from USA - AD_UKC033_MetaG (SPAdes) (version 2) | ecosystem: Engineered > Bioreactor > Anaerobic >... | reverse complement strand
CCCAACGCTCGGGCCGGTCTCCGACCGTGCCTGCCGGCCGCCGCCCCAACGTTCGGGCCGGTCTCCGACCGTGCCCCGCCGACCGCCGCCCCAACGCTCGGGCCGGTCTCCGACCGTGCCCGCCGGCCGGATCGTTCCAATCGCACGCTTCCCCAAGCGGGGGCTGGCCAGTCCAGCCCCCGCTTCGCGCCCAGGGTCCCTGCTGCCCCGCTCGATGGGGCAGCATTCAACCCGTCGCACTGCTTGTCAAAGCTATCCCCGTGTGCTATGATGGCGCCACAACGGCAAGCACACCCGCAGGATCAATCTCGCCACAAGGAAATCTATGAAAGTCTTCATTTCCATCGACATGGAAGGCATCTCCGGCGTCGTCAACCTGGAGCAGTGCACACCTGGCAACGCGGAATATGAACGCGCCCGACTGCTGATGACCCAGGAGGCCAACGCGGCGATTCTGGGCGCGCGCGCGGCCGGCGCCACCGAGGTGGTCGTCGCCGACTCGCACGAAAGCATGCGCAATCTGCTGATCGGCGAGCTGGACACCTGGGCCGACTTGATCTACGGCTCGCCGCGCCCCTTCAGCATGATGGAAGGGCTGGACGACAGCTTCGACGTAGTCTTCCTGATCGGCTACCACGCCCGCGCCGGCACCCCCAACGCCATCCTCGACCACACCTACAGCGGCAAGACAGTCAACCATGTGGAGCTGAACGGCCGGCCCGTGGGCGAGATCGGCCTCAACGCGGCCCTGGCCGGCTTCCATGGCGTGCCCGTTGGCCTGGTGACCGGCGACCAGGCCACCACAGCCGAGGCCACGGCGCTGCTGGGGCCGACCCTGCAAACGGTGACTGTCAAGCGGGCGCTGGGCCACCAGGCCGCGATCTGCCTGCATCCTCAGGAAGTACAGAGCATGATCCGCCAGGCCGCCGAGCAGGCCCTCAACACCGAGGCCCAGCCGTTCAAGCTGGAATCGCCGGTGGTGCTGCGCGTCCAGCTTCGCTCCAGCCTGATGGCCGACTATGCCTGCCTGATCCCTGGCGCGCGCCGGCTGGATGGCTACACCGTCGAATATGCCCACGAGGACTATCTGACGGTCTACAAAGCCTTTCGCGCCATGGTGCGCCTGGCGTCATAGGCGCTGCGCGCGGACGACGGGTGACTGGATAGGCGATGGCGATCCGTTTCTTGCTGTTCGACCTGGACGAGACGCTCTATCCGCGCGCTGCGGGGGTGATGCAGGAGATCGGCCGGCAGATTCGCCGCTACATCATGCGGGAATACGGCGCCACGTGGGAGGAGGCTGACAGCCTGGCGCGGCGCTATCACCAGGAATATGGCACCTCCATGCGGGGGCTGCTGCTCAACAACGACCTGGACGTGGAACGCTATCTGGCCTTCGTGCACGATCTGCCCCGCGATCTGTTGCAGCCAAACCAGGCGCTGGATGCGCTGCTGGCCGAATTGCCCGACGAAAAGGTGATCTTCACCAACGCCGACCGGCCGCACGCCGAGCGGGTGCTGGCGCAGTTGGGCATCCGCCGCCACTTCAGCCGCATCATCGACGTGGTCGCGGTGGGCTATGTCCCCAAGCCCAACCTGGCGGCCTACACCGCCTGCCTGCGCCTCCTCGATGCCCACCCCGCCGAGTGCGTTCTGATCGAGGACACCGGCCGCAACCTGGCGCCAGCCAAAGACCTGGGCATGACCACCATCCTGGTCGACGGCAACCCCACCGATCAGGCCGACTACAAGATCCCAACCATCCTCGATCTCGAACCCATCATAAAAACCATCCTCGCCACACAAAACAAATAACCCAACACCCCACGCCCCCACACCTCCCCATTCCCCATTCCCCATTCCCCATTCCCCCATTAACCATTAACCATTCCCCATTCCCCCATTCCCCCATTAACCATTAACCATGCCCCTCCCCACCTTCATCCACAACATGCCAAAAGTCGAGCTCCACATCCACCTGGAGGGAGCCATCGAGCCGGCGACGCTGCTGCGGCTGGCTGAGCGCAACCGGGTGGCGTTGCCGGCCGACACGGTGGAGGGGCTGCAAGCCTGGTTCAGCTTCCGCGATTTTCCTCACTTCGTCGAGATCTACCTGGCCATCCAGAGCTGCCTGCGCTGCGCCGATGACTTCTCGCTGGCGGCCTACGAGCTGGGCGCGGACATGGCGCGTCAAAACATCCGCTACCGCGAGGCCACCGTCACCCCCTACACCCACCTGATCCAGGAAAAAGGACTGGCGGCCGAGGAGATCATCGCCGGGCTGGAGGATGGCCGGCGGCGGGCGCGGCGCGATTTCGGCGTGGAGCTGCGCTGGATCCTCGACATCCACCGCAACCTGGACATGCCGGCCACGGCCGAAGTGACCACCCAATTGGCGCTGGACTGGGCCGATCGCGGGGTGGTGGCGCTGGGGGTGAGCGGCAACGAGGCCACCGCGCCCGCCGGCCAGCTTGCTCCCTGGTTCCAGCGGGCCAAGGCCGCCGGTCTGGCCTCCACCCCGCACACCGGCGAAAACGCCGGCCCCCAGAGCGTCTGGGAAGCAGTGCGCGACCTGGGCGCCGACCGCCTCGGCCACGGCGTGCGCAGCATCGAAGACCCCTACCTGCTGGCCTGGCTGCACGAAAAACAGATTCCCCTGGAGGTCAACCCCACCAGCAACGTCTGTCTGGGCGTCTATCGCAGCATGGATCAACACCCGGTCATTCATCTGCTGCGCATGGGCCTGTGCGTCACCGTCAACAGCGACGATCCACCGCTCTTCGACACCACGTTGACGCAGGAATATCAGCGGCTGGCCGACACATTCGGGCTGAACGAAGAGGACATGCAACGCCTGACCCTCAACGCCGTGCGCGCCGCCTTCCTGCCAGCCGAGGAGAAGCGGCGCATGGAGGAGGAGTTCGTCGGGCAGTTCGCTCAGTTGCGCAGTCTCACCCCGTAGCATCCCCTGATCGCAAAAAAACCTCCTGCGTTCTCGTTCAACTGGGTAGCAATCCCAGACAGTCGCAGGAGGTCGTCATGAGTTCTCCCACCGCCGATCTCAACTGGCGTCAGGTCCACCACGTCGACTCGACCATCGTCGATCTGCACGCTCACCCCGCGTTGAAGATCTCGTTGTTTGACAAGGTCTTCACCGCGCCCTTCCATGCCCACGGGGCATTCAACCCCTTCAGCTTCGAGAGCAGCTTTCCCAACCTGCAGCAGGGCAGCGTGGATGTGCTGTTGTCGGTGATCTACGCGCCCGAACGACAGATCGTCACCCAGGAGGCGCCGGTGCTGAAAACGCTGCGCTACCTGCGGCCTGGGCTGTGGCGCAAGGTCTTCGAGGGAAGCTACTTCGATGTGGCCAACCACATGTTGGACGATCTGGAGCGCGCCGCGGCTGCCGCCGCCGATCCGGCCACCGGCCGGCCGCAGGTGCAGGTAGTGCGTTCACGCGCCGAGCTGGACGCGCTTCTGGCCCAGGGCAACAACCGCCCCATCGCCATGATCCACTGCCTGGAGGGGGCCCACAGCCTCAACCGCGGCCCGACGACCACCACGGAGCAGTTGCTGGCCAGCCTGGAGCACTTTCATCGCCGCGGCGTAGCTTACATCACCCTGGCCCACTTCTTCGAGAACGAGGTCGTCCACCCCTGCTTTCCCTGGCCAGAGGACATCCAGAAGCTCAACTTCTTCCGCAGCGAACGCGACGTGACCGCGGGCCTCAAGCCGGCCGGCCGGGATGTGATCGAGCGCATGATCGAACTGGGCATGCTGATCGACCTGAGCCACTGCACGCCGCCGGCCCGCGCCCACATCTACGACATCGTCGGCCAGCGCGCGCCGCTGCTCATGACCCACGTCGGCGCCTACTCGCTCAACCCTGACCCGTACAATCCGCAGGACTGGGAGCTGCGAAAGATCGCCGACAGCGGGGGCATGGTCGGCGTGATCTTCATGCCCTATTGGCTGACCCCTCACGCCGGCAAGCGGGGCCTGAACGCCATCGTGCAAACGCTGCGCCACTTCGTGGACGTGGCCGGCATCGAGCATGTGGGCATCGGCACAGACTTCGATGGCTTCATCGATCCGCCCGACGATCTGCCCGACGCCGCACACCTGGAACGCCTGACCCAGCGCCTGCTGATCGAGCACTTCACGCCGCAGCAGATCGCCCAGATCTGGGGGGGCAATGCCCTGCGCGTGCTGCGTCAGGGCTGGGGTCGTTAGCCCATCGACCTGCGCCAGAGTGGGGCGTTCTGGCTTGATCCATCTTTCGCCAAATGTCCGTATGATGGTATAATGCCCGCGCGCGGCAGTCAAAGCCGCTCTTTTGCGAGTCAGGCGCTTGCACCTGGCTTTTTACTTTCAAGCAAAGGCAGGATAGACAGCGTGTTTCGACCGCTCGACTGGCTTCTGGGTCTCTTCTCACTGGACATCGGCGTGGACCTGGGCACAGCCAACACCCTGGTAAACGTGCGCGGCAAGGGCATCGTCATCAACGAACCCTCCGTGGTTGCGATCGACAAGAATACCAAAAAAGTACTCGCCATCGGCGCCGAGGCCAAGGAGATGGTGGGCCGCACCCCGGCCAACATCATCGCCATCCGCCCGCTGCGCGACGGCGTGATCTCCGACTTCGACACCACCGAGCAGATGCTCCATTATTTCATCCGCAAGGTGCATGACCGCATGGTCTTGCGGGTGCCGCGGCCACGCGTCGTGGTCGGCATCCCCAGCGGCGTCACCGAGGTGGAGAAACGCGCGGTGCATGATGCCGCGGTCAGCGCCGGCGCGCGCGAGGCCTTTCTGGTCGAAGAGCCGATGGCCTCAGCCATCGGCGCGGGCCTCAAGGTCACCGACGCCAAGGGCAGCATGATCGTCGACATCGGCGGCGGCACCACCGAGGTCGCCGTGATCGCCCTGGGCGGCATCGTCGTGGCGCGCTCGATCCGCGTGGCCGGCGACGAGATGGACGAGGACATCATCCAATACGCCCGTCAGAAGTACAACCTGCTGATCGGCGAACGAATGGCCGAGGAAGCCAAGATCCTGGCCGGCTCCGCCTACCCGCTGGAGCAGGAGATGACCGTCACCCTGCGCGGGCGCAACCTGATCACCGGCCTGCCCGAGGCCATCGACGTCTCCAGCGTCGAGCTGCGCGAGGCGCTGGCGCCGTCGGTCAACGTGATTGTCGAGTCGGTGCGCGACGCGGTGGACGAGACGCCGCCCGAGCTGATCTCCGACCTGATGCAGGATGGCGTGGTGTTGGCCGGCGGCGGTGCGCTGCTGCGCGGCCTGGACATCCGGCTCTCCTCCGAGACCAAGATGAAGGTACGCGTGGCCGACTCCCCGCTGACCTGTGTTGCCAGCGGCGCCGAGGCGATTCTGGAAGAGCTGCCCACCCTGCGCAAGGTGCTTGCTTCGATGCAGCGCGGCAGCACCATTCATTAAGACCTGCCTATGCTGCAACGGCCCCGAGCCAGGCGACGCATTCGCTGGTGGCCCATTGTCATCGTGCTGTTGGCGGCGGTCGTAGTTCTCCTCAATACACGCCCCATCGACACGCCGCGCGATCTTGCGGCGCGCCTGACGCTGCCCATCCAGCGCCTGCTGCGCGAGGCGGGCAATGAGCTGCGCAGCGCCACCGGCGCTGTGGAGGACACCACGACGCTCCGGGAGCACGCCGAGCAACTGGAAAAGACGGTCGCCCAACTGACCGTCGAGAACCTGCGCCTGAAAGAGGTGGAGGCCGAGAACGTGCGGCTGCGCAGCTTGTTGCAGTTCCGCGATGTCAACCCCAGCATCACCTATAAAGGGGGCCAACTGGTCGGTCGCATCGTCGCCAACGAGCCGGGCAACATCGTCCAGTCGGTCCTGATCGATATCGGCAGCAACAACGGCATCGAGTCGGGCATGCCGGTGGTGACCGAGCTGGGGCTGGTGGGCCGGGTGACCGAGGTCTACAGCAACGCGGCGCGCGTGCTTCTGATCACCGACAGCAGCAGCAACGTCAACACCATGCTGCAAAACACGCGACTGCGCGGCATCCTGCGCGGCCGCGCCGGCCAGTCGCCGATCATGGACTATCTGCCCCAGGATCAGCCCATCCTGGTGGGCGACATCGTGGTCACCTCCGGCGAAGGAGGCCGCTTTCCCATCGGCATCCCCGTGGGTCAGGTGGTCGAGGTCGAACAGAACGATGTGGAGATGTTCCAGCAGGCGGTGGTGCGCACCACCGTCGACTTCGACACGCTGGAAACCGTGCTGGTGGTGACCAATTTCGTCTCCCCCAGCGAGCAGCTCGGCGCGCCGCAGACCGAGCCTGAGTTGCAGCCATGATGCCCTACCTGCTGCTCCTGGCGTTGGGCCTGGCTGCCCTGGTGCAGGTGTCGCTGCTGCCCGTCCTGCGTGTGGCCGGCGTCTCGCCCAACCTCACCCTGATGGTGATCACCGCGTGGGCGCTGCTGCGGGGCGGCCGCTCGGCCGTCATCTGGGCGCTGGTGGCCGGGCTCTGGCTGGATCTGCTCAGCGGCCAGTGGTTCGGCGTCTACACCCTGGGCCTGTTGACGGCCGCCTATCTTGCCGGCCTGGCCAGCCAGACGGTCTATCGTCCTTCGATCTGGCTGGCGCTGGGCATGGCCGCGGCCGTCACCGTGGTTCAGGCCGCCATCCAGTTGACGCTGCTGCTGGTCAGCGGCAGCGTGCTGTCGCTGCCAGAGGTCGCGCTGCGTCTGGTGGCGCCTGAGATTGTCTATAACTCGATTGTCATGCTGGCCGTCTACCCTGTGCTGTCCTGGATCAACCGAATGACCGGCCAGGAGCGGCTGCCCGTGGAGTAAGCTGTGTTATCCAGACCGTTGCCGCCCTCGGGGCGGCTGGTTATCCTGCGCGGATTGATTGTTCTCATTGGGATCGTCTTCGTCGCGCAGTTGATCCGTATTCAGTTCGTAGAAGGGCAGGGGCTGCGGGCGCGCGCCGACGCAAACCGCTTTCGCCTGGTTGAGGTGCGGGGCCAACGGGGAGTCATGTACGATCGCAACGGGCAACTGCTGGTGCGCAATCGGCCCAGCTTTGACATCGTAGCGATCCCCTCCAACATGCCCGACGATGAAGAGGAGCTGCGCGCCCTGCTGGAGCGGCTGGAGCAGATCATCGATGAATCAGAGGCCGATCTGCCTGTGCATCAACAGGAAACGTCAGCCGATGCCGATGCTGTCGACGACGCAGCCCCGGAGGACGCGGCAGCCGCCATCGGCCAGCAGGGCCAACCCGAATTCCGCCAGCGGCTGAGCGTCGATGAAGCCATTGCCGAGGTGGATGCCGCCATGGCGGGGGGCGCCTACCTGCCGGTGGTCATCGCCGGCCGCGTCAACTCAGAGACAGCCTTTGCCGTGGCCGAGGAAAGCCATAACCTGCCGGGCATCCAGCTCAGCATCGCCCCGGTGCGTGAATATCTGACCGGCCCCCTCACCTCCCAGCTCATCGGCTTCGTGGGACCGATCCCCGAGGCCTATGTCGCCAGCTACACCGAAGCAGGCTATCGCCCCAACGATCAGGTGGGGCTGGCCGGGCTGGAAACCACTTTTGAGAAGGCGCTGCGCGGCCGCGATGGCCGGCGCAACATCGAGGTCGACGTCAACGGCCGCGAGGTGCGCACCGTGGGCGACATCTTCCCCAGCGCACCTGGCAACAATCTGGTGCTGACTATCGATGCCCAACTGCAGGCGCTGATGGAAACGGCGCTGACACGCGGGCTGGAGGCTGCCAAGGCGCAGGTGGGGGTGGCCATTGCCATGGACCCCAGGACCGGCGAGGTGCTGGGCATGGTCAGCCTGCCCACCTACGACAACAACCTCTTCGCGCGCGGCATCACGGCCGCCGAGTACCAGACGCTGTTGGAGGACAAGCGCCTGCCGCTGCTCAACCACGCCATCAGCGCGCTCTATCCCCCTGGCTCAGTTTTCAAGATCGTCGCGTCCAGCGGCGCCCTGCAAGAGGGGGTGATCGACGAGAACACGCGTCTGGGGGACAGCTTCGACGGCCGCGTCGATGGCATCATCTACGTCGATAACCGCTTCTTTCCTGACGACCTGCGCTACGCCCAGCCCTTCTACTGCTGGATTCACAGCTACGGCACCGGTCACTACCGCGTCACCGTGCGCGAGGCGCTGGCCGTCTCCTGCGACACCTTTTTCTACCAGATCTCCGGCGGCTATCGCAAGACCTTCGAGGGGCTGGGCATCGACAAGCTGGTGGACTACACCCGCATCTTCGGCTTCGGCGAACCGACCGGCGTAGACCTGCCCGGCGAAAACCCTGGCCTGGTGCCCACGCCGCGCTGGAAACGGCTGACCTACGCCGAGACCTGGTCAGCCGGCGACACCTACAACATGTCCATCGGCCAGGGCGCGCTCCTGTCCACCCCGATGCAGGTGCTCAACGCCACCGCTGCGATTGCCAACGGCGGCGCGCTCTACCGTCCCCAGTTGGTGCGGCAGATCGTGGACACCGAGGGCAACGTGGTGGAGGAGTTCGAGCCTGAGCTGATTCGCAACCTGCCGTTGGACCCGGAGGTGGTCGACATCGTGCGCGAGGGGCTGTGGGCCGCGGTGAACTCCCCCAACGGCACCGCCAAGGCGCTGACCGTGCCGGGCGTCACCGTGGCCGGCAAGACCGGCACCGCTGAGTTCTTCGATCCCGAGATTCCCCTCAAAGCCAACGACCGGCTGCCCACCCACGCCTGGTTCACGGCCTTTGCACCCTATGAGGACCCGGAGATCGCCATCGCGGTCTTTGTCTACAACGGAGGCGAGGGCTCGGCCGTGGCGCTGCCCGTCGGCCAGGAGATCCTGCGCGGCTACTTCAACCTGAAATACCCGCCGCAGCCGCTGGAGATCGCGCCCAGCGAGACAATCACCCCCGCCATCAGCCCAGCCGGGAGTCCTGAGCTTCTCTCTGGTTCTCTTGAGGCGCTGATCACCGACACGCTGCCGCTGAGCGACACGGTCGAGGGAGGGGAGTGATGCGACTCAACCTGCGGCGTTTCGATTTCGTGCTGCTGGGCGCCACCCTGGTCTTGCTGGTGTTCGGCGTCGCCATGGTCTACAGCGCGACGCAGGGGGTGGAAAGCTACGAGGATTATCCGCTGCGCCAGGCTATCTACGGCCTCATCGGGCTGCTGCTGCTCCTGCTGATCTCCGCCTTCGACTACCGCCTGCTGACCAGCCTGCAATGGCCGATCTATGCCGTCGTGCTGGCCTCACTGGGCGCGGTGGCGTTGGTGGGCCAGGTGCGCGGCGGCGCTTCCGGCTGGTTCGACGCCGGCATCGTCTTCGTTCAACCGGCCGAGTTCAGCAAGGTGCTCTTCATCATCGTCTTTGCCCAATACCTGGCCAGCCACCATGAACAGATCGGCAAGCCGCAGTGGGTGCTGGGCGCTGTGGCGCTGATGGGGCTGCCCGCGGCCTTGATCTATCTGCAGCCTGACCTGGGCAACGCCATCGTTCTGCTGGTGATCGGCGCACTGATGCTGTTCGTGGCCGACCTGCCCTGGGGCTACATCGTCGGCGCCACTGCGGCCAGCGTGCTGGCCCTGCCGCTGATCTACGCCAACCTGGAAGGCTACATGAAGACGCGCATCGACATCTTCCTGGACCCCGCCAGCGATCCCGATGCCAGCTTCAACATCGCCCAAGCGCTGATCAGCATCGGCAACGGCGGTGTGCTGGGCAAAGGCTTTGGCGCGGGCAGCCAAAGCCAGCTTCACTTTCTGCGGGTGCGCTATGCCGACTTCATCTTCAGCGTCATCGCGGAGGAGCTGGGCTTCGTGGGCGCGCTCGTCCTGATCGTGCTGCTGATCATCGTCCTGTGGCGGCTGATCACCATCGCCGACCAGGCGCGTGACCAGTTTGGCCGCCTGCTGGTGGCCGGAGTGATCGCCCTGATCATGTTCCAGGCCATCGTCAGCATCGGCATGAACCTGGGATTGCTGCCGGTGACCGGCATCACTCTGCCTTTCATCAGCTATGGCGGCAGCTCGCTGCTGACCCTGATGATCGGCGTCGGCCTGGCGCAAAGCGTGGCCATGCGCAACCGGAAGATCGAGTTCGACTAGCCGCGTTCCCAGGAATTGCCATCTTGACGACCTAACCAACCCTGTGCTATACTCCCACCAACTGAACAGCCCTGACGTTGACGGAGACGAGTAGACTGCTGGCGAGCTGTCAGAGAGTTGCCGGCTGGTGCAAGGCAACAGCAGCCACAGTCGAAAAGCCCTCCTGAGTTCCGGGCCGGAACAGGTGAACGGCGCCAAGTCCAGAGCTTGACGCCCGCAGCCCCAGTATGGCCCAGGCGTGTGGCTCGCGATACTGAGCCTGGGTCTTTGACCCGCTAAGGCCGCTCTTCGTGAGGCGAGCGGCAAATCCAGGTGGCACCGCGAGCACGCCCCTCGTCCTGGTTGACGAGTGGGCGTTTTGATTCCTGGACTATCTCATGCAGGAGGCACTTCATGCTCGACATCAAGATCATTCGCGAAAACCCTGACTTCGTCAGGCAGCAGATGCAGGCGGTGCAAGATCCCAACGCACCGGTCGACAAGGCGCTGGCGCTGGACGAGGAGCGCCGCAGCCTGCTGGCCCAGGTGGAGGAGCTCAAGGCGCTGCGCAACAGCGAAAGCAAGCGCATCGGCCAACTGATGCGCGGGGGCCAGCCCCAGCAGGCCGACGCGCTCAAGGCCGAGATGGCCCGCGTCGGCGACCAGATCAAGGAGTTCGACGACCGGCTCAAGGTGGTCGACGAAGAGCTGTTCGACGCCATGAGCCGCATTCCCAACCTGCCGCTGCCTGGCGTGCCAGTGGGCAAGGATGACAGCGAGAACGTGGTGGTGCGCACCTGGGGCGCGCCGGCCCCGTTCGACTTTCAGCCGCGGCCGCACTGGGAGATCGGCGAGGCGCTGGGCATCCTCGACTTCGAGCGCGGCGTCAAGCTCTCCGGCAGCCGCTTCTACCTGCTCAAGGGGCTGGGGGCCCGCCTGCAGCGGGCGCTGATCGCCTGGATGCTGGATGTGCACATCAACGAGCACGGCTACAGCGAGGTCTACCCTCCCTACGTCGTACGCGCCCAGACGCTCTTCGGCACCGGCAACCTGCCCAAGTTCGCCGAAAACCTCTACCACGACGTGGAGGATGACCTGTGGCTGATCCCCACGGCCGAGGTGCCGGTGACCAATCTCTACCGCGATGAGATCCTGCCGCCGGGCAGCCTGCCCATCTATCACGTGGCCTACACCCCCTGTTTCCGCCGCGAAAAGATGTCGGCCGGCAAGGATGTGCGCGGCATCAAACGTGGCCATCAGTTCGACAAGGTGGAGATGGTCAAGTTCGTGGAGCCGGAGCAGGGCGAGGCTGAGCTGGCCAGCCTGGTGGACAACGCCGAGGATATCGCGCGCCGGCTGGAGATCCCCTACCGGGTGGTGCAGATGTGTACCGGCGACCTGGCTTTCGCGGCCGCGGCCAAATACGACATCGAGCTGTGGGCGCCGGGCTGCAACGAATGGCTGGAGGTCAGCTCCTGCTCGCTCTTCGCCGATTTCCAGGCCCGCCGCGCCAATATCCGCTACCGGCCAGAGGAGGGCGCCCGGCCGCGTTACCTCTACACCCTCAACGGCTCCGGCCTGGCCCTGCCGCGCGTGCTGATCGCCGTGCTGGAGACCTATCAGCAGGCCGATGGCAGCGTGCGGGTGCCCGACGTGCTTGTGCCCTACATGGGCGGCGCGGAGGTGATCCGCTGACGGTGGAGGCCTGGCGGAGCCGGCAGACGCGCGGCGACCCTGCCAGGCTTCCTGCACACGCCCCGCGGAGTCGAGTCTTCAGGCGGGTCGGCGCGTTCGACTCGCGTGCGGACCGAACCCGGCTAAAGCCTCGACTCCGCACCACATTTGGAATTGCTGGCGGGTCGGCGCGTTCGCTGCGCGTGGGCCGAACCCGGCTAAAGCCTCGACTCCGCACTACATTTGGAATTACTGGCGGGTCGGCGCGTTCGACGCGCGTGGGCCGAACCCGGCTAAAGCCTCGACTCCGCACTACATTTGGAATTACTGGCGGGTCGGCGCGTTCGACGCGCGTGGGCCGAACCCGGCTAAAGCCTCGACTCCGCGCCCTATTGGCAGCCATGTTTCGACTCCGCACCCAATTGGCAACCATGCCTCGACTCCGCACCCAATTGGCAGCCATGTCTCGACTCCGTACCCAATTGGCAACCCTGTCTCTATCTTTGACTCAATCGCCTGCTTGTGCTAAAATGCAGCCGTCCTGAGGGATAGGAATCAACCCCGGAGGGATGGCCGAGCGGTCTAAGGCGGCTGTCTTGAAAACAGCTGTGGCAGCGATGTCACCGGGGGTTCGAATCCCTCTCCCTCCGCCTTGGCCGGCAATCAGTGACCGGTAAACGGTGACCTGTCCAGACAACAGGCCACTTTCCGGCGACGGATTGCTGAACAATCACATATGGGGAGGTCGCATAGTACGGTCTAGTGCGCCCGCCTGCTAAGTGGGTAGGGGCTTTATAAGTCCCTCGAGGGTTCAAATCCCTCCCTCCCCGCCTGGTTGGATAGAGCGTCCCAGTAGCTCAGTGGATTAGAGCGCTTCCCTGCGGAGGAAGAGGCCACAGGTTCGAGTCCTGTCTGGGATACCAACGAACACACCCCCTGGAAAGGTTCCAGGGGGTGTGTTTTTGTCGTGAAGTCCCGCTGCGCCCGACGTTTCAGATCAACTGCGCGCCGCAGTTGCCGCAGAACCGGTTGCCGGCCTGCAGTCGCTGCCCGCACTTGGGGCAGAAGTTGAGCGCGGCCTCGCCCACAGCCACAGCCGCCGGCGTCATCGGCCCCGGTCCGCTGCCGTTGACGTGGCGCAGAGCCGCGATCTCGGCCTCCAGGCTGGCATCCAGCGCCGGGTCTGCCTCCGCCTGCTTGAGCAGGGCGATCTGTTGCAGCACCGCGGCCGCGTTGCCGCGCAGGGTGCTGTCGAAAACCTTGTAGTCGGCCTCCGACACCTTGCCGACCTGAAAGTCGAAGCGCAGCTCACGGATGGCCTGATAGATGGAATCGCGCTGCGCTTGCAGCTCCACCAGCGGATCGGCCGTGGGCAGGGCCTCTTCGGCCAGTTCAACGGCGGCCGGGGCGCGGCGCTCCTGAACCAGGGGCCAGGCCACGGCCACTGCCGCGATGCCCAGCAACAGCAGGGCGCCTGCAATGACGAACAAAGTCATGGGTATTTACTCGACTAGGCGGGCTGTGCGCCGCGCGGTGCGGTAGCGGCGGCGGCCACCCGCTCCGTCTCCTTCTGGTGCGGCCAGAGCGCGGCCAGCGTTCCCAGAATCATCACTACACCGCCGATCCACATCCAGCTCATCAGTGGGTTGACGTAGACCTTGAAGGAGGCCGTCTGGCCCGCATTTTCCCAGCCGGCCAGCACGACGTACAGGTCTTCCGCCAGCCCCATGCGGATGGCGATCTCATTGGTGGGTTGATCGCGGCCGGCCACCGTGTTGTAGAAGTGCATGCCCGGCGTCACCGTGCCCACCGGCCGGCCGTTGCGGGTGACCAACATGGTGGCGTTGACGGCATCGTAGGTGCTGCCCGACGACTGCTGCAAGCCCTCGAAGGTCAGTGCGTAGTTCTCCACCACCAGCGTTTCGCCGCGGGTCAGGTTGGCCTGGCCCTCAGACTGGTAGGCGTTGGCGCCGATGATGGCGGTCATCACCATGATCACGCCCAGGTGGACGATGTAGCCGCCATAGCGCCGTTGATTGCGGCGCAGCAACTGGGCCATGGCCGCCGGCCAGCTCTCCCCTTTCGTGGTTCGGCGCACCTTGGTCCCGCGGTAGTACTCCTGCATGATGCCGCCGACCACGAAGCCAGCCACGCCAAAGGAGAGCGCCGAGAAGGGCTTGCGCACTCCCAGCAGGAAGGCAAGAGCTGCCACCGCCACGCCGAAGAGCAGCGGAAAGGTGAAATTCTTGCGCAACGTCTCACGGCTGGACTTGCGCCAGCTCAAAAGGGGCGCGCTGCCCATCAGCGCGATCAGCATCAGGAAGAGCGGGCCAGTCACCTTGTTGAACCAGGGTGCGGCAAAGGCCATGCGCTCGATGGGCAGGATCTGGCTCAACGCATCGGAGATGATGGGGTAGAGGGTGCCGAAGAGGGTCAGAACCGCGATCAGCACCAGCAACAGGTTGTTGAAAAGAAAGGCCGACTCGCGGCTGACCATGCTGTCCAGATGGTTGGAACTGCGCAGATCGGGCAGGCGCCAGCCCAAGAGCGCCAGGAAGCCGAACATGGAGAGCGCGATGAACGACAGGAAGAGCGGCCCGATGTTGGACAGGGCGAAGGAATGCACCGACTCGATGACCCCGCTGCGGGTGATGAAGGTGCCCACCATGGTCAGCTCGAAGGTCAGGAAGATCAGCGCCATGTTCCAGACCTTGAGCATGCCGCGGCGCTCCTGGATCATGATCGAATGCAGGAAGGCGGTGGCCGTCAGCCAGGGCAGGAAACTGGCGTTTTCCACCGGATCCCAGGCCCAGTAGCCGCCCCAGCCCAGCTCCACGTAGGCCCACTGCGAGCCCATCAGGATGCCGATGGTCAGAAACATCCACGGAACCAGCGTCCAGCGGCGGATGGTGCGCACCCAGTCGTTGCCCAGTTGCCGGGTGGCCAGCGCGGCCACTGCAAAGGCGAAGGGGACGACCATGCCGATCCAACCCAGGTAGAGCATCACCGGATGGATCACCATCCAGTAGTTCTGCAAGATCGGGTTCAGCCCGACGCCGTCGGCCGGCAGGGCCAGCACAGCCCCAGCAGGGGCGAACAAAGCCGAGACGGTCGCGCCGCTGGGCAACTGCCAGAGACGGTTGAATGGGTTGGCCGCGAAGAGCATGACCGTCAGGAAGAAGAGCAACACGCCCAGCAGCACGGCGGTGACGTAGGGCCGCAACACCGGCTGGCGCTTCCACTGGGCAGCAGTCACCGCGGCCGAATAGCCGGCCAACACCAGGGTCCAGAAAAGCAGCGAGCCGGCCTGGCCGCCCCAGAAGGCGGAGATGTTGTAGAACATCGGCTGGCTGTTGCTCACCTGGTTGACCACATAAGCCAGGCTGTAGTCGCGGCGCATCAGCGCCAGCAGCAGCGTCAGGCTGGCCAGCGCCACGAAGCCGCACACCACGTAGAGGGCGTTGCGTCCGGCCATCACCAGCGCCGGCCGTTTCAGCCATGCGCCGAGCAGGCTGGCGCCGATGCCAAATGCTGCCATCACGAAGGCGATCACCAACGCAATCAAACCAAGGTCAGCCATTTCAGACTCCTCATCCAGCGCCATCGCCCAACAGCTTGCGGATCTCCGCGCCCAACTCGGCGCGCGTCGTCGGGCCGACAAAGACCTTGGCGACGTTGCCTTGCTGGTCGATGACGAACGTCTCAGGCAGCCCCTGGACGCCATAGGCGTTGTAGATCCGCCCCTGAATGTCGGGGCCATTGGGATAGGTGATGCCGTATTGCTCCAGCCATTGCAGGTTCAGCGGCTCCTGGTCGAGATAATCGACGCCAACGAAGGCCACGCCCTGATCCTTGAAATCCTGCCAGGCCTGCTCCAGGTCGTCCGCCTCCCCTTTGCAGGAGACACACCAGGTGGACCAGAAGTTCAGCACCACCACCTGGCCGCCCAGCTCGGAGAGCTGGATCGTATCGCCGTCGAAGGTTGTCAGCGTGAAATCGGGAGCAGCGCCAGCCTCGACCCGCTTATCGCCGGCGATGAGCAGGCCGTACATCAGCAGCAGCACGAAGAAAGCGGCCAGACCGAGAATCGCCCAACGGCCGATGCCGCCCTTTTTTGCGGCCGGGGCGCCAGTGGGAGTCAACCCTGTGCCAGTCATCTTGCACTCCTTTCAATCAAGTCGAACAAGTCAATCAAGCCAGTCAAGTCAGTCAAGTTCTTCCAGTCCTGCCAGATCAGCATCGACCTGCGCCAGATACTCAGCCTGCCCGGCCGCGCGGCCCGATGCACTTTGGTCGGCCGCAGATGCAGCCGCCGGGGCCGCGGTCTGCGCCTTGGTCCAGCCGCGCAGAGTCCACAGCAGCCAGATGGCGCCGGCGATCAACGCCACCACTGGCAACGCCCAGATCAGCCAGTTGAGCCCCTCGCGCGGCGGCTCGCCCAGCACAATCGGGCCATACTGCGCCACGAACTCCTGCTTGATCTGCTCTTTCGATGCGCCAGCCGTCAGCCTTTCGGCGATCACCTGGCGCATCTGCACGCAGGCCTGCAGCTCGCAGTTGTCCAGCCGCACGCCGTTGCACAGGGGGCAATAGAGCTCGCGCGCGACGGTTTGGATCTGGTCCAGGGTGGGAGTGGGGGCTTCTTGCGCCTGGGCAACGGGGACGATCAGCGCCAGGCAGATCAACAGGGCGACCACGAGAGGTCGGCGCCTTCCTTCCCGCTTGCGCCGGTCGGCGAGGTCGAACTCGATCAGTTGGTCCATAGATGTCATACTTCACCGTTGAAGATTTGTTCTTGGCAACACGAGCGCAATTATACCACAGATCGCGCAAATGCCTAGTCTGGCGTCATGTTATGGCGCGGAGTCGAGGCTTCAGCCGGGTCTGGATGATGCAAGTTGAGCGTGCCAACCCGGCTGAAGCCTCGACTCACGTTTGGCAGCCGCCACATTTGAAGCGCTGGTCGAAGCCTTGACTCCTGGACAAAACACGAACGCTGACGCGAGATCGCGAGATTTGACATTTGATCAGTTATTTGATACAACATAACATAAGCCGCGCGTCATGCCGGTCGTTCATTCTTTGTTTCCTGTTTGTTCTCATCATGGAGAGTCGAAGATGCGCCCCACCTATCCCCTCAAATTAGCGATTCTGCTGGCCCTGCTCATTGCCTTGCTGCTGCCCGCCCTGCCCGCGGCCGCCGCGCCTGACTATCAGGGCGGCATTCACGTGGTTCAGCGCGGCGAAACGCTCAGCCAGATCGCCCGACGCTATGGCGTGAGCATGGCCGCACTGGCCCAGGCCAACGGCATCAGCAACCCGAACTTCATCTACTCCGGCCAGCGGCTGACCATCCCCGGCGCTTCGGGCGGCGCCAGCTCCGGCGGATCGGCGGCCAGCGGCGTGCATGTGGTGCGCGCCGGCGAGAATCTGAGCAGCATCGCCGCCCGCTACGGCGTCACCGTGGCCGCCCTGGCCAGGGCCAACGGCATCGCCAACCCCAATCACATCTACGTCGGCCAGCGGCTGGCCATCGGATCGGGCGGCGCGGCCGCCGCCCCGCCGGCCGCCAGCCAGCCAGCCCCCAGCCAGCCAGCCGCCAGCAGCGGCCGCTGGATCGACATCAACCTGAGCAGCCAGACGCTGACCGCCTACGAAGGCAGCAGCCCCGTCTTCAGCACCCTGGTCAGCACCGGCTCGACCTTCGCCACCCCGGTGGGCACCTATTCCATTCTCTACCACGTTCAATCGCAGCGCATGACCGGCCCCGGCTACGATCTGCCCAACGTGCCCTGGGTGATGTACTTCACCAACCGGGGCCACGCGATCCACGGCGCCTACTGGCACAACAACTTCGGTCAGCCCATGAGCCACGGCTGCGTCAACATGCGCCCCGAAGAGGCGCGATGGCTCTACGAGTTTACCCCCAACGGCGCCCAGGTGGTGGTGCACTACTAACGGCACGCCGCCGCGCGCTGGCCCGGTTTGGGCCAGCGCCGCGGCCGGGCCGACCAGGCCACTCGCTCTCATCAAGAGGCCGCAAGTCGCTATCTGCGACTTGCGGCCTCTTGGCTTTCATCCCGCCACCGCCCGCTCCCGGGCAAACTGGGGGTCCTTGGCCAACAACTGTTTCAACCCCTCGCACAAACGGGTCCGGGGCTGATAGCCCAAAAGCTGGCGCGCCCGGCTCAGGTCGGCCACCAGGCGCGAGACGCCGCCCCGGCTGGTGTTGTTCACCACCGCCGGCTCCCGCCCGGTCACCGTCGCAATCTGCCGCACCAGGTCGCGCAGCGAAATCTCCTCGCCCGATCCAATGTTGATGATCTGGCCCACCGCGGCCTCGGTCTGGCTGGCCGTGGCCAAGCCGCGCACCACATCATCCACGTAGACGAAGTCGCGGGTTTGGCGCCCGTCGCCGTGGATCACCAGCGATCCTCCATCCAGGGCGCGCTTGAGGAAAAGGGGCGCCACCGGCGCGTGGGAGGGTGGGATGCGCTGGCCCGGCCCGTAGGCGTTGAAAATGCGCAGCGCCACCGCCTCCAGGCCATAGAGCTTGCCCAGGGTGAAGAGATAGTGCTCGGCCGCGATCTTGCTGACGGCATAGGGTGAGCCGGGGTTGGGCCGCAGTTCCTCGTGCACCGGCTGGCCGGGCTGCTCGCCATAGACCGTGGCCGACGACGCCAGCACCACCCGCCGCACCCCCACATCGCGCATGGCAGCCAGCAGCGCCACCGTGCCGCCCACGTTGACGTCGTTGTACTCCTGGGGATAGAGGATCGACTCCGACACAGCCACGCGCGCGGCCAGGTGATAGACGCACTCCACCTCCTGCAGCTGCGTCCACAGCGTGGGCGCGTTGCGCACATCGCCGCGCGAGAAGAGCACGCGGCGATCCAGCCGGGCAGGGTCGCCAGCGCTCAAGTCATCCAGCACCCGCACAGCGTGACCATTGCTCACGAGGTGATTGGCCAGCGCAACTCCCAAAAAGCCGGCCCCTCCGGTGATCAGGTATCGCATGGGCTGATTATAGCACAGCCGTGGGCGCTGGCCTAAACTGCTGCTATCGATCATCGCCAGCAAAGGACTGACAGTGCTCGTCTCCCCCGGCGCTGCGGGAGCAGTTGATCAGCACTGTCAGTCCTCACCACCAGCAAAGGACTGACAGTGCTCGTCTCCCCTGGCGCTGCGGGAGCAGTTGATCAGCACTGTCAGTCCTCAGAGGCGGCGCCTTTTTTAACTTGAGTTATGTCGTCATCTATGCTACTATCCAGCCATGACCGCCGCCGACACCCAGATCACCTGGCCCGCGCCCTTCTGGCCCGACGCCCCCCCGCCCGCTGATCCGCTCTGGCCCACCGAGCAGACCCCCTGGTCAGGCCCGATGGTCGAGGCCGCCTTGCAGCAGTTCAGCCAGCCCGGCGACCTGGTGCTGGATCCCTTTGCCAGCCAGCCGGTGCTGGCGCGGGCGGCCAGCGCCAGCCGGCGGCGTCTCCTGCTCAACAACTCCAGCCCGGCCACGCTGCTGGGGGTGCTGGCCGGCGCCGCGCCCCCCGCGCCCGCCGTCACAGACCACGCCTTCAGCCGCATCGCCGATGCGCCGCGCCGCGGCCAAACCCTGGCCCATCACCTGGCCGCGCTCTACGAGACCATCTGTCCCGAATGCGCCCAATCCATCGTGGCCGAACGCTTCATCTGGGACCGCAGCATCGGCGAGCCGGTGGAGAAACGCTACCGCTGCCCGCACTGCGCCAGCCAGGGAGACGCGCCGGCCGACATGGTGGACGTGGCGCAGGTGTCGTCGCTGGAGGTGCGCGGCGCGGCTTATTGGGGCCTGCTCAGCCGGCTGGTCAAGCCTGGCGACCCCTTGACCGCCCAAGCCCGCAGCCTGCAAGACCTCTACCCGCCGCGCGCCCTGTTGGTGCTCAGCGAGCTGTTGACCGCCGCCGAGCAACGGCTGAGCGACCGCGAGGAGCTGCGCGCGGCCCGGGCCATGATCCTGCACGTCATGGCTGCCGGCCGGCCGGCGACCGCGCTGCATCCCCGGCCAGAGACAGCCCGCGTGCAGCCGCCGCGCCGTTTCGTGGAAAACAACCTCTGGCTGGCCTTCGAGCACGCCTACCGCACCCTGCGCGGCCGCACCCCTGAGGAGCCGGCGCGCCGGGAACGTCCCCTGCCGCTGGCCGCCGACCTGGCCCGCCTGGCCGCGCCGGAGGGGGAAGGGCGCGTGCTGCCGCTGGCATTGACGACCGCCGAGCTGGCCGGACAGCTCACCCCCGGCAGCGTCGCCCTGATCCTGACCGAGCCGCCCCCCTTCGATCCGACGACCTATGCGCTCAACTTTCTCTGGACCGGCTGGCTCTTCGGCCGCGAGGCCGCCAACCGCCAACGCCTGGCCCTCACCATCGAGCAGTGGACCTGGGACTGGTACGCCCGTGCGGTGGCCGCCGCGCTGCGCACCCTGCGACCGACGCTGCAGCCAACCGGTCGCCTGGCGCTGGCCTTTGCCGATCAGTCGGCCCGGCGCGGGCTGGCAGTGCTGGCAGCCGCCGGCGCGGCCGGCTGGCGGCTGATGGCCCAGAGCAGCGACGCTCCTCTCTGCCCACTCACCGACCGCACCCACTGGCGTTTCGAGCTGAGCCCCGACGCGAGGCCGGCGCCAGAGGCCGCGCCCGATCTGGCAGAGCGGTTGCAACGCAGCGCGCAGCAGGCCGCCTGGCAACTGCTCGAGGCGCGCGCCGAGCCGGTTCCCCCAGCCCTGGTGCAGACCGCCTGCGCCGTGCGCTGGAGCGAGCTGGGCCTGCTGACTGAGCTGGCCCGCCACTCCGAGGGCGCGCGCCGCCCCATGAGCTTTCTGCTGGCCCAGATGCGCCTGGCCCTGCCGCGCGATCTGCCGCCGCCCAACCTGCTCTTTGCGCCAGCCGACCCGGCCAACCCGGCCCAGAGCGGGCTGTGGATGGCCGAGCAGCCGCCGGCTGGCGCGCCGCTGGCCGACCGGGTCGAGCGCTTCATCGCCCAGCAGTTGGCGGCCGGCCCGGCCACACGGCAGGCGCTGGCCGAAGCTGCCTACGCCGCCTTTCCCGGCTGGCAGACGCCCGACGCCGCGCTGCTGGCCGCCTGCCTGGAGTCCTATGGCCAGGTGGAAGGGGACGCGCTGCGGCTGCGGCCAGAGGACGAAGCGGGGCGTCGCAGCGCAGACCTGGCCGAAATCCTGCACCTGCTGATCGGGCTGGGCCAACAACTGGGCTACGCCGTGCATCTGACGGCCCCCGTGGAGCAGTTGACCGCGTCTGATCTGCCGGCCCTCGACGCGCCGCCGGGCAGCCTGCACGACTGGGCGCCGGCCCACGTGATCTGGCGTCACCAAGGGGAGCCAGCCTTCGCCTTTGCCGTGGCGAGCCAGGCCAGCCTGCATCCCTGGTTGCTGCCCGCGTCCGAGGCGCTGGCCGGCTGTCCCCGCTACGTGGCCCTGCCTGGCGGCCGCGCCGGGCTGCTGGATTTCAAGCTGCGGCGCTGCCCACCCTGGCGCAGCCGGCTGGCCTGGACCGGCTGGGAATTCGTCAAGTTCCGCCACCTGCGCCAGTTGGCCGGCCAGCCAGGGCTGAACGCGGCGATCTTTCGGGCGCGCATCGGCCTGGACCCGATCATCACCCTGCCCGGCCAGCAGCTCGCTTTGTTTGAAATGGAAAGCCAAGGAGACCCCGATGAAGCTTGACACGCTGCCGCGCCTGCCGCTGGCGCACCTGCCCACGCCGCTGGAGCCGCTGCCCCGGCTGCGCGCGGCCTTGCAGATGGAAGATCCGAGCCGCCCCGTGCCCCGCCTGCTGATCAAACGCGATGATCAGACCGGGCTGGCCAGCGGCGGCAACAAGACCCGCAAGCTGGAATACCTGATGGCGCAGGCGCTGGCCGAGGGGGCCGACACGGTGCTCACCGTGGGCGCGCCCCAGTCCAACCATTGCCGCCAGACCGCGGCGGCCGCGGCCAAGGCCGGGCTGCGCTGTCTGCTGGTGTTGGGGGGCAACGCGCCGCGGCTGGAAGGGGGCAACCTGCTGCTGGACCGCCTGCTGGGCGCCGAGATCATCTGGGCCGGCGAGCAGGATCGGCTGGCGCTGCTGGCCGAAACCGCGCAGGTCCAGGCCGCGGCCGGCCATCGACCGCACCTCATCCCCTACGGCGGCTCCAGCCCTGTCGGCGCGGCGGGCTATGCCGTCGCCTGCCAGGAGCTGCTGAGCCAGGCCGCGGCCGCCGGCTGGCAGGTGGATCACCTGGCGGTGGCCAGCAGCAGCGGCGGCACCCAGGCGGGCCTGGCCGTGGGCGCGTGGGCGACAGGCTTCGCCGGCCAGATCCACGGCATCAGCATCGACCGCCGCGCGGCCGATTTCCAGCCCGCGCTGGCCGAGCTGGCCACGCAGACCGCCAGCCTGCTGGGCGCGCCCCACACCTTCCGGCCCGAGGAGATGATCGTCCACGACGCCTATCTGGACGGGGGCTACGGCGTGCTGGGCGACGCCGAACGCGCGGCGCTGCGCCTGCTGGCCCACAGCGAGGGCCTGCTGGCGGATCCGGTCTACACCGGCCGGGCCCTGGCCGGCCTGCTGGATCTGATTCGCCAGGGAGTTTTTGCCGCCGAGGAGACGGTGGTCTTCTGGCACACCGGCGGGCTGCCCGCGCTCTTCGCCTATGCCGATCAACTGAGCTGAGCCAGGACGCGCGCCGAGAAGCAAAAAGCCCGCCCCGGTGGAAAAAATCCAACCAGGGCGGGCTTTTCAACAGCCCGCGGGTCTGCCCAACGGCTTCGCCGGATCAGCGAACCAGCGGTCTTGCGGCCTTGCGGCCTGTTAGGCGTTCATCGCCTCCAGGCGCTGCTCGATCTCGCGCACGATGGTCTTGCGGTTGTGGTGCGCCATCTCGAAGCGCTGCACGGCCATCAGGCCGGTCTGATCCAACTGATCGAGCTGGGCCAGCACTTCCTTGACGTTCATGCCCTTGTAGTTGGCGATGGGCAGCGCGGCCAGCTCACGCTCGGTCAACTGCATGTCCAGCTTCTTGGCGATGCGATCGATCTCAGCGTCCAGCCGCTTGATGTCGTCGCTGCTGGGGATGTGCAGGGTGCGCAGCATGGCCTGGATCTGGTGCTCCAACTGCTCTTCGGCGACATGGATCTGATCGCGGCCGCGCTGGCTCCATTCCTTCCACCAGCCGGAGAGGCGGTTGATCTGCACTTCCTCGATCTCCTGGCCGCGCTCGACCAGCTTCTCGAAGAGGTCCTCGCCGCGCTCCATCAGCACGTCGGCTTCCTCGCGGGTGGTGGAAAAGGCGCCGCGGCTGGCGTCCAGCAGACGCTGCGGCATCATCTCATGCAGCCGCTGCGGCATGGCGTCAACCAGGCGCTGCGGGGCGGCGGACACGGCCTGCGTGGTGTCCTCGACAAAACGGGTCATGTGTTGGGTAATCTTCAACTCTGCCATGGTAATCTCCTTTGTATGGCCGACCGGCGCTCGCTGTGGCCGGTGCAATTGTGATCAATCACGTTTATGACGCATTGCGTCATAGCGCATTATAGCACAAGGCCAATACGGAGTCAAGTCTCAAAACGCGCGCGCGCGGCGATTCCCGCCGCCAAGGACTGACACCTTATTTTTGCGCAGTAACAGGCCGTTTCTACTCGGCGCAAGCAATAACAGGCCAGTTCTACTCGGTTATGGTTAAGCTGAGGGTCAGGATTGACCCTCAGAACAGTACTTTTCCAAGCACACA
>Ga0209200_1001461_pt1 | contig 23582 bp, 14 predicted proteins | sample AD_UKC033_MetaG_FD_184406 | JGI IMG/M metagenome (GOLD analysis project Ga0209200, IMG submission 184406) | Active sludge microbial communities of municipal wastewater-treating anaerobic digesters from USA - AD_UKC033_MetaG (SPAdes) (version 2) | ecosystem: Engineered > Bioreactor > Anaerobic >... | reverse complement strand
CTACTTTCACAGGGCTCTTATCCGCATTGGCATACATTGTCATGAATGAATTGATTTCAGGAGATGAGAAGGTACTCATATCATTTAAAAATGCCGGTGGAAGAGTCTGGTAATATACAGCAGTAAATACATTAATGGCTCCTGTATAACCTCCTAACGAAACATGATAGTGTACGGCATCTTTTCCCGTCCCTTCGATAGCTCCATTGAAATTGAAATCAGGGTCACCGGAAGCAGAACCTATAATCTGACAGGTATCATAAGCATAATGCTGGGTAGTAAATCCAAGAGGAGGAATACGGTTGTCTTTAAGAGGTGCGTATGCCTGTTCAAGAACAGTAGTAGGATTGCCAATAATATTTCCCATAACCATCTCATAAATCTGTTTTTGATTCGGAGAAGTTATTACATCATGATGTGGCTCAAAAGGTGCGACTGGATTCAACACTTCAAAAGCAGAATCGAATAAACCTGAGGCAAACAATGTATCACCATTGGCTTTTGTAACTACCATTTGAACCACAGCCCTTCTCGAAGGATATCCACTTGGAAACTTATGACCTGCTTTATTATGAAGTAAAACATCAATGTATGCTGTATCATTTGCAATTGAATTAATACTTGCTGTAGCAGTTAATGTTTGAGTGGTGAGCATTTTGTCAATTGCTACCAATGTGGAATCAAAATTATAGTCAGGTGCTGTTACACCTAATGAAGTTTTATTCTGCTTTATCAGTCTTACCATAAATGAATTGGCACCTGCAAACTGATGAAGGTTGAAAGGTGTACGACCCGGTAAACCTATATTTCCATTAGCCAAAACCACAGGATCTTCAATTTGCGGCATGTGGCATGTTTGGCAAGTAATTTCTTGTGAAGGATAAGAAGAGTTCAGCCATTCATGGTATGTAGCCTGTTCAATAAAGGTTGTACCTGTGGGAACATTATTCAAATCAAATGAATTGGAAATAAGCGTATGGCAGGGCGAACAAAATCGGCCTTCACTAACGTGCGTACTGAAAGTAGGAGTTAAACCCACGTACAATTGCATAGGACCTGCAACCGGAAATTCAAAGGGACCAAACATCACTTTATTTGTGTCGTATGGAATGTTACCGGTAAATAATGTGCCTAAGGTACTGCTGTCACTTATAGCATGACAAGCAGTACAACTAACACCCGAAAGACCTAAAGAATCGTTGACAAGATCGGCAAGGGTGTAGTTTTGTTGTCCTTTAAACATGGCTGTATAATGTCCGGCAGGGGCATGGCAAGTAATACATAGGTTTTGTGTTTCTATAGCATGTGACGGATTATGCAACATCTCATGACTGAGTTTTGCTCTCCAAAATGGATCTTTGGCGGATAATCCCATCATGGAAGTTTCCCAGTCATCATAAAGGTTAACATCATGTCCGTTGGCATCTACATTAGCCAGCCCTAATGTGTCGTAGCCATGACAACCCTGACATTCCTGAGGAATCATAAAATATTCTCCAGGCGCAATTGGAGTCATCATTTTGTGATTGGTAAAAAAAGCAATCTGCTCTTTTGTATGATAAGCTTTGGCGATTTCCGGCTTAAATGGAATTGTACTTGCAATACAAATAACAGTAATTACCGAAGCCAGAACGGCAAATTTGTTTTTCATGCTGTGTGAGTAAAAGTTTGAATCAACCCGATTATTTACTTGCAATGATAAACAATGCAGTACTCATTGTCAAGAAACAGTAAAAAGATTTTGGTGAATTATGAACAAATATGGGTGAGTAGTCCAGCCGTTTATTCATCTTCGGTATCTATCTGCAATTCTTTGTGCTTTTTTTGTTCCCGGGTTTTTTGTTGTTCGTCTGTTTTATTACTGAACTCTTCTTTGATGGTTCTAAGAAAATCTTTCTTTCCTTCCTGGACGGATTTGGTAATATTTTTTTCTACTCCTTTTCGGTCTATAGCAAATTTTGGATTGTCCAACGGGCCTTTCATAGTCAGAAAAAGATTTAGCCCTCCGGATGCATCTTCCTGAATGGTTCCGAATTCGGTGTTTTGTTGTTTTACTTTTTTACCGAGAAGTTGCGAAAGCTTCATACGGATACTATAGTCAACAATGTTCGAAAAAGTATGTTCTCCGTTCAGGGTAATATTCATGGCAGAAGATTGAATCTCCATAGATGGAATGATAATTCGTTTATGCTGTATCTGAATAGTGTTTTTTAAAGTTGAAAATTTCACGTTTTGCAAATCGCTGCCTTTTACATATTTTGAAAGTTTGAGCATTGGTTTGAAATTAATCAGTTCACCATTCTCAATTTTAATATCAGCTAACGTGAATATCCTGTCGGAATTTATCTGAAGTTTTTTGTCCCACACAGAGTTAAAATCTACTGTAGATGTTACTGTACCTCTGATGTTTTGATCTGTCAGTGTCATCTGACCAAAGTTGCCTGTTTCATAAAACAGTTTTTGAATATTCAGTTTATTGATGCGCGCATTGCACGAAATCAACAGAGAGTCTTTTGGAGAAGCATTCATTTGCCCGTCAATTACAACATTGCCTTCCATTGCATTAAAATGAACATTTTGCGCCAATAATGTCTTGTTTTTTATCAGAACATTACCATTAAAGTCAGTTGCAATAAATTTTCTGAACTGAACTTTAGCAGCATTTACGCTTGCATTGAACGATAATTTTTCGGGTAAGTCAAATACGGTTGAAGTATCGGATGGATTATCTGAAGCAAGCAATTCACCTACGTCAAGATAATTGCTCTCTACAATTCCGATAATTGAAATAGTTTCATCCGGTTTGAAAATAAAGTTGTAGAAATTGTTGATGGTAGCATTCAGTGTTACATCACTTTTTCCTGCATTGATTTTTAAATCTTCAACAGAAACTTCAGCATCTTTAAATACAATTTTTCCTTGCAGTTTATTCACCACTAACGGACGTTTTTTCAGCTTAAACTGAATACCGGATAACAGCAATGTTCCATTGGAACGATAAGAATCCTTTTTGCCCAGTTGCCCTTTAATTGTGCCATTGAACGAAAGATTACCCTGTTGATTTTCTGTAAAATCATCCGGAAGATAACGACTCAGACTCGCTACACTCATATCAGCCACAAGGGAGATGTCCATGAACGGATTTCTCAGATTCTCGAGATATACATCAGCTTTTAAAGGTTTACCTTCAAGCGATGCAGATACACGGTTTAGTTTTAATGCACTATAAGGTTTTGCATTGCTGATTCGGTTGGTGTAAAAGCCTTCAAGTGAAACATTCTTTAATGCATAGATGTCTCTGTCCGGAATGATGTCCGTTTTTTTAGTTCCGAATTTAATTTCGATTAATGGTGTTTTGTCACCGGAATTTTTATTGTTAACGGTTGTTTCAAAATATACAGTGCCTGAATATTTGTAATTCATTATCTGTGGTGAAAGCCATGAGGCCGGCAACAAAGAGAAAAGTTCACCTGCATTCGCTTTGTCGGAGTTTATTTTAAGCTGATATTTTGGTTCGTGCTCCATTCTGTTGTCAATCTGACCTTCAGCATTCAGCACGATGTTTTCTATTTTGATTTTTGTTTTTTGAAATGAGTATTGTTTGGTACGGGTATCAATATCTGTCACTCCCGAAAGCTGGGCTTTTTTTCTGCTCAGGTATTGAATGTTGTCATGCCTGAGTGAGTAAATATAAAAGTCAGCTTCGGTATTGAGGTTGAATTTATCATCGCTAAAATTTCCGGACAAAGTTGCCTTGTCAATGGCATTATTAAAATAAAATCCTGTGCGCTGATCATCAATTTCAACGGTAAAAGATTTTAAAATCACTTTTTCAAAATTAGCTGTGAAAGGTTTGTCGCCTTTGGAAGGTTTGAAAATATCATCATTGCGGTTTCCTTCCCTGTTGGTAATACTATTTAAAGAAGCCTGAGTGACCTCAATTTTTTTTAAGTGCAGCGTATGGCTAAAAATGCTGCTAAGACTTAACATGAAATCAATTCGATGGGCTTTCAGCATGGGTTTGTTTTTAATTGCAACAGGGTAACCTTTGATTTCAACATTTTCGAGAGAAAGAGTTGCATACGGGAAATGCCGTATCAGCGAAAAGTTTATTTGTTGAACCGATGCAGGTGCCTGAAGGTTGTCATTGATTTCTTTTATCACCAGTGATTTTATTTTATCTTCAAACGCAACACTCAATCCCCAGCCAATAAGCAACAAGGCAAAAAACAAGGATACAATCCAACCTGAAGTACGAATAATTTTATTCATCACCTGATAAACTTGCAGCAGTATTTATTATTGTAATGCAGAGTTAATGCACGTATAATAAAAGACAATATTATCTTACACAACGGATTTTAGGAAGAGTAATTTGTTTACACGAAAGGATTTTATTCACTGCAAAATGACAATAAAAAAGCCGCCATTCATCAGAACAGCGGCTTTTTATAATCGGTAAAGTAATTTTTACTTTTCAAATCGTTTGGCAACTTCATTCCAGTTAACCACATTCCAGAATGCATTGCAATAATCAGGTCGTCTGTTCTGGTAATGCAGATAATAAGCATGTTCCCATACATCTAATCCGAGCAAAGGGCTACCTTTTACTTCGGCAATATCCATCAGTGGGTTGTCCTGATTGGGAGTTGAGCATACTTCGAGTTTTCCTGCTGCATTCTTTATGAGCCAAGCCCATCCTGAGCCAAAACGAGTAGCAGCTGCCTGGTTGAATTTAGTTTTGAAATCATCAAAACTTCCGAAGGCGCTATTAATTGCTTCCGCTAATTTGCCTGAAGGATTGCCACCTGCATTAGGAGCCATAATGGTCCAAAACAGTGAGTGGTTATAATGGCCTCCTCCATTGTTGCGAACAGCAGTTGAGTATTTTGAAATATTCGCACAGATTTGTTCAATGGTTAATTTTTCGGCATCAGTGCCTGTAATGGCAGCATTCAGATTGTTTACATAGGCCTGATGGTGTTTGCCATGGTGTATTTCCATGGTACGAGCGTCTATATGTGGCTCTAATGCATTAAATGCATACGGTAATGATGGTAGTTGAAATGACATAATAATTGAATTAATAATTAGAAAATTTTGTTCAAATGTAACACTTGGAAGTTATCAATGTTTGCAGAAATTAATATTTACTTGGGTATTGCAAGTTTACTTTCAACTGCTTATTTCAAAGATAATATACTTAAGTAATTGAATATCAATATAAAAAATTTTAATGTAAAATTAATCATGACAATAAAAGCAACCTATATTTGCCACTCAAATTTCAAATCAATTAATTTACAAAAAAATGAAAAAAGTTCTTGCCTTAGTAATGGCTGCAGGAATGTTCAGCATGGTAGCATGCGGACCATCTGCTGAAGAAAAACAAAAAATGGAAGAAGCTACAAAAGCTGCACAGGATTCAATTGAAGCTGCTGCACAACAAGCTGCTTCTGCTGCTGAGCAAGCTGCTCAGGTAGTTGATTCTACTGCTCACGCTGTAGTTGATTCTGCTGCTGCTGCTGTGACTCAATAATCTCAGAAATCCATTAGAAGAAACGTCCGTCATCATTGGCGGACGTTTTTTTTGTGATAAAGATTTTTCCGGGACACCGGTTTTTGATAAAGTGTCAGATTAATTCATACACTTTTCCCGGATGAACTTTGATAAGCCCTTTTAATTCCAGAGTTAATAGAAGATTAGGAATTTTACCAATGGCCAATCCTGAATACATACAAATAGAATCAATATCTGACCGGATATTTTGTTTAAGATAGTCAACTAATTTTCTTTCGTCAGGAGGTAACTCCAGAAACAAGGTCGCCTGAACTTGTTTTTTCTCGTTTTTATTTTTTTTCAGATCCCATCCTAAGAAAAATTCTATATCAGTCACGCTTTGAATGAGATTGGCTTTGTTATCTCTGATATAAGCATTGCATCCTTTTGAATATTCGTTATGCACATTGCCGGGTATGGCAAATACATCTCGGTTATAAGAGTTAGCAATATCAGCAGTTATTAACGCACCTCCTTTTATAGCCGATTCAACTACAATAACTGCATCACTCATGCCTGCAACAATACGGTTGCGACTTGGAAAATTTTCTTTATCAGGTTTGGTTCCACTTATAAAATCTGAAATAATTCCCCCTTTTTCCATCATTTTATCTGCTGTTGATTTATGAATAGCAGGATAGAGAGAATCCAATCCGTGAGCAACAACACCAACTGTTGGAATATCATTCTTAAGACATGCTTTGTGAGCAGCAATATCAATGCCGTAAGCCAGGCCACTTACAATCAGCAAATCATCGTGCAAGCTTAGCTCCTGAATTAGTTGTTCAGTAATTGATTTGCCATATTCTGTGGCATTTCGTGTGCCTACAAAAGCCAAAACTTTTGAAGCATTAAAATTGCAGTTGCCTTTTACAAACAGCATGGCTGGACCATCGTTACATAATTTCAAGCGTGATGGATATTCTTTGTCAGTATAAAACAGTGCTTTTATTTTATGTTTTTGAATAAAACCTAACTCCGATTCAGCCAATGCCAAAGCTTTGGTTTTGCCCTGTTTAATATTATCGGCAATAATACTTCCTATTCCGGGTATTTTTTTAAGTGCATCTTGTCTTTCCTTAAAAACGGTTCCGGCACTGCCGCAATAGCTCACTAGTGTTTTGGCCAAACCATGTCCGACACCCGGCAATTGAGTTAGTGCCAACCGGAAAACCAATTCGTCTTCGAACTTATTTTCGGCAGCTGTTTGTGTGATATTGTCAGAATCTGTTAGGTTTGTGCCCATACAATCTTATTACTGCAAAGTAAAACATGTTTTTGAAAATGAAAACCGCTGTAATAGTAATTTTTTTACTGATTACAGCAAAAGCACATGCTCAGACTACAATTGTTGAGGGCAAGGTAACGGACGGAAAAGAATCACTTCCGGGAGTAACTGTTTATACGGATGAGAAAAATGCAACCGGCACTGATGCGGATGGGAATTATAAACTGGAACTGCCGCAAGGTAAAGCAACAATTCATGCTCGCTCACTCGGTTATGCTGAAGTGATAAAGGAGGTCGTTCTTTCGGGAGCAACCTTCAGGTATGATATTGTAATGACACCTTTGAGCACACAGTTAAGTTCAGTTGTTGTGAGTGCCGGAAAATTCGAACAGAAACTGGAAGAGGTAACAGTATCCATGAATACCGTCAAACCGGGAGCAATAGAACAATTTTCTGATAACAGTATTGAAAGTGCCATCACCAATGTTACAGGAATAAATGTAAACGATGGACAGGCAAATATTAGAGGTGGAAGTGGCTTTAGTTATGGAGCAGGAAGCAGAGTGCTCGTATTGGTTGATGATATGCCAATGCTTTCGGCTGATGCCAATGATGTAAAATGGAGTTTTCTTCCGATAGAAAATATGGAGCAGATTGAGATTATCAAAGGAGCATCATCTGCTTTATACGGTTCATCAGCTATGAATGGCGTAATAAATTTCAGAACAGGATATGCAAAATCTGAACCAGTTACACACATTACACAATACACCGGAATTTATGATTCACCGGCACGGAGGGAGATTAAGTGGTGGGGCAAAAACACTCAGATGATGACCGGTGCCAACATGTTTCATGCCCGCAAGATAGGTAACTGGGATTTTGTAATTGGCGGACATTATTTGCTCGATGAAGGATTCAGAGAAGGAGAAACTGAAAAAAGAGCAAGGGCAAATCTGAATATACGATATCGTTTTAAGAAAGTGGAGGGATTAAGTGCAGGTGTGAATCTAAATTATATGGAAACTTTTGGAGGTTTGTTTATTATTTGGAATGATGACACTACCGGGGCTTATATTCCAAGCGGAGGCATGAATGATTCCACAACTACACTCAGTATATATCATACCAAAAGATTTAACGTTGATCCGTTTATTACCTATGTTGGCAAAAAAGGATTTTCAGCAAAATGGCGTTCAAGATTTTTCCGTACTGCCAACTTCAACAATACCGACCAGCAGGCTTTTGCTGATTTGTTGTACAGTGAAGTGCAGTTGCAACAGCATGTTGAAAAATGGAATCTTACTGTCACAGGAGGTGGTGTTATTTCAGACGGTGGGGTAATCAGTGATTTGTATGGAAGCAGAAAAACTTATAACAAAGCTATCTATGCTCAGGTTGATAAAAAATTTTTTGGCAGACTGAATATTTCTGCAGGAGGAAGATATGAGCAATTTCGTTTCAGATACAATAAACCTGAATCTAAACCTGTTTTCAGAGCAGGAGCAAATCTCAGAGTGCATAAAGCTACCTACATCAGAGCAAGTATAGGTCAAGGTTATCGTTTTCCTTCTATTGCTGAAAAGTATGTGAAAACGAGAGTGGGGTCAATTGTAATTTATCCCAATGACAGTGTACATTCAGAAACAGGATGGACGGCTGAAATTGGCATCAGACAGTTGTTCAGTATGGGGAAAAGAGTTTCAGGATATGTAGATGCTTCCGTTTTCAGAAGCGAGTATAAGGACATGCTTGAATTTGCATTTGGGCAGTATGGTGATTTGTTCAACGACCCATTGTTTGGTCTTGGTTTTAAATCGGTGAATATTGGAAATACGCGCATTGACGGAATGGAATATGAGTTGGGATTACAGATTGCTGTACTGAAAAATTTAAATATCAATATCGGTGGCGGATATACTTACATTGACCCGCAGATGTCAGACTTTGATTCACTGAAGGCATCAACAGGAACGGTATCCTATAATTTTTTGAAGTATCGTTACCGTAATATGTTCAAAGGTTATGCAGGTGTTGATTATGGCAGATTTTCATTTGCTCTCAATTGTCGTTACAACAGTTTTATGGAAAATATTGATAAAGTTTTTAATGAGCTTATTCCCGGAATTAAGCAGTATCGCTCTCAACATGATAAAGGTGACTGGGTTTATGATGCCAATATCAGTTATAAGATTACTGATTATCTTACAGCATCTGTGATATCAAGAAATCTGTTTAATCATGAGTACATGGGCATTCCTTCGCAAGTTGAAGCACCGCGCATGTGGTTGTTTCAGGTTAATCTGAAATTATAATTCGTAATAAATTTTGGTACAATAATTTCCTTCGGTTTTTTTAAGGGAATTTGAACGAAACCATAATAAAAAAAGCCTGCGATAATTCGCAGGCTTTTTGATGATAAACACTTATACATTATTCCACAACAATCTTCACCTGATGGTTTCCTGAATGTGTTTGAACATTCAACATATAAGCTCCTTTGGCTATTCTGCTTAAGTCAAGTTGTTGAGTATTCTCACCTGCAACAGTGTTGAATGATTGAGACATTATCACTCTTCCGCTCAGGTCGAGTAATGACATCTGCGTTGTACCTTTCTCAGAGGTATAAGTTACATTCAGCATACCGGCAGTAGGATTTGGATAAACCTGCAACTTGTCTGCATTCATACTGCTTTCTCGGCAGTTGATTACGGCATTGTATGTGCGGGTACCTGCACCGCATGCATTGCTTGCAGTTACCATAACAACTCCGTTGCTTGCGCCCCAGTCGAGAGTCAGCGAAGTAGTATTACCACCACCTGATACATAAGTTGTAGTTGGAGGGAATGCCCAAGAGAGGGTATAGCCACCGGTAACATTACTTACATCTGCAGTAAATGTAATACCCGCATCATTGGCACACCAGCTTGAAGGATTTGCTGTAATTGAAACAGGTGTATTAGGCGCACCTTTAACAGGAATACAACGTGAAGCACTGGTACCGCATAGATTAGTTGAACTTACACAAACTTGTCCCGTTGTGAAACTGCTGAAATCAACATTAATGCTATTGGTTCCGTTTCCACTTACAATGGTTGCTCCTGACGGAACTGTCCAGTTGTAAGATGTAATTCCAGGAACAGAAGGAGTTGAATAGTTTACACCAAGTGCATTACACAAACCATTCATAATACCACTAAGGCTAGCAGGTCTGGCAGGAGTGCCCGGAACAATAGTTTTACACTTAAGAGCAGAAGTAACACCGCAAGTGCTTGTTGCACTGACGCAGATGTTTCCAACAGAATTATAACCTGCATCAAAGTTTACAGTAACATTGTTGGTGCCCTGTCCGCTAATTACAGAAGCATTTGCAGGAACAGTCCAGTTATAGGAAGCAATACCTGTTCCCGGAGTTACAGAATAATTTTGTTGAGAATTGGGACAAGCAGTAAACAATCCTGAAATCACACCGAAGTTAGTTCCTGAAGTACCAATAGCTAAACATTTAAATGCAGAAGTATAACAGTTTGTTTGAGCAGCAACGCAAAGCGTACCACCATTCCAAGTTGGGCCGAAGTTTACTGTAACACTGGTTCCATTACCAATTACTGTTGCATCACCTGATATAGTCCACAGATAAGAAGTAGCACCGGTGCTTGCAGTTGTTGTATATGTTCCGTTGGTATTAGCACATGCAGTAACTGCTCCTGAAATAGCAGCAGGTACTGAAACACTGTAGCGTACTTTTTGAAGTTTATGTATTGAGTTTCCACAACTGTTTCCTGCCTGAATACCTATTTTATAGAGTGAAGTTGTAGGAGTACCGAAAACAATTGTAGCATTTGGACTTGTAGAAATATATGGTGAAGGATTACCATCAAAAGTAGTACCCGGAGGGCCATCCCAAGTGTACATGGTAGCATTGGCAACAGGAGGAATACTCAGGTTGGCAGTAGTTCCCGGACAAGCGTTAGCAGGCATACCGGTGAATGGCATTGTTACAGCCTGTGCAGGTGTTCCTGCTGTTACGGTTACGGTAATACTTACACATGTTGTAGTATTACAAGTACCTTCAGCTCTTACAAAATAAGTTGTTGTTGAAGATGGAGAAACAGTAACGGATGCACCTGTGCCAACCAATGTGCCGCCACATGAACCACTGTACCATTTCCAGTCTGCACCGTCACCAAGGTTTCCACCATTGGCAGTAAGAGTAATATTACCACCGTTGCATATTTCGTCATTTGGTTTATTACTTGTTGCAGAAGTTGCAGCAGTGCTTTCAGTTAATACGGTAACAGTTTCTGATGCTGTTGCAGAACAGTTGAATGCATCTGTTACAGTAACGGTATAGGTGCCTGACGTAGTAGCAGTGATTGCCTGAGTTGTAGCACCGGTACTCCACAAATAACTTGCACCTGCAGAAGCAGTAAGTATTACACTTCCACCATTGCAGAAAGTAGTACTTCCACCGGGTGTGATGCTTGCTGTACATGAACCACAGTTGTTCACAGTGATGAATTGAGAAGCCTCAGCCGAACAACCATTACCATCGGTATAACTGTAAGTGATAAGGAAAGTACCTACACCTGCAGCAGCAGGGTCGAAGTTACCACCGCTCACACCTGTTCCACTGTAGGTACCACCAGATGGTGAACCACCGGTAAGTGCAAATACAGGATCGCTTGTACACACTGCGCTAAACGGATTTAATGTAACTGTAGGTAATGGATTTACGGTAACAGTAGTTCCTGCAGAAGTTGCGCTGCAGCCCTGAGCATTTGTTACAGTAACTGTAAATGTTCCTGAAGCAGTAACATTAATAGTTTGTGTAGTTGCACCATTGCTCCACAACCAGCTTGCACCGGCAGAAGCTTGCAAATCAACACTTCCTCCCTGACAGAAAGTGGTACTTCCACTTGGAGTAATATTTGCTGCAGGAGGACTTACAGCAGTTGTTGTGATGGCGTTGGATGTATGTACGCAACCATCCCAGTCGGTTGCAGTTACAGAATATGTTCCACTGGTACTTACTGTTATGTCAGCAGTTGTTTCACTGTTGCTCCATAAAAACGATGCATATTCACCGGGATCTTGTGTGTTAAGTGTTACACTACCCGGTATGCAGAAGGTTGTCGCTCCACCTGCAGCAATTACTGCAGAAGCAGGATTACATGGAACGCTGAAATTGGTTATATTATAGGAGTTATAATTTCCTGAGGTAGTAGATACCCTGAAATAGTAATCGCCTGCTGCAAGAGAAGTAAAGTTGAAACTATATGTACCTCCATAGAGATAATTATTAAAGAGAAGTGTCTGAGCTGAGTTGTAAAAACTGAAGTAACAGAGATGACCATTTGCCATTTGAATATCGAAACTGCAATCACCGGCTGAATACATCGTGATTTTATAATAGTCATCGGTATCAAATGTTCCGCCATTTTCACGATACGCAATATGCCCTGTACGCGTAGGTCTGTTATTCATACGATAAGCAGTGGCAAATGAATTGTTGGGTTCAATATCATTGGCATAAGGTGGCAGAATAAGTGTGTCTTTTAAGCGGTAGCTGTTATAGTTCGTTGCATAAACTCTGACATAGTATGTTCCTGCTGCCAATCCGTTCACTGAATAATTACTACTACCTCCATAGAGGTAAGCACTGTTTAGTAAAGTTACACCATCATTATCATAAAGATTATAATAAACAAGATTACCGGTTTCAGTAGTAATGGTTAAGCTTAAATCTCCATCCTGTGGAGTAACAATTTTGTACCAGTCCATGGTATCACGGGCTAAGTTATTGTAATGACCAATATGACCTTCGGTGCTGTCATTCACGTTCAGAGTTAGTGCCCATGAAAATTGTCCGTTGGGTTCAGTATCCTGTCCATATAATGGAGCAACCACTGAGTTATAGAGTTTATAACTGTTATACCCGTTACCTGTAGTGTAAACTTTAACATAATAATCACCTGCAGCAAGACCATTCACTACATAGGATGCATTGCCTCCATATAGATAATGGTTAGTGCTTATACCGGTAGTACCATCTGCATCATATAAATCGAAGTAAACAATGTTTGATGTGATAGAAGTCATGCCAATAGTTATATTTCCATCCACTGTAGTAGTTAGTTTATACCAGTCAGGATTGTCAAAAGTACCTCCGTTGTAGCGATAGGAAAGGTGCCCGAAAACACTGTCGTTTTCGTTTAAAGTTAAAGCCTGTGTATATAACCCGTTTGGTTCAGTATCGTTGCTGTAAGGTGGTGGCGTAAATGTATTCCTCAAACGGTAACTGTTATAGTTGGTTGCATAAACTCTGGCATAGTATGTTCCTGCTGCCAATCCGGTTATTGTGGAAGAACTGTTTCCACCATATAAATAAGTGCCACCCAAAATGGTACTGCCATCATTATCATAAAGGTAATAATAAACTATATTTCCATTTTCAGTAGTAATGGTTAAGTTTAAATCTCCATCCTGTGCGGTAACAATTTTGTACCAGTCCATGGTATCACGGGCTAAGTTATTGTAATGACCAATATGACCTTCTGTACTGTCATTCAAATTCATATTAAGTGCCTGTGTATATTGCCCGTTAGGTTCGGTATCCTGATTGTAGAGCGGTAAAGTCTTTGAATTGTAAAGTTTATAACTGTTATACCCGTTACCTGTAGTGAAAACTTTAATATAATAATCACCTGCAGCAAGGCCATTCACAACATAAGAAGCATTGCCTCCGTATAGATAATGGTTGGTGCTAATACCGGTAGTGCCATCTGCATCATATAAATCGAAGTAAACAAGGTTTGCTGTAGTGGTAGTGATACCAATAGTAAGATTTCCATCCACTGTAGTAGTTAGTTTATACCAGTCAGTATAGTCAAATGTGCCACCGTTGTAACGATAGGTAATATGTCCGAAAACAGTGTCATTTTCGTTTAAGGTTAATGCCTGTGTATAGAGATTGTTAGGCTCAGTGTCGATGCTGTATGGAGGTGGAGTTAATGTTGTAGATACGGTGTAGGTGTTGGAATTTGAAGAAGTATATATTCTTACATAGTAAGATCCTGCAGCAATACCATTCATTGTAAAATTACTGCTGCCTCCATATAGGTAGGAATTGGAGAGTATAGTAGTGCCATCATTATCATAAAGGTAATAATATACTAAATTACCATTGGATGTGGTTATACTCACATTCAAATCACCATCGGCAGATGTTGTCACAGAATAGTAGTCGTCAGGGTCAGCAGAAGCATCAATACTTCCTGATTGAGATGAGCCACCGGGTACCAGAATATCGGTAGTTGTTCCCGGTGCATTGTTATCCGGTTCGTTGTCAGCTTTTACAATTCCTGTAAGTGACAGGAAGAAAACTGTAATCAGCAGGTAACGCGCACACCAACCTAGTGGGTGCAACGTAAGGCGTTTGTTGTGTTGCATAATGAATTGATTTTAGTACGGTTTATAATTGATGTTGCAAATATTCTTCTTAATATATGTATTGTAAATACTCAAAATGTATTACCAAGAGTGTTTTTTATGAAAAAATTGTTGAAAAAATAACCATCCACTACATCAAATTAAGTATTGACTTCAGATAAGCATGAAGAAGAGGAGCGTATACTGCACGTGCATTATATTTGCATGTATGTTGGTGAAAGATAAGCTTAACTCTCTACTGATAATATGTGTATCTGTTTCAATGTGGATATTTCTGCCTTTGTTTATTTCAGGTCAAACACAGCGCATTGACAAGTTGCGTAAGGAATTGTACTCAACTAACATTGAAGCACAAAAAGTTTCGGTACTGCTTTCATTATTTCAGGAAGCCAGGTCAATGACATCAGACAGTTTGTTAAGCTATGTTACAATGGCCGAGAAACTGACAAAACCAAATACTCCTGAATATTTTATTGCGAATACTTATAAAGGACTTTATTTTTTACGCATTGGTGATGGGAGCAACGCTTTATTGCTTCTGGATAAACTGGTGAATCAAATACCTAAAGATGACTCGCGTTTTTTTAATGCTTACATGCAAATACTTCATGCCAGAGCTGTTGCCTGTGTGCGTAATAACAGGAATAAGGATGCTATACAGGATGGATATACCATGTTAAAGTTATCAGATGTCAAAAATTCTTCTGCATGGAAATCAAGGGCAAATCTGTTGTTGGGTTATGCCAATATGGAATTGTTAAAATATAACGTGGCAATTGATTACTTACATAAATGTATATCCCTGCTCAACAGTGACTCACTGATTGCAGTTAATGTTTATGCTTATTCAAATATTGCCTCCTGTTTCAATAATATAAATCAGTTGGATTCGGCATTTAAATATATTGAGCTGGCAATAAAATATGGACATCAGTTTGAAATTTTGTCATCCTTATCCAATTCGCTTAACATCAGAGCCGACATGTATTTAAAACAGAAACAGAATAAACTCGCTATGGTTGACCTTGAAGAAGCTTTGCATTACAGAAAACAGGCAGGTGATATTATTTACATCATTTCTGACATGGCGCAGTTGTCAGAGTTTTATGCATCCATCGGACAAACAAAAAAGGGAATTCAACTGGCAAATGCAGGGATTGAAACAGCTCGGGAAAAGAAAATGTTAGCCAAACAAATATACCTGATGAATGCACTTGCCGAAAATTACAAAGTAGCTGGACTGAGAAATGAATATGAGCAGGTGTTGTTGAATATAATTGCATTAAAGGATTCGCTGTATCAAAAAAATTCGGCTGATGATATTGCAGGATTTGAAGCAAAATATCAGTTGCAGAAGAAAGAAAACATAATTATCCGTCAGGAAAATAAATTAGCGCAAAACCGTTATACTACTATTGGCATCATTGCACTTCTTACATTTATTTTCATTGCATCCGGATTGCTTTACCGCAATGCACAACTGAAACGTCAGCATAAGTATGAACAACAATTGATGGAGCAAGAGTTGTTGGCTAAGGAAAACCTGAACAAAGCTATGGAGACTGAAAGAAAACGTATAGCAGCCGACATGCACGATAATCTTGGAGCTTATGCAGCAGCTATAACCAATCAGATAAAATTAATCAAGGACAAATCTGTTGTTTATGATTTTATTGTTATCAAGAATCTTGAATCGAATGCAGCCAGTATGGTATCTCAACTGAGTGATACCATTTGGGTATTAAAGAATCAGGAACTTACTCTTACAAACCTTGCAGACCGTTTTAAATCATGGATGCAGAAGTTGATGAAAAGTTATCCCGGTATTGATTATCATTTTAAAGAAACAATTGAAAAGGAGTATAACTTCTCGCCCGTAAATGCCTTACACATTTATTATGCATTGACGGAATGTGTGAATAATGCATTGCAACACAGTGGTTGTAATGAAATAGTAATTTCATTTGTAAGTAACAACTCGGTAGAAATAGTAGTGAGCGATAATGGAAAAGGTATGCATCCCTTTTTTTCAAGAATTCCTGACGGTAACGGAATCGGACATATTAAACATCGCACCTATGAATGTGGCTGGAAAGTGAGATGGGTTGACAATCATCCTCAAGGTACAAATGTTGTTCTAAGCTATACTACATAATGAGTATTTTTAATTTTAAAATACAGCTATATTTTAGTCGGTTTATTCAATGGGTATGAGAATAGCTATAGTAGATGACAATCCTGTAAATCAGAATAGTTTCAGACAAAAGATTGAACCATACACTGATTTGGAATTGGTTTTGGTATCTGACAGTGGTGATAGTTTTTTGGAACACATGAAAGGCTCCCCTGTAAACAACTGGCCTGAAGTAGTTTTTATGGATATTCAGATGCCGGGATTGAGTGGTGTAGAAACAATAAGAATTGCTAAGGCATTATATCCTTCCATATATTATATTGTACTTACTGTGTTTGAAGACAATGAAACTATCTTCGAAGCGATACAGTCGGGTGCATCAGGATATCTTTTGAAACAGGATACCTATCATACCATGAAGGAAGCTATTGATGAGGTTGTGGAATATGGAGGTGCCCCCATGAGTCCGGCTATTGCACGCAAAGCACTGAAGTTGCTCACACAAAGAGAGGAACAGAACAAGAAAGACAAAGACAATATGCTCGATGAGTTACTTTCGGAACGTGAACGTGAAATACTCACACATCTGGTCAGCGGTTATGATGCAAAAAGAATTGCAGAAATTACCAATATCAGCACCTTAACTGTTCGTAAGCACATTGCTAATATTTACAATAAATTACATGTGAATTCCAAAGCGCAGGTTATTTCCATGGCGCATAAGAACAAATGGTTCAGATTATTCTGATATTTTTATTATTGTTCTTCGGCAACCACTTCTTCCACTTCAGGTACAAGGCGTTTCAGAAGATTCTCTATACCGGCTTTCAGCGTAAGCGTTGAAGAAGGACAACCGCTGCACGAGCCTTTAAGGATAACGGTTACGATACCATCTTCAAACGATTTAAAATCTATGGCGCCACCATCTCTGGCAACTGCAGGACGAACATATTCATCGAGCATGGATTTGATTTTTTCCACCACATCACCGGTTTCTTCTTTGGAGGAAGCAGGTTTTTTCAAATACAAAGCTTCCGGTACAACGGTTGCAGTATCTTTACTTTCTGACTTTTTAACTTCAGGATAGACATAAAAAATCTTATCACCAGAATTCAGAAAAACAATAATAAACTCACGCAGAATATTGGTGATATCATACCAGTCAATGTCCGTTTCTTTGGTAACAGTGATGAAATTAGAACTGATAAAAACCGATTTTATTCCCGAAAAATCGAAAAGCTGATAAGCCAACGGACAATCTGCTGCCTCCTGTTGCGATTTGTATTCAGCTACACCTTCGGGCAACAGAATCTGGTCTGTTACAAATTTCAAACTGTTGGGGTTGGGTGTTAATTCTGCATAAACCTGGTGGTTATGTGCTGTGCTCATGAACTGTTACTTTTGTGAAATGTTAGAATGTTATGCGAAAGTAAACAATAGCATGGCAGTATAGTTTTTAAAATAAATATTTATGTCTGTTAAAACGGATTTTCTGGTAATAGGATCAGGCATTGCAGGACTGAGTTTTGCGCTGAAAGCAGCCCGCCATGGCAAGGTAACCATTATTACTAAAAGCAATGAAGATGAATCGAATACTAAGTATGCTCAGGGTGGCATAGCTGCGGTTTTGCCCGGTTCGTCAGGCGACTCCCGCGAAAAACATATTGAAGATACCCTTATTTGCGGAGCAGGTTTGTGCAATGAAAAAGTGGTGCGAATGGTAGTGAATGAGAGTTATGCGCGCATTGATGAACTGATAAAATGGGGAGCAGAGTTTGATAAAGATAAAACCGGTCATTATGATTTGGCACGAGAGGGTGGTCATTCCGAGCACAGAGTCTTGCACCATAAAGATATTACCGGTCTGGAGATTGAAAGGAAGTTGCTTCAGCAAATACACAGTCATCCCAATATTACCATACATACTCATTTGTTTGCAGTGGATATTATCACACAGCATCATCTTGGCAAAGTGGTTAAGCGAAGTACACCAGGCATTACATGCTTTGGAGCTTATGTGATGGATACCCGCACAGGAAAAATAGATACCATGCTTGCAAAAATTATTGTGATGGCAACAGGCGGTGCAGGTCATGTGTATAAAACAACTACCAATCCTGTAATTGCAACTGGCGATGGAATAGCGATGGCCTATCGTGCAATGGCAAGAGTCAACGGGATGGAGTTTATTCAGTTTCATCCTACGGCATTGTATAAACCCGGTGAAAATCCTTCCTTCCTGATTTCTGAAGCTGTACGCGGATTTGGTGCAGTGCTGAAAACTACTGACGGAAATGAGTTTATGCAACATTATGACGAGCGCGGCTCACTTGCTCCAAGAGATATTGTAGCAAGAGCCATTGACAGTGAGATGAAAAAACGAGGAGATGATTTTGTGTGGCTCGATTGCCGCCATCTCAACATTGAAAAGTTTAAAGAACATTTTCCAACCATCTATGCAAAATGTGCTTCCATAGGAATTGATATTGCAAAAGAGTGTATTCCTGTTGCACCTGCACAACATTATTTGTGCGGAGGTATTCAGGTGGATGAGAATGCATGTTCATCCATTAAAAATTTATATGCTGTTGGCGAATGTTCGTCCACAGGGCTGCATGGTGCAAATCGCTTGGCATCCAATTCACTTCTCGAAGCAGTGGTGTTTTCGCATCGTGCTTATCTGCATGCACAGTCTGTTGTTGACTCCATTACATATTGCGAGAATATTCCTGACTGGAGCAGTGTTACAACCAGACATTCAGCCGAGTTGGTACTGATTACCCAAAGCCGTAAGGAGTTGCAGGAAATCATGAGCAGCTATGTCGGAATTTTCAGAAGTGATATGCGGTTGAAGCGTGCATTGGAACGATTGCGTTTACTTTATCTCGAAACAGAAGAACTTTACGAACAGTGGGAGCTTTCACCAAAACTTTGCGAATTGCGTAATCTGATAAATGTAGCTTACCTGATAGTGAAAGCAGCAATAGCAAGAACCGAAAACTGCGGACTGCATTACAATGTGGACAACTGATGCCAACAGCTGAAGAGTTAAGCAAACGAATTTTTCAAAACGAGTTTCAGTTTGAAGAAACAGCATTAGATGTGTTCCGATATCAATTTGAGGGAAATGAGGTTTACAGACAATATGTGCAGTTGCTGGGCATACAACCTGAAAGTATAACAACCGTAGCTGATATTCCTTTTCTCCCAATCAGATTTTTTAAAACTCATAAAATAATTACAGGAAATCAATATCCTGAAATTACTTTTACCAGCAGCGGCACATCAGGGCAAACAGTCTCCCGGCATTTTGTAACTGACGTATCTCTTTACGAAAAATCTTTCATCAAAGGGTTTGAAAAATTTTACGGCTCTGCAGAGGAGTGGTGCATTCTTGCATTGCTGCCATCCTATCTGGAACGCGAAGGTTCTTCACTGGTTTATATGTGTGAACATCTGATAAAAAAGTCAAAACATCCCCTCAGTGGATTTTACCTGCATAACTATGACAATTTATACTCAGTACTTGAACAACTGGAATCAGAAAAACAAAAAACATTGTTATTAGGAGTGTCTTATGCATTGCTCGATTTGGCAGAGCAATTTCCTCTTGTATTGCAACATACCATTATCATGGAAACAGGGGGCATGAAAGGAAAACGCAGAGAAATGACCAAAGCGGCTTTGCACAACAGACTGAAAAATGCATTTAATGTTGATGTCATTCACTCGGAGTGCGGCATGACGGAAATGCTTTCACAGGCATACAGTTTGGGTAATGGAATATACAGTTGCCCACCCTGGTTGCGTTTGATAGTGCGCGACAGTTATGATCCTTTCACTCTCGTTGATAACGAAACTACAGGAGGCATCAATGTCATAGATCTGGCGAATGTAAACAGCTGTAGTTTTATTGCTACACAGGATATGGGTAAGGTGTTTGATGAGGGTACATTTGAAATTATCGGGAGGTTTGATGATGCTGAAATAAGAGGTTGTAATCTGATGATAGAATAATTTATCTTTGTGACATGGCAAATATCACCAACCTTGAGTTTATCACAGGCTTCAGCAAAGGAAATATGGAGCGGGTGCGTAAATATGTACAAATGTTTCTGGAGGCATCGGCAGAAGGGATGCCAGCAATTGAAAAAGCTCATGCTGATAAAGACTGGAAAACATTAAAAACTGCAGCTCACACACTGAAGTCAATATCAGGATACATGGGAATGACAGATACACAAAATTTGTTGAAGAAAATGGAAGAGAATGCAGCCACTGAAAAGCAACTGGATGATATGCCAAATGATGTCAGTTTGCTGAGGCAACATCTTCAACAGGCAGAAGAAGAGCTGAATGGTTTCTTAGCTCAAAATTAATTTGTAAACTTGTAAAATATTTCTCAAACTAAAATATGTCAAAGAACACACTAATATTCATCGTTGATGATGACCCTATGCAGCTCGATATGCTTAAAGATCATCTTTCGGCTATGTCAAATTTTAACATATATACATTTTCAAACGGGGAGGAATGTCTTGCACAAATTGACAAAGCACCTGATATAGTATTTCTGGATTATAACCTGAGCAACAAAAACACCAATGCAATGGATGGGTTGGAAGTGTTAAGAGAGTTAAAAGAGAAGAACCCAAACGGGGAAGTGGTTATGCTTTCAGGACAGGATAAAATTGAAGTTGCAGTTGATACCATGAAGTATGGTGCATTTGATTATATTGTAAAAGGTGAAAGTGCTTTTTACCGTGCAGAGAAAGCCGTTTTTAACCTGTACAAATTAGCCAAACTAAAAAGAGATGCAGGATTTTATCGCATACTTACCATTGCTTTCGGAGTAGCCTTGCTTCTTATGATTATTCTGGTCATTTATCTGAAATCAAAAGGACTGATTTCTGACAGAGCAGGTTGGATATAAAATTTTTTCATCATGTCCATGATTCGTTTATTTTCTGCTGCTTTTAAATTATCTTGCGTCTTCTTATTGTCAATAATCCTGTTCAGTTCTTGCCGAAAAGAAGAAAAGTTTCCAATAGAACCGGTGTTAACGAGTATTTCCATTGACCAATATGAAAAGAACAGTTTTCACATCATAACCGGTTATACCGATGGTGATGGCGACCTTGGACTTTCTGATGCTGATACGTTAGCTCCTTATGATAAGGACAGTAAGTATTACCACAATTATTTCTGTACATTTTCGCAAATGACCAACGGCAGTTGGGCAATAATAAATTTTGCAGTGCCCTATTATTATCGCCTGCCATTGCTTACTCCTAAACAACGGAATAAAAATATCAAAGGTGACATATCTGTTGATATAAAAAACTTTTTGAGCCCTGTTACAAATGGTGTTGCCGATACATTTCGTGTGGATGTGTATATTGTGGACCGTGCGTTACATGAGAGTAATACAGTAACTTCAGAGCCTTTTGTGATAACTCATTAGTATTAACTGTAAGCTGATCAGATTTGATAGCTGAGTGTTAATCTGCAAAGATTGGAATTGAAAGTTCAGATGAAAAAACTGCTGCTTGTTTTTATTTTGTTTGGAGTAATTGCATCCAATGCACAGCAGGTGGATTTGTTGAAGGAGCAATTAAAAAATGCTTCTGCTGACACAACAAAGTTGCGCATACTGAATGAACTTACCGAAAACACTGACGATTTTAATGTATGGCCCGACTATGCGAAGCAGGCCTATGAGCTTGCTTTGAAAATTGCTGCCAATCCGGATTCTGTAATAAGAAAAGCGGGTAAGAAAGGATTGAGTGCTGCTTTGAATAATATGGGAGTGTATAACAACCTTACAGGAAACAGAAGTGCAGCACATGAAATGTTTATGCAAAGCCTGAAAATAAGAGAAGAGACAGGTGATGATGCAGCATTGTCAGAAACATATCACAATCTTGCATCATTGTATTTTGATTTGGAAGAGTTTGATCTCGCCAAATCCTTTTTTGAAAAAAGTGCAAGGCTTTCAGAGAAACTGAATGACAGTATTAATCTGGCTGTGAGCAGAAATTATTTGGGAATGATTGCTCTCAGAAAAAAGGACAACGAAAAAGCCAAGGAATATTTTCAGCAGAGTATGAAAATGTTTGAAACCACAGGTGACAGCCTGAGCCGGCTTAAAACCATGGTCAATCTTGGTGCTATTTTGTATCAGGAAAACAAGTTGGATTCAGCTCTGAAACTATTTAATGAAGCTTATAAAATAAACATCATTCACAACGACCCTATAAAAAGTATTATCCTGATTAATATTGGAAGAGTTTATTTTAAGCAGGGAAAAACAGATGCAGCGCTGAAATATGCCGGAGATGCACTTACCTGTGCAAAAAGTGAAGGAATGCCTTCAGAAATTGCATCAGCAGAATATCTCTTATCTGAAATTTATAATGCAAGTGGAAGATATCAGGATGCTTATTCGCATTTGATGATGTACGACAGTTTGAAGGAAGTGCTTTCGGATGAGAATGTGCAACGGGTTATTGTTGCTGAAAGGGTGAAGCATGATTATGAGAAAAAAATTGCTGAAGAACAACTGGAGCAAAAAAGACAAAGAGAGATTGCTGAACAGGAAATCAATAAACAAAAAATAATTATTGAAGCATTTGTTGCGGGCGCATTATTGCTTGCTTTGCTGATAGTGGTGCTAATCAGAAATAATCGTCAGCAGCGAAAAAGCAGAATGGAATTGCAGCAAGCGTATTCCGATTTGAAGAGAACCCAACAGCAACTGATTCTTCAGGAGAAAAATGCATCGCTTGCACAGTTCACTGCAGGGATTGCGCATGAGCTTAAAAATCCACTGAATTTTGTTGCTAATTTTTCTCTCTTATCCAATGAACTGTTGCAGGAAATGGAGAGTGCTTCGGATGCAAAAGAAAAAGAAGAAATTCAGGAGCAGCTTAAAGGAAATCTGGCCATCATCAGAAATCATACAGAGCGTGCAAATAAGATATTGAGTAAGATGATGCAGCTTGGCAGAAGTGAAAATCTGACCAGGCAACCCACCAATGTCAACCGAATTTGCGAAGATGCCATTGAAATGGCATACACTAACATGGTTTCATCCTATCCGGGCTTTCAGTGCGACATTAAGAAAAGTTACGATAACGGCATTGGCGAAGTGATGGCTGTTACTCAGGAAATTTCAATGGTATTATTAAATCTGCTCAACAATGCAT
>Ga0209200_1001456_pt1 | contig 23619 bp, 16 predicted proteins | sample AD_UKC033_MetaG_FD_184406 | JGI IMG/M metagenome (GOLD analysis project Ga0209200, IMG submission 184406) | Active sludge microbial communities of municipal wastewater-treating anaerobic digesters from USA - AD_UKC033_MetaG (SPAdes) (version 2) | ecosystem: Engineered > Bioreactor > Anaerobic >... | reverse complement strand
GGGGAGTGGCGACGAGCGTTGTCGCGGTTCGACGCGCCGCAATCGCGCCTGCCGGCGCTCCTACAGAAACCGGCGCGGTTCGGGCCCTTGTAGGAGCGGCGGCAGCCGCGAAGGGGCGATGGAGTGGCGACGGGCGATCTCGCGGTTCGACACGCCGCAATCGCGCCTGCCGGCGCTCCTACAGAAACCGGCGCGGTTCGGGCCTTTGTAGGAGCGGCGGCAGCCGCGAATGGGCCGGGGAGTGGCGACGAGCGTTGTCGCGGTTCGACGCGCCGCAATCGCGCCTGCCGGCGCTCCTACAGAAACCGGCGCGGTTCGGGCCCTTGTAGGAGCGGCGGCAGCCGCGAAGGGGCGATGGAGTGGTGACGGGCGATCTCGCGGTTCGACACGCCGCAATCGCGCCTGCCGGCGCTCCTACAGAAACCGGCGCGGTTCGGGCCCTTGTAGGAGCGGCGGCAGCCGCGAATGGGCCGGGGAGTGGCGACGGGCGATCTCGCGGTTCGACACGCCGCAATCGCGCCTGCCGGCGCTCCTGCAGAAACCGGCGCGGTTCGGGCCCTTGTAGGAGCGGCGGCAGCCGCGAATGGGGTGGGGACGATCCGACATCGCACGAACAGCGCCGCCATCGCGGACATCGTCTCGCCGAACGCGCTACCATCTTCAAGTCTGCAGCCGGGAACCCGAAGATGGACAGCCAGACGATACGCATCCTGCTCAACGGCGAGCCCGTGGCGATCACCGGCCTCGCCCCCACCACCAGCCTGCTCGCCTGGCTGCGCGGCGCGCGCGGCCTCGTCGGCACCAAGGAAGGCTGCAACGAGGGCGACTGCGGGGCCTGCACCGTGGTGGTCGGCGAGCTCGCCGCCGATCCCGCGGATGCGCCGCGCCTGTACGCGGTCAATGCCTGCATCCGCTTCCTGCCCACCCTCGACGGCAAGGCGGTGTTTACGGTCGAACACCTGCGCAGTCTCGCCGGCGGCGCGCTGCACCCGGTGCAGCAGGCGCTGGTCGACTGCCACGGCTCGCAGTGCGGCTTCTGCACCCCCGGGTTCGCGATGTCCTTGTGGGCGCTGTACGAGGACTGCCATGTCCGCGGTGAAGCCGCCGCCACGCCACCCAGCCCCGCCCGCATCCGCAGCGCGATTGCCGGCAACCTGTGCCGCTGCACCGGCTACCGGCCGATCATCGAGGCCGGCGAGCGCATGCTGGACGCCCCGCCGCGCCTGCTCGACCGCGAGCGCCTGCGCACCGCCCTGCTCGCGCTGCGCCGCGACGACACGCTCGCCTTCGACCACGAGGGCTGCCGCTTCGTCGCCCCGCGCAGCGTGGACGAGCTCCTCGCCCTGCGCAGCCGCCACCCCGCGGCCACCCTGCTCGCCGGCGGCACCGACCTCGGCCTGTGGGTGAACAAGGGCCTGCGCCGGCTCGACACTCTGATCCACACCGGCGAGGTCGCCGCCCTGCGCGCGATCGTGCCGAACGCCGGCGGCCTGCGCATCGGCGGGGCGGCCTCGCTCACGGCCGCCTTCGCCGCGATCGTCCGCCTGCACCCGGAGCTCGCCGAGCTGTGGGAGCGCTTCGCCTCGCCGCCGGTGCGCAACGCCGGCACCCTCGGCGGCAACGTCGCCAACGGCTCGCCGATCGGCGACTCGATGCCGGCGCTGATCGCGCTCGGCGCGCGCGTCGTGCTTGCCAGCGTGCGCGGCCGGCGCAGCCTGGCGCTGGAGGACTTCTACCTCGACTACCTGAAGAAGGACCTCGCCGCCGACGAGATCGTCGAGGCCATCGAGCTGCCTGCCCCCGCGCCCGCGCAGCGCGTGCGCAGCTGGAAGCTGGCCAAGCGCTTCGACTCCGACATCTCCGCGGTGTGCGCCGGCTTCGCGCTCGAGCTGCGCGCGGGAGCGATCCACGCCCCGCGCATCGCCTTCGGCGGCATGGCGGCGACGCCCCGGCGCGCCACCGCCACCGAGGCCGCGCTCGCCGGCCGGCCCTGGGACGAGGCCACGCTCGCCGCCGCGCAGCGCGCACTCGCGGACGACTTCGCCCCGCTCGACGATCTGCGCGCGAGCGCCGGCTACCGCAGCCGCGCCGCCGCCGGCCTGCTCACGCGCTTCTTCCTCGAGACCCGCCCCGATGCGCCGCTCGCCGCCGCGCAGACGCGCGCCTTCGCCGCGGAAGATCTCGCCGGCGGCGGATGCTGAGGAGGACGCGATGAACGAAGCGATCGAGCGTGACGGCCTCCCGCCCCCCGCGGTGCGCCACCCGCACCCGCACGAGTCCGCGCACCTGCACGTGGCCGGCGAGGCCACCTACGTCGACGACCTCCCCGAACCCGCCGGTACCGCGCATGCGGCGCTCGCCCTGTCGACGCAGGCCCACGCCCGCATCGTGGCGATGGACCTCGCCGCGGTGCTCGCCGCCCCCGGCGTGATCGGGGTGCTCGTCGCCGCCGACATCCCGGGGCGCAACGACTGCGGGCCGGTGGTACACGACGACCCCATCCTCGCGGCAGAAGAAGTGCACTACGTCGGCCAGCCGGTGTTCGCCGTCGTCGCCCGCGACCGCGAACTCGCCCGCCGCGCCGCCCGCCTCGCCCGCGTCGACTACGCAGCGCTGCCGGCGCGGCTCGACCCGGTCGAGGCCGCGCGCGCGGGCGAGCTCGTGCTGCCGCCGATGCGCCTGCTGCGCGGCGACGTGGACGCGGCGCTGGCGGCGGCGCCGCACCGCATCGAGGGGCAATGGCAGCTCGGCGGCCAGGAGCACTTCTACCTCGAAGGCCAGGTCGCGCTCGCCCAGCCGCGCGAGGACGGCTGCATGCAGCTGTGGTGCTCCACCCAGCATCCGAGCGAGATGCAGCAGGCGGTGGCGCACTGCCTGGGTATCGCCGCCCACCGCGTGGTGGTGGAAATGCGCCGCATGGGCGGCGGCTTCGGCGGCAAGGAATCGCAGTCGGCGCTGTTCGCCTGCGTGGCGGCGCTGGCGGCGGCGAAGTTCCGCCGCCCGGTCAAGCTGCGCCCCGACCGCGACGACGACATCATGATCACCGGCAAGCGCCACGACTTCCACCACGACTACGCCGCGGCCTACGACGACGAGGGCCGCATCCTCGCGCTGCGTGTCGACATGATCGCGCGCGCGGGTTTTTCCGCCGACCTCAGCGGCCCGGTCGCCACGCGCGCGATCTGCCATGTCGACAACGCCTACCACCTGCCGGCCGCGGACATCCGCGCCCTCCTCGCACGCACCCACACGCAGTCGAACACCGCCTTCCGCGGCTTCGGCGGACCGCAGGGCGCGATCCTCGCCGAGTGGGTGATCGACGGCATCGCGCGCACGCTCGGGCGCGACCCGCTCGACGTGCGCCGCGCCAACTTCTACGGCGGCCCGGGGCGCGACACCACGCCCTACGGCCAGGTCGTCGCCGACAACGTGCTGCACGAGCTCGTCGACGAGCTCGAGGCGAGCAGCGACTACCGCGCCCGCCGCAACGCAGTCGCCGCCTTCAATGCCGCCAGCCCGGTGCTGCGGCGCGGGCTGGCGCTCACCCCGGTCAAGTTCGGCATCTCCTTCAACCTCACCCACTTCAACCAGGCCGGCGCGCTCGTGCATGTGTATACCGACGGCTCGGTGCTGGTGAACCACGGCGGCACCGAGATGGGCCAGGGCCTGCACACCAAGGTCTGCCAGGTGGTCGCGGCCGAGCTCGGCATCGCGCTCGAGCGCGTGCGTGCCACCGCCACCGACACGAGCAAGGTCGCCAACACCTCGGCCACCGCCGCCTCCACCGGCGCGGACCTCAACGGCCAGGCCGCGGCGGCCGCGGCGCGCACCATCCGCACGCGCCTGGCGGCGTTCGCCACGCGCCGCTTCGGCGAGGACGGCCACGGCGAGGACACCGGCGCCGCACGCGCGCACGGTCCAGCCGCCGACCCGGCCGCGGTGCACTTCGCCGACGGCCGGGTGCGTGTCGGCACGCGCACGATCCCCTTCGCCGAGCTCGTCGCCGAGGCCTACCGCGCCCGCGTGCAGCTGTGGTCCGACGGCTTCTATGCCACGCCCGGGCTGCACTGGGACGCTGCCACGCTCACCGGCCATCCCTTCCACTACTTCGCCTACGGGGCGGCGGTGTCCGAGGTGGTGGTCGACACGCTCACCGGCGAATGGCGCCTGCTGCGCGCCGACCTGCTGCACGACGCCGGCAGCTCGCTCAACCCGGCGATCGACCGCGGCCAGGTCGAGGGCGCCTTCATCCAGGGCATGGGCTGGCTCACCACCGAGGAGCTGTGGCGCAACGCCGAAGGCCGGCTGATGACCCACGCCCCCTCCACCTACAAGATCCCCGCCGCGCACGACTGCCCGCCCGAGCTGCGCGTACGCCTGTTCCACAACCCCAGGCGTGCGGACACCATCCTGCACTCCAAGGCGGTGGGCGAGCCGCCGCTGCTGCTTGGCTTCTCGGTCTTCTTCGCGCTGCGCGATGCCATCGCCGCCGCCGGCGACGGCCGGACCAACCCACCCCTGCGCGCACCCGCCACGCCCGAGGCCATCCTCGACGCGATCGACGCCGTGCGCCGGCCGCCGACTTCCGACGCCTGACAGCCCACCCCCGACGCCTCACACTCCCCCTTGCGCCCCTGGATCTCCACCCTCTCGCGTCTGCTCGACACCGCAAGCCCTGCGGTCCTGGTCACGGTCGCCGCCAGCGATGGCTCGGTACCGAGGGCGCCGGGGGCGCACATGGTGGTGACGGCCGATCGGACGCATGGCAGCGTCGGCGGTGGCCGGCTGGAGCAGCGCGCCATCGAGATCGCGCGCCAGCTGCTCGTGGCCGACGCCTGTCCCCCGCGCCTCGAACGCTTCGCCCTCGGCGCCAGCCTCGGCCAGTGCTGTGGCGGCGTCGTGGTGCTCGTCTTCGAACCGGTCGGCCCGGCACAGCGGGCGTGGGTGCGGGACGCCGCCGCGCTGGCCGCCAGCGGCCGCGCCTGGGGACGGCGGGTGCGCATCGACGGTCCCTGCGCCGGCGAGGTCGCGGTCTTCGACGGCGATTCGCTGGAGCACACGTGCGGGCCGGCCCATGCCGCCCACGCACGCACGCTCCTCGCCGCCGGCGCCGAAACCGCCCTCCTCCTCGCCACCCCCTGCAGGCGTGCCGCCGGCCGCGAACCCGCGGCGGAGCCGGCGAGCACGCCGGGCCTCGGCACCGCACGCGACACGGCGTGCGAGACGACGACCCTGCTCGACGCGAGCCCGCCACCGGCGCTGCAGGTCGTGATGTTCGGCGCCGGGCACGTCGGGCGCGCGCTGGCGGAGCTGTTCGGCAGGCTCCCGCTGCGGGTGCGCTGGATCGACGAGCGTGCGGGCGAGTTTCCACCCACGGTCGCGGCCAACATCGAAACGCGCTGCACCGACACGCCGACGGCGGAGGTGCGCGACGCCCCCGCAGCGGCGGTGTTCCTCGTGCTCACCCACAGCCACGCGCTCGATTTCGAGCTGATCGAGGCCATCCTCGCGCGCGCCGACTTCCGCTTCTGCGGCCTGATCGGCTCGCGCACCAAGCGCGCACGCTTCGCCCACCGCCTGCACGCGCGCGGAATCGACGAAGCCCGCATCGCCCGCGTGCGCTGCCCGGTCGGCCTGCCCGGGCTGGCCGGCAAGGAAGCCGAGGTGATCGCGCTCGCGATCGCCGCCGAGGTGATGCGCCTGCGCCCGCAGACGCAGCCCGCGAGCCTGCCGCGCCGGCGCGTAACGGTCGCACCGGCAGCGCAACCCACGGAATCCGGCCAAGAGACATGACGCCCTCCGCCCCCAGCTCCCCGCCGCTCGCCGCCGTGCGCGGCGAGATCGTGCACTTCCTCGCCGACCCCGCCGCCGACCCTCGCGCGCTCGAGCACTTCGCCGACGGCGTGCTGATCGTGCGCGACGGCCACGTCGCCGAATGCGGCCCCGCAACCGCGCTGCTGGCGAAGCTGCCGGCCGGCACGCCGCTCGCAGACCACCGCGGCAAGCTCATCCTGCCCGGCTTCGTCGACACCCACGTGCATTACCCGCAGACCGACATCATCGCCAGCCATGGCGAGCAGCTGCTCGAATGGCTGGAGAAATACACCTTCCCCGCCGAGCGCCGCTTCGCCGATCCCGCGCACGCCGCCGAGGTGGCCGGCTTCTTCTGCGACGAGCTGCTGAGAAACGGCACCACCACCGCGGCCGCCTTCGCCACGGTGCACCCGGCCTCGGTGGAGGCGCTTTTCGAGGCCGCGCAGCAGCGCCGCATGCGCCTGATCACCGGCAAGGTGCTGATGGACCGCAACTGCCCCGACTTCCTGCGCGACACGGCCGAGACCGGATACGCCGACTCGCAGGCGCTGATCGAGCGCTGGCACAATCGCGACCGCCTGCTCTACGCCATCACGCCGCGCTTCGCGCCCACCTCCACGCCCGCGCAGATGGCGCTCGCCGGGCGTCTGTTCCGCGAGCACCCGGGGGTCTTCCTGCAGTCGCACCTGGCCGAGAACCGCGCCGAGGTGGCCTGGGTTGCGCAGCTCCACCCCGAGGCGCGCAGCTATCTCGACGTCTACGAGCGCGCCGGCCAGCTCGGCATGCGTGCGCTGTTCGCGCACTGCCTCTGGCTCGACGACAGCGACCGCCGGCGCATGGCCGAGCGCGGCGCGGCGATGAGCTTCTGCCCCACCTCCAACCTCTTCCTCGGCTCCGGCCTCTTCGACCTGGCGCGCGCGCGCGCGCTCGGCGTGCGCGTGGGCCTGGGCACGGACGTGGGCGGCGGCACCAGCCTGTCGATGCTGCAGACCCTCAACGAGGCCTACAAGGTGCTGCAGCTCGGCGGCCAGTCGCTGTCGGCGGCGAGCGGTTTTTACCTCGCCACCCTGGGCGGCGCGCACAGCCTCTACCTCGACGACCGCATCGGCAACTTCGCGCCCGGCAAGGAGGCCGACTTCGTCGTCCTCGACCCACGCGCCACCCCGCTGCTCGCCCGCCGCAGCGCCGCATGCACGACGCTGGAGGAGCGCCTCTTCGTGCTGATGATGCTGGGCGACGACCGTGCGGTGGCGGCCACCTACGTGATGGGCGTGCCGATGTAGACCAGGCGCGCGGCCGGCCTCAGATCATCTCGAGGAAGTCGCCCCAGGCTTCCATCGGCAGCGGCTTGCCGAACAGGTAGCCCTGGAAGGCGTCGCAGCCGTGCTGGCGCAGGAAGTCGCGCTGCTCCGGCATCTCGACGCCTTCGGCCACCACCTCCAGGCCGAGCGCGTGGCTCAGCGACAGGATCGCCAGCACGATCGCCTCGCTGCTCTCGTCCTCGGCCATGTCGCGCACGAAGGACTGGTCGATCTTGAGCTGGTCGAAGGGCAGGCGCTTGAGGTAGGACAGCGAGGAGTAGCCGGTGCCGAAGTCGTCGAGCGCGAAGCGGATGCCGAGCGCGCGCAGCTCGTTCATGCGCCGGATGGTCTCGTCCACGTCCGACAGGATCGCGCTCTCGGTGAGCTCGAGCTCGAGGCGGCAGGGGTCGATGGCCGCGGCGCGCACGGTGTCCTTCACGCTGGCGACGAAGTCGGGCTGGTGGAACTGGCGCGCGCTCACGTTGACCGCGATCTTGAGGTGGCGCGTGCTCTCGTTCATCTGCCAGCGCGCGAGCTGGGCGCAGGCGCTGCGCAACACCCACAGGCCGAGGCGGACGATGTGGCCGGTGTCCTCGGCGAGCGGGATGAACTCGGCCGGCGACACCATGGCGCCGCCATCGAGCGGCCAGCGCAGCAGCGCCTCGGCGCCGATCACCACGCCGCGCCGGTTCACCTGGGGCTGGAAGAAGAGCCGGAAGGCGTTCGCCTCCAGCGCCTCGCGCATGCGGGCCTCCAGGCGGGCGTGGGCGTCGACCACCGCCTGCATCTCGGGGTTGAAGAAGCGCACGACGTCGCGTCCGTCCTGCTTGGCGCGGTAGAGCGCCACCTCGGCCTGCTTGAGCAGGCTCTCGAGCGAGCTCACCCCGTCATGGAACAGGCTGATGCCGATGCTCAGGGTCGCGAAGTGGCGGTCGCCCTCCTTGCCACCGAGCACAAAGGGCTGCTGCAATGCATGCTGGAGCTTGCGCGCGATGTGCTCGGCATGGCCGAGCGCGTCGGCCTCGGTCTCGCCGATGCGCTCGACGAGCACGGCGAAGTCGTCGTCGCCGTGGCGCGCGACCGTGTCCTCCTCGCGCACGTTCGCGCGCAGGCGCGCGGCCACCTCGCGCAGCAGACGGTCGCCCGCAGCGTGGCCGAGGGTGTCGTTGAGCTGGCGGAAGCGATCGATGTCGACCAGCATCAGCATGCCGAAGCTCTCGCGGCGGGCGCCGCTGCGGATGGCCTGGGCGATGCGGTCGTGCAGCAGCGCGCGGTTGGGCAGCTCGGTGAGCGCATCGAAGTAGGCGAGCCGGTGCAGCAGGGCCTCGGACTGCTTGCGCTGGGTGATGTCTTCCTTGACGGCGACGTAGTGCGTGACCACGCCACCCGCGTCCTTGATCGGCGCGATCGTGGCCAGCTCGAGATAGCTCGAACCGTCCTTGCGCAGGTTGTGGAACTCGCCGCGCCAGACCTCCCCGGCCAGCAGCGTGGCCCACATCTGCTCGTAGGTCGCGCGCGGGGTCAGGCCGCCGTTGAGGATGCGCGGGTTGCGTCCGAGCACCTCTTCGCGCGCATAGCCCGTGATGCGCTGGAAGGCCGCGTTGACATAGAGGATGCTGCCGGCGGTGTCGGTCATGACGATCGACTCGGGGCTCTGCTCGATCACCATCGACAGGCGCTGCAGCTCCGCCTCGCGCTTGCCGATGTCCACCGCCATGCGCTCGATGCCGGCGGAGAGCGCGTCGAGCTCGACCACGCCGGTAGGCGGTCCGATGCGCGCGTCGCGCCGGCCGGCGGCGATCTGATCGATCGCGCCGCGCACGCGCGCCGCCCACACCTCGACCAGGCGGTAGATGTAAAAGCGCGCGAGCAGCGCGGAGACGAGCGCGATGGCCGCGACCAGGCCCAGGTGCAGCAGCAGGCGCTGCCCCACCGCGTCCAGCGAGCGCTCCAGTGGCGCGCCGATCGCGATGTACCCGCTGCCCGGGGCAAAGTCCGGCGCGCCGACGCCATACAGGCGCTGCACGCCGTCGAGCCCGGCGAGCTCGGCGACCCCGCCCTCGGCCTCCATCACCGCGCTCATTCGCGCCAGGGTCTCGGCCGGAACGCGGTGCTCGCGCCAGCGCGCGGACTCGGGCTGGTGCGCGAGCACCAGGCCGGACTTGCTGATCACGCTCGCCTCCCAGCCCTCGGGCAGGCGGAAGCGCTCGATCAGGCTGTCGAACCAGGTCACCGTGATGGTGGCGAAGATCACCGCGCGCAGGCTGCCATCCTCGGCACGCAGCGGAAAGCCGAAGGCCATGGCGGGCTTCCCGGTCACCCTGCCGATGATGAACTCGCCCGGCGAGATGCCCTCGCCGTCGAGCGAGGACCGGAACCACTCGCGGTCGCGCACGTCGATCGCGCTGCGGGCAGGCCGGCCGCTGCAGAAGACCTGCCCGTCGGGGAGCGCGGCGCCGATGTTGGAAAAGCCCTCGAGCGCATCGAGCAGGCGCCCCGCGATCCCGGAGCACTGCTCGCCATCGAGCGTGCGCAGGTCGTTGGAGCGCGCCATGATGCGCAGCACGAAGGCGACCGCGCGATGCGCGGCCTGCGCCTCGCGATTGGCGTCCGCCAGCCGCAGCGCGATCTCGGCCCGCGTCTCCGCGACCGCCTGGCGGCGGCGCTCGTCGTAGTCGAGGAAAGCGAACAGCAGCACCGGGAGCACCGCGATCGCGATCGTCAGCCATAGACGGAAGTTGAGCGAGCTTCGGATCATGGGGCGTCCGGCGACCGTCGTCGTCGGGGGTCCTCCGGCGCGTGGGAGATTCGGGGAAACTGTGCGGACTTTGCCGCAACTCGGCGCCCCTGTCGCGCAATGATGACCGGATCATGCGAACCAGTTCACGGAACGCCCCACTCCGGTGTGTATCCCCTCGCCCAAGCCCGGAGCCATGAGAACCGAGGCGTGGGCTCGCGCCTCGCCGCCGGCCCTGCCGACGGTGGAGACGGAACCCGCTTTCAGCCGCTGGCGCCGCCGCCATCGCCCGGCCGGGCCTCGCCTGGCAGGGCGAACTCCGCAAGCAGCACGCGCGTCGCGCCTGCGCTCGAGAACTGCAGCTCGACGGCGTCGCCCGGACCGAAGCGCAGCGCGTCGTGAGGCCCCAGCGTCGCCCCCTCGCCGGCGCTCGTCCTCACCCGCAGCGGGTCGCCCTCCAGCAGCAGCAGCAGCCCCTCCGCGGCGGTGCGCCGCAGCACGCCGTCGCCGCGCAGCGTCACGAGCCGGGTGTGCTGGCGGCAGCGCGCGTCACGGCTCATCACCCCGGCATCGAGCGCGACGCCGGCGGGGGTGGCGAACACGCGCGCGGCCCCGTCGAAATGCACGACCTCGCCGCCACGCACGAGCACCGTCGGCTCGCCGTCGATGTCGAGCCGGACGGGCTCGCCCTCGAGCAGCAGCAGGCTGCGGCTCACCCCGGGGTAGGACGAGAAGGCACCCGGCTCGCGCAGCTCCGCCAGGCTGACCCGCCAGGCGAAGTCGTCGAGGCCCGCCCCGTCCGGCGACACCGCAACCTCACGCGTCGTCCCCCCGCCGTTCTTCCACGGACGGGCGACGCGCTCGTCGCGCGGGAGGTGCTTCATCGCCCCCGCCCCGGGGCCGGCGCCGCCCCGCCGCGCAGCGAGGAGCGCAGCTTGTAGCGGTCGCCCGGGTGGATCAGGCGCGCATAGCTGATCAGGTGATCGTCCGACCAGGTGCGCCGCGTCATGCTCAGGCAGGGCGTGGCGGGGTCGATGTCGAGCAGGCCGGCGGTGGCGGCGTCCACCCGCAGCGCCTCGACCACGTGCTCCACGTCGGAGATCGGGCAGCTCGCCACCAGCACCTCGTTGGGGGTCTGCAGGGAGAAATCCGTGTGCAGGTACTCGGGCGCCCAGCGCGGATTGACGAAGCGGTCCTCGAGCTGGATCGGCACGCCGTCCTCGCGATGCACCAGCACGGTGTGGAACACGCGCGCGCCCAGGCGCACGCCCAGGCGCAACGCGACCTCGTCGTCGGCCTGCACCTCCTCGCGGCGGATCACGTCGTTGCTGTAGGCGTGGCCGCGGCCCCGCACCTCGGCGGCGATGTTGTACACCTCGAGCAGCGAGGACTCCGCCTTGCGGTCGGTGACGAAGGTGCCCAGCCCGGCCTGGCGCACCAGGTAGCCCTTCTGCACCAGGTCGCGGATCGCCTTGTTCGCGGTCATGCGGCTGACGCCGAAGTCGCGCGCGAGCTGCTCCTCCGGCGGGATCTGGTGATTCACCGGGAATTCACCGTTGCGGATACGCTCGAGCAGGTAGTCCTCGATCTGCCGATAGCGTGGGGTGGTCTGGCTCAAGTCTCGTCCTCTGCTGCGCCATGCGTCCCGCGCATGATACCGGTCGTCGTCGCGCTGACGGCGTCCGCGCGCGGGCGTGGCTCCACGAGTGGCTGCGGCGACCGTGGGCATCAGGTGCAAGAGGGCAGGATGCCCGCAGGCAGCAGCGCAGACAGGCGGCGCTCGACCAGCAGGGCGTTCGCCGCCTCGATGTCCGGGGCGAAGTAGCGGTCGCGGTCGTAGAAGGCCACCTTGTCGCGCAGCAGCGCGCGCGCCTGCTCGAGAACGGCCGAGCTCTTGCGGCCCTCGCGGAAGTCCAGGCCCTGGCAGGCGGCCAGCCACTCGATCGCGAGCACGCCGCGGGTGTTGGCGGCCATCTCCCACAGCCGGCGGCCGGCGTTGGGCGCCATCGAGACATGGTCTTCCTGGTTGGCCGAGGTCGGCAGGCTGTCCACGCTGGCAGGATGGGCGAGCGCCTTGTTGTCGCTCGCCAGCGCCGCGCAGGTCACCTGGGCGATCATGAAGCCGGAGTTCACCCCTCCGTTGGCGACCAGGAAGGCCGGCAGCTGCGACATGTTGCGGTCCACCAGCAGCGACACCCGGCGCTCGGCGAGCGAGCCGATCTCGGCGATCGCGAGCGCGAGGTTGTCCGCGGCCATCGCCACCGGCTCGGCGTGGAAGTTGCCGCCGGAGAGGATGTCGTTCTCCTCGGCGAACACCAGCGGGTTGTCCGAGACCGCGTTGGACTCGATCTCCAGCACCTCGGCGGCCTGGCGGATCTGGGTCAGGCAGGCGCCCATGACCTGGGGCTGGCAGCGCAGCGAGTACGGGTCCTGCACCTTGTCGCAGGCGATGTGCGACTGCGCGATCTCGCTGCTGTCGCCGAGCAGGTGGCGGTAGGCCGCGGCGGCGTCGATCTGCCCGCGCTGGCCGCGCACCGCGTGGATGCGCGCATCGAAGGGCGCGCGCGAGCCGAGCGCGGCCTCCACGGTGAGGCTGCCGCACACGGTGGCGGCGGCGAACAGGTCCTCGGCCTCGAAGAGGCCGCGCAGCGCGTAGGCGGTGGACACCTGGGTGCCGTTCAAGAGCGCCAGGCCCTCCTTGGCCGCCAGGGTCAGCGGCTGCAGCCCGGCGAGCGCGAGCGCCTCGCCCGCCTCCAGCCAGCGGCCGCGATGGCGCGCCTTGCCCTCGCCGAGCAGCACCAGCGACATGTGGGCGAGCGGCGCGAGGTCGCCCGAGGCGCCCACCGAGCCCTTGGCCGGGATCAGCGGGTAAATCTCGGCGTCGAGCAGCGCGATCAGCGCGTCGATGACCTCGCGGCGGATGCCGGAGAAGCCCCGCGCCAGGCTATTGACCTTGAGCAGCAGGATCAGGCGCACGGTGGCGTCGTCGAGCGCCTCGCCGATGCCGGTCGCGTGCGACAGCACCAGCGAGCGCTGCAGCAGCTCGAGGTCCTCGCGCGCGATGCGGGTCTGCGCGAGCAGGCCGAAGCCGGTGTTGATGCCGTAGACCGTGCGGTCCTCGTCGATGACCTGGCGCACGCAGGCGACGCTGCGCTCGATGGCCGCGCTGGCCTCGGCGGCGAGGCGCACGCGCACGGGTTCCTGCCAGGCCTGGCGCAGCTGGGAGAGGGTCAGGCGACCGGGTTGAAGAGTCAATTCCATGTTCAGGCTCCGTTCTTCGACGTGATCATCGGCAGGTCGAGGCCGTTCTCGCGAGCGCTGTCGATCGCGATCTGGTAGCCGGCGTCGGCGTGGCGCATCACGCCGGTGCCGGGGTCGTTGCGCAGCACGCGGCCGAGGCGGGCGTGGGCTTCGGGGCTGCCGTCGGCGACGATGACCACGCCCGAGTGCTGCGAGAAGCCCATGCCGACGCCGCCGCCGTGGTGCAGCGACACCCAGGTGGCGCCGCCCGCAGTGTTGAGCAGGGCGTTGAGCAGCGGCCAGTCGGAGACCGCATCCGAGCCGTCCATCATCGACTCGGTCTCGCGATTGGGGCTGGAGACCGAGCCGGAATCCAGGTGGTCGCGACCGATCACGACCGGGGCCTTGAGCTCGCCCTTGGCGACCATCTCGTTGAAGGCCTGGCCGAGGCGGGCGCGGTCCTTGAGACCGACCCAGCAGATGCGCGCCGGCAGGCCCTGGAAGGCGATGCGCTCGCGCGCCATGTCGAGCCAGTTGTGCAGGTGCGGGTTGTCGGGGATCAGCTCCTTGACCTTGGCGTCGGTCTTGTAGATGTCCTCGGGGTCACCCGACAGCGCCGCCCAGCGGAAGGGGCCGATGCCCTGGCAGAACAGCGGACGGATGTAGGCGGGGACGAAGCCGGGGAAGTCGAAGGCGTTGTCGACGCCCTCTTCCTGCGCCATCTGGCGGATGTTGTTGCCGTAGTCGAAGGTGGGCACGCCCATCTTCTGGAAGTCGAGCATGGCGCGCACATGCACCGCCATCGACTGCTTGGCGGCCTTGACCACCCGCTCGGGCTCCGTCTTGCCGCGCGCGACGTAGTCGTCCCAGCTCCAGCCGATGGGCAGGTAGCCGTGCAGCGGGTCGTGGGCGCTGGTCTGGTCGGTGACCATGTCCGGGCGCACGCCGCGGCGCACCAGCTCGGGCAGCACCTCGGCGGCGTTGCCGAAGAGGCCGATCGACACTGCCTTGCCCTCGGCGGTGTAGCGCGCGATGCGCGCGAGCGCGTCGTCGAGGTCGGTGGCCTGCTCGTCGAGGTAGCGCGTGCGCAGGCGGAACTCCAGGCGCGACTGCTGGCATTCGATGTTGAGCGAGCACGCGCCGGCGAGCGTGGCGGCCAGCGGCTGCGCGCCGCCCATGCCGCCGAGACCGGCGGTGAGCACCCAGCGCCCCTTCAGGCTGCCGCCGTAGTGCTGGCGGCCGGCCTCGACGAAGGTCTCGTAGGTGCCCTGCACGATGCCCTGCGAGCCGATGTAGATCCACGAGCCGGCGGTCATCTGGCCATACATCATCAGGCCCTTGCGGTCGAGCTCGTTGAAGTGCTCCCAGTTGGCCCAGGCCGGCACCAGGTTGGAGTTGGCGATGAGCACGCGCGGGGCGTCGCGGTGGGTCTCGAACACGCCGACCGGCTTGCCCGACTGCACCAGCAGGGTCTGGTTGTCCTCGAGGCGGCGCAGCACCTCGACGATCCTGTCGAAGCACTCCCAGTTGCGCGCGGCGCGGCCGATGCCGCCGTAGACCACGAGCTCCTTGGGGTTCTCGGCCACGTCGGGGTCGAGGTTGTTCATCAGCATGCGCAGCGCGGCTTCGGTGAGCCAGCTCTTGGCGGTGCGTTCGGTGCCGCGCGGGGCGCGGATCTCGATATCGCGGAACTTGGTCATGGGGGTCTCCGGGGGTGGGGTGGGGGGTTGGAAGGCGGGGTTGGAGTTGAGGTTGTTGGGGTCGGGGGTTGCGCGGCGGTCATAGCCAGCCGAGCTTGTGGGCGAACTGCGCGAAGGGGATGGTGAGCACCAGGCTCAGGAAGGTGCGCTGCAGCCAGACCAGCAGCAGGTCGCGCATGCGCAGCGGGATGCGCGTGGCGATCACGCAGGGGATCGAGGCGGACAGGAAGAGCACGCTGCTGACCGAGACCACGGCGACGGTGAAGCGCACGACGACGTCGGCCTCCTTCATCAGCATCGCGGGCAGGAACATCTCGGCCAGGCCCGAGGCCACCGCGCGCGCCACCGTCATCGGCTCGTCGAGGCCGAAGGCCCAGGTCACCGGGTAGAGCAGCACGCCGAGGATGTCGAACACCGGGGTGTATTTGGCGGCGAGCAGGCCGAGCAGGCCCACGGCGAGGATGCTGGGCAGGATCGCGGCGGTCATGCGCAGGCCGTCGGCGAAGGTCTCGCGCAGCGACACCCACAGCGGCGGCGCGATGTGCGCATGCTCCAGGCCGGCGTCCCAGGCCGCCTGCACGCGGCTGCGACCCTCGGGCAGGACCGGGTCGGCGCTGCCCTCGCTGGGCAGGCGCGAGATCGGGTAGATGCGCGCGCTCACCGCGGTGACCGCGAAGGTGATCGCCATGCAGCCCCAGAAGTACAGGTTCCATGCCGGCATCAGGTTCAGGGTCTTGGCGACGATGACCATGAAGGGCGCCGACACGGTGGAGAAGCCGGTGGCGATGATCGCCGCCTCGCGCAGGGTGTAGTGGCGCTGGGCGTACATGCGCGCGGTGATCAGCAGGCCGACCGAGTAGCTGCCGACGAAGGAGGCCACCGCGTCGATCGCCGACTTGCCCGGCGTGCGCCAGATCGGCCGCATCACCGGCTGCATCAGCACGCCGATCAGCTCGAGCAGCCCGAAGCCGATCAGGAAGACGAGCGCGAGCGAGCCGAGCGGCACGATGAGCGCCAGGGACAGCACCAGCTTCTCGAACAGGAAGGGCAGCATGCCGGGGGCGTACACCACCTCCGGCCCGAGCTTGAACAGGAAGGCGACGCCGATCGCCAGGCCGAGCACCTTGAGCACCGAGAAGGCGACGGCGACCGCGTTCTCGCGCCAGCTGCCCGACATCCAGGGCTCGAGCGCGCCATAGGCCATCAGCAGCATCGCGATGACGACGACCAGCGTGCGCGCGTCCTTGACCAGATAGCTCGCCGCATGGTCGAGCACGATGGTCGACTTGCCGCCGATCTCGAAGGGCACGAAGAAGATCACCAGCCCGATCAGGCTGTATACGAGCAGGCGCGCGAGCGCGACGCCGCGGGCGGACGCGGGCACGGCCGCGCTGGATGGTTCGTTCATCGGGGTCTCCTCCGGCAGATGCTTTTTGTAATGGCTTGCGGCTGTGCCGCGCGGGTTCAGCCGTTCAAGGTGAGCAGGTGGATCAGGCGCGCGGCGACGCGGGCGGTGCGCTGGTCGATGTCGTGCTCGGGGTTGAGCTCGGCGAGGTCGGCGACACGCAGCTTGCCGCTGTCGCGCACCTGCTCGGCGAGCTCCTCCAGGAGGGCGAGCGGGACGCCGCGCGCGGCCGGCGCGCTGACGCCGGGCGCCTCGCAGGCGGGCAGCACATCGATATCGATGGTCAGGTAGAGGTGCTCGCAGTCGGCGATGAAGACGTCGAGCGCGGCCTGCACCTCGGCCAGGTTCGCCGGGGTGATCTCGCGGTCCTCGCGCACCAGCACGTCGAGCTCGGCGGCGCGGCGGAACAGCGCGCGCGTGTTCGAGGCCCGGCTCACGCCCAGGCAGGCGTAGCGGAAGGGCCAGCCGCGCGCCGCGGCGGCCTGGGCGATCTGCGCGAAGGGGGTGCCGGACGAATGCGCGTGGGCGGGGTCGCGCAGGTCGAAGTGGGCGTCGAGGTTGATGATGCCGATGCGCGGGGCGCGCTCGCCGCTGCGCTCGAGATGCGCGGCCAGCCCCTGCCAGGTGCCGAAGGCGACCTCGTGGCCGCCACCGAGCACGAGCGGGAAATGGCCGCCGGCGAGGACCTCCGCGAGCGCGTGCGCCAGGCGCGCCTGCGCCGCCTCGAGCTCGCCGTCGGCGCACACCACGTCGCCGGCGTCGTAGGCCGGCGCGCTGCGGTGCCAGGCCAGGCCGGCGAGCGCCTTGCGGATCGCCGCCGGCGCCGCGGCGGCGCCCGTGCGCCCCTTGTTGCGGCGCACGCCCTCGTCGCAGGCGAAGCCGAGCAGGACCGCGCCCGGGGTGCTCGCGGCGGTGGGGTCGGCGAAGGCGCCGATCACCTGGTGCCAGCGCGGGCTGTCGGGCTCGGGGTCGACCCGGCCGCTCCAGGCGTCCATCGTGTTGCGATCGGTGCTCATCGTGCCTCCAGGAAGCGGTCGTGGGTGATGCGGCCGCCGAACACGCGCTGGCGCAGGCGGCCGGGCTGCACGGCATAGGCCAGCTCGGCGCTGTGGCCGGCCTGCCATACGCACAGGTCGGCGCGCTGGCCGGCGGCGATGCGGCCGGTGTCGGCGAGGCCGAGGGCGCGCGCGCCGTGCGCGGTCATGCCGGCGAGCGCCTCGCGCGGGGTGAGGCGGAACAGGGTGCAGCCCAGGTTCAGCATCAGCGTGGGCATGAACATCGGCGAGCTGCCGGGGTTGGCGTCGGTGGCGAGCGCCATCGGCACGCCGTGGCGGCGCAGCAGCTCGACCGGCGGCAGCTGCGTCTCGCGAAGGGTCAGAAAGGCGCCGGGCAGCAGCACGCCCACCGTGCCGGCCGCGGCCATCGCCTGCACGCCGGCCTCGTCGAGGTATTCGATGTGATCGGCCGAGAGCGCGCCATGGCGTGCGGCGAGCGCCGCGCCGCCCAGATTGGAGAGCTGCTCGGCGTGAGCCTTGATCGCCAGGCCGTGGCGCTGCGCGGCCTCGAAAACGCGCTCGCACTGCGCCGGGCTGAAGGCGATGCCCTCGCAGAACACATCGACGGCGTCGGCCAGGCCCTCGGCCGCGGCCGCGGGGATCATGCGCGCGCAGACCTCGTCGATGTAGCCGTCGGCGTCGCCGGCGAACTCGGGCGGCAGCGCGTGCGCGCCGAGCAGGGTGGTGACGATGCGCACCGGCAGCCCGCCCTCCTGCGCCCGGCCGAGGCGGCGCGCGACGCGCAGCATCTTGAGCTCGTCGGCCATGGCGAGGCCGTAGCCGGACTTGATCTCCACCGTGGTGGCGCCGTCGTCGACCAGCGCCTGCAGGCGCGGCAGGGCGGCATCGAAGAGCTGATCGGGGCTCGCTGCGCGGGTGGCGCGCACGGTGCTGAGGATGCCACCGCCGGCGCGCGCGATCTCGGCGTAGCTCACGCCCTCCAGGCGCTGCTCGAACTCGTCGGCGCGGCTGCCGCCGAACACCAGGTGGGTGTGGCAGTCGACCAGGCCGGGCGTCATCAGCCCGCCGCGGCCGGCCTCGATGCAGCCCTCGGCGCGCGCGGGATCGAACTCGGCCTCCGGCCACACGCCGGTGATGCGGTCGCAATCGACGCGCACCGCCATCGGCCCCGGCAGCGTGTGCAGGCCGTCGAACACGGTCGCCTCGCGCCACAGCATGGACTGGCCCGCTTGTATGTTCATTTATCTACTCATTAAAATCTATTTGTCTATACATTAATGAATGAAACGCCGCCGGTCAAGCCCTCGACCGCCGGTGCTATGCTTCCCGAGGTCGGCACGCTGCCGGGGACGCGCCGCTCAACCGTGACAGACCGGGGCTGCAAGCTTGCCCGCCGGAGCGTGCGGTGCGGGAGTTCATGCGCGGGCGGGCCCGCGTCTGCGGCCGCGGGGCTCGCACCGGGGGCCGCGCCTCACCGCCACACTCGCCGATATCTGTATATACAATTCGCTCCATCACCCCCTGCAGGCGCCCTCCATGGAACTCAAATGGCTTGAAGACTTCCTCAGCCTCGCCGACAGCGGCAGCTTCTCGCGCTCGGCCGAGCAGCGTCACGTGTCGCAGCCCGCGTTCTCGCGCCGCATCCGCGCGCTCGAGGCCTGGCTGGGGGTGGCGCTGGTAGACCGCAGCACCTTCCCGACCCGGCTGACCGAGGCGGGCGAGGCCTTCAAGGGGCCGGCGGCGGACCTCATCCACCGCCTGCATGCCGCGCGCGCGCTGGTTCGCGGCCACCAGAAAACCGCGGGCGATGCGCTCGTGTTCGCCGTGCCGCACACGCTCGCCTTCGCCTTCTTCCCGGCCTGGCTGGGGCGGCTCAAGGCCGAGTTCGGCGAGGTGCCCACCCGGCTGATCGCCGGCAATGTGCATGACGTGGTGACCATGCTGGTGGAAGGCGGCTGCGATCTGCTGCTGTGCTACCACCATCCCACCCACCCGGTATGGCTCGATCCCGCACGCTTCGAAGGCATCCAGCTCGCGGTCGAGCGCGTGCGCCCCTACCTGCCGCGGCGGCTGGCGGGGACATCGGGCTGGCAGCTGCCCGGCGCGGCCGAGTCCCCCATCCCCTTCCTGCGCTACGGGCCCAACACCTACCTGCGCCGCATGGTCGACACCATCCTCGACCGCGCCGCGCGCCCGGCCCACCTTGCCCTGCAGTACGAATCCGACATGGCCGAGAGCCTCAAGGCCATGCTGCTCGCCGGCCATGGCCTCGCCTTCCTGCCCGCGAGCGCGGTCGCGCGCGAGGTGGACCGCGGCGAGGTGGTCGTCGCCGGCGGCCCGGAATGGAGCCTGGAAATGGAGGTCCGCCTGTACCGCGACCGCGCCAACACGCGGCCGGAGCTGCTGCGCCTGTGGCAGCACCTGGCCAGCCCGACTCCTGACGCCCCGCGCCCCACTCCTCACTCCTGACGCCTCACGCCCCACCTATGCACAAGACGCATGACCCGATGTAGCAACGGCATGCCTCGCGGGTGCGCCCATCCGCACAATGCGCTCACTTTTCACACCACACGAGGAAGACAAGATGAGTGCGACACAACAAGACCCGACCAGCCTGGACCGCGTCGGCGGGCTTTCCTACCTGAACCCGGCCGCTCCCGAGCCGTGGGCGAGCTTCGTCGAGCAGATCGAGCGCGTGCGCCCCCACCTCGGCGCGCTCGAGCGCTGGATCGAGACCCTCAAGCACCCCAAGCGCGCGCTGATCGTCGACGTTCCGATCGAGCGTGACGACGGCACCGTCGCCCACTACGAGGGCTACCGCGTGCAGCACAACCTGTCGCGCGGCCCGGGCAAGGGCGGCGTGCGCTTCCACCCCGACGTCACCCTCAACGAGGTGATGGCGCTGGCCGGCTGGATGACGATCAAGAACGCCGCGGTCGGCCTGCCCTTCGGCGGCGCCAAGGGCGGCATCCGCGTCGACCCGACGAGCGTCAGCAAAGGCGAGCTGCAGCGCATCACCCGGCGCTACACCTCCGAGATCGGCATCATCATCGGCCCGGACAAGGACATCCCCGCCCCCGACGTCGGCACCAACGCGATGACGATGGCGATCATGATGGACACCTTCTCGATGAACCGCGGCGGCACCGCCACCGGCGTCGTCACCGGCAAGCCGATCGCGCTCGGCGGCAGCCTGGGCCGCCAGGAAGCCACCGGCCGCGGCGTGTTCATCGCCGCGCGCGAGGCCGCCCGCCACCTGCGCCTGCCGATCGAGGGCGCGCGCGTGGTCGTGCAGGGCTTCGGCAACGTCGGCGGCATCGGCGCGCGCATGTTCCACGACGCCGGCGCGCGCGTGATCGCGATCGCCGACCACACCGCCATCCTGGTGAACGAGGCCGGCATCGACATCCCCGCCGCGCTCGCGCACACCGCCGCGAACGGCGGCCTGAAGGGCTTCGGCGGCGCCGCACCGATCGACCCCGAGGAGTTCTGGCGCCTCGAGTGCGAGTTCCTCGTCCCCGCCGCGCTCGAAGGCCAGCTCACCGTCGAGCGTGCGAGCCACGCGCGCGCGCGCATCGTCGTCGAAGGCGCCAACGGCCCGACCACCCCGGCCGCGGACGACATCCTGCACGAGCGCGGCATCCTGGTCGTGCCCGACGTGCTCGCCAACGCCGGCGGCGTCACCGTGTCCTACTTCGAGTGGGTGCAGGACTTCTCCAGCTTCTTCTGGACCGAGGACGAGATCAACGAGCGCCTCGAGCGCATCATGGTCGCCGCCTTCACCGCGATCTGGAAGGTCGCGCAGGAGAAGCAGGTGTCGCTGCGCACCGCCGCCTTCATCATCGCCTGCGCGCGCGTGCTCGAAGCGCGTGCGGAGCGGGGGCTGTATCCGTAAGGCGGGAGGCGTGAGGCGTCGCGCGACATGCATTCGCGCCTGACGCCCTTGTAGGAGCGCCGGCAGGCGCGAAAGCGGCCGTGGAGACTGCGCCACGGTTCGGCGGATTGTAGGAGCGCCGGCAGGCGCGAATGCCGCCGTGGGCGTGCCCGCCCGCGTCGATTCCCCACGCGCCGCTTTCGCGCCTGCCGGCGCTCCTACATGAAACATCGCGGCTCCGGGCCGCTGGGGCGCTTGCGACGGCCTCGCCCCCTCACCCACCGCCCGCTGCAATGCAGGAGCGCCGGCAGGCGCGAAAGCGGCCCTGGGGATGCGCCACAGATCGGCGGGTCGTAGGAGCGCCGGCAGGCGCGAAAGCGGCGCCTGGTAACGTGAAGCGCTGCGGCGGGCAGGATCGGCTAGGGCTTCAGCCGATACCCCGTGCGCAGCATCCAGGTCGCCACGCCGACGAACACCGCGAGGAAGAGCAGCGTCATCGCCAGGCTCACCCCCACCGCCACGTCGGCGGTCCCGTAGAAGCTCCAGCGGAAGCCGCTCACGAGATAGACCACCGGGTTGAACAAGGACAGCGTGCGCCAGGCCGCCGGCAGCATGTCGATCGAGTAGAAGCTGCCGCCGAGGAAGGTCAGCGGGGTGATGATCAGCAGCGGCACCAGCTGCAGCTTCTCGAAGTTGTCCGCCCAGATGCCGAGGATGAAGCCGAGCAGGCTGAAGCTGACCGCGGTGAGCAGCAGGAAGCCGACCATCCACAGCGGGTGCTCGATGCGCAGCGGCACGAAGAAGGTGGCGGTGGCGAGGATGATCAGGCTCAGGATCACCGCCTTGGTCGCCGCCGCGCCCACGTAGCTGAGCACGATCTCGAAGTGCGACACCGGCGCCGACAGGATCTCGTAGATCGTGCGCGAGAACTTGGGGAAGAAGATGCCGAAGGACGCGTTCGACACGCTCTGGGTGAGCAGGTTGAGCATGATCAGGCCGGGCACGATGAAGGCACCGTAGCTCACCCCTTCCACCTCCGGGATGCGCGCGCCGATCGCCGCGCCGAACACGACGAAGTACAGCGAGGTGGTGATCACCGGCGCCAGCACGCTCTGCAGCAGCGTGCGCTTGGTGCGTGCCATCTCGAACAGATAGATCGCGCGGACCGCGTGCCAGTTCATCGTGCGCCCTCCCCGGCCGGTTCGCGCTCGCTCACCAGGCTGACGAAGATCTCTTCCAGCGAGCGCTGGGTGGTGTGCAGGTCGGCGAAGGCGATACCGGCCGCGGCGAGGTCCTGCAGCAGGTCGGCGATCGCGTTGTCCTCGGTTTCCGCCTCGTAGCGATAGACCAGCGTGCCGCCGCCCTTGCCCAGCGCCAGCCCGTAGCGCGCCAGCGCGGGCGGGATCTGCGCCAGCGGCGCCGCCAGTTGCAGCGTGAGCTGCTTGCCGCCGAGTTTCTTCATCAGCGCCGCCTTGTCCTCGACCAGGATCAGCGCGCCCTTGGCGATCACGCCGATGCGGTCGGCCATCTCCTCGGCCTCCTCGATGTAGTGCGTGGTCAGGATCACGGTTACGCCGCTGTCGCGCAGCCGGCGCACGAGCTGCCACATGTCGCGGCGCAGCTCCACGTCCACGCCGGCGGTGGGCTCGTCGAGGAAGAGGATGCGCGGCTCGTGCGACAGCGCCTTGGCGATCAGCACCCGGCGCTTCATGCCGCCCGAGAGCATCATCAGCTTGGCGTCCTTCTTCGCCCACAGCGACAGGTCCTTGAGCAGCTGCTCGAGGTAGGCGGGGTCGGGCGGCTTGCCGAACAGCCCGCGCGAGAAGCTCACCGTGTTCCACACCGTCTCGAAGGCGTCGGTGGTCAGTTCCTGCGGCACCAGGCCGATGAGGGCGCGCGCGGCGCGGTAGTCGCGCACGATGTCGTGGCCGTCGACGCGCACCGTGCCGGCGCTGGCGTTGACCAGGCCGCACACGACGCTGATCAGCGTGGTCTTGCCGGCGCCGTTGGGACCCAGCAGCGCGAAGATCTCGCCGCGGCGGATGTCGAGGTCGACGCCCTTCAGCGCGGCGAAGCCGGAGGCGTAGGTCTTGGAGAGGCCGGAGATCGAGATGATGGAGTCCATGGGGTCGAAGATATCAGATCGCCGCGGCACCCCATCGGGATCGAGCGCAAGCGCGGGCCAGAAAGCCGCCTTCGCGCCTGCCGGCGCTCCTACAGAAACCGCCACGTGCTCCGCCCCCCTGTAGGAGCTGCGGCAGCTGCGAATGCGGCGGTTCGGCGACCGCGGCGCCAGAAGAAGCTCGTACGCCGCCTTCGCGCCTGCCGGCGCTCCTACAGAAACCGCCACGTGCTCCGCCCCCCCTGTAGGAGCTGCGGCAGCTGCGAATGCGGCGGTTCGGCGACCGCAGCGCCGTCCAGCGGCGCGCTGCGACCAGCCGTCGGGAACGCTTCCGCAGCGCGTGCGGCGCGCGTAGACTCCCCCGCACCCCGCACCCCGCACCCCGCACCCCGCACCCCGCCCCCCGCCGC
>Ga0209200_1001455_pt1 | contig 23622 bp, 19 predicted proteins | sample AD_UKC033_MetaG_FD_184406 | JGI IMG/M metagenome (GOLD analysis project Ga0209200, IMG submission 184406) | Active sludge microbial communities of municipal wastewater-treating anaerobic digesters from USA - AD_UKC033_MetaG (SPAdes) (version 2) | ecosystem: Engineered > Bioreactor > Anaerobic >... | reverse complement strand
CAAGTTCTTGAAAATCGCACTGATCCTCTTGGTCGGTCTACCAACTATTGCAGTTGCTGCGTACTGGTTTATTGGAAAAAATGCGGAGAGGAAGGCCGATACAACCGACATCAGGCCATCGCAAGCATTGCAAACCCTTGTATCTGAATACAAACCTCGCGTTTCTGATATCCGCCAACCTGACTGCAATGATTGGCGCTATCAAGATCGTGGGCGTGGCTCAAAAATTGCCGCCAGCCTTTCGTTTAATAGTCTTGTCGACGAGGCAAGAAGTGCAGAATCTGCTGCACTTCGTTATAAACAGCGGGGCAACAATGATATGGCGGTGGTCGCAACTCAAGACGCTGTTACGCGCTGGGAGCGAGTCTGGGAGTTGAAGGCCGAAATGAATTGCTATGACATTCAAATTAGGCGCAACTCATATTAATGGCTAACAATTCAATCCAGCCGACCGCCTACGGCGGCGGCTGATTTCAAACGTTAGCCTTGCAAAATACCCGTGCTTTATTAAGCAAATGATTTACAAGACGGCCTTTCACTTCGCAAGCGTTATTCAGCGCTGTGCTGGCCGTTTTGCCGGGCTTCGCCTGGGGGTTGTGCGCCGGTTTTTAGCGGTTTTGGCCGTTTTCCCTTGCGGGGCGCGGGGAAACAGCTATCCTTTTGCAAGCGTTGCTTTGCCTGGGTTTGGTTTTTGGTTTTCACCGGGTGAGCCCTTCTCATCCGTCGGGTGTCCCAGGCAGGCCTTTGGGTCTAACATTTCGTTCAAGCTGACCCGCCTTCGGCGGGCAGCTTACCTCAGTCGTTAGATCCCATTTTCGTAGCCTGGAGAACATTCATTGCAGTCTGCCAGAAAGCCATCTGAGCTAATCGAATCACTAATTAGGCATTGGGCATGCTGGGATCAGCATGAGGTCTTTTATTTGACAAAGCTTGCGCCGAGTCTTGTCCTCAAACCCGAAAGCGGCGATCCAACGGAAAGGTCGCTTCTAGCCGAGCTCCGGCCGCTGCTAAGCGAGAAAGAGTGGAGCGAACTACCTCAAATGATCGCAGAGAAGCGAGCAGGTGTTCTTCGTGAGACTGAAAACGAACGTCTGCGGCGTGAAATACTAGAACGAGAAAACAAAGAGGCTGAAGAGCGGCGCACTGCAATGCTCCGCGAGCTTCGCCGACGTTTTAATTCCGACTTTCTCAGAGCAACCCAATACTTTTTTGAATCGTGCACTGCCATACTGACCGAACAAGAGTTCGAGGCGGAGAAGTGTTCATTCGTAGCAAATTGGATAAAGACGAATACGAATACGAATACGAATACGAATAGTAAAGGTACCCCAAAACAACTTCCGGATGACGAACAGATTGCAGCCATTTCCGCGGTCCATGGACACATACAGGTCGTTGCCCGTGCGGGTAGTGGCAAAACGACGACACTTGTCAACCGCGTACTGTTTCTACTTAAACATTGCCGCATTGCACCAGCAGAAATACTGATCCTTGCATTCAATCGCAAAGCAGCGTTGGAGGTACGTAGAAGACTACTTGTTTTGATTGATCGTAACGCTGAGCGAGAGATCGCGGCCGAAATTAATCGACGCATTAACGATTCGAGGAAAAATAAGCACCTGAATTGGGACGAAATTGAAGCAGGTGCGGTAGACGCCATCGCCTCCCAATTAAACATCACGCTGCCGCATGTGATGACATTCCATGCCCTAGCCTACGCCATTGTCCATCCAGAAGAAGGCCTTTTATATAATGGAGCTGAGGGAGAATCTCAAGGGTTGAGTCGAGTGTTTCAACAGGTGATCGACGATCACCTTAGGGATCCGATATTCCGGAGAAAAATCCGCGAACTCATGATCGCCCACTTCCGCGAGGACTGGGACCGAATTGTCGAGGGGCGGCACGACCAAAGCAAAGAAGAATTTCTACGATTTCGCAGATCTCTGCCGCGAGAAAGTCTAGGTGGAGAGTACGTCAAGTCGTACGGCGAAAAGATTATCGCCGACTTTTTGTTCGAGCATGACATCGCATACAAATACGAGCGAAATCATTGGTGGAGCGGAGTCAACTACCGGCCAGACTTTACACTTTTCATCACGCCGAAAAGCGGTGTGATCATCGAGTACTTCGGACTCAGAGGTGACCCTGATTATGACGAAATGTCACAGAGTAAGCGAAGATATTGGGAAGCCAAGCCTGGCTGGACACTGATCGAATTTACCCCTGAAGACATCACTAGCAAGGGGGCGGCGGCATTTCTAGAAAGACTGAAGAAGAGATTAGAAGATCAAAACATTCAATGTACGCGCTTATCCGAAGACGAGATTTGGAATCGCGTTCGTGACAGAGCAATCGACCGATTTACGAAGGTATGCGTTGGGTTCGTTGGCCGGTGTAGAAAACAGTCACTGTCCCCTCTTGAACTGCTGGATAAGATTAAGAGCTATTCCCCTCTATCCCCTGTTGAGGGTATGTTTCTTGATATCGTTTATTCACTTTACGATGCCTACCTGAATCGACTGTCATCTACTGGCGAGGAGGACTTTGACGGCCTAATGCAGCGTGCCGCCCAAGCTGTGGAGAACGGCGCTACCACATTCCAAAGATCATCAGGGGGAGGAAATCTGGCATTGTTGCGGTATGTCTGCATTGATGAGTTTCAGGATTTTTCAGACCTTTTCTATCGACTCCTTGCTGCCATCAGAAAAGTCACGCCTCAAGTTGAATTGTTCTGCGTAGGCGATGATTGGCAAGCGATTAATGGATTTGCTGGATCAGATTTAAGATTTTTCAACGAATTTGAGCGGTATGTTGGGAAATCACGCCGCTTATACATTTCGACAAATTATCGATCCGCGAATTCAATTGTGGCTGTTGGCAACGCCCTTATGTCGGGATTAGGGAAGCCCGCTTCCGCAAGTAAGAAGGATGTCGGTAAGGTCTTGGTATCTGATTTGAATGATTTTGAACCTTCGCTGATTGAGAAACAACGCCATCCTGGCGACATCATCACTCCTGCTGTTTTACGACTTGCAAATACTGCACTGGCTGCTGGCATCGAAGTGGTGATGCTTTGTCGCCAAAACAGGCTGCCATGGTTCGTCAACTTCCAGGATCAATCCGCAGGAAGCAGCGGTCGCGGCCTCGCGAGATATCTTGAATTGGTTCGATCTTTCTTCCCCAATGACCTAAGAGAGCGCATCAGTATCTCTACTGCACACAAGTACAAAGGCCTAGAAAAGCCAGTGGTGATCGTACTTGATCTTGTTGCAAGGAGTTATCCGCTCATACATCCAGATTGGGCATTTTCTAGGATACTCGGTGATAGTCCTCGGAAAATTACGGAAGAAGAACGGCGGCTACTGTATGTGGCACTGACTCGCGCGGTGGATACATTGGTTGTCTTTACGGAGGGCAGAAGCAAGTCCCCATTCCTCGTAGAGTTGGAGCGCGCAATGCCTCTGGCCACCGTCAAATGGGCTGATTACCGTCCGTTAGGTGGGCGTACGAATCGCCTGATCGTGAAAGTCGGCAATCAAGAACGACGTAGTGGCACCCCCACTTTCGCAATTAAAGATTTCCTTAAAGCGTCAGGATATCAGTGGCAGTCGACCGGCTGGCCTGGCTGGACAAAGAGTTTTCCTACCGAGGGATTCAGAACCGACATTCTCAAGTCTGAGGTTTGGTCTGGGTTCGCAGACGGCATTGATGTGCGCATATTTGATAACACCGACACGCCAGTTGCTCAATTCTTGGTGGATGGCGGCGAATGGCAGTGCATTTTCGACAATCTTTATGAAGTTTGTATATCAAAGAACGATACTGATTATGAAACCACTATGGCATCTGCCAGTGGGGTCTAACAAGTCATTCCAGCGGACTGCTTTCGGCAGCCGTTGAATTCCAACGTTAGCGTGGAGAAAATAATGAGTCAAGACATGCACAAAATTAGGTTTGACTACGATCATATTGAGAACCTCATTAAATCAAAATCATACCAAGAGGCATATGATTGTTTGGTTAAGCTACTTGACTTCTACAATAACCATGCGGAGCTTTCTGATATGGGATTAATGGCAGTGTCTGGCATAATTGAAAAATCTAGAGAACTGCTTTATTCTTCTGAACTCGCATCATACAGAGTTAAACAAAATATAAAAGCAAAGGATAAATTTGGGATCCTGAATTGGTTATCATTTTCAAGAAGAATTAGGACAGGTAGAAGATGAGTTTAGTCTTCGATCTGGGGCTGCCCCGTTCGACCGCTGGGCCTAACTGTGCGTCGCAGCCGACCGCCTACGGCGGCGGCTGAACTCAGGGCTACAAGGGCTTCCCCACCTTCGCAAGCAACACCTCTGCCTGGGTTGATCGCGCAGCGATCGACCCAGGATCGGTTTGCTCTTTGGCCAGCGATCAGCTTCCAGCCGCGTGCGTGCAGTGCGCCAATGCTTCTTGGCAAACGGTGCGGACGGCGTGACTACAAACGGTTATTGACGCTGCCTTTGCCTGGCAGCAAACCCTGATGAAAGACGCGCGCCAGGGGCTCCATTCGTTAGTCGGGATTTGGGGATTTCTCCCTTCATTCCCCCAGAGTTCATCGAGCATTCCCCGGCGCAGGTCCTTACCCTTTGCTCATCAACGACTGCCTTCACGCGGTGGTGTTCCGATCTTTGCTGTTCTTGCTGTTGCGCTGTGACTGGCTTCAGGCGGGCATCTTGAAGCCCTCCCCGCGTTGCAGTACGGCCCAGCACATGCGTGCGTTCTTGGCGGCGATGGCCACCACGGCCCGCCAGTAGCCGCGTCGCTCGGCCAGGCTGCGTGCCCAGCGGCTGACGCTGTCTTGCTTGGGCGTTCGGGTGTTCATGGCGGCGGCCAGTACCGCTCGCGCGCCCATGACGAGCAGGCTGCGCAGGTAGCTGTCTCCTGCCTTGGTGATGCGCCCCAGGCGCTGTTTGCCGCCTGAGCTGTATTGCCCGGGCACCAGGCCGAGCCAGGCGCTGAAGCTGCGGCCGCTGGCAAAGTCGTGGCCGCCACCTACGGTGCTGATGAGGGCTGTGGCGGTGGTCTCGCCTATGCCGGCCAGTTGCATCAGTTGCTGCGCCTGGGTGCTCTGGCGCGCCATCAGGGCGATGTGGCGGTCGTATTGGGCGATGCGTTCGTCCAGGCGATCGACTTCGCTCAGCAGGTCGCCGATGACGGTGTTGGCCCAGCCGGGCAGCTCTTCGAGGCGCGCCAGTGCCTGGCGGCGCACGGTGGCGGCTTTGAGGGGCAGCACGATGCCCAGCTCCGACAGTAGACCCCGGATGCGGTTGAGTGTGGCGGTGCGTTGTTCCACGAAGCCTTGGCGGGCGCGGTGCACCATGAGCTGGCCTTGTTGTTCTATGGTTTTGATGGGTACGAAGCGCATGTGTGGGCGGGTGACGGCTTCGCAGATGGCGGCGGCGTCGGCGGCGTCGTTCTTGCCGCGTTTGCCCGAGAGGCGGTAGGGGGCAACGAACTTGGGGGCCATCAGGCGCACGCTGTGGCCGTGCTTGGCAAATTCACGCGCCCAGTGGTGCGCGCCCGAGCACGCTTCCATGCCGATCAGGCACGGCGGTAGGCTGGCGATGAGTTCGAGCAGTTTGTCGCGCGCCACGCTGGGGCGCACCAGCGCCGGTTTGCCTGAGGCGTCCACGCCATGCACGGCGAAGACGTTCTTGGCCAGATCGATGCCTACGGTTACGATGGGCATGGACTTCCCCTTCCACAAAACGAGTGCGTTGATGAGAGATTGGACTTCCCATCGTGGCACTTTGATGCCGTATCCCGCAACTGCGCGGGGCGCTCGGGAGGGGGAAGTCCCTTTCATTCGTTCGGCGTCATAGCAGCGGCATTGCGGCACGTTAGCGTTTTTGCTAACATTGCGCATGGCGTTTGAAATCACCTACTTCCATGAGCGTGTTCTCTCCGAGGTTCAATCATGGCCGGTTGATGTTCTTGCCGACTACGCCCGACTGGTCGAACTTCTGGCAGAGCATGGCCCCAGCCTTCGGTTGCCGCACTCTCGCGCGTTCGGGGATGGCTTGTTCGAGTTGCGCCCTCGCGGGCGCTCCGGGATCGGCCGGGCGTTCTACTGCTTCCTCGTCGGAAAGCGAGTAGTTGTCTTGCATGCCTTCATCAAGAAGTCCCAGCAAACGCCAGACAGTGAACTGAAAACCGCGCGCAAGCGCCTCAAGGAGGTGCAGCATGGCTGACCTGAAGTACAAGCCCGTTCGTCACAACCACGCCGAGTTCTTGGCAAAGGCTAGTCAGCGTCCCGGCTTCGCAGAAGCATACGAGTCGCTTGAACTCGAGTACGCCCTCGCCAGCCAGATGCTCAAGGCCCGCGCAAAGGCAGGCCTCACACAAGACGCTGTCGCCGAGCGTATGGGCACTACCAAGAGCGCCATCTCAAGGCTTGAGGCCGCTGGGCGGCATGCACCATCGCTCGCTACGCTGAAGAAGTACGCCGCAGCGGTAGGTTGCGACCTTCAGGTCAAACTGGTGCCGCAGAAGCACGCTTGACGCCGAACCCCTCGGTCAGGCGGACGTCTTGCGGCAAGCCGCAAGACGCCGCTTACCTCGATTAGCTGCTACAAACAGCACTTGCATGATCGTACGTATTGACGTACGATACAACTCCAATCAACGGAGTCCTCCTATGACCACGCTCACAGCCAGCGAAGCACGCGCCAACCTGTACCGCCTCATCGATCAGACAGCGCAATCTCACCGCCCGATCCTGATCTCAGGTAAGCGTAGCAACGCCGTACTCGTTGCCGAGGAGGACTGGGCAGCCATCCAGGAAACGCTCTTCCTCCTTTCAGTTCCCGGCATGCGGGAGTCCATCAAAGCCGGTATGGCTGAGTCCATCGACACCTGCGCAGCGGAGCTTGACTGGTGACGTGGCGCGTCGTCTTCACAAAGCAGGCTCAGAAAGACGCACACAAGCTCGCTTCTTCCGAACTCAAGGACAAAGCTCAAGCACTGCTCGCTGTTGTTTCACAGAACCCTTTCCAAAATCCACCGCCATACGAAAAGCTTGTCGGCGATCTGGCTGGCGCTTACTCCAGGCGGATCAACATTCAGCACCGGCTTGTCTATGAGGTGGTGCAATCAGAGCACACCGTCAAAGTGCTGCGCATGTGGACACACTACGAGTAGCAGCTAACATTTCGTCGCAGCCGACCGCCTATGGCGGCGGCTGAGCTCCGGGCTACAAGGGCTTCCACAACGGTTTTCCACTTCTCAAGCGCTGGTCGGCAACACGTGGTCTCGCTGGGGCCGACTCTCGCTGTCGGCGCTTCAGGGCCGACAGCCACCTGGCCGGCGCAGCCAACACGGCCGCCGGGGCGCCCAGCCACCCCACGGACGCTATCGTTAGCATAGCTGCTGGCGCTTGCCGATTGGGCGCCAGAGGCCAAAAACGTTCTCAACACCGCAGCGAGCCGGCGGCAAAGCGGCCTAGAATCGCGCGCCATGCACATTCACATTCTGGGCATCTGTGGCACCTTCATGGGCGGTCTGGCGGCGCTGGCGCGCGAGGCCGGCCACCGCGTCACCGGCTGCGACGCCGGCGTCTACCCGCCGATGAGCGACCAGCTGCGCGCGCTGGGCATCGAGCTGATCGAGGGCTACGGCGCCGACCAGCTGGCGCTGCGGCCCGACATGTTCGTGATCGGCAACGTGGTGAGCCGGGCGCGGCTGCCCGACGGTTCGCCCAAGTACCCGCTGATGGAGGCGATCCTCGACGCCGGCGCGCCCTACACCAGCGGCCCGCAGTGGCTGGCCGAGCATGTGCTGGCCGGCCGCCACGTGCTGGCGGTGGCCGGCACGCACGGCAAGACCACCACCACGTCGATGCTGGCGTGGATTCTGGAAAGCGCCGGGCTGTCACCCGGCTTTCTGGTGGGCGGGGTGCCGCTGAACTTCGGCATTTCGGCGCGTTTGCAGGGTCAGGCCCCCGGCCAGCCGCGACCGCTGTTCGTCATCGAGGCGGACGAATACGACACCGCCTTCTTCGACAAGCGCAGCAAGTTCGTGCACTACCGCCCGCGCACGGCGGTGCTGAACAACCTGGAGTTCGACCACGCCGACATCTTTGACGACCTGGCGGCGATCGAGCGCCAGTTCCACCACCTGGTGCGCACCGTGCCGCCTTCGGGCCGCGTCATCGTCAACGACCTGGAAGAAAGCCTGACGCGGGTGCTGGCCCAGGGCTGCTGGAGCGAGCGGCGCGGCTTTGGTGGCGCGATCAGCGATTTCATGGCGCTGGGCGAGGCCTCGGACTTCGAGGTGCAGCAGCGCGGGCGCCCCGTCGGCCGCGTGCGCTGGTCGCTGTCGGGTCAGCACAACCAGCTCAATGCGCTGGCCGCGATTGCCGCGGCCGAGCACGTGGGGGTCGATCCGGCCACCGCCTGCGCGGCGCTGGCGCAGTTCCAGAACGTGCGCCGGCGCATGGAGGTGCGCGGCCGCGTGGCGGTGGCGGGCGGCGAGGTGACGGTGTACGACGACTTTGCCCACCATCCGACCGCCATTCGCACCACGGTCGACGGCCTGCGCCGCCAGCTCGACGCCGCCGGCCAGGCCGGGCAGCGCATCCTGGCGGTGTTCGAGCCGCGCAGCAACACCATGAAGCTGGGCACCATGAAGTCGCAACTGCCCTGGGCGCTGGAACACGCCGACCTGAGCGTCTGCCACACCGGCGGGCTGGACTGGGATGCCGCAGCGGCGCTGTCACCGCTGGGCGCGCGCGCCCAGCTGGCAGGCAGCATCGATGAGGTCGTGCAGCAGGTCAGCCAGGCCGCGCGGGCCGGTGACCACGTGCTGTGCATGAGCAACGGCGGCTTCGGCGGCGTGCACGGCCGGCTGCTTGAATCGCTTCAAAAAAGATAGCTGCTGGCGCGCGCTGGACAGGCGTTATCGCCTGATTTGACTTGCGATTCAGTACGACACCGTCATCGCCGCCAGATCGATGCGCACCACCGGCTTGGCCAGCGCGGCGCTGGCGGCACGGGCGAAGTCCTGGCCCCACTGCGGGTCATCCAGCCGACGCGCGCCGGCTTCGCGCGCCACCACCAGCACCTTGTCGGCCAGCAGCAGCTTGCCCGTGGGGCGCAGCGGCTCGCCGCCCAGCTGGATGAACTGCGCGTCCAGCCAGGCGCGGGCCTGGGCGTTGTCCATGGGGGCGGCGTGGTCGAGGTCGAATCGCCATTCGGTGCGTTCGTCCTGGATGACGCGTACTTCACTCTGCATGATGGGCTGGCCTCCTGAGTTCTGACGGGTGCGCGGGTGGCGGCGCCATGCCGCGTGCCGCGCGCCCACCGACTGTAGTCGATCGGCGGCGGCCGACCTTGACCGGCCTCAGCGGCCGCGTCGCGCCCGCACGGCGTCGGACAGCACCTGCAGGATGGTCTGCGTGCCGTCCCAGCCGATGCAGGCGTCGGTGATGCTCTTGCCGTACTCCAGGCTGGCCACCTGGTCCTTGCCGGGCGTGAACTTCTGCGCCCCGCCGTGGATGTGGCTTTCCACCATCACACCGAACACGCCGCGCGAGCCGGCGCTGACCTGCGCCGCCACGTCGCGCGCCACGTCGAGCTGCTTTTCGTGCTGCTTGCTGCTGTTGGCGTGGCTGCAATCGACCATCAGCGAGGCGTGCAGCTTGCTGGCCGCCAGCTCCTTGCAGGCGGTGTCGACGCTGGCGGCGTCGTAGTTGGGCGCCTTGCCGCCGCGCAGGATGACGTGGCAGTCCTTGTTGCCGTCGGTGTGCACGATGGCCACCTGGCCGTTCTTGTGCACCGACAGAAAGTGGTGCCCGCGCGCCGCCGCCTGGATGGCGTCGGTGGCGATGCGGATGTTGCCGTCGGTGCCGTTCTTGAAGCCGATCGGTGCCGACAGGCCGCTGGCCAGCTCGCGGTGCACCTGGCTTTCGGTGGTGCGCGCGCCGATCGCGCCCCAGCTGATCAGGTCGCCGATGTACTGGGGCGAGATGACATCGAGGAACTCGCTGCCCGCCGGCAGGCCCAGGCGGTTGATGTCGATCAGCAGCTGGCGCGCGATGCGCAGGCCCTCGTCGATGCGGTAGCTCTCGTCCAGGTAAGGGTCGTTGATCAGGCCCTTCCAGCCCACCGTGGTGCGGGGTTTTTCGAAGTACACCCGCATCACCACCTCCAGCGTGTCGGCGTAGTGTTCGCGCAGCGGCTTGAGCCGGCGCGCATAGTCCAGCGCCGCCACCGGGTCGTGGATGGAGCACGGCCCCACCACCACCAGCAGGCGGTCGTCCTTGCCGTTGATGATGCGACGGATGGCCTGGCGCGTATCGGTGATGAGCGACTCGACCGGCGTGCCGCGGATGGGGAAGAAGCGGATCAGGTGATCGGGTGGGGGCAACACGGTGATGTCCTTGATGCGTGCGTCGTCGGTGCGGCTGGTGCGTTCCGGCGACGTCTGCCAGGACTCGATGGCATGGACGGCTTTGGCGTTCATCGGTGTGCTTCCTTGAGAAAGAGATGGATCGGTGGGCGATGGGGCACAAAAAAACCGCCGGGCGGGCTCGCTGCGGCGGTTGTTTCGGGAGGTCGCTGATCGCGTTGACTTACAGGCTTTCCTCTCGTCCGCCGGGGACAGAGAACCAAAAATAAAAGCCGAAAGCGGCGACGGGCTTGCTCATCACATTCAAAATATACCACGCCCTCGGCCCGGAACCTGTCGCATGCATGCGACGGCGCGTCGCAGAAAGCGTGGGCAAAACAAAAGCGGCCCTCGGGCCGCTTTTGTGCGTGAATTGGCGGAGTGGACGGGACTCGAACCCGCGACCCCCGGCGTGACAGGCCGGTATTCTAACCGACTGAACTACCACTCCGCGTCGGTAGCTGCGTTGCGGCTCTTGCGAGCCCAAGTGCAGCCAAACTTGGCGACCCTACGGGGATTCGAACCCCGGTACTCACCGTGAAAGGGTGATGTCCTAGGCCTCTAGACGATAGGGTCAAAACCTGGACTTCTCGACAACCTTGGTGGAGGTAAGCGGGATCGAACCGCTGACCTCTTGCATGCCATGCAAGCGCTCTCCCAGCTGAGCTATACCCCCGTTGAGTTTCCTCGATGGGCTTCCCCGTCGTGGGTGTCGAGCCTTGCATTGTATATCGAAATTCAGGCCGCGCGCAAGCGGGCCAGCACGGTGTCGCGCCGATGCAGCGCCAGCATGGCGTCGACCGAGGGCGTTTGCGCCGTACCCATGACCAGCACGCGCACCGGCATGGCCAGTTGCGGCATCTTCAGGCCGTGCTCGGCCAGGGTCTGCCGGAGCGCAGCGCCAAGACTTTCAGCGCTCCAGTCGGCCGCCTGCAGCCGGTCGGCAAAGGCGGCGATGGCCGGACGCACGGCGTCGGTCAGGTGCGCCGCCAGCGCATCGGCCGGGGGGGTGATGTCGGTGTGGTAGGGCATCAGCCAGTCGGCCAGCGCCCGCGTGGTGTCGCAGCGGTCCTTGAACAGGCCGCACAGCGCGGGCAGGCGTTCGTCGGGCGTCACGCCACGCTGGTGCAGTTGTGCCGCCACCAGCGGCGCCAGCGCCGCGTCGTCCATGGCCTTCAGGTGCTGGGCGTTGACCCAGCGCAGCTTGGACTCGTCGAACTGGGCGGCGCTGCGGCCCAGGTGTTCGAGGTCGAACCAGGCCAGGAACTGCGCACGCGAGAAGATCTCGTCGTCGCCATGGCTCCAGCCCAGGCGCGCCAGGTAGTTGACCATGGCGTCGGGCAGAAAGCCCTCGTCGCGGTACTGGGTGACGGGCTTGGCGCCGTTGCGCTTGCTCATCTTCTCGCCCTGCTCGTTCAGCACCGTGGGCAGGTGGGCGTACACCGGCGGCTCGTGGCCCAGGGCGCGGAAGATGTTGATCTGCCGCGGCGTGTTGTTGACGTGGTCATCGCCGCGGATCACGTGGGTGATGCGCATGTCGAGGTCGTCGACCACGACGCAGAAGTTGTAGGTGGGGGTGCCGTCCGGCCGGGCGATGACCAGGTCGTCGAGTTCGCTGTTGTGCACCTCGATGCGGCCCTTGACCTTGTCGTCCCAGGCCACCACGCCGTCCTGCGGGTTGCGAAAGCGCAGCACCGGCTGCACGCCGGCGGGCACGGGCGGCAGGGTCTTGCCGCGCTCGGGGCGCCAGGTGCCGTCGTAGCGGGGTTTTTCCTTGCGCGCCATCTGGCGCTCACGCAGCGCGTCGAGCTCGGCCACGCTCATGTAGCAGGGGTAGACATGGCCGGCGGCCTGCAGCTGCGCCAGCACTTCGCGGTAGCGGTCCATGCGCTGCATCTGGTAGAACGGCCCCTCGTCGTGGTCGAGCCCGAGCCAGGCCATGCCTTCGAGGATGACGTCGACCGCGGCCTGGGTGGAGCGTTCCAGGTCGGTGTCTTCGATGCGCAGAATGAAGTCGCCGCCCTGTGAGCGCGCAAAGGCCCAGGGGTACAGGGCCGAGCGGATGTTGCCCAGGTGAATGAAGCCGGTGGGCGATGGGGCAAAGCGGGTGCGTACGCGCGCAGCAGGGGTTGATTTTTCAGTCATATCTTGCCTTGGCGCTTGCCCAGTAAGCGCAAGCAGCTATCATTTACATAGCAATCAGGTGGTGTTCCGGCACCCGTCCAGGCCGCGCGCCAGGTCGTCCTGGATGTCGCCCGGGTGCTCCAGGCCGACCGCCAGCCGGATCAGGCCCTGCACCACGCCGGCGGCCTGCCGCTGATCCTCGCTCAGGCGCCCGTGCGAGGTGCTGGCCGGGTGACAGATCAGCGTCTTGACGTCGCCCAGGTTGGTGGCGATGCTGCACACGCGGGTCGAATCGATGACGTGGAAGGCCCGCGCGCGTGCCTGCTCGGGCGCGTCGGCGCGCACGCTGAAGGCGAGCACCGCACCACCCACGCCCGCCTGCTGCGCCATCGCCAGCGCGTGCTGCGGGTGCGAGGGCAGGCCGGGGTAGAACACGCGCTCGACCGCCGGGTGCCGCTCCAGCCAGCGGGCGAGGGTCAGCGCGTGGTCGCTCTGGGCGCGCACCCGCACCGCCAGCGTCTCCATGCCCTTGTGCACCACCCAGGCGTTGAACGGCGCCAGCACCATGCCGGCGGTGCGCATGAGCGGCGCGAACACGCCTTCGATCAGCTCGCGCGAGCCACAGATGGCGCCAGCCATCACACGCCCCTGACCGTCGAGGAACTTGGTGCCCGAATGGATCACCAGATCGGCCCCCAGCGCCAGCGGCCGCTGCAGCACCGGGGTGGCAAAGCAGTTGTCCACCGCCAGCCGCGCGCCCACGCCATGGGCGATGGCCGCCAGCGCGGCGATGTCGCACACCTCGGTCAGCGGGTTGGTGGGGGTTTCGGCGAACAGCAGGCGGGTACCGGGGCGCACGGCGGCCCGCCATTCGGCCACGTCGGTCTGCGACACGAAACTGGTTTCGACCCCGAAGCGCGCGAATTCCTGGCCCAGCAGCCGCAGCGTGGAGCCGAACATGGAGCGCGAGCACACCACGTGGTCGCCGCTTTTCAGCAGGCCCAAGCCCATCAGCAGGATGGCGGCCATGCCGCTGGCGGTGCCGATGGCGGCTTCGGCGCCTTCCAGCGCGGCCAGGCGGCGCTCGAAGGCGGTCACCGAGGGGTTGCCGGTGCGCGAATAGGTGTAGCCCTGCTCCGGGTGGGCAAAGCGGCGGGCCGAGGTGTCGGCGTCCGGCTGCACGAATCCGCTGGTCAGGTACAGCGCCTCGGAGCTCTCGCCATAGGCGCTGGGCGCAATGCCGGTGCGCACCGCCAGGGTGTCGGGGTGCAGGCCCTCGGGCAGCGGGCGGGCGCCAGGATCAGTTGTCGTCATGCGGCATCCCTCAGGCGGCCACCGCCGGCACTGGCTGGCCGTGGCGCTGGCGGCTCAGGCGATCGACGTCGGCGTCGTCGAGGTCACCGGTGACGTAGACGCCGTCGAAGCAGGAGGCGTCGAAACCCTGCACGGCCGGGTTGAGCGCCGCCACCGCCCGCTTCATGGCTTGCACGTCCTGGTAGATCAGGGCGTCGGCGCCGATCAGCTGGCGCACCTGATCGTCGGTGCGACCATGCGCCACCAGCTCTTCGCGCGTGGGCATGTCGATGCCGTACACGTTGGGATAGCGCACCGGCGGCGCCGCGCTGGCCATGAAGACCTTGCGCGCCCCGGCGTCGCGCGCCATCTGCACGATCTCGCGGCTGGTGGTGCCGCGCACGATGGAGTCGTCCACCAGCAGCACGTTGCGACCGGCGAATTCGCTGGCGATGGGGTTGAGCTTCTGGCGCACGGATTTCTTGCGCACCGCCTGGCCCGGCATGATGAAGGTGCGGCCCACGTAGCGGTTCTTGACGAAACCCTCGCGGTAGGGCTTGCCCAGCAGGCGCGCCAGCTCGTTGGCGCTGGGGCGGCTGGACTCGGGGATCGGGATCACGACGTCGATCTCGTCCGGCGGCACGGTCGACACCACGCGCTTGGCCAGCGTTTCACCCAGGCGCAGGCGCGCCTGGTAGACCGAAATGCCGTCCAGCACCGAGTCGGGCCGCGCCAGGTACACGTACTCGAAGATGCAGGGCGACAGCCGAGCCGCCGGTGCGCAGGCGCGCGCATGCACCTGACCGTCGAGCGTGACGTACAAGGCCTCGCCCGGCGCCACGTCGCGCGCCAGCGCAAAGCCCGTGCCTTCCAGCGCCACCGATTCGCTGGCCACCATGACCGCCCCGTCGGCGCCGTGCCCGAAGCACAGCGGCCGGATGCCGTTCGGGTCGCGGAACGCCAGCAGGCCGCGCCCGGCGATCAGTGCCACCACGGCGTAGGAGCCTCGCACGCGCTGGTGCACGCGGGTGACGGCGGCGAACACCGCGTCCGGGGTGAGCTCGGCGTCGCGCGTGGCCTGCCCCAGCTCGTGCGCCAGCACGCCCAGCAGCACCTCGGAATCGCTCTCGGTGTTGATGTGGCGGTGGTCGGTGGAAAACAGTTCGGCCTTGAGCGCCGGCGCGTTGGTCAGGTTGCCGTTGTGCACCAGCACCAGGCCGAACGGGGCGCCGACGTAGAAGGGCTGCGCCTCTTCCTCGCTGTCGGCACTGCCGGCGGTCGGGTAACGCACCTGGCCCAGCCCGGTGGTGCCGGGCAGCGCGCGCATGTTGCGGGTGCGGAACACGTCGCGCACCATGCCCCTGGCCTTGTGCATGAAGAACTTGCGCTCCTGCTGCGTGACGATGCCCGCGGCGTCCTGCCCGCGATGCTGCAGCAGCAGCAGGGCGTCGTAAATCAGTTGGTTGACGGGTGCGTTGCTGACAACGCCGACGATGCCGCACATGGTGATGATCCTGCGGAAAGCAAAATGGGCCGAAGCCGAATTGTCAGGCCGAAAGCCATTTCGAGAACGACTCGGGCAGAAATGGATGCAGCTGCAGCAGGGCCAGCTCCAGCCAGCGGGCGCTGACCGACTCGGTCCACCAGGGCTGCTGGTGCAGCGCAGCCAGACGCACCGCCACCGCCACCAGCAGCAGCAGCAAGGCGCCACGCAGCAGGCCGAACAGCGCGCCGAAACTGCGGTCCACCGGGCGCACGCCCAGCGCCCGGCTGGCGCGCCGGGCCAGCGCCGCCAGCAGACCGCAGGCAAAGGCGGTGGCGACGAACACCAGGACGAAGCCGACGGCGTGGCGCAGCGGCTCGGGCGACTCGCCCATCGGCAGCCACAGGCCGACCGGCGCCGCCGCCCAGCGCGCGGCCACAAAGGCCAGCACCCAGCCGGCCAGCGCCAGCACTTCGTACAGCAGGCCGCGCCAGGCGCCCAGCAACAGCGACACCACCACCACCGTCAGCGCCAGCCAGTCGATCGCCGTCACGGCCACCCCTGCGCCATCACCGGCGGCGGGTCGTGCCGGCGCGCCGGACGGGTGCGTCGGCACGCACCCGGTCGAGCCGCACCACGCCGCCTTGGTGCCGGCCGCGGCGAGCAGCGACCACGGGGCGCGGGGGTGTTGCGGCGTGCAAGGCGGGCATGGGGGGACGAACGCACCGTCTCTCAGAGCGCCAGCACGCTGCCCGCCAGCCCGGCCTTTTTCAGCGTGGCGGCGGCGCGCTCGGCCTCCTCGCGCGAGGCAAACGGGCCGACGCGCACCCGGGTGCGCGGGCCGGCCGCGGTGTTGACCACCTGGGTGTAGGTGCGCACGCCGGCGCGCTCGGCCTTCTGGCGCGCCTCGCGCACGGCGGTGTCTTCGGCGAAGGCACCCACCTGGACGATGAAGCGCCCGCCCTGGCCGTCGGCGGCGGCGGTCTTGTCCTTGTCCTTGCCGTTGCCCCGGCCTTCCAGCAGGGCGCGGGCGCGCTCGGCGTCGTCGGGTTTGGCGCGGGTGTCCTGGTCGCGCCTGGCCCGGGCCTCGTCTTCGCGCTTGCTGCGGTCGTCGGCGTCGCGCCTGGCCTGCGCTTGTGCCTTGGCACGTTCCTCGTCGCGGCGCTGGCGCGCCTGTTCCTCGCGTGCGGCGCGCTGCGCGTCGTCCGCCTTGGTCCTGGCCTTGGCGTCGTCGGGTTTGGGTGCCTCGGCCGTCGCTGCGCTGCCGGCCGGCCGCGCGGCGTCGGCCTTGTCGCTGGCACGCGCGGCGGGGGCGGCCGGCGGGGCGGCGCTCACCACCTCTTCGCGCTCGTCCAGGCTGGCGCTGGCGGGTACCGGCGCGGGAATGCGCAACGGGGCGGTCTTGTCCTTGTCCGGGATGGTGATGGGCGCGTCGACCACGACCGGACGCGGCTGGGTGTCGAACAGCAGCGGAAAGCCGATCACCGCCAGCAGCACCAGCACGGCGGCGCCGACCAGGCGGTGGCGCGCACGCCGGCGCACGCTGTCGATGCTCTCCTGCGCGGTTTCGGTGGCGGCGGCCTTGCCACGCGAGCGCCCGGCGGGTTCGGGCTGGGGCTGAGGCTGGCCGCGCTGGCGAAACTTGAAGAAAGCCATGGATTGCTGGGTCAGCCGCGGGCGTCTTGGCCGGGCTGACCGGCTTGCAGGCGGGGCGTGCCCTGCTGCAGCACGCCACCCACGGTGTGAAACGAACCAAAGACGACGATTCTATCAGCGGGGGTGGCGGCGGCGGCCGCCGCGGCCAGCGCCTGGCGCGGCGAGTCGCACACCGTGGACGCCGCATCACGGCGCTGGCTGACGGCCTGCCAGGCCGCCTGCAGGGCGGCGCCACGGGCCGCGCGCGGCAGCGGCAGGTCGGTGAAGTACCAGCGGTCGATGATCGGGTCCATGCGCGTCAGCATGGCCGCCAGGTCCTTGTCGGCCATGGCGCCGAACACGGCGTGGGTGGTGGGGTAAAAGCCCATGGCGTCCAGGTTGAGCGCCAGCGCCGCCACCGAGTGCGGGTTGTGCGCCACGTCCAGCACCAGCGCCGGCTGGCCGGGCACGACCTGAAAGCGCCCCGGCAGCTCGACCAGCGCCAGCCCGCGGCGCACCGCCTGGGCGGTGACCGCCAGGCGCGGCCGCAACGCCTCCAGCGCCGCCAGCACGCCGGCGGCGTTGACCAACTGGTTGGCGCCACGCAGCGCCGGATAGGCCAGCCCGGCATAGCGTCGCCCGCGTCCGGCCCAGGCCCATTGCTGGCGGTCGCCGCTGTAGTTGAAGTCGCGCCCGGCCAGCCACAGGTCGGCGCCGATGGCCTGGGCGCGGTCGATCACGCTTTGCGGTGGCAGCGGGTCGCTGACGATGGCCGGCCGGCCGGTGCGCAGGATGCCGGCCTTTTCAAGGCCGATCTGCTCGCGCGTGTCGCCCAGCAGTTCGGCATGGTCGATGTCGACGCTGGTGATGATGGCGCAGTCGGTGTCGATCAGGTTGACCGCGTCCAGCCGGCCGCCCAGGCCCACCTCCAGAACCACCGCGTCCAGCCCGGCGCGCGCCAGCACGTCCAGGATGGCGAGCGTGGTGAACTCAAAGTAGGTCAGGGCAATTTCGCCCCTGGCGCCCTCCACACGTGCGCAGGCAGCTATCAATTCGGAAGCATCCACGGCGTCGCCGCGAACCCGGCAGCGCTCCTCGAAGCGCACCAGATGGGGCGAGGTGTAGAGGCCGGTGCGATAGCCGGCCTGCTGCAGGATGGCCTCCAGCATGGCGCAGGTCGAGCCCTTGCCATTGGTGCCGGCCACGGTGATCACCGGGCAGTCGAAGCGCAGCGCCATGCGCTCGGCCACAGCGCGCACGCGCTCGAGGCCCAGCTCGATGGTCTTGGGGTGCAGGCGCTCGCAGTGCGCCAGCCAGTCGTCCAGGGTCTTCATCACGGGACGTGATTGTCACCGACCATGGCATCATGCTCGATCAGCATGAGCCAGACCCTGACCCTGTACGGCATCCCCCACTGCGACCGCGTCAAGGCGGCGCGTGCCTGGCTGGCCGCGCAGGGGGTGAGCGCGGTGTTTCACGACTTCAAGACGCGCGGCGTGCCGCCGGCGCGCCTGCCGCGCTGGATCGACGCCGTGGGCTGGGAGCGCCTGCTGAACCGCCAGGGCAGCACCTGGCGCCGGCTGGACGCCGCCTGCCAGGCCAGCGTGTGCGACGCCGCCAGCGCCGCCGCGCTGCTGATGCAGCAGCCCAGCCTGATCCGGCGTCCGGTGGTCGAATGGCCGGACGGCGCCATCACGGTCGGCTTCGCGGCCGACGACTGGCAGCGGCGACTCGGCCGCGCGTGACCCCGCCCTTGGCGCCGCGCCCATGCACCTGACCGACCCCATGCTGCTCGGGCACCCCTGGACCTTCTGGCTGGGCTGGGCCTGGACGCTGTCGAGCGTGGTGCTGACCACCTGGATCGTGCTGCAGCGCCGCGCGCCGGTGTCCACGCTGGCCTGGATCATGGTGCTGAACCTGATGCCGGTGCTGGGGCTGGTGGTCTACCACTACTTCGGCCCGCGCCGGGTGCGGCGCCAGCGCCTCAAGCGCTGGCACCAGAAGGCGGTGCTGATGTCGCAGACCGATCTGGCGGCGCTCGGCGCCGGGCAGCCGCCGGCGCCGCTGTGGGCGCGCCAGCACACCCGGCTGATCCAGGCCGCCTGCGGCATCGCACCGTCGAGCGCGCACCGCGTGGAGCTGCTGGCCAGCGGCGGCGCCACGCTGGAGGCGCTGCTGCGCGAGGTGACGCAGGCGCGCCGCCACATTCACCTGGAGTACTACATCTTCGAACCGGACCACACCGGCACCCGCCTGCTGCAGGCGCTGACCGAGCGCGCCCGCGCCGGCGTGCAGGTGCGGCTGCTGGTGGACGCCATCGGCTCGGCCAGGCTGCTGTCGCGCCACGGCCGCGCGCTGCTGGACGAGCTGCGCGCCGCGGGCGGCGAGCTGGCGGTGTTCCACCCGCGACGGCTGGACCGCCTGCGCCCGCTGGTCAACCTGCGCACCCACCGCAAGATCGTGGTGGTCGACGGCCACGCGGGCTTCGTCGGCGGCATCAACCTGACCGACGACGAGAACGAGCAGGTGCGCCCGCACGACGCCTACCGCGACACCCACCTGCTGATCCGTGGCGGCGCCGTGCGCTGGCTGCAGTATGTGTTCCTCAAGGACTGGCACTACGCCGAAGGTCGCCCGCCCGGCCACGACGCGCACCTGCTGCCCGAGCAGCCGCCCGGCAGCCTGCCGGTCCAGATCGTCGCCTCCGGGCCCGACACCGACATGGAAGGCATGCACCGCGCGATGATCGACGCGCTGCACCTGGCGCGCCAGCGCATCTGGCTGGCCACGCCCTACTTCGTGCCCACCGAGGCGGCGCTGATGGCGCTGACCAACGCCGCGCTGCGCGGGGTGCAGGTCAAGCTGATGGTGCCCGAGCGCAGCGACTCGCGCATCGTCAGCGCCGCCGCGCGCTCCTACTACGCCGAGCTGCAGGCCGCCGGCGTGCTGGTGTTCGAATACCGCGGCCGCGTGCTGCACGCCAAGACCCTGGTGGTGGACGAGGCCTACGGCATGGTCGGCAGCGCCAACTTCGACAACCGCAGCTTTCGGCTCAACTTCGAGGTGGCGGCGGTGGTGTTCGATGCCGACTTCAACCACCGGCTGGCCGCCATGTTCCAGGCCGACCTGTCGCACTGCCACCTGGTGCCCATGCAGCGCCACACGCCGCCGCTGCAGCGCCTGTTCGAGTCGGTGGCGCGGCTGGGCTCGCCGCTGCTATGAACCCATGGCTTCGGAAGCTTGAAATTCAAGACAGCCACCGGCTGAATCCAGCAGGCCCACACTACAAATCATATAGCTGCTGGCGCGCTCTGGGAGCGCGCCAGAGCATGATTTGGCCCTGATTGACGGCGCCGCGATCAGGCCAGCCGCCAGGCCAGCGTCTCGCCGCCGCGCAGGGGCTTGACCACCGCGTCGCCGAACGGCAGCTGCTCGGGCAGCGTCCAGCGCTCGCGCCGCAACGTGATGCGGTCGCGGTGGCGCGGCAGGCCGTAGAAGTCGGCGCCGTGGAAGGCGGCAAAGCCCTCCAGCCGCTGCAGCGCGCCGGCGGCTTCGAAGGCCTCGGCGTACAGCTCGATGGCCGACAGCGCGGTGTAGCAGCCGGCGCAGCCGCTGGCGTGCTCCTTCAGGTGCGCCGGGTGCGGGGCGCTGTCGGTGCCAAGAAAGAACTTCGGGCTGCCGCTGGTGGCCGCGCGCACCAGGGCCTGACGATGCACTTCGCGCTTGAGCACCGGCAGGCAGTAGTAGTGCGGGCGGATGCCGCCCAGAAAAAGGGCGTTGCGGTTGTACAGCAGGTGGTGCGCGGTGATGGTGGCGGCCAGCCGGGCGTCGGCGCTTTCCACGTACTGCGCCGCCTCGCGCGTGGTGATGTGCTCGAAGACGATCTTCAGCGCCGGGAAATCGCGCCGCAGCGGCGCCAGCACACGCTCGATGAAGACCGCCTCGCGGTCGAACAGATCGACCTCGGGGTCGGTCACCTCGCCATGCACCAGCAGCTTCAGGTCCAGGCGCTGCATGGCCTCCAGCGTGCGGTAGGTCTTGCGAATGTCGGTGACGCCGGCGTCGCTGTTGGTGGTGGCGCCGGCCGGATAGAGCTTGAGCGCCACGATGCCGGCGTCGCGCGCACGCGCCATTTCGTCGGCCGGGGTGGCGTCGGTCAGGTACAGCGTCATCAGCGGCTCGAAGGCCACGCCCGCCGGCACCGCCTGCGCGATGCGCGCCTTGTAGGCCAGCGCCTGGGCGGTGGTGGTGACCGGCGGGCGCAGGTTGGGCATGACGATGGCGCGGCCGAACTGGGCCGCCGTGTGCGGCACCACGGCCGCCAGCGCGGCGCCGTCGCGCAGGTGCAGGTGCCAGTCGTCGGGGCGGGTGAGGGTCAGGGTCGGCGCGGTGCTCATGCGGCCGATTGTCCCACCGGCGCGGCCCGCCTCAGGCGGTGTAGTCGCCACTGGCTTCGGGCTGGAATTCGATCGCCAGCAGGCGCAGCTCGCCCGGCTTGCCGTCGGCGCCGCGCCAGCGCGCCCGCTCGCCCACGCGCAGGCCCAGCAGCGCCGTGCCCAGCGGCGACAGCACCGAGATCCTGCCCTGCGCCACGTCGGCGTCGGCCGGATAGCACAGGGTCAGGCTGCGCTCGTGGCCGCCGTCGGCGTCGCTCACGCGCAGGCGGGAGTACATGGTGACGATGTCGCCGGCGATCTGCTGCGGCGGCACCTGGTCGGCGGCGTCGATCAGCTCGGCCAGCGCCTCGGCCTGCGCCGGCAACTGGCCCGCCGTGCCCTGGCGGCGCAGCAGGTTGAAGATGCGCACGTGGTCCAGGTCGGTGATGGTGCGGTAGTCGGCAGCGGGTGACATGGTGGTCTCCTTGGGAATCAGGGTGATGAGGGAGCGCCGGCGCGCGGCAGCTGGCCGGCAGGCGCGGCAAGCCGCGCCGGGCGGGGCAGCCCGACGATCCGGTGGGGCGCTGTGCTCGGGAAAGCGGCGATAGCGTGGGGATCGTCGGGCTCAGCGGGGTGCGGCCGTCAGGCACGCACGGCAGGCCGCTGGGGCCCGCGCCGACGATGGCGTCACCCCGACGCGCGCGCCGCGCGCAGGCGAACGCCGACCGGCCCAGGGGGCCGGCCCGCCTTGCGCGGGGCCGCGCAAGCAACGATCGCTCAGGGTTTGCATGGGGACGATGATAGCCGTCCGGGGCGCCTGAGGCCACCCCGCGGCGTTTAACATCGACCATTTGTATCCGCCGACGCGCGGGGCGCGCCGGCGTGCCGCCCGCGCCGGGCGTCCTGCCTTCATGTCCCTGCCTGCCGATTCCCCGCCGCCCCAGGGCGCCGACCCCACCGCGCCAGCCGACGCCGCCACCCGCGTGCCGCTGGCCATAGAAGACTGGCTGACGGTGATCATCATGGCGCTGCTGGCGCTGATCACCTTCGTCAACGTGCTGGTGCGCTACTTCACCGACGCCTCCTTCGCCTGGACCGAAGAGGTGTCGATCTTCCTCATGATCGTGCTGGCAATGGTCGCCAGTTCGGCCGCGGTGGCGCGTGGCCGCCACATTCGCATCGAATATTTCGCCGATGCCGGCCCCGTCTCGCGCCAGCGCGCGCTGGCGCGCCTGGGCGCCGCCCTGGTGGCGCTGCTGTTCGGCCTGCTGGCCGTGCTGTCGGCGCGCGTGCTGTGGGACGACGTGCAGTACGGCGAAACCTCACCCGGCATCGGCGTGCCGCAGTGGTGGTACACCATGTGGCTGCCGATCCTCAGCCTGGCCATCATGCTGCGCGCCATCGGCCTGTGGTGGCGCGGCGGCCAGCCGGCGGCAGACAACCCCGAGCTGCCCACCTCGCCCGCCGTGCGCGACGAGGAGCGCGCGCCATGAACACACCTCGCACAGCAGAAAAGCGCCGGAGCGCTCAGGCCGCCGCCGGGCCGCTCCCAAGGCGGCCTGCGGCCCCCTCGGGGGGCAGCGCACCTCGCGCAGCGGGGGAGCGTGGGGGCACTCAGGCCGCCGCCGGGCCGCTCCCAAGGCGGCCTGCGGCCCCCTCGGGGGGCAGCGCACCTCGCGCAGCGGGGGAGCGTGGGGGCCTCATTCCATGATCGCCACCCTGCTGTTCACCCTGTTCATCGTCATCATGCTGCTGGGCGTGCCGGTCGGCGCGGCGCTGGGGCTGGCGGGCGCGGCGGCGATTGCGCTGGCCAACGCCGAAACCGCCTGGTTCGGCCTGCTGGCGGTGCCGCAGAATTTCTACGCCGGCCTGGGCAAGTACCCGCTGCTGGCGATCCCGATGTTCGTGCTGGTGGGCTCGATCTTCGACCGCTCGGGCGTGGCCGCGCGGCTGGTCAACTTTGCCACCGCCATTGTCGGGCGCGGGCCGGGCATGCTGCCGCTGATCGCCATCGCGGTGGCGATGTTCATGGGCGGCATTTCGGGCTCGGGGCCGGCCACGGCGGCGGCCGTGGGCAGCGTGATGATCGCCGCCATGGCGCGCGCCGGCTATCCCGGCGCCTATTCGGCCAGCGTGGTGGGGGCAGCGGCGGCCACCGACATTCTGATCCCGCCCTCGGTGGCCTTCATCGTCTATTCGGTGCTGGTGCCGGGCGCCTCGGTGCCGGCGCTGTTTGCCGCCGGTATGGTGCCGGGCCTGCTGGTGGGGCTGGCGCTGATCGCA
>Ga0209200_1001449_pt1 | contig 23718 bp, 25 predicted proteins | sample AD_UKC033_MetaG_FD_184406 | JGI IMG/M metagenome (GOLD analysis project Ga0209200, IMG submission 184406) | Active sludge microbial communities of municipal wastewater-treating anaerobic digesters from USA - AD_UKC033_MetaG (SPAdes) (version 2) | ecosystem: Engineered > Bioreactor > Anaerobic >... | reverse complement strand
AGTGGCTTTGATGTTGGATACTCAAGGAAGTAAGGTTAGAATTGTAAATGTAAAAGACGAAATTAATATCCAGGGACAAACAATTATCTCTTCCAATCGTAATACCCAAGGCATTCAAATTTCGTATCCTAATGTTCATCAATACCTTAAACAAAACGACTTAATACTACTTGATGATGGGAATATTGAATTAGCTGTAGAACGAATAGAGGGAGAAGAAGTCTTCTGTAAAGTAATACAAAGTGGAGTTCTAAAACCAAACAAAACAGTATTCTTGCCTTCTGTTAGATTAGATCTTCCAATAATTTCAGAAAAAGACAAAGGCTCCATAGAGTCTGCATTACGCAATGATTATGATTTTCTTTCTGTATCTTTTGTAAGAACAAAAGGAGATATTGAAGAGATCAAACAAATTGTTGGGCAATCAGATATAAAGATAATTGCAAAGATAGAAAATCAGGAAGGACTTGATAACTTTGATGAAATATTAAGTGTTGCTGACGGCATTATGATAGCAAGAGGAGATCTTGGAGTAGAAATACCCTATGAGAAGCTTCCAGTACTCCAGAAACAATTAATATACAGATGCAGAGCTGTAGGAAAACCTATAATAGTCGCAACCCAGATGTTGGAATCCATGAGAGAGAATATTAGACCAACTAGAGCAGAGGTTTCTGATGTAGCAAATGCTGTCATGGATGGAACAGATGCAGTTATGCTCTCCGCAGAGACCTCTACGGGTAGATATCCAGTTGAAGCAATGAAAGCATTACAGAGAATAGCCAAAGAGGCAGAAGCAGTTATGCAGACTTCAAAGGTATATGGAGCAACCCAAGCTTCAAGAGAGGTAGATGAACTTTGTAGAAATGCTTGTGATATTGTTGAAAATACGAATATTAAAGGAATCGTGGTCCTTTCAAATATGGGTAAAACACTACCTAGCCTTTGTAGACATAGACCGAACATCCATATATGGTCTATAAGCAATAAAATAAAGCGAATTAGACAGGAGAGAATATTTTTTGGGGTTACAAGCTATTACATAAGAGAATTTCCAACGGATAGAGATGAAACGATAGAAAGGGCAGTAGATATTGTTTTCTCTCACGGGGAGTTGGATTTAAACGATAAAATTGCTATTATTAGCGGTAGTTCTATAAGACATAATAGTGAAGATGCAACATTAGAGATTGTAACTGTAAAGGATGTCTTATCTAGATAGCGCGGTGACGTAGCCAAGTTGGTTAAGGCCGCGGTCTGCAAAACCGCTATCACGGGTTCGAATCCCGTCGTCACCTCCATATTTATTGATATTTAAGAACTTTTAAAATAGAATACTATGAAAATAAGCCGGGATGGCGGAATAGGCAGACGCGCGGGACTTAAAATCCCGTTCTAGAAATAGAGTGAGGGTTCGATTCCCTCTTCCGGCAGATTATTCAGCATCAACAAATTTATCTGGATCTTCATTACCACACTTAGGACACTTCTTACACTCCTGTGCCCCCTCATATACATAACCACACACTAAACACTTACATCTGGTCCATACACACTCTAACCCTTCCTCTATTGGTTCTTTTACCTCATATTCAGAGCCCGGTGGTTGATTAGAAGTATTATTCTTCTTTAATATATCCTCCATCTTTAATTAACTTTAAAATTAATTTAAATGTTTCCTCCTCATTCATGCGAGAAATATTTAGAACAATATCATAGTATCTTTCTGGTTTAGCAGTATCCACCTTATATAATTCCATATATCTCCTTCGGTCAAATTTCTCTCTATACGCTAAATCTTTCCTAATCCTGAGATATTCCTTAATCCTCTGAAATGGCTTTGTTACATCTAATTTGTTTAAACTTCTCATCGTGCGAACATGTAAGGAAGCATCTAACCATATACTAACTGTTACAGGAATATTCTGTTTTTTTGCTATACCAGCAAACACTTTGGATTCTATAAGGACATTTTTTGTTTTGGAAGCCTCTATTAAATATTCATCCAACTTTTTATCTATCTCCATAACTTTCTTCATATTCCCCTCCTTGTATGCACTCTCAAGTGAAGGAAATCCTAAATCTGACATAATATCCCGAAGTATTTTACCACCATACACCCTCCTTAGAGAAAATTCGTTTGCCAACATTACAGAGATAGTAGAGGAACCGCTACTTCCAGGTCCTCCAACCACAAAAAGATACCCTAATTCTTCAGATCTAACCTTTTTATTCATATATTAATATAGTATATTAATAATCATACTATGTCTATGAGAAAAGCTTCCAGAAAAAACAGGATTATAACTGCTTTAGAAGGACACAAACCTGATTTACTAATCCTTATATTTGCAGTCATGATGACAATATTTGGTGCTATGATGATATTTGACGCTAGTGTGTACAAAGCAAATACACTTTTTGGTGATCAGTTTTACTTTCTTAAATCACAAGCTGTATGGATTGTAATTGGTACTATCCCTGCAGTATTAATATATTTCTGGGATTACAGAAAGTTCTCTAAACTAGCACTACCTTTCCTAATCATCACAATCGTTCTACTGGTAGCAGTTTTAATACTTGGTGAAGTAACAAACGGCTCCAAGAGATGGTTTGCTATTGGTCCTCTACCAAAGATACAACCTGCAGAATTCGCAAAGATTGCCATAATTCTCTATCTTTCCTCTTGGCTTTCTTCAAGGGAATATAAATACAGTACGATTAAGAAAGCTATACAGGAAGGTTTCTTAAAAAATCTTTTTACATTCTTAGCCATACTTGGAATAGTAGCTGTTTTAATTCTCTTAGAGCCTGACTTAGGAACAACCGTTGTAATATGCGTTACAGCATTTGCCATGTTCATTATGGCAGGAAACGACAGGGTTCATACACTCGGTTCGTTTGCTTCAATTCTTGTTCTGCTTCCAATTGGTATTCTTGCAGGGATATTGGAGCCTTACAGATTAAAGAGAATCCAAACTTTTTTTACATTAGCACTGACAGGTGAAGTTGCAGATGCAAAAGGTTCAGGATACCAAATGCAACAGATATTAATAGGCATAGGATCGGGGGGATTCCTTGGAAAAGGATTTGGTCAATCAAGACAAAGGTTTGGATACTTGGTAGAAAATACGGCATTTACAGATTCTATTTTTGCAGTAATACTAGAAGAATTAGGCTTACTAGGAGGTGCAATTATTATTCTCTCTTGGGTAGTATTCCTTTGGAGAGGACTTAGAATCTCTATGAATGCCCCAGACAAACAAGGCAGACTTCTTGCAGCAGGAATAACCGTATGGCTGACATCTCAGACACTATTAAATATTGCTGCTAATGTAGGGTTAGTTCCTCTCACAGGAATGCCTATACCATTCCTTACATATGGTGGCTCAAGTACTATTGTAACCCTCATCGGTATTGCTATACTATTAAACGTTAGTAGATTCACAAAAACAAATGCACAGTAAAAAAGAATTAAAAAAGAAAATTGTGGTAACCGGAGGTGGTTCTGGCGGACATCTTTCTGCAGCAGAAGCTATTATTAAAGAGATTTCTAATAGATACGATCTTACCAAAAAGAATTTCTTGTATATCGGTGGCGATTTAGGAATGGAAGGAGAGAGAATTGGTAGCTCCATAGAGCAAAAAAGGTTTAGGAATGCCCCCTTCAATTGTAAATATATACGAGCAGGTAAATTACAAAGATCGTTTTCTTTAAATACAGTTAAATTACTATTTAGAACTTTTCTTGGCTTCTATGACTCATATAAAATATTAAAGAAATTTACACCAGATATTGTAATCTCTACTGGAGGGTTTGTATCTGTTCCAGTCTGTGTAGTCGCAAAGCTTCTTAAAGCTGACATATATCTGCATGAACAAACTTCTACGGTAGGACTCTCAAATAGAATAGTTGGAAGTTTTTCTGAAAAAATCTTTTTAGCCTATGAATCTTCCGCACAGTTTTTTAAAAAGAAAAAAACTATCCATGTTGGGAATCTCGTTAGAGAGGATGTCCTTGAGACCAAAGGAAGTGGTAAAGTAGTTCAAGCCCTAAAGAAAATGATAGTTAACCAAGAGGAATATCCAATTATATATATCTCTGGTGGAAGTTTGGGTTCACACATCTTAAATGATACTGTAAGAAGTGCATTGCACAACCTACTAAATAAGTATCAGATAATCATACAAACAGGAGATAACAAGGTATACCAAGACTATGACAAACTTGTTAAAGAAAAGATTACCCTAGATGACCATCTTAAGGATAGGTTCTTCCCAGTAAAATATGTCGAAAGTAAAGAAATTGGCTTTCTTTATGACAATATAGATTTGTTCGTTGGAAGAGCTGGAGCAAATACAGTTTATGAAGTAGGGGTATTAAAGCTTCCGTCCATATTCATACCAATACCTTGGGTTACACATAATGAACAGTATGAGAATGCAAAAGTATTAAAGGATCTTGGTCTCTCTGAGATTCTTCCAGAGGGAGAACTTACACCAGAGAATTTAGTCGTAAAGATTGACCGATATCTCTCAAAAGAGAGGATTGTCGATACTAAGAAACTAAAGGATGCATTCCCACTGGATGCAGCAAAGAAGATATTACAACAAATAGATTTATACTAGAGACCCAATTTTCTTAAATACTCCGGTATTTTACTCAATCCGACACTATTACTTGCCTTCAACAGTACTGCTACTTTTCTTCCACTTAATCTCTTTAAATCCTGCTCTAGAGAAGAAGAAACCTCATCTGCATTCTCTAGCTTCTTACCAATACCAAAAATATCAAACATATCTCCTACATAATAGATTTGGTTGAAATTCATCTCTTTTACCTTCTCTCCAAGCTCTTTGTGCATCTTCTCTGAAACATCTCCCAATTCTTTCATATCTCCCAATACCACTATTCTGTAGTATTCATCCTTTGTATACATAGTTGTAAATGTATCCAACGACATACTCATAGAAGATGGATTAGCATTGTAAGCATCGTTTACAACAATGATATCCTTTCCAAATTTTTCAATTTCAAATCTACCACTATTTGGACTAAAGTTTAGAATTCCTCTAATACAATCATCAATACTTATCCCTAGCTTGTAACCTGCGATAATTGCTGCCATTGCATCGTAAACCATACCCTCTCCAAAAGCATTTATATGTACAGTATACCAAGAGTTAATAAACCCAAAATTGAAATCTGTTCCTGTATCTGTAAGAGTTATTTCATAAATCTTAAACATTGCATCATCACTTTTACCATAGCTAAGCAGTTCGGACTTAAAAGTATCTTTTAGCTTTCGCAATCTCTCATCATCAATATTTATAATCAATGGCTTACCAGCTCTATCTAAATAATCTGCAAGATTTTTCTTCTCTTCATAGATTTCCTCTATACTTCCTATCTTCTCTGCATGTACATGACCAATGTTCAATATGATTCCAAGATCAGGGTCAAATGTATTTGCATGCCAAGCTATTTCTCCCTTTCTATCCATCGCACATTCTAAAATTACAAAGTCCTCATTCTCATACCTACTGAGTAACATAGCGTTTCCCCATACAGTATTGAAATGGTCTGCATACAAAACAGAGTTTTTAAAACCCAATATTGCTGCTAACATTTGTTTAGTAGTTGTTTTACCCGTACTACCTGTTATGGCAATAATAGGGGCTGTAATATCTGATATAGCAAAATTTACAATCTTTTGCAGACCTTCTTCTATACTATCAACAAGAATTACTGGTTTTGAAACATTTGAGATTTTTTCTATACTATTTTTCTCACATATTGACATAGATGCACCTTTATCTAGCGCTTCAACAATAAAGTCATGCCCGTCGAATCTCTCTCCTTTGATAGGTACATATATTTCATTTTCTAGTAAACATCTTGAATCATGGTTAAAACCAACAAAGAAAGACCCTTCATCATAATTGCGAATTTCAAATTCAGGATATCTTTCTTTTATATCTTTAAGATATATCTTCATTTTATTTTTCTAATCTAAATGGTTGGACGCTTCTCACGATTGGGATTGTAATTTCTAGCTATATCGTCAATAGCTTTTCGTTGCTCGGATGTTAACAATCCCTCTGGAAAAATATATCGAAGATTTGCGGATTTCATGTCATCATTTTCTACATTATAACCATAAAGAGACGGTGTCATGAAAATCTCTTGGGATCCACCAACAACAGCCCTAGGACAAACAAGATCCACAACTCCCATCTTCTCACTGAAAGATTTAAGAGCTATCTCATGTACATCAGGATATAATTCTTGAAATTTGGCATCTACTTCCTTAATCTCTTCTGGTGTCATTTCATTTCCCTCGCCTTCGTGTAAAGCATCAACATCTAATCCTTCATCAAAACTCGGTACTCCTATTGAATCTGGCATTTTTGTTTATTATTAATTTATATATTATCTATTATACCCAAGCGAATAATTAGCACAACCCCCAGTAAAAAGCTTTATTCATACAAGCATTTTTAATATATATTCTAATAATAATGGCTATCGGTTCACAATCGATATGTATATATTAATTTCGATTTTTCTTTTCTACAGTGACAAAGCACATATCCTAGAGCATTATATTTGAGCCTGTAGTGGTTTTTTCTTGACTCATTGTATAGCAAATGTTACATTAGTGGCAAGAAGTGGTAAAAAGTGGTGAAAGGTGATATATTAAAAACATGCTAATAGGAGAGTACACAACAAAGATAGGAGAGAAAAAGAGAGTATCACTTCCCAAAAAGTTCAGAGATGAACTAGGTGAGAATTTAATTCTCACCAGAGGTTACGAAGAAGCTTTAGTTCTTGTAAACCAAGAAATGTGGAGCAAAGTGGCCGAAGATGTAATGAATGGCTCTTTTATAAACAAAAACATCCGTGATACCAGTAGATTCTTAGTAGGAGGCGCGAAAGAGATAGCTACAGATACACAGGGAAGATTCATAATTCCTGAGTCTCTTTTTGATTATGCACAATTAGATAAAGAAATTGTCTTTATCGGATTGGTCAATTGGATTGAAATATGGGACAAACAGAAGTGGGAACAGAGACTTCAGTTCCTGAAAGCCAATAGTGAGCAGATTGCACAAGAGTTAAGTAAGATGAACGAAACAAAGAATGGATAAGATACACAAGCCAGTACTATTAAAAGAATCTCTTGAATCCTTAAATATTATTCCAGATGGATTTTACATAGATTGTACACTTGGAGATGGAGGACATAGCTTTGAGATATTCTCGAGACTCTCAGATAAAGGCTTACTCCTTAGCATTGATCAAGATCAATACGCAATAGACTTTGTAAAAGACTTCTACAAAGAGAATATCAAGGAGAACTGGATCATAAAAAGATCAAATTTCAGGAAAATAGATGAACTAGTATCGCAGTTAAACAGAAAACCAAACGGCATTCTTCTAGATCTTGGTCTATCTTCTCGCCAATTGGAACTTTCCCATGACAGGGGTTTCAGTTACAAAGAAGAGTCAGAGCCATTAGATATGAGAATGAATCCAGATTTTGGTGTAACTGCAAAAGATCTTCTTAATGCACTCTCCGAGAAACAATTAACAAATCTCTTCAGAGAGTACGGAGAAGAGAAATTTGCTCACAGGATAGCAAAAGAAATTAAGAAAGCAGAAAATCCACTAGAAACAGTTGGAGATCTCACAAGACTTATCTACAAAGCATCGCCGGCAGATAATTCTAACAAGAACCCTTCTCGCAGGGTCTTTCAGGCCCTGCGGATCGTGGTAAATGATGAATTAGAAAGCTTGCAAGAAGCATTAGATAAATCTTTTGAGATCTTACAATCTGGAGGAAGAATATCAGTAATATCCTTCCACTCATTGGAAGATCGCATTGTAAAAAATTTTTTTAACAACAAAGCAAGAAGCGGTGAAGGTAAATTACTTTTCGAAAGTCATATTGCCCCAACCGACGAAGAGAGAAGGGATAATCCTAGATCCGCTTCTGCCAAGTTGAGAACCATAATTAAAAAGAAATGAAAAACCTGTCTACAAAAAATATCCCCGTCATAGTACTACTAGTCTCAGTCTTTTGTTTTGCTATATCTCAATTGGCAATAAACTCTGTTCTGAGCCCAATGGGATTAGAACTACAAAGTTTAAACAGTGAAAAAAACTATTTAGTGGAAGAAAATAGATCCATGGAAGAACAGATTGCAAAATCCAATTCCATAATCGTAATACAAAAATTAGCAGCAAAAGAATTAAAGATATCTTCAAATAACAGCAAATCTATTGTATACATAGAGAATACAAATATAATTGCTGAAAAATAATGGCTAGCTTACACACCTTGTATTCTTCGCAGGGAAAAACTCATAAAAAAGGTAGTACAAAAAAAAGGCTAGACAATATCTACCTCATGGGTATAGGGCTTACTGTATTTGCATTCATTGTGCTTCTTCAAATTTTTAGGTGGCAAATATTGGAAGCAGACAAATTTAAAAGTTTAGCCAACGAACAATACAAAACAAACCAGATACAAACAGCTCAAAGAGGAACAATAACGGCATCAGATGGAACCGTCCTAGCAGTAGATGAGCCAACATGGAATATATATGCAACTTTAAGCACAGATCCAGTAGAAAGGGCAACCTTCTTTGCCAACAAGGAAAAATTCATCGCAGTAGTTTCAACTACACTAGGAGTAGAACGTGAAGAAATTGAGTCCAAGATTACAGACTCATTTGTTTATGCACCAATCAAAAAGAATGTTACAACAGAAAAAAAGAAAGCCCTTGAAACTGCAAATATCTTTGGAGAAGGTACAGAGGGTTTCGGATTGTATTTTGAAAGTGAAGAACGAAGGATATATCCAAATGGACAGTTAGCTGCACATGTACTCGGGTTTATTGGGCAAAACGAAGAAGGCACACAGATTGGACAGTACGGACTTCAGGGATACTACTTTGGAGATATAACAGGAAGAGAAGGATATTCATACGAAGAGAAAGATTCTACTGGTAATGTAATCCTAACTTCAGAGTACGAACCAATACTCCCAAGAGAGGGTAAGGATTTCAAACTAACCATAGTTCCAAATATTCAGAGTAAAGTAGAGCAGAAGCTTGAGGAAGGTGTTAAAAAAACTAGATCTAAAAGTGGTACAGCAATTCTTATGGATCCAAAAACCGGAGCAATCATGGCGATGGCAAACTATCCTTCGTACAATCCTAATGAATACTGGAGAGTATCCGAGCCATGGATATTAAAAAACAGAGCAATATCTGATGTCTACGAATATGGTTCTGTTCAAAAGCCAATTACCATAGCAATAGCCCTTGAGAGTGGTGCAATTGACAAAGATTTCAAATGTGTAGATAAAACTGGTTCGCTTGATCTCTACAAAGCAACAAAATATCCGGATTTAAAAGGTAGATTTATATATACTTGGAACAAAAAAGCTGATGGAACACTAGACATCTCTGGTATATTACAAAATTCAAACAACCCATGCGTTGCACAAATAGCACTTAAAACAAACTTTGCGGACTTTTACTCCAAGCTTAAAGATTTTGGAATCGGAGAATTCATTGGAGTAGGGCTACAAGAAGAAACCACGAGTTACCTTAGACCTTACGAGCAGTGGACAAAGCTTGATTTAATAACTGCATCATTCGGACAAGGAATCTCCGCAACATCACTTCAGGTTATATCTGCACTTAGTACACTTGCCAATGATGGTAAGCGCATGAGACCATATATTATTTCAGAGATTACAGACAACAAAGAAACAATAGTTATTGAGCCAAAGGTAATCTCAGAACCAGTTTCTAAAGATACAGCAAATTTTGTAACTAAAGCACTACAGGAGGCAGTCCAAAAGGGTTTACTTGGAGGTTTAGTATCACCTGATCTTAAAAAATACGACATAGCTGCAAAAACAGGAACTGCACAAATTGCTAAATCCGATTCTCTTGGATATTCCAAATACATTACCAATGCAACAACAGTAGGATATGCACCAACAGATTCTCCAAAGTTAATACTTCTTGTTAAGCTCGAAGAACCAGAAATTAGTGAGTTTGCTGCATATACTTCTAACTTAGTTTGGAGAGATATTTTCCTTGCAATTGTTAATGATATGGAAATACAGAAAAGGAAGTGACATAATATATCAATTAGTTAACCACACAACATATGATTGACATATTAAAAGAAGGATTGAATGCGCTATTCATCTCAGTTATAGCTTCACTAATCTTTGCGCCAATCATGATTACCATCCTGTACAAATTCAACCAGGTTAGTGGTATTAAAAAATCCAAAATAGGAGGTGGCGATGGTGACAATACGCTCTTCATGAGAATTATGAATGTAACCAAAACAAATGGAACTCCTAACATGGGAGGCATTCTAATATGGATACTCGTTCCAATTCTTTGCTACTTCTTAGTACCTCTTACACCGGTAGTTAAAATCTTTCTTTTAGGATTTCTCCTTTACGGTCTTTGGGGATTTATAGATGTCGTAATTTTTACCAACGGATTTAAAAATAATGCAAGAATGAGAGCTTTCCAAGAAACATTTGAATGGAGGTTGGGAAAGCTTGCATTCGCAACAGTAATGAACATTATCATTATGTTCCTCTTCTACAGAACAGGTGCTTTCGAATCCATATCCTTTTTAAATATTGCAACCATAACTGTAACACCTTTGATAGTCATACTCACTGGTGGACTCTGTCAGTTAGCAATTTACTCAGCAGAACTAACCGATGGATTAGATGGTTTAATGATTGGAATCTTTTCAATCATAAATATGTCCATGATTACACTCCTTGTTATACAAGGAAAAAACGAATTTATCCCAATACTACTTATCCTTCTTGGTGTTCAACTCATAGACCTTTACTTCAATATCCCTCCAGCAAGATTCTGGAATGGTGGACCAGGAGCAATGCCTCTTGGATTTACAATGTTCTTTGTCGCACTAGTTACAGATAATCTTTTACCTTATTTTGCCATGTCCTCAATAACATGGGGAATTATGGCTTCCAGTGCAATACAAATAATTAGTATGAAGTTCTTCAAAAGAAGAGTCTTTAGAATAGCTCCAATACACCATCATTTCCAAGCGAAGGGTTGGCCACAATACAAAGTAACAATGAGATTCTGGCTATTTACAGCCATTACAGGAATAATTGGAATATACCTAGGAATACTTTAATCGCACTCCACAATACCAAAATTACATGAGCAAGCTTGTCCTGCTTCAGATTGAAGCACATCTCCATTACCATAAAGCTTTTCCTTGTAAACACAAACACCCAAATCAAATATCTGTCCTAGATCGTTTTGAAAATATAATTTAAAATCATCTGTTAAAAACAAATCTTCTTTTGTGAGTACAAACTTTCCGTCAATTTTACAAACCTTGCTGTAAAAAGATGGGTCTCTGTTTGTTAGTACAGTCAATGTTAAATCATTCTCTGAATATTTGTAAAATCCTACCTGAACAGGTGATTCCTGCTCTTGCCCACACATAGCTTCTCTCTCAATAACAACAGTTAGAACTCCAGAAGTATATCCAACATCAACAGCCTTGATATTGTCTGTATCTAACTCTTCTTTATCTAAATAGTTTAAAAAACTACTGAAATATTTTAAACCAGCAGAAGAGTAATTCTCTAAAGAGATTAACGTGCTGTCACTATTACACTGGACATTTCCACTCTTAGAGCAGTAACAATCTGTTCTTCCATTATAGTTTGGAATTAACTGTCCAGAAAGATAGATTTCTTCATCATTGGCACATGTCCCAAAGCCTAAGCTCTTTCTCATCGATATTGACAATGCAATAACGGAAGATACTACCAAAAATATAGTAATAACTACCAACCAATTATTTTGTTTTAACTTTCCCATGACGGACATATTTTACCACATTACAAGCTTCAAATTACAATTTGTGTGTCTTGTAGTAAACAGAGAGGAAATATATGTTAAAATCCATTTATGCATGACTCACACATACATTTGAACCTTTGTCCTCTTCAGGAAAATATTGAACAGGTTATAAATGACTTCCAAAAAGAGAACGGAAAGCATATTCTCACTCAAAGCACTGACCTTTTGGATTACAAAGAAAATTTAGATATATCTAAAAGATATCCAGATATTGTTCAACTTGCACTTGGATTACATCCGACCGTTTTTGAAGAGTACACAGTCCAAAGAAATATATTTAAAGATATACAGAAGAAATCGCTTAAAATGATTGCAGATTTTGAAGATATATTCGAAAAAAACATCCTAGCTATATCTGCTGTAGGAGAAACAGGATTAGATTATTACCAATTTAATAACGACCAAACAGTAGATGAAGATATTAAAGAAGAGCTCTGCGAAATACAAAAAATGTCTTTTACTAAACATATACAATTGGCCCTGAAACATAACCTACCTATGAGTATTCATGCCCGAGATATGAATGGCAGTACTGAGTGTCTTGAAGATGTTTTAAGGATAGTAGCACAGGAAGGCAGAGGACAACTAAAAGGAAGCTTCCATAGCTATACTGGCAATCTTGACTTCTTAACGGATATTCTGGATATGGGATTTTACATTGGTTTCAATGGAATCATTACATACAAAAGTGGAGAGAATGTTAGAGACATCCTAAAAGAAGTTCCGCTTGAGAGAATTCTTTTTGAAACAGACGGACCATTCCTACCTCCTCAATCTGTAAGGAAAGATAAAAAATTAAAAGAGAAATATGCACAACCGAAAGATATTAAAGAAATAATACAGACGGCTTGTGAAGTTAAGAATATAACATACGAAAAGATGGAAAGAGTTACAGACGAGAACTATGAAAGATTATTTGTTCTCTAGGATAACTACATACTCACCGTGAGGATTCTCTTTGAAGTCATCAGTCTCTATCTCCTTGCTAACTTCAGAGATATTTCCATAGAAAAACATCTCACGCATTTTAGATATGTCTTTAGCAATACCAACTTTTTTCTCACCAAAAACATTTTTTAGCATATCCAACAACTTGATTAATCTCTGTGGAGATTCGTAAAAAATTAAAGATCCTTCAATATCTACATATTCTTGTAAAAGCTTCTTTCTTCTAACATTTGACTTAGGAAGAAATCCAAGAAATGTAAACTTGTCTGTAACAAGCCCACTTATGGAAAGTGCTGAAGTTAATGCACTAGGTCCAGGGATTGAAACAACATCGTACTTCCTCTCTCTAAGTTCTCTAATTAGTTTGAAACCTGGATCAGATATGAGAGGAGTACCACAATCTGAGATAAGTGCTAAGTCCAAACCCATATCTAATTTCTCAAGTATCTTTCCCAACATCTTCTCATGGTTTTGATCTCTGTAAGAGATTAGTTGTGTTTTAATATCATACCTATTAAATAGTTTGTATGATTCCCTTGTATCTTCTGCAAGTACAAAGGTTACTTTTTTGAGAGTATCTATAGCTCGGAATGTAATATCTTCCAAATTTCCAATTGGAGTAGCTACTACATACAACTTTCCTTTATTCATTTGATATCATCTGATTTACTTTATCTAGGTCAATTATACTACTATTCATCCCTTCCTTTATATCCTCCGAGGATATGCTATCTTCAACTTTAAAAGGTCCTACATATGTTCTTCGTAATTCAATAGCAGTTGCATATGTACCAAGTTTAATTCCTAAATCGTTAATTAAAGTCCTAATATATGTTCCAGTAGAGCAAACAATCCTGAACTTTACTAATGGCCAGTTGTAACCTACTATCTCAAATTCACCAACAGAGATATCTTTTGGCATTAATTCGAACTCTTTCCCTTCTCTTGCTAAATCGTATGCTCTGACTCCAGAGACTTTCTTTGCAGAGTATCTTGGAGGCAATTGGGAGATATTTCCGATAAAATTTTCTTTAATAATTTTCTCAACAACACCTCTTTCTAAAGGAGTAGGTTTGTTTTCTTTTTTGAGTATTTCACCTGTTCCATCTTGTGTATCTGTCATATATCCAAATTCTGCAGTTACAAGATACTCTTTTTCAAATTCATGGATTTTGTTCATTAGTTTTGTAGCTTTACCTAAGAGTATTGGTAGTGCTCCAGTAGCAAATGGATCTAGTGTTCCAGCATGCCCAATTTTTTGTCCTCTTGGAAGAACTTTTTTTAATTTGTTAATAACTGTGTAAGAGGTTATACCTTCCTGCTTGTCTATTACAAGAATTCCATCTATCATATACATATATTCTAAGTTAGTTAAACAATGATATCACAATGTTAAATGGTATTACTTTGGGAATAATAATTGTAATTACAATTTTTGTATTCCTTTTTATTATCTCCTTACTTACAAACATTCTATTAGCTCCAGTGATTAGAACACCAAAAAAGGTAATACAGGAGATTTTAGAGGTTATGAATCTTACTAAGGAAGATACTTTTGTAGATTTTGGGTGTGGAGATGGTAGATTAGTTTTGGGTGCGTATGAGCAAGCAAAGTGTAAGTGTATTGGTTATGATATTTCTCCAATTATGTTAATGCTTGCTAAGACAGCAAGAGTGGTAAGGTATCCTCTTTCAAAGGATATTATTTTTGAGGCACAGGATATATTTCAGGTAGATATATCTAATGTTACAAAGATATATTGTTTCTTAGATGAAAAGAGTATGAATATTTTAAATGAAAAGCTAAGTAATTTTGTAAAGGGTGGGGGAGAGGTATATAGCTATATGTATAATATAAAAGGATTAAAGAATGAAAAGAAGATAATACTAAGTAATGGTAATACATTGTATATGTATAGAGGTGTTTAGGGATCACTAAGATATATATTTAAATATATAAGGTAGTGATCCCTATGGATCTAGAGTAACATTGAGGCCTGAAGGCTGAGTGCAAAACTCAGAAGGGCAATTTCCCCAACATTGATTACAACAGTCTCCTTTGGTAGATGAAAAAGATCTCCAAAACCCAACAGTAAAGCAATTGCGATTATAATTGTTCGAGCAATAGCTAATTTCTCTGCAGGGTATAGAGATTCAGGGAGGTTAATAACCGCGGCAACTATGGCCAATACCATCAAGATATTGAAAAAAATCTGTCTTTTCCCATAGTTTGAGCCATGTTCCCTCAACTCCACGACAATCAATACAACAGCAAACACGAGCAACGGATTTACTAAAATCTCAGCTATCATTTTTCTTCTCCTTTTTTATTTTCTTTATGAATTTTTATTTTGTCTTACCGAATATACCTTCCACCTATGTATGAAAAACATATTTGGTAGACAAAATAATTACATTAGAAAATATCTAGATCCTTTTTAAAGAGCAGTATCTATATGAATTAAATCAATATAGATGTATATATTATACTATAGGACAGCTTTTAATTCAATTCTCCATTAAACAAGGTATAATATCCATATGCCAATATACGAACCATTAGCATCAAAATATAGGCCAAAAACCCTAGATGATTTCATTGGTCAACAACACCTTGTAGGGGAAAATGGGCCAATTAGAAAATTTCTCAAAACAGGAATAATCCCCTCCATGATATTCTGGGGACCACCAGGAACAGGAAAAACTACACTAGCATACATAATATCCCTTAACCTCTACTACGACTTCCACAAATTACAAGCAGTAAGCGCAGGAAAAGACGCTCTAAGGAAAATAATTAAAATTGCACTTAACAACCAACAATATGGTAAAAAGACAATCCTCTTTCTAGATGAAATACACAGATGGAACAAAGCACAACAAGACGCGCTCCTGCCATATGTAGAAAAAGGAGTAATCATATTAATAGGTGCTACAACAGAAAACCCCTCATTCACAGTCATAAGTGCGTTACTCTCTAGGACAAAAGTCTTTGTTTTCAACCAACAAACAGAAGAAGACATATACAAATTACTAAAAACCATACTCAAAAAGGAATACCCAAATATCAAAGTAAAGAAGAAAGTTTTGGGAATGATGAGCAACCTCTCCAATGGAGACATACGCTCTGCAATGAATATCCTTGAAATGGCTACAACCTTAGTACAAGAAGAAAAGGTCTCTGAGATTACAGAAGAAATACTTAAAAACACAATTCAGAAACCAGTTTACTATGACAAAGACGGAGAAGAACACTTCAACATCATCTCTGCAATACACAAATCCATGAGATCATCCAATCCAGATGCTGCAGTGTACTGGGTAGGAAGAATGCTAGCAGGTGGAGAAGACCCACTGTATGTAGCAAGAAGATTACTTAGGTTTGCAAGCGAGGATGTAGGTAACGCTGACCCACAAGCACTCATCCTTGCGAACTCGGTATATGAGGCATGTCAGAAACTTGGTATGCCAGAGTGTCAGATATTCCTTACACAGCTCGCCATATACCTCTCAAAGTCCCCTAAAGACAATACCGCATATGTTGTAGAGAATATGGTGAAGAAGGATATTGAAGAGTATGGTAATCTTCCAGTACCGTTAAATATACGAAATGCAGAGACTAAACTAATGAAAGATATCGGCTATGGTAAAGGCTATCAGTATGATCATGACTTACCAAACAAAAAATCTGAACAACAGTGCCTACCAGACAGATTAAAAAGCAGGAAATATATTAAGGATAACTAGACAATTCTAAATTCAATCAAAGTAGTATTCCTTATTCTTCGCTCAATAATTCCCATTATACTCAACAAGAGCGCCTGAATATTTCTTTCTTCTGGAGAATCACCTCCAGACATACCTCTGAAGCTATTACCACCAAGATTAAAAATTAATCGCTTAGATTGTATTCCTCTCAAATCAAAATTTTCAATATTTTTTTTGAAAACAGTTTCTGTATTTACAGATAGATCAAGAATATCTGAACTACTTACTGGATCAACATCACACAGAGCCTCTCGTAAAATCTGAGCCTCATATTCATTTAAAATACCATTACAATATCCTGGATTTGCCTTTTCTGTATTCTCAACTAATCGATATCTTGAATTGGGAACAATATCGGTATCGAAAAATATCTCTTCGAAAGATTTAAGTTTTCCATTAAAATCAATTACTCCGTTTTCCATTTTTTCTATGCCCGTAATCATATTATTCCTCTTTCTCAGATCCAATTTTACTCCTTATTATATCGCTCACTAGTAAAAAGACTGGTGCAAAAGCTAACTTCCTTTCGCCCTGGAATTTAAGATATATATGCCTTGGATGGTTATTCAGTCCAATATTAACCATTTTGTAACCATCATAATTTTCATAATCATAGACACGAGCATATAAATAATTACAACCCCACCCAATACCTAAATCTAATGAAGTAACGGGATATTTAATACCATCACGACTTGACTTTTTCCCTTTATACTTTGGCAAAATATGGCTAAAAGATATCGACAGATCAACTTTAGTACCTTCCTCGGGAATATCTAAACCCAACTCGTCATACTTTTCTCCCAGAAGAGACTTCAGATTCTGTGCATCCTCATCGGACATTGGACTTTCAAGGCTTTCCTCAGCTATTATTAATCTCCCTATCTCGTTAAGTTCAAGGATGTCTTTTAGCTCCTTGATTCCTTCGAAAGGGTCTCTTTCTCTTTCTCTTTCGGATTTACAGCCTGCGCTCATGACCCATAATTATACACTATCCACCTTGTTCTACAAAACATTTACATATATAATTATTCCGTCATGACATCCATAAAAACAGACACAGAAATAATTGAGCGCATACTTAACAAAGGAGTCGAACAAATACTCCCTTCTAAAGACACCCTCAAAGAAAAATTACTCTCTGGACAAAGATTAAATATATACCAAGGATTTGACCCAACTGCAGAAACACTACACATCGGACACTCTGTTGGTATGAGAAAATTAGAAGACTTTAGGAAGCTTGGTCACCATGTCATATTCCTCATTGGAGACTTTACTGCAAGAATAGGGGACCCTTCTGACAAAATGGCTACAAGAAAAATGCTAACAGAGGAAGAGGTAAAAAAGAATATGGAGAAATATGTAGAACAAGCATCACACATCATAGATATGAACAACAGTGAGAATCCGGTTGAGATAATGTACAACAGCAAGTGGCACAACGAATTAAAATTTGGAGAAATCATAAATCTAGCAAGTGAATTTACAGTACAACAGATGCTTAAGAGAAGTATGTTCCAAAAGAGACTCGAAGAAGACAAACCAATTCATCTAAATGAATTCCTCTACCCACTAATGCAAGGATATGATTCTGTAATGATGGACATCGATATCGAAGTAGGAGGCAATGACCAACTCTTCAATATGCTTGCAGGCAGAGATATGGTACTTAACCATCTTAAAAAAGAGAAAATTGTTTTAGCAGGTAAACTTCTTGAATCAAATGATGGTGTAAAGATGGGCAAATCCATGAACAACATGATACGGATGGACGACAAGCCAGAAGATATCTTTGGAAAAGTAATGGCATTTGCAGACGACCTCATTGTAATTGGCTTCGAAATTCTTACCTCTGCATCAATGCAAGAGGTAGAAACCTACAAGAACAGACTAGATGCAGATGAGAACCCAATAAACCTTAAAAAGGAATTAGCATACAGAGTAACATCTGAAATTACATCAGAAGAAGATGCAAAAAAAGCAGAAACATACTTTGAAAACATTTACCAAAACAAAAGGGATGACGAGAATATACCAGAGAAAGAAATAACCAAGGAATCTATACCCTTAGTAGATTTACTCCTTGAATGTGGTCTAACAAAAAGCAAATCACAAGCAAGAAGACTAATAAAACAGGGTGCTGTTAAAATCGACAATGAGAAACAGAGTGATTGGAATTTAGTAATATCACTCTCACAAAAAAATACATTCACACTTAAGGTAGGTCGCCAACTATGTAGAATCCTCTACAAAAAATAACTGGGGGAAATTAAATATTTAAAATATATACCCCCAATACAAGAATGGGGGTTTTTTAATTATGAACAAAATAGAAAATCTAAAAGCAGAAATACTAAACAACTCACCTGAGAATTACAAATCTCTTGTAAATGATGCCATAAAGTTTGCACAAGAGGCTCACGAAGGAGAAAGTAGAAAATCTGGGGAAGACTTCATAATCCATCCTTTAAATACAGCCCTTACCGTTGCAAAAATTGGCCTAGATACCGACACCATAATCGCCTCTCTGCTTCACAGTCTTGCACACAAAGAAGATAAGATGAATGAGATAAAAGAGATTTTCGGAGAAGATGTCTACAACCTAATAACACAAACAAGAAAAATCCACGATGCTACAAAAAACAGCAGAACTCACGACGAAGTAATTACCAAATACATTCTTAACAGATCCAAAGATATCCGACCAATCATAATTAAACTTGCAAGTGCTCTTCATAATGTTCAAACCATAGAACATCTGCCAGATGAAGAGCTAAAAGATACACTTAGAAAAATCTTCAATATTTATGCAAATTTAGCAGAGTATTTGAATTTTAATACCATAAAAAAAGAGTTAGAGGAAAATGCATTTAAAGTATATCAACCAGTAGAGTATAAAAGCATAACAGAAAAAATGGAAAGCTTGAATATTAACGATGAACTCTTAAACAGATATCGAGAGGTTATTACAAAGGAATTAACAGATATACCTGTAAAAGTGGAGGGAAGAATCAAAGGGAAATACAGTATATATAACAAGTTAAAAAAATATGAAAAGGAATGGAAAGATCCAAATATCACTAGCTTAACAGACATTATTGCTTTCCGAGTCATAACCCAAAATATGGACGATTGTTTTCTCGCATTAGAAAAAATAATGGATAATGCAGAGCTAAACACCGAACTCTTCAAAGACTACATTAGTAATCCAAAACCAAATGGATACCAAGCAATACACTCCATCGTCAAATTTCCAGAGATCTCAAATCTTGAGATAGAGGTTCAAATTCTTACTGAAGTTATGCATTATACAAACACATATGGTAGAGCATCACACATTGCGTACAAAGCAAGCCAAAGTAGATTTGCACGACCAACAGATGTGTATTCATGGGTAGAGGATGTACATAACAAAATTGAAAGTCATATAAGTAAAAGAAATCTTAAAAGATCAATACCAATCGAATGCAATATCTTCGAGAACGAAGTATATGCATTCACTCCTAAAGGAGAAATAATCCCCCTAACGAAAGGCGATACTGCACTAGATTTCGCCTTTAAAGTACACACCCAAATTGGTAACAGTGCCATAGGAGCAAAGATAAATGGAATAGCAGGTAAACTGGATACCGTACTTAAAACAGATGATGTAGTAGAAATCAAAACACAGAAAGACAAAAAATGGCAAAATGAAAGTGCACTAAAGATAGTTAATTCATCTTCTAGTAGAACAAAAATTCTTCAGGGTATCTGTAAGAAAAATAAAAATTAATGTAGAATTAAAAACATGAAGAAAAGTACTACTAAAAAAATACAGAACATTGGGAATGTATTAATTGCCATTATTCTTCTTGGTGGAATACTCATTCCAATAATACTTTCCTTGTTCCTTTCATAATATGCCTTTAACAGCAGATTCACAGATTACAGAAATCAAAGGAATCGGAGAGAGTCTAGCAACAAAATTCAATCATTTAAATATCAATACCGTTAAGGATTTACTTTTCCACGTACCAATTAAATACCAAGATTCATCACACTTGCTTCCAATTGAGGAGTTCCTCCTTGAAGGAGAGGGCACTTTCCTTGCAGAGATTGTAGATATTAAAACTTTTAGAACAAGAAGTAGAAAAACAATTACCATTGTCAAAGTAAAGGACGATACAAAGAAAATTAATCTCACATTCTTTAACCAACCATATCTTTCAAAAGCACTAATTAAAAACGAAATATATCTTTTCGATGGGAAAGTAACAATTAAAGGTAGCAAAAGAGACATTTACAATCCCAAATACGAAATCTTCAAAGGTGAAAAAGAGAAACAAACAAATCTAGGGAAACTTGCCCCCATATATCCTGAGACCGAAGGATTAACCTCCAACATGATTAGAAAAATTCTTAAAACAGTAAAAACAAATATCCCTGAAATAATCTCAGATCCAATTACTTCTTACACAGAGACATCTCTTCAGGAGGCACTTTCTAAAATCCACTTTCCAAAAGATACAGAGGACATATTAATTGCGAGAAAAAGATTGGCTTTTGACGAGATGTTGCGAATAGCTTTTAAGATTGAACAGGAGATAGAAGAAAGAAGTACACAAGTAGCACTTCCAATGAAAACAAATTCTAAAATATTAAATGAATTCATAAAATCCCTTCCATACAAATTAACAGATGACCAAAACAAATCCTTAGAGGTAATTCTGCAAGAGTTAAATAGCAACATACCAATGAATAGACTACTCAATGGAGATGTAGGAAGTGGAAAAACTGTTGTAGCTGCAGGTGCAATACTTAATACAATTAAAAATGGCTTCTCAAGTATTCTCCTTGCTCCAACAACAGTACTAGCCAAACAACACTACGATACATTTAAGGAACTTTTCAAAGGCTTGCACATTCCAATAGAACTATGCATATCTTCTGACCAAAATATTAGTGATGCAAACAACAAACTCATAATTGCTACACACTCCATCCTTTACAACAAAGAACTCCCTACAGATTTGAATCTCGTAATCATAGATGAACAACACAGGTTTGGAGTAGAACAAAGAAAATATTTCCTAAAAAAATTACCACACACACCACATCATCTAACAATGACAGCAACTCCAATCCCAAGAAGTTTAACAGAGATCTTCTTTGGAAATATGGATGTATCGGAGATTAGGGAGAAGCCTACAAACAGAAAAGAAATTAAATCGTACTATACACCCTTTGCAAAAAGAGATGATTGCTTCAATTGGATAGCAGATAAAATAGAAACCAGTGAGAAGAAGGAACAAGCTTTCATAATATATCCACTCATAGAGGAGACAGAAGTTTCTGTTGCCAAAACCGTCCTAGCAAGTTTTGAAGAATTGAAAAAGAAATATTTTAAAGACATACCAATAATATATCTGCATGGAAGAATGAAGGATAGTGAAAAAAACAAAATCCTCAATGATTTCAAAAAGAAAAAATACAATGTCTTGGTGTCCACATCGGTTATAGAGGTTGGTATAGACATCCAAGATGCTACCATTATGGTAATTGAGAATGCAGAGAGATTTGGTCTAGCACAACTCCATCAGTTACGAGGAAGAGTTGGAAGAAGCGACAAGCAATCATACTGCTACGCCATCCCAGGAATAGAAGTAGCGAAAGATTCCAAGGCAGAAGAGAGACTCAAATATTTTAGTAAACATAGTTCTGGATTTGATGTAGCAGAATATGATCTGCAGAGTAGAGGTCCTGGAGAGGTATATGGTATAGCACAATCTGGAATCCCTAACTTCAAGGTTGCTTCGATACATGATTTGGATACACTAAAGAAAGCAAGAAATGTTGCAAAAAGATTGTTAAAAAGTAATAATCAAATCGAGAATATTTTAGAGAACATATTTAGATGAAAATACATATTGTATTAGATAATATTAGATCTGTATTTAATGTAGGTAGCATATTTAGATCTGCAGACGGAGCAGGCAGTGTTGAGAAAATATATCTCTGTGGTATGACAACACCAATAGATAACCCAAAGCTTGAGAAAACAGCCCTAGGAGCTACAGAAATGGTAGATTCTGAGCACTACGATACAACCCAAGAAGCACTAGATGAATTAAGAGAAAAAAATATTCCAATCTACTCAGTAGAATTAACAGATGATGCTCAAAATTTTCAAAAAGTAGAATATCCCGAAGAATTAGCACTAGTCTTTGGTCATGAGAAGAACGGAGTAAGCGCAGATATACTTCAAGAGAGTGACAAAAAAATATACATACCCATGAGGGGAAAGAAAGAGTCTCTCAATGTTGCAAATTGTGCAAGTATAATCCTGTATGAGATTACAAGAAAAAGTTAACTTTTTCTGCTAAAATGTGGTAATGAAACTTTCAGGAAGAACAATATTCATTGGATTAGCTACATTAATAATTGTAGGCTGTAGTATCAGTTATTACTTTGTAACAAACACTAAACCTAATGCTCTAGGTTGGACATCTAGTAGTTGGTTGTACAAAAAATCTATCTCTATTCCAAACAAGAGCCATATGCTAATTAACAAAACTGTTTCCATAGAACTTGATACGGAGTCATTAATAAGAACTGGAAAATTACAAAACGACTGTGATGATTTAAGATTTTTGGACGATGACAATCAAACCTCTCTGCAATATTGGATAGAAGGAGAGTGCAATACTACGAAAACTAAAGTTCTAATTAAGATTCCATCTCTACCTCACAACGGAAAAACAATTTATGTACTTTATGGAAATCCAACAGCATTTAATTTACAAGAGAAATTGACAATTAATGAATAATCATTCAAAATTAATTCAAAAAATGAGAAATAAATATTCACTATTACAACTTCTTTTTCTTTTAATAGCGTTTTTTATTCTCTCACCTTCAATAGTAAAAGCAACAGAGTTAGATAAATATAAAGATTCCAACACAGAATCGCCATACTACGCACCGATACTTTTCCAGGCACATGGACAAAAGCTTAATGAAGCTACACAAGAGATTCAATTTACTGTCACTTCGGTATCT
>Ga0209200_1001446_pt1 | contig 23753 bp, 37 predicted proteins | sample AD_UKC033_MetaG_FD_184406 | JGI IMG/M metagenome (GOLD analysis project Ga0209200, IMG submission 184406) | Active sludge microbial communities of municipal wastewater-treating anaerobic digesters from USA - AD_UKC033_MetaG (SPAdes) (version 2) | ecosystem: Engineered > Bioreactor > Anaerobic >... | reverse complement strand
ACTGGGTGTTGCTCAGGTCATCATCGGTCAAGCCAATCTGGAGTGGCATCGGTCTGCTCCTTTGCTGCTAAGTCTAAAGCAATTTCGCCGTAACGTCCCGATGATACCCGATTTGGCTCACTTTGGCCCGTTTTCGCCTGCCAAAAACGGCTTCAGGCGAGTAGAAACCGCCTGTTATTGTTTTTTCCGAGTAGAAATGCACCGTTATTGCGCAAAAATAAGGTGACAGTGCTCCAGACGGGATCAGCACTGTCAGTCCTGCGCGCAGAGCACTGTCAGTCCTGCGTGCAGAGCACTGTCAGTCCTGCGCGCAGAGCACTGTCAGTCCTCTGAGTTTGCCGCGCGAATGCAACGGTTTGCACAATCGGCATCTGTACGTTATACTTGTGGCTGTCTTTTCTAAACCGCCACGGCAGCGTCCGTGTGATCATTTTGGCTTCAGGAGGACTCCCCCATGACCATCAATATCGAACAAATGCTGGGCGCCGATGCAGAGTATCTGCTGGGCTACAACACCCCCAAAGTCTCCAAAGACCTGCTCCATCTGCCCGGCCCCGACTACATCGACCGGGTGATGGCCGTCACCGACCGGCCGCCGGCCGTGCTGCGCAACATGCAGCTTATGTTCAACACCGGCCGGCTGGCCGGCACCGGCTTCCTCTCCATTCTGCCGGTAGACCAGGGCATCGAACACTCGGCCGGCGCCTCTTTCGCCCCCAACCCGCTCTATTTCGACCCGGCCAACATCGTCCGGCTGGCGTTGGAAGGAGGCTGCAACGCGGTGGCCTCGACGCTGGGCGTGCTGGGCTCGGTGTCTCGCAAGTACGCGCACAAGATCCCCTTCCTGGTCAAGCTCAACCACAACGAGACGTTGACCTACCCGGCCATGTATGACCAGACGCTCTTTGCCAGCGTCGACCAGGCCTTCGACCTGGGCGCGGTGGCGGTCGGCGCTACCATCTACTTCGGTTCCCCCGAAGCGCGCCGCCAGATCATGGAGATCAGCGAGGCCTTCGCCCGCGCCCACGAGCTGGGCATGGTCACCGTGCTGTGGGCCTACCTGCGCAATTCAGGCTTCAAGAAGGACGGCGTTGACTACCACGTCTCGGCCGACCTGACCGGCCAGGGCAACCATCTGGGCGTCACCATCGAGGCCGACATCATCAAACAGAAGATGGCCGAAAACAACGACGGCTATCGCAAGATCGGCTTCGGCAACACCAACAAGAAGGTCTACGAGGATCTGACCAGCGACCATCCCATCGACCTGGTGCGCTATCAGGTGGTGACCAGCTACATGGGCCGGGCCGGCCTGATCAACTCCGGCGGCGCATCGGGCCAGAACGACTTCGCCGAGGCGGTGCGCACGGCGGTGATCAACAAGCGCGCGGGCGGCATGGGCCTGATCTCCGGGCGCAAGGCCTTCCAGCGCCCCATGGCCGACGGCGCCAGCCTGCTCAACGCCATCCAGGACGTCTATCTCGATGCGGCCGTCAGCGTGGCCTGATCGATGAGCTGCCCTCAGTAAACAAAAAGGGTCGGCCACATGGCCGGCCCTTTTCCTCTTGCGACGGGATGCCCGATCAACGCCGATGACCGCGGATCGGCAGGCGGCCCCCGCCTCTGACCCGCGTTTTCCCCGTTCAACCGCGCCCAACCCAGCCCCGCGGCGTGCCCCGGCTCAGGCGATCTGCGTGGCGAAGGCGCGCGTCGCGCCGGCCGCCAGCAACGCGGCCGTCACCTGACTGGCCTGCGCCGGCGCCGTCAGCGCGATCATGTTGCCCCCGCGGCCGCCGCCGCTCAGCTTGGCGCCCAGCGCGCCCGCCTGCCGCGCCGCCCGGCACAGCCGGTCCAGCTCGGCGCTGGACACCCCCAGCGCCTGCAAGGCCCCGTGGTTGCGGTCCAGCAACCGGCCCAGCGTCGCCCCGTCCCCCTCCTCGATCGCGCGCCGGGCGGCCCAGGTTGTCTCGGAGATGTCGTCGAACAGCGCCTCGCTGCGCGCCGGCTCGGCCTGCCAGGCGCGGCGCACGTCGCCCACGGCGATGCTGGTAGGGCTGGCGATGCCGGTATCGCCGATCACCAGCGTCAACGGCCGGCGCAGGGCGAAGGGCTCCGGCGCTTGGCCGCGCACGAACCACACCGGCTGGCCATAGGCGATCACCGTGTTGTCCACGCCGCTGGGCGTGCCGTGAAAACGTTTCTCGCTCTCATAGACCAGCGCCGACACCTGAGCCGGGTCGAGCGCGACGCCGGCCGCGCCGGCCAGCGCAGTCACGATGGCCGTGGCCGCGGCCGCGCCGCTGCCCAGCCCGCTGGCCAGCGGGATCGTCGAGCGCACGGTGACAACCCAGGCGGGCGGCGGGTCCAGCGCCAGGGCGTGCAGCGCCAGCGCCGCCAGATGCGCCAGCGGCTGCTGGGCGGAGTCCGCGGTCACGGCCACCCGCTGGCCCACGTCGGGCAGCTCCAGCACCAGCCCGTGGCCGGGCCGGCCGGGCGTCACCGTGGCTGTGGCCTGCACCCCTGTGACCGGCGCGGCGATGGCCGGCCGGCCATAGACGACGGCATGTTCGCCGAAAAGGATGATCTTGCCGGGCGCGCTGGCTTGAAACATAGCCCCATAGTACCGCAAGCGCAGACGATGTGCAAAGCTGCCGCGGTCGGCGGCGCGGCCGCGGGCCGCCAGAGCCGGCCGAAGCCTTGACTGCGCACCAACCCCCCGATTGGAGTGACATCATGATCCTGCCTTGGCAATTGACCGAGAGTCGCGACGGCTTTCGCAACCGCTGGCTGCACGTCACGCTGGACACCGTGCGCCTGCCCAACGGCGTCAGCTACGAGTACACCACCATCCGACGCGACAAGCCAGGTGTGGCGGTCGCGGTGCTCAACCCGGCCGGCCAGCTCCTTCTGGAACGTGAATACCGGCAGCCGGTGGGCGCGGTGATCTATCAACTGCCGGGCGGCCTGGCCGATGTGGGCGAGGATCTGGCCGACGGCATGCGCAGGGAGCTGCACGAGGAGACGGGGATTCTGGCCGGCGAGCTGCGCCACCTGGGCAGCTTCTGGAACAACCCGGCCAGCAGCGATGGCCAGTGCCACATCTTCTTCTGCCGCGATTTTCAGGAGAGCGCCGTCACCCGCCACGACGAGGCCGAGTTCATCGCCTGGGAATGGTGTGACCTGGACTGGGTCAAGGCGCGCGTGGCCGATGGCGTGATCCGCGATCGGGTCGTGCTGTGCGCCCTGGCCTACCTCTGGCTGGCCGGCGAGATCGCGTGACCGCAACCAGAGGCGACAGCCCTATGTCAACGTTGCGCATCGGTGGCGGGTATGCTATAATCGGCCCAGCAATCCAACGCGCACCGATGCGACTGCGATTCATGGCCGAATCGGTGATTTTTCCCCTGAATATCGAGAGGAACCTGGCATGAAACATCGAACTGGTACTCGACGGGCGCTGGCGTTGACCGCCATGCTGATCGCCCTGTTGATCGTGGCAAGCTGCGGAGGGCGCAACCAAGAAGAGCCTGAGCCACAACAGCCCAGCATGCCCCTCCTGATGCCCCGCGTCACCGTCTCTCTCGACGACCAAGGCACGCCCAGCGTCCTGGGCATCTCCATGGATCGCCTGGGCAGTCTGCTGCGCCAGGATGTCAGTGGGCTGAAGATGGACCCGGCCACGGTGCAGAAGCTGAAAGCGGCCGGCGTGCAGAACATCGAGGCTGTGGCCACCGGCGAGGGGCTGTATCTCTACATCAATGGCCAGCCGCTGCCCTATCTGGCGCTGGATGAGGAGACCCGCCAAGGCGTGGGCGATCTGCTCAAGCTGGCTGGTGTGCAGGAGAGCACGGCCAAGCTGGTGCAGAATCTGCTCAACAACAAGCTGCTGAGCCGCATGGGCGCGCCGGTGCTGATCAAGCTGCCGGTGGATCCAGGCGTCGCCGAGGCGGGGGCGCGCGATACCAAGACCCTGCCGCGGGTGGACACCGACCAGGCCCGCGCCAGCGTGACCCAGAAGGTGCTGATTCTGCACCTGGATGCGGCGCTGGATGAACAGGGCACGCCCACCATTGCCGGCACGTCGTTGAATGACCTGCAAGGCGCGCTGATGGAGGCTGGCATCGGAGCCGACCTGAGCAGCGCCCGGCTGAACCCGGCCACCATCGCAGGGTTGCAGGCCGCCAACGTGGCGCTCTTGCAGGTGGAGACCGAGCCAGAAGGCGTCTACATCAACGTCAACGGCCAGCGCTTGCCTCGCCTGGCCTGGGACGACGAACGGCTGCAGAATCTGGCCGCGCTGTACGGCAGCCTGGAGCCGGACAGCCCCTACCTGCCGCTGTTGCAGTTTCTCCTCCCCTACATCCAGGGCGCCGACATCGAACTGGGCGTTGCTTTGCCGCTGGCCGCGGGCCAGCAGGCGCCCACCCCTGCGCCGTGGGTGACAGACTGAACCTGCCAGACCTCTGACCGAAAAACGGCCCGCTGCCAAGGCAATTTGGCGGCGGGCCGTTTTGATTCGGCTGGGCTGGCTCGGTCAGGAGACCGGCCAGAGCAGCGGGTGGGGCGCGGGCTGGCTCGGTCAGGAGACCGGCCAGAGCGGCGGGTGGAGTGTGGGCTGGCTCGGTCGGGAGACCGGCCAGAGCGGCGGGTGGGACGTGGGCTGGCTCGGTCGGGAGACCGGCCAGAGCGGCGGGTGGGCGTGGGCTGGCTCGGTCAGGAGACCGGCCAGAGCGGCGGGCTGGGCGCGGGCTGGCTCGGTCGGGAGACCGGCCAGAGCGGCGGGTGGGACGTGGGCTGGCTCGGTCGGGAGACCGGCCAGAGCGGCGGGCTGGGGGTGTTTATGCTGCGCTGACGCCATGTTCACCCGGACGGGCGTGCTGGTAGGCGACGGGGGGACCTTCCTGGCGCAGCAGCTCCACCGCGTGGGGCAGCGCCGGCAGAATCACCGCTAAATTCTCCGTCGCAGCCTTGGGGCTACCGGGCAGGTTGACGATCAGCGTGCGGCCGCGGATGCCGGCCGCGGCGCGGCTGAGCATGGCATGGGGGGTCACTTGCACGCTGGCCGCGCGCATGGCCTCGGCCAGGCCCGGCGCCGGCCGCTCGATCACCGCCAGCGTGGCCTCCGGGGTCACATCGCGCAGGGCAAAGCCGGTGCCGCCGGTGGTCAGCACCAGGTCCACCTCGCCGCTGTCGGCCCAGCCGGCCAGCGCGGCCTCAATCAGCCGCCGCTCATCAGGAACCACGCGGCGCAGCACCGCGGCCGCGGCCAGCCCTTCCTGCGCCATGCGTTCGAGCGCCGGGCCGCTGAGATCCTCGGCCGCGCCGTGGGCCACGCGGTCGCTGACGGTGAGAATGGCAATGCGCATGATGGCATCTCCAGAAAGCAAACGCGCCAAGGGCATCGAAGGCGCAAGCCCTCGATGCCCTTGGCAGCCTTGCTGACAGGGCTGTCAGTCCACCGAAGGGCTGACAGTCCGCTCGCTTCGGCGCGCTTTAGCGCTTGGTGTACTGCGGAGCCTTGCGGGCGCGCTTGAGGCCGGCCTTCTTGCGTTCCTTCTCGCGCGGGTCGCGGGTCAGGAAGCCGCCGCGCCGCATCAGCGGTCGCAGGCGCTGCTCAGGCTGGCTGATGTCATCATCGCGGTGTGAGATGGCGCGTGCAATGCCCATGCTCACCGCGCCGGCCTGGCCGCCGACGCCGCCGCCCTGCACCTTGACCGAGACGTTCATGCTGTCGCGCAGCCCGGCGGTCTCCAGCGGCAGAGCAGCCGCGCGCTGGTCCGCGACGCGGGTGAAGTACTCTTCCATGGGCAGGTCGTTGACCGTGAACTTGCCGGTGCCGGGATAGAGCCGCACGCGCGCCGAGGCACGCTTGCGCCGGCCAAGGCCCTGGTAGTACTGCAAATCCTTCTCTGTGTCCATGTCTTTCTGTCTCCTCTGGCGGGGCCTGGTCAACCGACCAGCCCGGGCGAGCGCTACATCGTCAACGGCTTGGGCTGCTGCGCCTCGTGCGGGTGGCCCGGCGTCGCATAAACCTTGAGCTTCTTGATCATCTGGCGGCCGAGGCGGTTCTTGGGCAGCATGCCGCGCACGGCGAAACGGATCACCCGGTCGGGGTGCCGGTCGAGCTGATCGCGCAGCGAGATCTCCTTCAGGCCGCCCGGATAGCCGGAATGGCGATAGTAGAACTTCTGATCCAGCTTGCGGCCGGTCACGCGCACCTTGTGGGCGTTGATCACCACCACAAAGTCGCCAGTGTCCATGTGCGGCGAATAGATCGGCTTATGTTTGCCCTTGAGCACGGCGGCGATCTGCGTGGCCAGCCGTCCCAGGGTCATGCCCGTCGCGTCGATGACAAACCACTCGCGCTTGATATCCTCGGGCTTGGTTGAATATGTTCTCACGTCGGTTCTCCTGTGCTTACTTACCGATCGTCCTGCGCAGGGCTGCCGCTCGGCAGCCCTGCCTGGTACTTGACCTCGACCAAACACAGCCCACAGGCTGGCGCAGGGCCGGCCGCCTGAGACCGATCCCGCGCGGCCAGCACCTGGCTGACGTTCTCAACGCTGCGCCATCCGGCGCCTGCTTCCAACAACGTGGCCACCACCGTCCGCACCATCCGGCGCAGAAAAGCGTTGGCCTCGATCTCGAAGACCAGCAACGCGCCCTCTCGGCGCCAACCGGCCCGCATGACCTCACGCACGGTGCTTTCGCCCTGCGTCGGCCGGCCAAAGCTGGCGAAGTCATGGCTGCCGATCAGCACGGCCGCGGCCTGGTTCATCCGCTCCACGTCCAGCGGTCGCGGCTCGTGATGCGTGTAGCGCCGGTGCAGGGGGGAGCGCCAGGGCGCAGTCCACACGGTGTAGCGGTAGACCCGGCTGCGGGCGCTGAAACGGGGATGAAAACCCGGGTCAGCAACCTCAGCCAGTTGACGCACCGCGATGTCCGGCGGCAGCAGCACGTTCCAGGCTCGCTCCAGATCTGCCAGGCTGTGCCGCCACACCACATCGGCGGCGATCACCTGACCCTCGGCATGGACGCCGGCATCGGTGCGTCCGGCGTAGCGGATGCGGCAGGGCTGTCCGGTCAGGCGTAGCAAGACCTGCTCCAGCGCGCCCTGCACCGATGGCTTGTTGGCCAGGATCTGGAAGCCGTGGTAGGCGCCGCCGTCATAGGCGACCAGCGCACGGATCGGCAGCCGGGGCTGGGAGTCGTCCGCTGCGGGCGGCGCGGGCTGGGTGGTCGTTGGCCTATTCCTCCATCAGCTCGATCTGCACCATCTCGGCGCCGTCGCCCTTGCGCGGCCCCAGCTTGGTCAGACGAACATAGCCGCCCGGGCGGCCGGCATAGCGCGGCGCCAGCTCGTTGAACAGCTTGCGCACGATGGCCGGGTCGTTCAGCCGCGCCATGGCCAGGCGTTGGGCATGCACCCGGTTTTCCTGCTGGCCATTTTTGGCCAGCGTGATCAGCTTCTCAGCCAGCGGGCGAATCGACTTGGCCTTGGCCTCGGTGGTGTGAATGACTTCGTGCGCGAACAACTCTTTAGTCAGGTTACGGAACAACGCCTTGCGCTGGCCGCTGTTGCGACCCAGCTGGCGACCTGCTCTTCTGTGTCTCATGGGAACTTCTCCTAGTGCTGCTGGCAACGGAGACCTTGACGGCCCCGCTGGCGCCAGGCAATCATCCAGACTCGCCGCCTGAGGTCATGGCTGCCAGCAGGGCATCGACATCGATATCGATGCTGGAGTCGTCGCCCAACTCCTGCTCTTCCGGCGCCTGATCCGCAGGCAAGGACTCGGCCGCCGCCTGCGCTGGCAGCCTGACATACTCGAGGAAGCCTTTGGCCTGGAGCTGATCCATCAACTCGTCCAGCGATTTCTGGCCGAAGTTGCGGATGCTCAACAGCGCCTCAGGGCCCTTTTCCAGACGCTGGATGACCTCGCCTACCTTGACGATGCTTGCCCGTTTCAGGCAATTGTAGGCGCGCACCGAAAGCTCCAGATCCTCGATGGGCACCTCGAAGACGTGCGCGGGAATCGATTCGCTCGGCATTTCCTCAGCGACCACGGGCGCGACCTCAACCCCGGCGATCAGCGACAGGTGCTGCAAGAGCAGCTTGGCCGCCTCGCTCAAGGCATCTTCCGGCTCGATGGTGCCATCGGTCCAGATCTCCATGACCAGCCGGTCGAAGTCCGTCTGCTGGCCGATGCGGGCGCGCTCTACGTGGAAGGAGGCCTTGCGCACCGGGTTGAAGATGGCATCCACCGGGATCTCGCCCAGCGGCACCCGACCGCGCTCTTCGGCCGGGGAATAGCCCCGCCCGCGGCGGACGACCAGCTCGACGAACAGATCCACGTCGTTGCTGTCTGCCGTCAGCAGCAACAGGTCGGGGTTGATGATCTCGATCTCAGGCGGGCAGACCAGGTCGCTGGCCGTCACCGGGCCTTCGGCGTTGACCTGCAAGCTGATGCGCATGGGGTCGTTGCTGACGCTCTTGACGCGCAGTTGCTTGACGTTGAGAATGAACGCGGTTGTGTCCTCGCGCACATGGGGAATCGGCGAAAACTCGTGATGCACACCCTCGATGCGCACCGAACTCACCGCCGCGCCTGTCAGCGAGGAGAGCAGCACGCGACGCAGCGCATTGCCCAGCGTCACGCCATAGCCGCTTTCCAAAGGCCCGATGACAAAGCGGCTATACTGCTTTGACTTGGCCTCGCACTCGATTTTTGGTAGAACAATGCTCAAATTAAGCAAGAGTCACCCTCCTCTGGCTGCACTGCGCCACCGAGCGCGCGCAACCGTCTGGCAAACAAAGCGATGCCCGACGGCGGCCTGCGCACGGCTGGCGACAACACAGCCAGACGCTGCAACTCCTTGCTGCCAGAGCAGTCTACAACGACAGCTCCGGCAGCAAGGGGTCGGATTAGCGGCTGTAGAACTCGACGACCAACTGCTCATTGACCGGGAGGTCAATGTCTTGGCGCGTCGGCCGGCTCAGCACGCGACCGGTGAGGGCCTCGCTGTTCAGGCTCAGCCAGGATGGTGTCGGGCGCTCGCCCATGAAGGCGCCCACGGCCTGGAAATACTCGCGACCGCGGCTCTCTGGGCGCACAGTGATCACGTCGTTGGGCTTGACCAGGTAGGAAGGCACGTTGGTCTTGCGGCCGTTGACGACGATATGGCCATGCCGGACAATCTGGCGAGCCTGGGCGCGCGACTGGGCCAGGCCCAAGCGGTATACCACGTTGTCCAGACGAGTCTCCAATATGATCAACAAGTTGACGCCGGTCAAACCTTTGGCGCGCACTGCATGGTCGAAGTAACGGCGGAACTGCCGTTCCATCACGCCGTAGATGCGCTTGACCTTCTGCTTCTCACGCAGCTGCAACGAATATTCGCTTTGATTGCGCTTGAACTGCGCTTTTTTGGCATGCATGCCGGGCGCAAAGCCACGGCGCTCGAAGGCGCATTTGGGCGTCAGACAGCGATCACCCTTGAGGTAGAGCTTCTGACCCTCGCGCCGACACATCCTACATACTGCATCAGTATACCTTGCCAAGTTACTGCCTCCTGTGCATGGTTCTGGAGAGGTTTACGGCTTGGCGACCTTCGTCCCTCTCAAAAAAAGTTCAGCCGGCCACGCCGGCCTCAGGGCGCTAGACGCGGCGCCTCTTGGGCGGGCGGCAGCCGTTGTGCGGCAGGGGGGTCACGTCAGTGATGCTGGTGACCTTCATGCCCGCGGCCTGCAGCGAGCGAATCGCCGACTCGCGACCGGGGCCAGGCCCCTTGACGAACACATCGACCTCGCGCATCCCCATGTCCATCGCCTGCCGGGCAGTGGCGCTGGCGGCCAACTGAGCCGCATAGGGAGTGCTCTTGCGCGAACCCTTGAAGCCCACGCTGCCCGAGCTGCTCCACGCCACCGTGTTGCCCTGCGGATCGGTGACTGTCACGATGGTATTGTTGAAGCTGGCCTGGATGTGCGCCTGGCCATGGGGCACAGTCCGCTTTTCACGACGTGGCCCACGCCGTACCGTGCGTCTTGGCTTTGCCATGTATCTCTCTTGCTCCTTGACTTGCTATCAAAGGTTGGCGCTGAAGGTTGCCAACTGTTCCAAAAAGCTGGCAACCCTGCGGGCCAAATATTACTTGCGAGCTCGCTTCTTGCCGGGCACCGTCTTGCGCGCGCCGCGCTTGGTGCGGGCGTTGGTGCGGGTGCGCTGGCCACGACTGGGCAGACTCAGGCGGTGTCGCATGCCGCGATAGGCGTTGATTTCCTGCAGCCGCTTGATGTTCATGCTGACCTCGCGGCGCAGATCACCCTCGACCTGGTATTCCCGGTCGATGGTCTCGCGCAGCTTGGCCACGTCGGCTTCGCTGAGATCGCGGATGCGCACGCTCTCGTTGATGCTGAGCTTGCGCAGAATCTCGGCGCTGGTTGCGGGGCCGATCCCGTAGATGTAGGTTAGCCCGACCACGACGCGCTTGTCGCGTGGCAGGTCAACACCGGCAATACGTGCCATATTCTCGCTCCTTTAGCCCTGGCGCTGCTTGTGCCGGGGGTTCGTGCAAATTACCCGCACCACACCGTGGCGCTTGATGATCTTGCAGTTCTCGCAACGTCGCTTGACTGAAGGCTTCACTTTCATGTCTGCTTCTCTCCTTTGCGTAGCGCCGCCTGGGCCGCTTCCGATGGCTCTCGGCCGCCGGCCCGCGGCTCTACAGCTTCGTCAACACTTCAGCCTCACCATCGGTGATGGCGATGGTGTGTTCAAAGTGCGCCGACAGCCGCCCATCGGCCGTCGAAACTGTCCATTGGTCGTTCTGCAACTCCGTCTGCCAGGTGCCGGCGTTGACCATCGGCTCCAGCGCGAAGGTCATGCCCAGCGCCAACTTGCGGTTCATGGCTGGATAGACGCGGGCCGCCTCCGAGCGATCAGGCACGTAGTTCAGAATCTGCGGCTCTTCGTGCATCTTGCGGCCCACGCCATGGCTGGTGTACTCACGCACCACCGCAAAGCCGCGGCTCTCGGCATAGTCCTGCACAGCCCGCGTGACGTCGATGAAGCGCTTGTCGGTCCGCGCCTGGGCGATGCCGGCCCACAGGCTGCCTTCGGTGGCCTCCAGCAGCCGCTGCGCCTCGCCGTTGACCTGCCCCACCGGGTAGGTCCAGCCCGAGTCGCCGACAAAGCCCTTGTAGAGCACGCCGACATCGATGCTCAGCACGTCGCCGTTGTTCAGCACGCGCCGGCGGCTGGGAATGCCATGCACCAGCTCCTCGTTGATCGAGGTGCAGATGGTGGCCGGGAAGGGCGGGCCGCCCTGCTTGGCGTTGGGATAGCCCACGAAGACCGGGATCGCGCCGTAGCCACGGATGATCTCGCCGGCCACTGCATCCAGATCAGCCGTGGTTGCGCCAGGCTGCACCAGCTCACGCAGACGAGCGTGGACTTCGGCAACGATCCGACCGGCTGACCGCATCAACTCCAATTCCTGCGGCGACTTGATGCGAATGCCGCCGGTTCTGCGTGGCAAAGATAAGGTCATTGATCTGCTAACACTGGCCGGATGACGTCCAACAGCGTCTGCCTGACCACCTCGATGGCTTGGCTGCCGTCGATGAACGTCGTCAGTCCGTGGGCGTAGTAGTAGCCAATCAACGGCGAAGTCTGCTTGTAGTAGACGTAGAGCCGGTTGTGTACCGTCTCAGGCGAGTCATCCGAGCGCTGGTACAGCTCGCCGCCGCACACGTCGCATACGCCTTCGACGCGGGAGGGGTTGAACTGCACATGGTAGGTCGCGCCGCAACTGCGGCAGACCCGCCGACCGGTCAGTCGCGCGATCAGCTCGTCATCGTCCACGGTCAGCACGGGGGCCAGGTTGATCTGGCTTCCCTGCGCCGTCAGCATGGCATCCAGGGCGCTGGCCTGCTGCAAGGTGCGGGGGAAGCCATCCAGAATGGCGCCCCGGGCGCAGTCTGATCGCTGCATGCGATCCTGCACCATGCGAATGGTGACTTCATCAGGCACCAACTCGCCGCGGTCCATGTAGCTCTTGGCCAGCAGGCCCAGCTCAGTTTGATTTTTCAGGTTCTCGCGAAACAAGTCGCCCGAGGAGACCTGCTTCAGCCCTAGTTCCTTCTCCAGCATGGCCGCCTGGGTGCCTTTGCCGGCGCCGGGGGGCCCGATGAAGATCAGATAGACGGGATGCGGTGACGCCATTGTCATACCTCCCAAGGGAACTGAGCGACTGCGGTCGCTCACCGTGCGGGCGCCGGACTAGCGGATGAAACCCTCGTAGTGGCGCATCAAGAGCTGCGCCTCCAGCTGTTTCATGGTGTCCAGCACCACACCCACGACGATCAGCAGACCAGAGCTGGAGATCAGCAGCTGGGTGTTGCTCGTCAGATCGCCGCCAGTCACCAGGCTCACCAGCCAGGGCAGGATGGCGATGCCGCCCAGGAAGATCGCGCCGACGAGGGTGATGCGGCTCATCACCGCGTTCAGATAGTCCTCGGTGCGCTTGCCGGGCCGGATGCCTGGCACAAAGCCGCCCTGCTTCTGCAGGTTCTCGGCCAGATTCTGCTCCCGGAAGATCACATCGGTGTAGAAGTAGGTGAAGCCGATGACCAGGAAGAAGTACAGGATCCAATAGACCGTGCTGCCGGGGTTGAAGGTGGTGGCAAAGAAAGTTGCGATGCTGCCGATGACACCTTCGACGTTCTGGAAGTAGCTGGCGATGGTGCCAGGGAAGAGCAGCAAGCTCTGGGCAAAGATGATCGGAATCATGCCGGCGGTGTTAACGCGCAGCGGGATGTAGGTGCTTTGCCCACCGGTCTGCATCAACCGGTTGCCGCGCATTACCCGCACGCGCTTGCCATATTGCACCAGAATGCGCCGCTGTCCCTCCAGCACGATGACGATCACCAACATCGTGATCACCGTCACCAGGATGAAGAGCACCAAGGTCAGGTATTGCCGCGTCTCCAGCAGCTGTCCGATGTTAGAGGGCAACTGCGAGACGATGCCGCCGAAGATGATCAGCGAGATGCCGTTGCCGATGCCCTGTTCGGTGATCAACTGACCCAGCCACATGGCGAACATGGTGCCAGCCACCAGCGAGATCAGAATGGTCAGCGAGCTCAGCATCGCGCCGCCGCCGAAGCCGAAGCCGGGCAGTGCGCCGGCCCGCTGCAAGATCGTGGCTTGGCCAAAAGCCTGCAGCAGCGCCAGCGGGATGGTCATCAGAATGGTGATCTGATTCATCTTCTGCCGGCCCTGATCCCCCTCCTGGCTGAGCGCCTTCAGGGAGGGAATGATCGGGATCAACAACTGAAGGATAATGGTGGCCGTGATGTAGGGGTAAACACCCATCGCCATGACCGAGAAGTTCTCCAGCGCGCCGCCGGACATCAGGTTCAAGAAGCCCAGCAAGGCGTTCTGGCTGAAGAGCTGGTCGAGCACCTGGGAATTGACGCCCGGCACCGGCACGGCGGCCGCGGCCCGGTAGATGGCGAGAATGCCCAGCGTGACCAGAATCTTCTTGCGCAGGTCAGGCAGGCGCATGGCGTTGCGCACGGCAGTGATCATGTTGGGAAAACCTCCTGGATCAAGCACCTGGCTGGCCCCCTCGCCGCCACGGCCGCGTCGGCGGCCGCGTGGCAAGGGCCACAGCCAGGTGGGACAGACCGTCTTAGACCGTGATGATCTCCACCGTGCCGCCGGCAGCTACGATCTTTTTCTGAGCAGCCTGGGACACCCGGTGCGCCTTGACCGTGAGTGGTCGGTCGATATCGCCTTCGGCCAAAATGGCCACGCGATCGGTCGCCTTCTTGATGATGCCGGCCGAGGCCAGCGTCTCGGGCGAGACCTCGCTGTCGGCCGCGAACCCTTCCAGCCGCGCCAGATTGACCGGCTGGAACTCGACGCGCCAGATGTTGGTGAAGCCGCGCAGGTGGGGCAGGCGGCGCACCAAGGGGAGCTGGCCGCCTTCAAAGTAGGGGCGAACGCCGCCGCCGGCGCGGCTGTTCTGGCCTTTGGTGCCGCGGCCTGCGGTCTTGCCCTGGCCGGCAGCCGTGCCGCGGCCAACGCGCTTGCGGTTTTTCTTGGACCCGGAAGCGGGCTGCAGATCATGCAACTGCATGGTCAACTCCTTAGCTATGCCACAACCTCGACCTCCACCAGATGACCGATGCTGTCGATCATCCCGCGGATGGCCGGGTTATTGACCTGTTCTACCGTATCGCCGAGCCGGCGCAGCCCCAACGCCTGAACCGTGCGCTTCTGGCTCTTCTCATAGCCGATCGCGCTGCGGACGTAGGTGATGCGCACAGCCTTGGCTGTGGGGTCGATATTCTTAGTTTGCATTTCGGCTCCAGAAAGGCATGACGCTGTTCACCGGCTTGCCGCGCCGCTGCGCCTCGATGGCCGGGTCCTTGAGCGAGGTCAGGCCCTTGTAGGTGGCCCGCACCACGTTCAGGATGTTGGCGCTGCCCATGGACTTGGTCAGGATGTCCTTGATGCCGGCTGCTTCCACCACCGCGCGCACGCCGCCGCCGGCGATGACGCCGGTGCCGGGGGAGGCGGGCTTCAGCAGCACCTTGGCCGCGCTGTAGTCCGCCACGATCTCATGGGGGATGGTGCTGCCCAGCATGGGAATCTTGCGCATGTTGCGCCGGGCCCGGTCGCCGCCCTTGCGGATCGCCTCGGGCACCTCGCGCGCCTTGCCCACGCCCACACCCACGCTGCCGTTGTTGTCGCCCACGACCACGACCGCCCGAAAGGCGAAGCGGCGGCCGCCCTTGACGACCTTGGCCGTGCGCGCCAGGTGGACGACGCGCTCGTCCAGTTCCTCGCGTTCCTCGACCTCGCGCGGTCGCTGTTGTCTTTTTCGCTGTTGTTGCTGTTGCTGTTGCTGTTGCTGTGCTGGCATTATTCCTCCTGCTGAGCGCGCAGGGCGTGAAATCATGGTGCTATCGGGAAGCAACCCGCCGGGGCGGGGCTAGAAGTCCAGTCCGCCTGCCCGCGAGGCCTCGGCCAGGGCACGCACGCGGCCATGATAGGGATAGCCGCCGCGGTCAAAGACCACCTGCTTGATCCCGTGGGCCAAGGCGCGCTCGGCTACCAGGGCGCCGACCAACTTGGCCTGCTCTGTTTTATTGACGCTCTCTGCCGTGCCGCTGATCTCGCTGTCCAGCGTCGAGGCTGCCACCAGCGTCGTGCCTTTGTCGTCGTCGATCACCTGAGCGTAGATGTGGCTCAGGCTGCGAAAAACGTTCAATCGTGGCCGCTCGGCAGTGCCATGAACGCGGCGGCGCACACGCTCGTGTCGTCTCCTGCGCAAAGCACTTCGACTATCTTTCGCCATAACCTTGTCTCCTAAGTATTGCCACCAGGCCAGATCCTGGCTGCCTGCGGCGCCGAAAAGCCGGCCCCGCGGCACAGGAACCACCGCCGACCCGCCTATTTGCCGGTCTTGCCCTGCTTGCGGCGCACAACCTCGCCCGCATAGCGAATTCCCTTGCCATGGTAAGGCTCTGGCGGCCGTACCCTGCGAATCCGGGCTGCGGTCAAGCCGACCAGCTCCTTATCGACGCCCTCGACGCTGATCTTGCCTGCCTTGGCATCGACCACATAGCTGATGCCCTGCGGGGCATCCATCTCGACCGGACGAGAGTAGCCCATGTGCAACACCAGCTTGGGGCCTTTCATCTCGGCGCGGTAGCCGACGCCCTGGATCTCAAGCTCTTTCTTGAAGCCGGTCGAGACGCCGGTCACCATATTGCTCAGCAGCGCCCGCGTCAGGCCGTGCTGCATCCGGTGGATGCGGCCATCACTGGGCCGTGCAACGGTGACAACGCCGTTCGAGATATCGATGGTCATGTCGGCGTTGAAGGTCTGCGCCAACTGGCCCTTGGGACCCTTCACGATCACCTCGTTGCCCGGCTTGACATCAACCGTCACGTTTTTGGGAAGAGAAATGGGCAATCGTCCAATTCTTGACACACTACACCTCCAAGGGAAGAGAGGGCCTCTGCTACCACACGTAGCAAAGCACCTCGCCTCCCACGTTCATGCGCCGAGCCTGCTGGCCGGTGATAATCCCGCGCGGCGTCGAGACGATGGCAATGCCCATCCCGTTCAAAACCCACGGAATCTCGTCACGACCCACGTAGACCCGCCGACCGGGCTTGCTGATGCGCCGCAGCTTGGAGATCACCGGCTGGCGATCGTCGTCGTATTTCAACATGACGCGCAGGTAAGGCTGCGGCTCATCCCGGGTAATCTGATAGTTCTTGATATACCCTTCTTCCTTGAGGATGCGCGCGATGGCAACCTTCACCTTCGAGCTGGGGATCATCACCTGCTTGTGACGAGCCATCAGCCCGTTGCTGATGCGATTCAGCATGTCCGCAATGGGATCTGTCATCATAGCGATATGAACTCCGTCAGCTTACCAACTGGATTTGACCACGCCCGGCAGCCGGCCTTCCAACGCTTCCTTGCGGAAACAGATACGGCACAGCTTGAACCTGCGCATGTACCCGCGCGGCCGCCCGCAGATGCTGCAGCGATTGCGTACACGGGTTGGGTATTTGCGCCGCTGCTCACGGTTGATCATGGATTTCTTAGCCAAGGTACGTGCCTCTTAGTCAAGTGATCGTGCGAGACCCTTCGCCGAGCCTCAGGGTGACACCGCTGCGATCTGTCATGCTGAGGTCTGCCGAAGCATCCCTCTGTCGCGCCCTGTCATGCTGAGGTCTGCCGAAGCATCCCTCGGTTAGCGGGCCTGCCCGGCCTGCTGGAAGGGCATGCCCAGATGCGCCAGCAGCCGACGGCCTTCCTCATCGGTCTTGGCCGAGGTCACAATCGTGACCGACATGCCGCGCACCTTGTCGATCTTGTCGTAGTCGATCTCCGGGAAGATCAGTTGCTCGCGCAGGCCCAGGCTGTAGTTGCCCCGGCCATCGAAGCCATCGGCCGAGACGCCGCGAAAGTCACGCTGGCGGGGCAGGGCGATGTTGCACAGGCGATCCAGGAAATTCCACATCCGGTCGCCGCGCAGCGTCACCATGACGCCGATGGTGTTGCCCTCGCGCAGCTTGAAGCCGGCGATCGAGCGGCGCGCCTTGGTCGTCATCGGCTTCTGGCCGACGATGGCCGTCAGGTCGCCGATGGCCGCGTCCAGCGCCTTGGCGTTCTGCAAGGCCTCGCCCATGCCGATGTTGACCACGACCTTCTGGATGCGCGGCACCTGCATCGGGTTAACGTATTGAAACTCGTCCTGCAAGGCAGGGACAACTTCGTTGCTGTATCGATCCTTTAGTTTCGGCATACCTATCGGCCTCACTCAATCGTCGCGCCGCATTTCTTGCAGCGCCGCAGCTTCTTGCCGTCCTGAGCAAACTCGTGGCCCACCCGGGTGGACTTGCCACAGCCTGGGCAGACCAGCATCACATTGCTGACGTGGATCGGCGCCTCGCGCTCGATCCGGCCCGTCTGCGTGCGGACGTTGCCGGTGCGTCGCTGATGCTTGATGATCAAGTTGACGCCAGCCACGATCACGCGCACGTCCTCAGGATTCGGCTGGCCCTGCTGCCGGCCGGCCAAGCGGCCGCTCAGCACGCGCTTCACCTCGCCGCGCTCGCCTTTGTGCTCACCGCTGACGACCTCAACGGTATCACCTGTTTTGATATGCATCACAACACCTCTGGGGCCAAAGAAACGATCTTCATGTAGCCGCGCTCGCGCAGTTCACGCGCCACCGGGCCAAAGATGCGTGTGCCCTTGGGATTCTTGTTGTCATCGATAATCACTGCCGCGTTATCGTCGAAGCGAATGCTGCTGCCATCCCGCCGGGAATACTCCTTGACGGTGCGCACGATGACGGCCTTGACGATATCGCCCTTCTTGACCGAGCTGTGCGGCGCAGCTTGCTTGACCGTGGCGATGATGATATCGCCGACGTGTCCGTAGCGTCGTCGGGTGCTGCCGCGCACCTGAATGCACAGCAGTTCCTTGGCGCCGGTGTTATCGGCGACCTTGAGCCGGGTCTCTTGTTGGATCATTGCTTAAACTCCTGGTCCTGGGAACCAAATCTGGCTGCCTGCACGTGGCATGTCGGGGTGTGCCGAAGCAACCCTGCTAGGCCGCGGCATGCTCCAGGATAGCGTCCACAACCCAGCGCTTGCGGCGGCTCATGGGCCGCGCCTCGGCGATGCGCACCACGTCGCCCACCGTGCATTGGTTGCTCTCGTCGTGAGCCATGAACTTGCGATGGCTGCGAATCACCTTGCCATAGATCGGATGGCGGGTTACCTGCTGGATCTCCACCACGATCGATTTGTCCATCTTGTCACTGGTGACGCGGCCGACCAGAACTTTTCGTTGTTCGCGCATGGTTACTTCTTCTCCTGAGCCATCCAGGCGGTGAGCTCGCGCTCGCGCAGGACGGTCTTCAACCGGGCGATCTCACGGCGCAGCTCGCCCTTGCGCGCTGTGTTCTTCAACTGGCCGGTAGCGCGCTGGAAGCGCAAGTTGAACAGCTCTTCGTAGGCGTCATCCAGATGCTGGCCGATCTCGGCCGTCGTTAAGCTTCGAATCGCATGAGCTTGCATGATCAACCTTCTCCCAGAGTCTCGCGCTTGACGAATTGGGTGCGAATCGGCAGCTTGAAGGCGGCCCGTTCCATCGCCTCCTTCGCCACATCCTCACTCACGCCGGCGATCTCGAACAGCACCCGGCCTGGCCGCACAACGGCCACCCAGTGATCCACCGCACCTTTGCCGCTACCCATGCGGGTCTCAGCAGCTTTGGCGGTCACCGGCTTGTCCGGAAAGACCTTGATCCACACTTTACCGCCGCGGCGCACATAGCGCACGATGGCGCGACGGGCGGCCTCGATCTGGCGAGAGGTCATCCAGCAAGGCTCCAAAGCCTGCAGGCCATACTCGCCCTGGTTGACCGTGTTGCCGCGCTGGCTATAGCCGCGCATCCGGCCGCGGAATTGTTTGCGATATTTCGCGCGTTTTGGCATCAACATGGCACTACTTCTCCTCTGCTTGGCTGGCGCTGGCACTGCCCGGCCTTGCCAGGACCGGCGTTTGCCGGACCAGCGCCCGGCTTTAGCTGCCTTGGGCCGGCCTTAGCTGCCAACCTGCACGGGTTGGGGCGTCTGGACGGTCTTGCCGGGCAAAACCTGGCCTTTGTAGATCCACACCTTGATGCCGATACGGCCAAAGGTGGTCAACGCCTCAGCGTGAGCATAGTCGATGTCGGCGCGCAACGTGTGGCGCGGCACCTGGCCCTCGCGCTGGGTCTCCATGCGGGCCATTTCCGAGCCCGACAGGCGACCAGCCACGGTGATCATGATGCCCTCGGCGCCCTGGCGCATGGCGCGGGTGACCGCTTGCTTCATGGCGCGCTTGTGCGAGATGCGCTTCTCGATCTGCTCGGCGATGCTCTCGGCCACCAGGTAGGCGTCGATCTCCGGCCGGGTGATCTCGGTCACGTCGACCTTGACCCGTTTGTTGGTGACTTCCTGCAAACGGGTGCGCAACTGGTTGACGTTGGCGCCCTTGCGACCGATGATGATGCCCGGCTTGGCCGTGTGGATCCACACGTGAACGTAATTGCGTTGGCGCTCGATCTCGACATTGGCAATCGACGCTTTGGGCATCTCTTTGTGGATCATCTCGCGGATCATGCGATCTTCATCCAACAGATCGGTGTAGCGCTTCTTATCAGAATACCAGCGCGCACGCCAGTCTTTAATTACGCCTAAGCGAAAACCATAAGGATGTACTTTTCGACCCAAGGTGTCCTCCTAGTCAGGAAAAGACTTCTCGTCACATCAGGCGTGGCGCCGGCCGGGCAATTGCCCTGCCATCACAGCGCTCCACGCCAGTTTCACCTACAAGCGCTCCTCGAGCACCACCGTAATGTGGGACGAACGCTTGAGGATCGGCTTGAAGCGGCCGCGGGCGCCGAAACGACGCCATTTGCGCAGCGGGCCCTCATCGGCGTAGATCTCGCTGATCCACATGTCCTCGCGCTCCAGACCCTCGTTCTGCTCCGCGTTGGCCAGGGCCGAGGCGACGACCTTGAAAACCTCGCGCGCGGCCGACTGCGGCATGAAGCTCAGATTGGTCAGAGCATCTTCGGCCCGCATGCCGCGCACCTGGTTCACCACCAGACGCACCTTCTGCGCCGAAATGCCGACATGCTTGCGCTGCGCTTGCACCTGTGTCAGATTCTCTGTAGTCATAGTCTGTTCTCTGGTCTGCCAGGCTGTCAGTCCTGCTGGGGACTGCCAGTCCTATGGTTAACGCCGCTTGGCCCGCTTCTCCTTGGAGATATGGCCCCGGAAGAAGCGTGTGGGAGCGAACTCGCCCAGCTTGTGTCCAACCATGTTCTCAGAGACATAGACAGGCACATGCCGGCGGCCGTCATGCACCGCAATGGTGTGGCCCACCATCTGGGGGAAGACCGTCGAAGCGCGCGACCAGGTCTTGAGGATGCGCTTCTCGCCGGTGCGGTTCATGTTTTCGATTTTCTTCAGCAGCTTCGGGTCAATGAATGGCCCTTTTTTGACCGATCTCGACATCTGTAAACCTCGTAGGTTGAGTGGGCGGCGCTCCAGGGCTGCCAATCCTGCGCAGGACTGGCGCTCCTGGCGTCCTCTTACCGGCGGCGGCGGCGCGGGCTGCGACGGCGCACGATGTACTTGTCCGTCGCCTTGTTGCGGCGGGTCTTGTGGCCCAGGGTTGGCTTGCCCCAAGGGGTCTTGGGACCAGGCATACCGATGGGGGACCGACCTTCGCCGCCGCCGTGGGGATGGGCCGAGGGGTCCATGGCCACACCGCGCACCTCGGGCCGCCGACCCATCCAACGTTTGCGCCCAGCCTTGCCAAGCGTGATGTTGCTGTGGTCGGTGTTGCCCACCTGGCCGATGGTGGCGAGGCAGTTGACGTTCACCTTGCGCATCTCGCCGCTGGGCAGGCGCAGGGTGGCAAAGTCGCCTTCACGGGCCATCAACTGGGCCGAAGTGCCAGCCGCGCGGGCCATCTGGCCGCCGCGGCCCGGCTGCAGCTCGATGTTGTGCACCACGGTGCCCAGGGGGATGCGGTGCAGCGGCAGCGCGCTGCCCACACGAATGTCGGCGTTGACGCCCGACTGCACCGAGTCGCCCACGCTCAGGCCCAGCGGGGCCAGGATATAGCGCTTGGCGCCGTCGGCATAGACCAGCAAGGCGATGCGGGCCGAGCGGTTCGGATCGTATTCGATCGAAACCACGCGCGCCGGCACGTCGTGCTTGTCGCGTTTGAAGTCGATGATGCGGTAAAGCCGCTTGTGGCCGCCGCCGCGATGGCGGACGGTGATCTTGCCGCGGTTGTTGCGGCCCGACTGGCGCGCCAGCGGCTCCACCAGGGAACGCTCTGGCCGGTTCTTGGTGAGGTCGTCGAAAGTCAGCACACTCATACCGCGGCGGCCAGGCGACGTAGGCTTGAAAACCCGAATACCCATGTGTATCTCCTCGTAGCAACCCGTGGCGCTCTGTCATGGTGAGGTCTGCCGAAGCACTCCTCTGACCGCGCCACGCCTCGCGCCTAGACGCCTTCGACCCAGCTGATGCTATCGCCCTTGGCCAGCGTCACGATGGCCTTCTTCCAGGCCGACTTTTTGATGACAACGCGGCGGCCGCGACGACCGATGCGCGCCGGCATGTTGATGATGCGAACCTTCTCCACGGAGACGTCGAAGCTGGCCTCGACGGCATCCTTGACCTGGAGCTTGTTGGCCCGACGATCAACCTCGAACGCGAATTGGTTGTTTTCGTCCGCCTGAATGTTGGTCTTTTCCGTCATCAAGGGACGGCGTAGAACTTCTCGTACGTGCATGATCCAAATCTCCTACGCTTATCCCAGGATCCGCTCGATCTCGCTGATGGCATCGGTAGTCACCACCAGCGTCCGATAGCCCAGCAGATCGCGCATGTTCAGGTAGCCAGCCTGCAAGGCCTTGACATCGGGCAGATTGCGCGCCGACAGCTCAACGTTGGCGTTGCGCTGCGGCAGCAGGATCAAAGCGCTCTGCTCCGCCTTCAGGTTGCGCAGCACCGTCACCATTTCCTTGGTCTTGGGCTGCGCCAACGTCAGATCCTGAACTACGATCAACTGCGCGTTGCCAGCCTTGGCCGAGAGGGCCGAGCGCATGGCGACGCGACGCATCTTGCGCGGCATCTTCTGCTCGTAGGAGCGCGGCGTGGGGCCAAAGACAATGCCGCCGCCGCGCCAATGGGGCGCGCGCGTGCTGCCCTGGCGGGCGCGGCCGGTGCCCTTCTGGCGCCACGGCTTGCGGCCGCCGCCGGCCACCTCACCGCGCGTCTTGACCTTGTGGGTGCCGCGGCGGGCGTTGGCCAGCTGTCGCACCAAGGCCTGGTGCATGACAGTTTTGTTGACGGGGGCTGCGAAGATATCGTCGCGCAGCTCGATCTCGCCGACTTTATCTCCGGCCATGTTATGAACTGGTACTAGCATCTTCACTTACCCCTGTTTTCTCGCCTCGCGCACGATGACCAACCCGCCTTTGGGGCCAGGGATGGCGCCACGCACCACGAGCATGTTGCGCTCAGCATCGACCCGCACCACGGTCAAACCCTGCACCGTGACGCGTTTGTTGCCCATCTGGCCCGGCCCCCGGCGGCCCTTGTAGGTGTGGCCAGGGGTAGTGCCGGCGCCGCCGGCGCCCGGGGCGCGCTCGCGGTCGGATGCGCCGTGGGTCTTCGATTGACGATTGAAATGATGACGCCGCACGCCACCCTGAAAGCCGCGGCCCTTGGAGGTGCCAGTCACATCGACCAGCTCGCCCGAGGCAAAAACATCGGCGTTCAGCTTTTGACCGACCTCGAAGCTCCCCAGTTCTTCTTCTTTGACCGGGATTTCCCGCAAGTAGCGCAGCGCTGGAATGTTGTTGCGCTTGAGGTGCTGCAACTCGCCCTTGGCCAGCCGCTTGGGCTTGGTCTCACCGAAGCCCACCTGGATGGCGCTATAGCCGTCCACGCTTTCGGTCTTTTTCTGGGTGACGTAGCACGGCCCAACCTCGATCACGGTGGCTGGCACGACCACGCCTTCGTTGAAGACCTGGGTCATGCCAATTTTTCGGCCCAGTAAACCTCTCATGGTCCTTTTCCTCACTAGGGACTGCAGACTCTGGGCGAGTCTCATCATCCCAACCGGCTCAGAGACAGGGGCGCAGGCAACCAAAGGGCCGCGAGCAACCTGCCGCTGGCCGCTACAGCTTGATTTCGATATCTACGCCGGCCGGCAGATGCAAACGCATCAGGCTGTCGATGGTCTTGCTGCTCGGCTCAAGAATGTCGATCAGTCGCTTGTGGGTGCGAATCTCGAACTGCTCGCGCGAGTCCTTGTCGATGAAGGTGCTGCGCATGATGGTGAACTTCTCGGTGCGCGTGGGCAGCGGCACAGGGCCAATCACTGTTGCCCCGGTGCGCTCGGCCGCGTCCACGATCTGGCGCACTGAGTTGTCCAGAACCCGATGGTCGTAGGCCTTAAGCTTGATGCGAAGCGGCTTTTTTGCCATGATTTTTCCTGCAATCATCCTGAAGCAGGTTGCCATCCTTTCCGCAAGGATGGCAACCTTGCACTCTTGGTCTTAGCTCATCACCTGGGTGATGACGCCTGCGCCGACGGTGCGGCCACCCTCGCGGATCGCGAAGCGCGAGCCTGCCTCCAA